>Ga0163217_1017543_pt1 | contig 12664 bp, 19 predicted proteins | sample SynspAceP_FD_185933 | JGI IMG/M metagenome (GOLD analysis project Ga0163217, IMG submission 185933) | Saline lake microbial communities from Ace Lake in Antarctica - Synechococcus sp. Ace-P (PacBio error correction) | ecosystem: Environmental > Aquatic > Non-marine Saline and Alkaline > Saline ... | reverse complement strand
GGGTACCCCCAGAGGGTCCGCCGGCCCATGCGATCTTGATCATCCAGTCCAAGATGTTTGCGCTCATCGCAGAGCTGCGCACGCCGGAAGAAGGCCGGATGCGGGGTTTACCCCCCCTTACCCTGAGGGGTGGCATCACGGCAGCTACCCGGGTGCCCATGGCTCGGCTTCGGAAGCCCAAAGCTTAAAGCCTCGCGGTCGTTGTAGGAAAGAGGCGGAATCTTCCACCACGGTGAAGCCTGGGTGGTTAGGCGGTGACGGTGGGTACCCCGCCCCGCCCATGTGCCGGCGTGGAAGCTGGCTGGGCTGGGATGGGCCCGTCATGGGGCCTCGCGACGAGTGGGCTGTTGGGGCAGCTGATCGCCCCGCTTCGTTGGCTCGGCTTCGAAATTACCAGAAAAAAGACGCATCCGGGTGCAGCTGGGCTGGTGATGTCAGGTGTGCGAGCAGTTCCGTGTTCGGATCCTGTACAGGTTGGGATGCTGTAGGGCCGCCGGCTGGCGGCTCGGGCCGACGGCATCACCCATGCTGATGGCCAAGAGCGCAGTGGCCGATGAGGCGAGCATCGCGGTAGCGATCCCCCGCCGGGATGTCCTTGACCCAGGACCCCCTTTGCCTCCACAGTTCAAGAGGAACGGGTGTGAGGTGTCATCACCGACTTTGTGGGCGTGGCGGACAGCGCCGGGAGCGGCCTGTGGCGGCAGGTGCAATGGGGGGCGGTGGGACTCGAAACCCAAAACCCGAAGGGCGTCGAGTTTGAGTGGTCCGTTCTACCATTCCCGGCAGTCATGGCCAAACTTTAGCCCGCGCTGTGTCGACTTCCAACGCGACCGGATCCGCGGCGCGGACACCTTGTTTGAGTTGCTTCACCGAGTCGGGAGTGCCCCCGAGTCGAGGTAGCCAAGCCTGAGCATGTGGTTGCCTCGGCCCAGTCGCCAGGGACGCGCGAGGGCGAGGTCCGTGCCTTTCCTGGCCGGCCGCTGAGTGGGGACCCGCCTACAGGCCGGTGTTGCCGTTGGGACGAAATGTTGCCATGCCGCTTTGAAGATTGGCCGTGTAGGAGGCGGTTTCCGTAGATGTTCTCACCCATGTAGGTGCAGGGTCGTGGCCCACAGCTCATTAAAGGCGCCTGCAGGTCTGGTTGGGGAAGGGAAAGGGTTGGTGCCGTGTCAGGGCGCAGGTGCTGGTGATGGTGAGGCGGCTTGCCCCGAGTCGTGCGAACGCCGGATCTTCCGAGTTAGGTTGATACCCCCAGCCGCTGAGTGGTTTCGGTCGGCCCCCGATCCGGGCAACCGGTAGCCGAGCGGGTGATCGCAGCAGCAGCAACAGGGTGCCCCCCGCTTTCCCCCGGATGCGTGTGGATCGGGTATAATCCGGGCCATTGAGGGCCTGACGCCAACGATGGTGATCGTCTGGGTGCCGCCGCCTGATTCTCCCCCACGCCGAGCCGCCGAGATCACATTCAGGTTAGAGGGGCAGCTGTTCTCCGATCCCGTCTCCCATCGCCGGGCGGCGGCCATGATCAGGTTCGTGCCCCAACGGTGGGGAGCCAGGCGATGGTCATGAGAGGCGTTGCCGCCCGGCCTAGGACGGCGTGAACGATGCCCCTGCTCATGACAGCTGAGCCCGAGTTGCTTACAGGCCTTGACATGAACCCCAGCGGACGGGGGCAGCACCGATTCTGGCAGCCTGAGTGGGATTGGCTAACCCGAGCTGGCGAGGAGGGGGACAGAAAGTGGGCAGGCGGCTGTACGTCGTAGGGACGGCTGCCCGTCAAGTGGTGGCGTCAGTCGAACCCATTAGGGCCGCTTTTACCTAGCAGCTCAGGATTACCCATGGCGCCCAATTGTCCGTGGAGAGGGGGACGTTGCTTGAAGCCGCAGAGTTTTTGGTGGAGAACGCCGCCTCAACAACCAGGCGGGTTTGTTGGCCCCCCGTTTAACGCGTACCTTCCCAGCCCAGGCCGACGCCCGGAAGATCTCACTGGTGTGTAAGCCAGTTTGGGAGCCGTGGCGGTAGGGGATGTTGGGCTGGATGTGTTTGGGCATCTTTGAAACCAGCCGGATCGTTAGCGTCGCCAAGAAATGGTCTTATCTGTCACAATTCCATTTCAGAGTTCGCGGAAGGTTGAAACAGTTCGGAACCGTTCGCCCGAGGGAGTTGGGGGATGGGGCACCCCCGATTTTTATGGTTTTGGAGCATTTCCCGGTGGCGGGCCCAGCGTTGTGCGGAATTGGTAAGACGCGTAGTTTACGCTATAGTAGGCAGATGTCGTGGGGAAATTTTCAGAGTTTTCCCTTCCCCGCTTTTATCCAGTACAAACGTTGGTAGTTTCTGCCGGTTGTTGGGGGTCCAGCACGCTGGAACCGATTTCGAGTCGTCTAAAGATACCAATTGTCTGTCGATGTGGTGGGGGAAAATCACCCGGCAATCTCGAAGCTCACCCCCGAGCTTCCGATCAAATCACATTGAGACTCGTGTGTGAAAGAAGTTGGGGAGAATCTTCCAGGACTGGAAAAGGAGAAGTGGCCTGCGATCCGGGGCCATTGCTGAGTAGAGGGAATCTTTCTGGAAGAGTACCTGGTTCGTCGCTCAGATTTGAGCACGTGATCACCCCCAGGCGGCGCATTCGTGGTGGCCGATTTCCGGGGCTTGCCCAAAATTGGGAGGCGTGAGCGCGCTGTCTTGAGGCACATGCTCGAAAGAGGTATCAGCTTGGCTGGCACCAGAGCGGTGCTGGGGCCACCGGCTGGCTGCAGCGGGCTCATGGCCTGGGCCCGTGCGGGCCCTTGCGCCCGTGTCCGCATCGTGCTGGGCCGCCCGTGAACCAGGGCCATCCGCGCGTGGTTTGCTCAGTTGCCCTGCGTCCCGGCGTGAGGGCCCAATCCGTTCGTGCTGGCCGCCTCGATCATATGCAGGATCCGGAACTGGACTTTATGCGACCCCGGCTGGACCGCGGGGTGGAGGCTCTTGGTCGTGCGGGGTGATCCTTGGCAACCCAAGTGCTGGGGCCTCCGCAGCGCGGCTGGCCCTGCCGCCTTGGCGGTTGAGGCCTGGTTCGCGGTTGCCCAGAGGCGCGCCAAGCAGGGGTTTCAAGGGTGGCGCCCAGCGTGGTTCAGCAGGCGAGCCGATGGACCCGCCACCCGGCCCACTTCCCCGTATTGCAGGTGATTGGACGCCCCACCGTGCTTGTGTCGGAATGAAGCGACGGGTGGCGCCCCCGATTATGGTTGCTGCAGCACCACTCCATTCCCCACAGCCCGCGCCCCCGTCCGGTCGCTGAACGTGGGCCGGGGCGGCAGCTCCCTTTGCTTGGAGCCGTGGCGCCAGCAAGGAAGATGCCGGGTTTGCCCCAGCAAAGCCACCCATTTGAGTTTCGACTTCCCGATGTGATCGGTGGGCCGGCTAGGCGGTTCGATGCCGCCAAGCACGCGCCCGATACGCGGGAATGGACGCCATCGTTCGAAATTAGCGGACATGGGCGGCACTGCGTGAACGAGGCTGTTGTTCCTCCCAAGGCCTGTGCGCGTGCCGGTGCGGGATGGCCCGACGTTGAGACCTCAGGGGTTTGGCATCCATGCGGCACGGTTCGCTTCCGACCGCCAGCCAATCGCGCCGCACCGCTTGTGGCCGCGATTCGCCGACTCGCCCCAAACCCTGCGAGGGTCCCCCCCCGGCACCAAGATCCCTTGCGCGGCAAGGGTCGGCTCCGATGGCGCCAGGGGTGGCGGTTGCGCGAGGCCCATGGCGGGCCGTCGAGAAGGTTTACCAGGGAGGGGCCGGGGGCCCCCCCCCAAAGGAGAGTGATCATTCGCCACGGTTTCGACCGTTTGTCCACGGGCATTCAACACCGACCCGGACGCACCGTTTACAGCGATGCGCGATCAACTGAGTGGTTATCCGCGTGGATCGCGATCTCCGCAGACCGGTACATCGGCCTGGATTTCGCCGACGTCTACACGCCCTGGGCCTGTGAGGCACCCGATGTCGAGGCCTCGATCGGCGGTGATTGCACACTTCAGATTCCCGAACATCGCAAGATGCGGCCGCGGTTGATCTGGCGCGGAGATCCGCACCCGTGCCGGTCTGTTTGGCGCAGGGGAGCCGGGTCACGAACGTTTGCGCATCGAGTTGGTCGGGAAATGGCCAGCAGGAGCTCGTTGGAGGGTGCTGATGAATGTCGACGCGGTGCTGGTTCCCCCCGGCGGTTGCCGATCAGGCAAAGATCTAACCTGGCCGCGTGGGGTGCAACCCCCCCCAGCGCAGGGCTTCATCGGTCGACGCGCCTGCGCGTTGTGGCAACGGCGAGCCCGGTGCGCCCCTTGGGCCGTGGGCGTGTGACCGGGAAGAATGATGCTCGCCACGCCGCTGCCAGGCTCTTGGCGGTGGGAGAACATTTCTTGGCCACAGGCCGCGCTACCTGATTCGATATACCGCTCATCCCGCCGCCACTGTCCCATCCGGAGATCAGTTCGGTGGGCTCAGTGAAAGCCGAGCAGGGCGTGAGCACCGCGAAGGGTTCGAGCCGGCCTGGGTGCGGCAAGACTCTCAAAGCGAACACCTAAGCCTGGCCGAACTCGACAGTGATGGGCTGATGAAACTGCTGTTCGCAGGGACAGCGGCGAGTGCTCCCCCCCCGGTGCCCAAATTACGCCCAGCCGCCGACTTGATCCAGGAGATCGCCAACGCCGTGCCGCGCCCAGGGGGTGCGGCGAATCGCCAGCGAAGTTTCACACCACCGCCTCAGGAAACTGGTGGAGGTGCGGCCTACAGAGGCGCCGCCCCAGCTCTAAGACCGAGCAACCATCGATTCTACGATTTCAGTACCCTTGCACGGCGCTTTGGAGATCGCCCGCCCGTCACCCCCCAATCACGGTGAAGTTGCCACCTTCAGTCGGATCCCACAGGAAGCCGACCCCCGTCAATCCCGAAGATTGTGTGGCGAAGGGATCGTGAGTCACCGCGATAAAGGAGCGCGTCAGCTGCTGCAACTGAGGCGATGGAAGGCTTCTGCCGCCACGGGTTCGTGCGGCCTGCGGGCCAGTTTGCCGCAAAGGCGGCCGTGATCGCGAGATCAAAAGGAGCCGAGCCAGGTGGTGATCCGGAGGATGGTCCCGATCCAGTGGCGATCGCCTCGGACTATGTGCCGTGGGGCAAGCTGCTGTCGGTGATCACCACAGACCTTATTCCAGGTGAGGTTTAAGGTGCTGGTGCGGTCGGCAGGTGGTGGAGTGCCCTGCTCTGGCAAAGACTTCATCGCTTCCCCTATCAGCTGTATCAGCACGGGCTGCCGGCGTGATGCGCCTGGCTGAGCCCGCCGCGACTCCAGCGCAGGATTCACCTGACTGCTCGGCCGCCCGCAGCCCTCCATTGGCGTGCTTGGTTCAGAGTGCATGACGAGGCTGGAAATGACGGGTGCTGGGCCTGATGGGTGGAGTGATCGGGATCAACAAACAGCGATCTCACAATTTCAACCACGGGATCGGACACCGACAGCTGATGGCCGCTTGGCGAGCCCTGCGCCGAAGGGAGCCCTGCTGAGGTGAGCGAATCAGCTGGACAAGCCGTGGGGATCTCGACCGCGTTGGGGAGGCCGGTTCCGATGCGGTTTTGTCGGCGGAGCCCCTGATGCGGCAAGCCGATGTGACCCCCGGCGGCCTGGAGCATTGATTCAGCGGTTGAGGGTGCTCCCTCGGGATTTTTCTGTTGGATTCCCGGTGATGTGATGTGGAAACCCATCGGCAGAGGGTCATTGACAAATTGCCTGGAGGAACACTTCAGTTGCCCCCCGGTTTTAGGCTACATTCAAGGACAGTGTGGTTTTCCCGATCGAATTATTGGCGCATTTGAGGCTGCCTTGTCCTGATTCTATCAGAAGCGCCTCAAGCCTGTATCGCGCTGGGATCTCCATGGCCGTCCTTTCACCGAACGGCGCCTGGGGCCAATCCATCAGGAATGCGACCCTGCGGTGGAGCTTGCCGCGCGCCAATTGATTTTCTGCATGTGCGCCAAAAACCGGCGTTTTACTCCTGACCCGGTTTCGGTTTCGACTGTCTTGCTCTGCCCGGCGATTACGTGAGGTGGTCCGGCGATGCCCCGCATGTGTGTGTAGAGTCTAGATGCGCTCTCCAATGCGCGATGTGTCCGGTTTTCGATGACCGTGCATCAGACAGATCTATCAGCCGTGATGATGGTGCGTGTACGCAGAGTGTTGGTCGCGCATCTCGCGCCGGAGAAGGCCGGATCTCGCGCGGCTGTTTTGGTATACTCACTATCCGCTCGTCGTATGGCTCGACCGCTCTGTGAGGTGCGCGCTCCCTGATCAGTCTATTCTCATCGGGCAGCTACTCGTGGGGCATGTCGTTTCGGGGCTGTCGAAGTTAGTAAGGCTTTCACAAACGGTCATTCTGAGCTGGAGGGCGACGTCTGGAGGACTGACTGTGACACCGCCACCACGTTGGGCTGGTGTTTCAGGGTGTTTGCGCCTCTCAGGACTCGGTGATCCTTGGATTAGGGGGTGAAACCCTCCTTACATATGCTTGGCCGATGGAAGCGTGCCGACGTGAAACTATCGTCGAGTTGGTCCCCGATCTCCGTCAGAGAGCTGAAGAGCCATTGATGGTGACAATAGGGGTGTTGCGGTGCCCCTCGGTGTGCCTGGAGACATGGGCGATTCAGGCGGTGATGTTTTCACCCGAAACCAGTATGAGACTTCCTTGCTGCGATTGGATTTCGAGACGCCGCCATCGCGGACAGCGGATCAAGTCTGTCCACCAATGCCCAGCGCGGGTCCTGCGCCCTCGGGTAAAGAACCAAAGCTGGCACAGGATCTGCCCATTCGGGCCTGTTGGCCAGCAGCCCCCGCTTCCATCAAAACCCGCCAAGGGGGGTGGATGAGGCAAGCAAAGGAAAGTCTGGTGGAAGGTCCGAGGATCAGACCTTGCGGAAGTAGAACTTCCACCACCAGATTTCGTGATTCCAGGGACCAATTCCGCCTCGATCCGGGCATTCACCTTGGCGAGAGCATTGTCTTGTCGAGCCCAAGATTGGGGGAATGTTGCCGAACGGGTGAATTCAGGTTCCTTCAGCGAGATTGCTGCTGGTTTGCGATCGCGAACCACGATCAGGTGCCGGGGCGGCGATGGGTGCTGGGATGTCACACGCGACATTACCAGTCACGGACCTGGTGACAGTTGAGCGAGACGGAACGTGGGCCCCGAAACGGAGGGCGGAGAAGTGTTGTCGAGGCGTTCTCAAGCAGTTTTGAGCAGGTGGTTCTGTGGGAGCCCGTCCTTGCGGCGCGCGCTTTCTCAGTAGCGCCACGGTGGCGTCGGAGATGCCGTAGTTTGACGAAGCTTTGTTTTCTTCGAGGGATGGCGTTATTCGAGCGTTGCAAGGGCTGCCGGTTGCTGACCGAGGGATACCGCTGGCGGATTACGAGGTTGGACGAGGAAGGTCTCCGCAGCGCGCGTCACCCTAGCGGGACCGCAGGTCGAGACATGAGGAAGGGGCAAAAGGCAGGAAAGGTGGGGTCTGTGCAGGCAGGGATGGGAAACGTCTCCCATGCCTGCTGCCACAGTGGCCGCAAACCAATTTCGGAGATTCCTATCCGGTTGGTTTAGGAGACCGGCGTGCCTCTTGGCTCAGGCAGGTTCTGAGCGCCCTGTGCTGGCATGATCGCGGCCTACCGCGCTGGGATTTCACCTTGGCTGAGGGCCCCCGCTGCCGTTCTCCCCAGCTCGCGCCTTAATGGATCGAGCGATCCGAGCGCCATGGCCCTGGGCGTGGCGGTGGCTCACTGCGCCGCTGTTGCGGCCAATCCCTTCACCATGCCGTTCTGCGATCTGTCCGGACTGAGCGGCTGCCCTGCTCAAGCGGGCCCAACCCTCACCAGCCGCCCTTCCCATACCTTTCGCCGCGACATTGGCTGCCTCCCGCTTCACCGTTCAGCCGTGGAAGGTGTTGCATTGTAGCGCAGGCTGGTGATTGCATGGCGCCCCTTTTGCCGCTCCGACAGTGAAGGTGGTCCGACTCGACCGATCGCCTGAAGATCGCTTATACTGGAGGTTTGCCAGGTACAATGCCGTGGGCCGATGAGCGCGACCTGAGCGAGCTTGCCAGCGGGTATATCCTCCGGCTCGTGGTGATGGCTGGAGCGTGGCTGGGCAAAGCAGCTTGCGTGCCGCTTCCCCCCACAGCCTGATCTGCCGAGCAAACTGCCAAGCTCCGGCTCGCCCGGCTCGCCCGGCTCGAATTCACCAACCGCCGCGCGCTTCGCCGCCATGCCCCAAAACGATACACCCCTGGGCTTTCAGCCGGTTCTTGCATTCCACGGCCTTGCAGGACGGGGGGTCAGCGGCCTTCAGCTCCGATATCGCGCGATCAGCCTGGGACTGTTCAAGCGGCCTGCGGCGGCCAGGATCGATGGCGGGCAGCTTGGCCAAAGCTTGGAGGCCGGTGCCTAGGCGCCTGATCAGGTAGGAAGCGGCGCGGCGCGCCCCAGCGGCGATTCCGTGCTGGTGCTTGAAGGGCCACTGGCCCCCTGGCGGACGGTGGCCCGGCCCGCGTTTGGCAAAATCCAAGCCAGGAAGCTGCCTTGTCGGTGTCCCGGCCAGGCAACGCACGGACCACCCCACGCTGATCGAGACCTGGCCGCCGCGGCGGCCAGCCCCGGCCCTGTTCGGGCACCTGGTCAACGTGCGCCGCCATCGAACTCCACGGCCACCAAACCACAGCTTCGCCACTGCTGGCAGGGCCAGCTGGCTGAGCCCGTTTTGGAACGGCGGGCAGCCCCTGGTCGGCATGGAGGTGAGTTCCCACGCCCTCGACCGTAGGGCGGGTGGCGGAGACTGCCATTTTCCGCCGGACCAGTGGATATCACCAATGAGCCAGGCCACCTCGACTCACGTCGATGCGGCACTATTTCGAGGCCAAGCCCTGTGTTCGCCGGAACCGTTGCTGGGGCTGTGCCGAGGTGGTGAAACATCCGATTGATCCCTGGGGGGCGAATTGGCGGCACTGGGCCGGCAGGGCTCGGCGGCGCCTCATGGCGCAGGCTCCTCACGCAGCGACGCGAGCTGCGATGGGGAGCGAGCTTCAGTGCGATTGGCAGTCAGCGGCAGGCTGCATTACGCGCTGGGCCATGGCCGTTCCTACCTGGTTGGGCCGCTGCAAACCTGATGACTGTTGAGCGGTGGGGGTGCTGGCAGCCAGCAGGCGTGCATTGCCGGCTTGCTGGAGCCATCCCTCAGTCCCCGGGTGCCGGGCGATGGAGGCGGTTGCGTCTGGCTGAACACTCGCTAGGACGGGGCTGGCGGCTGTGCTGGTCGACTACGCCAACGCAGATGGCCTGAAGAGAACGCCTGTGGGCAGCTGCCAGACCTTCTGCAGCGGGCGACTGATCTGTGTGTTCGGCATGCGTTGGTGACCGGGGATCGGGCAAAGCGGGCCCAGGAGGCGGCATTTGGACGCTCGCCTGCCGACCGGGTGGTACGTCACCTCGACAACCACGCCAACGAAGATCCAGGTGCGCATCATTGACGACTGGCGGCCGGATCCGGCGGCACGGATCTGTGGTGGAAGGGTGATGGGCCAGCGCCATTGGCTGAGCTTGCGAAGGCAGCACGGGCCGGTGATCTGGTTTGCTGTCGCCGGTTAAGAGGCTGGATTACCAGTCCTCGCACCACCAAGATCCACTTCGACCGAACGGGAGAGCGCAGAGGCCTGCACCAGCGCTGGCTTGACGCTCCAGGAGCGGGAAGGGCGATTGTATATCCAGTAACTTACAAGCTTTCTTCGACCCAACGGTTTCAATTAATTCCCAAGTGGGCCGATTGCCAAAAAGTTGCGACTGATTGGGGACCTTCTGGATCTTGTCTCGGGGCTCGCGGCAGCGCGTAGTGGCTGCCGTCTTTTCCCTATTGACACGCCGCCGCCAACCCCCTGGGCCTCGGTTTTGCGGACGTATTCGACGCATTCGCACGTGCACCTGTCTAACGATGGTTTTATGCACTCGGCATATTTCCGGCTCACATCAATCCGCTTGAGGCTTCAGGCCTCTGGGCCGGCAGGCAAAGTTTCCAGCTACCGGGTGCTGCTTACATCGTCGCCCAGGTGCTCAGGCCAGGTGATGCACGGTGGCGTATCAAGCTGTCGCCAGTGGGCGCCCTTTTTGAAGCTGACGGCAGCAATTTTGGCCACCAATGGCTTCGGTGCCCCATCCCCCGGATTGGCTTACGGAGCTGCTCTCTCGCGGGCCGTGATCGACACGTGCTCACCTCACCTTTCGTACACTCTCTCTTGCGTGATCCTCGCGGCCACCCACAAACAGGAGACTCGGGCGCCATCGCCGAGCGTGCGATTGGGTTCTCCCTGACCATGATTCACCTGATCAGTATTCATGTCACCAACACTCGGTTGAACCCCTGCCAGCAGCACCCGGTGTGGCGCTCGGGCGGAGCCAGGCCGGGGCCAGTTGTGCTGTTTGGGATGGCCCCATCGTGGGGCTCGCTGGGGTTGGTCTTCCAAGGCGGATGTATCGATCCCGAAAACAGCCTGATGACGTACAGGCTGAAACCATCGGCACGCAGTGGAAAGGAGTGGAGGGCGGGCACATTGTCACTCATCGCTGGTGTATGTCAGGTGTGTGCAGGCCCGGCAAGGACATGGGCGGGATAGGTGCGAGCCAAAACTCCCTGTGGCCCAGTTGTTCCACCAGAGATTCCGGTGTGTGGCCCGCCAGTCGCATCAGTTCAACCACTGACCCGACAGCTGCGGCCGGTCCTGGAGCAGGGTCTATCAGGACCTGGGGATGGCCTGAAGACAATGCCAGTAGTGGCTGCTGCGCTCGCGGTCTCAAGGCCAGACGAGCCGCGACCTCGACCGCATCAGCAGTTCACGGCCAGCAGCAACCCGGCCATCAAAGGAGGAGGTAAGGTGGTACCTCAGAGCGGGAACCATGTGTGCCGCGGTCTGGCCAACCACCCGGGCCATAAGCCGGCAATCTTCTTCAATTGCCAGGCTGCCGAGCATTCCCCCAGCGTCGTCTTGATGCGCTGAGGATTCGCCCGACAGGGCACACCCCCAGGCCTATGGACCGCAACACCACTTGTGCCGGTGAGGCGTAGATATCGCCGCCGAGAGTGCGGCCACGCAGTGACCCCCACGATGGCCAGGATCGACCCAGCAAAACAGGGTAGGCGAGACGGTGGTGCTCCAGGCCGATGGGCCCAGCTCGATCGGCATCACCAGGTTTCCAAAGCAGGTGGAGGACCACCAGGCGGGTTTGCGCGGAGTGAGGCTGATCGAGAGCGAGCACGGCCCCATCGATTGGCCACGCCTGAACCCGGGCGCGAATCGAGACCACGCCGCGTGTGGCGTGAGCCCTTCACGTGGGCCAGCTCGCGCAGCCGCCACCAACGGACATGGTCGCAATCACCCCGATCAACAGTTATCGCCGCCATATGCCATGGGCAACCAGCACGGCAGCAACGCAGGCCACGTGACTACATTTTCCGGTAAGCGCCAGCGATGGCGGCGCACGGCCCAGAATGGACCGCAGATCAGCGCGTCAGACCTGGGTCTGAGCCGCCAGCCAACGCCGATGGAATACCGTGCAAAGGGCCCAGTCTGGATACGCGCCAGCTCTCAGGTAATCGCGCCCAGCGAGAGGGCGAGCAGGCCGGCACGCCATAGTTGAAGTAGTTCTTTTCGCCAGGGAGGTCCAGCGCCGAAGCGTGGGCAGGCTCAGCGGTTCGCCGGCAGCGTTGGGTCGCAGGATGATGGCGCTCGAATAACGTTCTAGGAAGGAAATAACCTTTGATAGGGCTTGAGCCAGGGAGCGAAAGGATTGGTCAGTCGGAAGCTAAAACAGCAGCTATGGATGAATTGACAGAACAGGAGCAGAGTTGAGCGGAATCACACAGATCAACGATCCATCGAGGTTGGAAGCTCAGGCAAATTGTGGCTCGAGAGGGTTTACTGCGTGCTCAAGTTCCAGTATTCCCATTCAGCTATCGATGGACCTATCTTGCTTAGTCCATTCAGGCAAACCAACCTTCCACTTAGAGCCAGTTAGGAGTGAATACTTTTTCATTCGGCCGGCTTGAATCCCAGACCAGCCCCCTCTCAGATTCTCGTTAGTATTTTGCTTGCGAGAAGTCCGGCCTAGGCTGACGCCCATCAGGGCCTGGCTGCCCCATTGAATTTAAGAGACCCCCAGTCCAACTTTTCCAACCTGTATTTCAATGGTTCCCTTCCTGAACATGGTAAAGTTTTTCTTCCCAAAATAAACAATGACACGGCTTTTTTTCGAAATGCTCCATACATCTTAAATTGATTCGATAGGGGCATTATTGGTGCTTCAAATTGCTCCGCTACCGATTGATGTTACTAATCACCCCGCCAAAATTTTGGGATCTCGCGATTTTCAACCTGGCATGGAAAAACCATAGGCTCGCTAGGGCTTGGGGCCCGTGCCAAAGGCCTAAACGGTTTCGTTGATTACATAAATTTTAAGTTTTGGGGCCCCCCCCGTTTAGGTATTTTTTTTTGCCCGGCCATCTGGATTAAAAAACAGCCAAAAACAGGGATTTTTTCTTTGTTAAGGGCTTCTTTGGGTCGAATTTTTTCAAATTAGGAGGTTGTATTAGTTTTATCTCTTCTT
>Ga0163217_1072528_pt1 | contig 12665 bp, 14 predicted proteins | sample SynspAceP_FD_185933 | JGI IMG/M metagenome (GOLD analysis project Ga0163217, IMG submission 185933) | Saline lake microbial communities from Ace Lake in Antarctica - Synechococcus sp. Ace-P (PacBio error correction) | ecosystem: Environmental > Aquatic > Non-marine Saline and Alkaline > Saline ... | reverse complement strand
TTAAAAAAGCCCCTGGAAATCCCGATAGTGCCGTTCTAAGAAGAGCATGAACCTGATAGTGACCGGCACCAGATTTACATTTTCCGCGGACATTAGAAAATAAATCAGATTATTTTCGTTACGCGACGGCACCTAGTAGTTCGTAAAACTTCTTTCGCTTGCAGGGGGACGTGGGAATCTACCCGAAAGAAACATAGGGGCGTCGTCCTCTTGTAATCTCTACCTGCCCGATTCAACTGCCGCGAAAAAACGCGGTTAATCAAACGAGAACCGAGCCCTGTGCCGGCTTCGACTTCGCCCTTGCCGGAAAGGGTTCTTGACCAAACAAGCAGCGCCATTTCCGGTGGGTGGGGACAGCTCACTTCAATCTGCCCCGAGCCGTTCGCGTCGGCAGCGACGTATTTCAGCGGCGTTGTAATCGCCTCTGAACAACCAGCAAACGTCAAAGGGGCTGCGTTCATTCAGGCTCCAATTGCACGGGTTCGTATTCTGTATCACTTTCACGGCGGAAAGCCCCGAAGGCAACCCACGCTAGCAGCTGGTTCACGATCTCATGCAAACAGTGCGCCCCCGTCGACGCGACAGGTTATTCGTTTTGATACAGCTTTTGTGGCCACGGTCGCGAGGCAGGATCCGGTCTTGAAGGCGCTGCAACACGCGCTTGCAATCGGGTGCGTGGCAAGCCTTGACGATCTGCATGTTCATGATCGACGCGAGATCAGCTGAGATGTTCTTAACCCGGGTGGTGGGCTTCTTTCAGCAAAGATTATTCTTTTGTCGCAATTGTCTTCGAGCGCGCCTCATCCCGTAAAATAGATTCCTGCATGCCTACGAAAGCATTCCATATTCACGATTTCGGTTGGAACGGGACACCGCCGAGCGTCGTCCCGCGGCAGAGTTCGGTTCAGCGCGAAAATGGTGCATTTGTCGGCCAAAGTTGCGAATATGTTTGATTGGCCAGGCGGTTCAGCGCCCAAAAACGCGACGATAAAGGGCTGCCCAGCACATCGCGATCGGAGCAACAAAGCTTAACCGGGTTCATTGCGCCAGCTTTCAGCATGGGGGAATTCTTGGGCCAAACGCTCATGGCATAACCGACACCAGACACGATCGGCAGCACCGCGTATACGCGCTCCTCACCAGCTTGGTTGGTCTCTTGGAAGACGCGGCCAGACTTGCCCGCATACCATTCAACGCGGCAAATTGATGGCAATTCTTTTTGCGTTGGTGGCCAGCTTCGCCTTTTTGCCGTCAGAATTATCGCCCCTGCGCATTGAAGTCAGCATGGCAGATTCCGGTTGCGCCGATTGCTCGGTTACGGTGAGCCCATCGAAATTTTTAAGCGAAAACGGACAGGTTGATGAATCCGATTAACTCATCATCCACTTCAACGATTTGTGAGGATCATCACCGGCTCGGAGCTTTGCCGCCGATTGGCAGTAACATTCGCCATCCGGTTGAGATTTGGGCATCTTTTGAAAGACTTCCCGGTCCGGACACATTGCCTGGACCCCCGGTTGAAACGCAAGGTCCATGCTTCCCGTCGGGCCGTATGAAGCTCACGACGGATAAACTTCGGATAGTTCTTGTATTCGCGCAGAAAGGCACTGCACGGACACGTCGTCGGGATTTTATCAGATTGGACCACGACGCCAAAAAAGCGCGCCGCCCCAAAGGCCTCTGCTGATCGTGACCATTTCCAACGTCGAGGCAATGCTCTTGTTATCGCAAAGCAAGAAAGCTCTGCGTTTCAAGGCTTGATCGGATATCTCGCGGGTTTGTTACGACAGCAATCAGACCATGCGCAACAGGGCGCAGCGAAGGAAAGCAGCACGCGAAAACGCGAGGCCACGAAAAATATTCGTGATAGGGAACCCCGGACGTTCATCGTCAGAGAAGAAACTTTGGATGCAAAAATTACAGACATTGTCGCATCCATCGTCATTCGAGGCTCTCGCGTCACGCAACCCCCATCAACTCTGCAAGGCGCGCCACGCGCACGGTTGGTTCGGCTTTTTGATGTACACTGCCACGCCCACACATATCTGCCGCTTTTCTCGCTTAAGAGAAGCGGAAGCAATCAACAAGCAACAGAAGCTTCGCGCTGTTTCGTCTTTCAACAGGGAGCCCAAGGCCTTGCGGAAGTCGGTCATCTGCATATGCGCCGTCGTGGGCCGGCTTTTCGGCTAGGCTTTCGTTGAACACACCATACAACATCCGCGACTTCACGGTTGGCTTTCGGACGCGGACGAATAATTAAGTGTTCCGGCAAAAATAGTGAAGAGCCACGCACGCATATTCGTGCGACTTTCAAACTTCTCGATATCGCCAGGCTTTGACCAAAGTGTCCTGAACCATGTCATCGCTGATTTCGCACCGTTTGCGTGTCAGGCTAATGGCAAAGCGCCGCATGGCTGGCAAATGCTCTACCAGTGAATCGCGCGGATCAGCGGCGCTTTCATCCCTTTTACCAACTGTTTTTATCCGGCTCTTTCAACTGATTAAGCAGGTCTTGAAATTTAATCTAGGAAACACCCTTCTTGCCATCGTTTTCATCGGTAAACGCGGCAAGATTTTCACGAAAAGCGCTCACGCTCGTCGTTTTGGCCTGATTGCATTCAACCAAAGTTTCCTGCCTTTCTCTTAAATACTAAATATACATATGACATGGAACCAAACTTAACGTTAGGGGTTTGGTTCCAGAAATATTTTAAAAGGACGACAATAAATGACGGATGTCACCGAAACACCAAGTGGTCAGCGATGCGTTGGGTGAATGCCTTCCTTACCCCTGCGTCGCCTACGCGCGCGCTCCTTACCGGTATTAGCAAAACAAGCGGCGATGCTTTTGCAGCCGCGTCGCTCGAAGCGATCTTGACGGATCGTTCGGTTCTGGATTGTGTCGATACGCGTACGGGTGTTTTTCGGGTGTTGTACGGCATTTGGGCCAGTGCCGGTGCACCTGTTGAAGAAGGCGAAAAAGCGGTCGCGGCCAAAGCGCAAAAAAACACCTCCTAAAGCGGACCAACCACAGCGCGAAGCGTTGCTGCTTCACACGATTGAGGGTTTTCGTCAAAGAGGTGGTCAAATCATCGGCGTTGAAGAAACGAAGCCAGCCGCTGGTGCAGATTGCGCTCCGCGAGATTGGGCCGATAGTGAACCGGTTCGGCAATGATTTATCGAAGACGAGCGATTATCGCGATGGATATCGAATCTATCGTTGCCGAGAGGGTCACCGCGTCAACGGTGTTGCACGCACCCGCGGAAGAGGGCCCGTTGAAGCTGGGCAAACCGACGTGCCGACCTGATCCTCGCCCGACATTCCAATTGGCCGGAACCACTCCTCCGGTAATCGGATGCAGTTAACGACTTGCTGCGCGACCTGGGCAAACCGTCCGGTTATCTTCATTCACAGCCTTCCCGAACGCCTTGCTGACCGGCGACAAGCCTGAAGGCCCGCGTTCTTGATCTCGAAACCATATAACTGGGATCAGGTTGTTTCTGCTGTTTCGCAGGCGATGTTCTTTCTCTTCGACAGAGACGCTGAATAGCTAAGCCGCGCGTACCATGTCAAAGGCACGGGTTCCACCGTGGGCCTTTTTTTTTATCGCGATGTGCCCGTGAAAACACAGTTGCGCGGAACTTATACCCACAGACGGCGTTTTGCGTTGGTGAACACATTGAATTTGGAGATTCACCATGCCAAGACGTAACCAACAACAAAAGCTCTGTCTGTCGATAGACATTTCAATCCAGCTGAGCGTCTTGAAAGGACGACATTGCGTCTCTTGGACAAGCACGATGGGCAGATCTTAACCAAAAGCCAACAGAAGCGCCGAGGCCGCCTTCAACGGCGAAATCCACCGCTCAGGATTATAGCAAACTCTGGTCGCGATAAGGCCAACTAGAGGCCCAAAAAAACCGCCGAAGACTTTCGTACGCAGCAACCCACTGCCGCCCTGGGCATCGCTGCTGGTGTCGGGTTCATCGCCGGTTCTGTTCGCGACACGTCGCTGATGTTCGAATACTTGTGACAGAAGGGTTGCCCTCAAGCGACCCGAACTGCGCAAACCGCAGCGATTGGTTTCGGCGCAATGCTCTGCCTTATGTAGGTGGGGCATTTCTTGCAGTTGCCTTTTGGGCTGTTTCTGCTGGACGTTCACATCGCGCTTTGGTGGCGTGCCCTATTTTTGGTAGTTGTCTTTGGCTCGCTTGTGTCCTGATCGCCCCCCCTGTTCGATCCGTGCCCGCGCATTCGGCTTCAAAAACGCGAAAGCGCCTGCGTGGCCAACAAGCAATGCAAACAGCCCAGCTACTTGGCGGCGTTGGCGGAATTGCTGCGATTCATTATGGTTTCGTCAACGGACTAACGCAGGGAAGCAAGCGGCGTTCACTGACGCCTTTGCATCCATGGTTTTCATTGGTGAAAGGCCGGTCGACGACAGGGAAAAGGACATACTGCTCGGGGAGAGCGAGACCTGGCCGTATTAAAAACATAGGCAACGTTGGATTGGCAGATCGAGGCAAAAAAGTTCTTGCCCCAAATCGTTCTTCGTGCCAGATATTAAGCGCGACGCTTGGCAGGAACAGCTAATGCAGGTCCGTACAAATGCCGTCAGGCTCTCGGACAACAAACAGAGCAGTGCAGCCGCATGCCTGTTCAAAGGATATCCGACCACATCCCTTCCGAACAATCGGTCTTATCAAAGACGAAAAAAAAGGAATCACAACGCGCCTTTCTGTTGACGCAAGTTGTAGCAAGTTTTGTCCGGCATTCGCGTTTAAACTTATGACATACGAGTAGGAATTTTTTAATGGGTATCGATTGCGTTAGTGGTGTCCGCTTCACAAAAAGCGCCTTTGTCACGATGACACGGGAAGGAGCCGAATTCATGAAGAATTCAAGGTTGGCGAGGCTATCCGTCATCGCATCCGGCACCCAACATCCTGATGCAAGGATCAAACTCCCCCCAACTCTATTACCGTGCTTTCGGGCATGGGGCATTCGCCATAGGTCGCTTGGGACAAATGGAAACGACAATTCATCAATTTCGTTTTCCCGGGTGATTCCTTGGCTAACAGCCGGGATTGCTGGCGAAATGGCATAGCATTGATGCGCGCACCCATATGCGTATGTGTGTGTCAATCGATCCGACTTCTGACCTTTTTTCCGCAGTAACCCAATTCGCGGCCTTCGCACAATCACGTGGCTCGCTGCAATCGAGGAAACATTTTTCCTCGGCGAGACGCTGGCCACTGTTCGGTCAACGCAACCCGCCTTGCAGGCCGTAGTCATGGGCGGATGCTCAAGTTCTTTGAACGCGGGTATAGGGACTGGTATGGTCACCAACAATACGATGCCCCTTCCCTTTACACAGCGCGATCTGGCGGAATGCTTTTGGGCCTGTCGCTGTGGTCCACACCAATTTTAAAAAAAAACCCTTGCCAAAGGCTGGGCGTGAATCAGCAGCTTGCGTCGTGGTCCGATCAGGTGTTGCAGGATTAACGATTCTGGAAACAGGCTCGCAAGAGGTGGCCGAGACGGAACGAAGCAAACCGACCAAACGTCCGTTATGTAGCAGTTATTCCTCTGAAAAACCGACCAGATTATCCGCAACATACGCGCCCCGGTTCCCCCGCGGCCGATCAGGCCCAGATGGTGCTGCAGGACGTGTGCGGCATGGTTCGACCTGTGGCGTTCCACGAGCCCCCCATCAAACCACCAGAAAACTGCTGATCCACAGCCAGACCAGCATGGCGATGACAGCCCGATGGACCCATTAGAACTGATTATAATTTCCCGATTTCGCCACGTTAGCTGAATGCGATCGACACGACGGCCATGAAAATACCGCAAAGACAGCACCCCAATGTAAGCCAGCCATCCGCGCGGCGCGGACGGTTCGTCCAAATCGATAGAGCACGCCCACACCGCCAACAAAACTAGGATTGCGATTTGGCCTCCATGGGATGACCTCTGCCACGAAATAACCGACACGCCCATCGCGGATGTGAACGACAGGAACGATCGCACCGCAATCACCACCGTTCACAAGCGCAATCAATCCGACCAGGCACCAAGGTAGCAGTCAGACGTAAGCGGCGCGGAAATTAATGCGTGGGGCGTTCCTGTTTTCGCTCACTATACACGCTGTTCAAACCGATCATCATCGCGCCAACGCCGCTCGCGCCGACCACATCCGCACCAGAACAGAGACAGCACCCGCCCAGCCGAGCTTGCCAGTGCTGGTCGCACAAAGAAACGACCTGATTCGTTCAAAAATATCATAGACATCTTCGGCAGAAAGACCACGCATGTCCTCTAGCTCACCGGGCAATTACAACGACCGGGTCCGAAATTTCAGGCTGAGGATCGTGACCAACGCCGCAATCGCCGAAACAGCGACAAGCATCGCATTAAAACGCCAACCCCCGCAGCGATCGCCGATACGTTTTTATCGGCGATATCAAACCAGCGCTGCCTTTCAAACGCGTCCCAGTACAGCTTGGAAGATGCCCATGATTTTTTGCTGCCAAAAGCCCTGATCCTTTGTCTCCGGCAAGCCGCTACCAGCTACCGCACAAATTATTCGCCTACTGTTGTTTCTCTAACCTCATCGCCACTTGGACCCCAAGCGGACGACGTAAGATTGATCGGTTCCTCCGACGATGTTGCCCGCAAGCACCGGTAGGAAAAACTCGAACACCGCTGGCAAAACACGCCAAACTGACCGTCCAGGGGTCATCACCGCCATCTCAACGACCCCGCAACAATATGCGCAAAAGTCCCCTGCTGCGATGAGCCAAGTTGAATACCAGATCAGCGAAAAAAGACGTCTCATCGCCTGCGGCATCATCCAAACGATGAGCGCCACAATCACCCCCGCCGGTAAAAGCCCGCCAGAACCCCTGATGGCCCCCATGCTGGTTGCGGATGCGACAGGTCAAGTATCGACGACAGCACAGTCGGGCGAGATGCCGGCGTCCACCAGAAAACAGCACGCGCGGCAAATGCCGCCCACCTTACATCCCGTCAGTTACGACCCCCACAGACGGACATGCAACATCAGCGAATGCAAGTCTTGGCCCGCATGATTGGCAAACGGTGTAAATGGTGTTTTCAGTAAACAACTGCATCCGGGCCCATGATCACGGCCAGAAAATCCCAGCGAATAGCCAGATTTCGATCAGAACGGTGCGCGATTCGTGTCGGGCAGATAGGTGCCGAAACCACCGCTCCGCCCAAAAACCGACAGGCTGATGTCATAATTTTTTTACCTAAGGGCCGGGGGGGGGGGCGATCGCCGACCAAGATCAACAAAGACCGCTTGCTGCGCGCCAGCTCTTCCTCGGCCCTCGCGGCGGATAACTTCGTAAATCAGCTTGGGGCGACAGGGCCGTCGCCTTCGCTCACAGATTTCTCTTCGCCTGCGCATCTTGCGATTTCTTGCGCGAAACCCTTGCGTTGAATAAGAGGGGCCATGGTCTGCGCTCCTTGAAAAAAAGGCTAAGGGAATTAGGGCCGAGGCCTAAAAATACCATTGTTATCCAGCATCAAACTAGCGCAGAAACTGCCATAAAAAAGGGGGGGGAAAAAAACACCCCAAAAATAACGTAGCGGAGCGCTAGAATGTTCCACCGATAATTCCCAAAACTCATGACAGCAATCCGCGACAGCTTTGGCCATGTAGACAACTGCCCGTTTCAGGGTCCGCGCTTGTTTTTCGAAAACGCCGGCGGCGCCGCTAACGCTGAAATCCGTCGTCGATACTTTCTGCCAAATTCCGCGCGATCCGTACAACCAAGGCCGCGATTAATCCGGCATCCCATGCGCCTTCGTCGCATGTTTCAAAAGGGCCCGCCCGACATTTGGCGCTGTTCTTTAACGGCGCCCGACCGGCCAGTTCTTTGTTGGCGAAAAGCGGGACCGAGCTGTCGTTCCGGCTGATCGCACCGGGGGCCCGGTTCATGGCAGCGCAGAAAGCGGGCCGTCATCGGGTTCCACCGTCGAACACCCCGCCTCGCGCAGCGCCGCGCAACACTGGGCCAATGTCGCGGGCAAACCCTATATGCAGCGTACCCCATACAACGGCCACAGGGGCAGGCTCACGCCGACGCCTACGCCGGTTGATGTCACCGAGGTGCGCGTCGCTACATTTTGCACACCTCGCCAGTTACAGGAATTGCCAACGATTTTGTGGCGGCATTCAGCGCCGCGATCCGCGCCGTCCTCTCCCGACGCCTTTATCTTTGTTGATGGCAATTTTCCAGGCACGGCCCAGCCACGGCCATATCGAACATCGCCAGCTACCGACATCGACGGCTATGTGATCTCGCCCTACGAAAAACTGTTCTCGCGCCACGGCTATGGCATCGCGATGGGCCTTCCGATCGGCCTATCCCGCGCTGCCCGATTGAAACACTGGCAAAACGGTCCGCTGGCAACTGGGAAATGGTACCCGAGACACGGGCGGCCTATGCCGACATTTTCGGATGTGGTGCGTATTTTGACTGCTGGGGACGCAAGTTTATCCGACGCCAGGATTCCGCGCGCACGTATCGAAGCCGCCGCGGCTGCAATTCCACGCGCAATGAACATCAGCTTACCAAACGCGCTGATGATTCTTGGTACAGGCAACCTGCCGGTCTTGCTGATCTCCGCGGGTGTCACCATCCTTGGCGGAACAGACAACCCAGACCGCGAGGGTTGGTTATCCGTTCACGCTTCGACAACCCTGCCCCTTCTGGATTTCGTGCTCAAGCTCAAACGGCCCAAGATCCGGACCCACGTGCGGCAAGCCGATCACTATTTCTGGGCAACATTCCTGACCCCGCTGGGCGGATGCGGCGGCTACGCGTGTCTCTGTGCCAATTTACAAATTCCGATGGACGAAGTCCGCGCCCTGCTCACCGCGATGAAGGCACATCGGCTGCATAAACCGCCCGGTCGCGGGCTTCATTTTGCAAAATAAACTCAAATCCACAGGAGACAGCAAAACTCTGCTTGCCATATATGAACGACCGTTCAAACATGCGTCATGACAAGCACCTCTCTAACCGCCATTATCGCCAAGCGTGACGACCTGATCGGCCCTGACCCAAAATTTGATCCGCATTCCCGACGCTGAACCCCGCCGGAGGACTATCGTTTGATCTGCGAATACCTCGATACCCGTCTGCGCAAGCCACGGGTTTCGAGGACGCAAAGCTGATCCGCGCCTTTGGCACCCCCGGGCGACAGGAGAAATACCCCCGCTGGAACATCATCGCCCGTCGCGCAAGGACGCCAGGGCCGGCGAATGCGTGCATTTTTAAACAGCCATACGACGTGTCCGAGGTAGGCGGCGCTGGTGGACGTTCGACCCATTCGGGGCGGAAATCTCGGGATGGCAAGATCTATGGCGAGCACCTGCGATATGAAGGGCGGAGCTAGCGGCCTCAATTATCGCGGCGGAGGGCCTTTATCGAACAACATAAACCCGACTTTAAGCGGGGCCATCGAAAATCTCTGGCACGGCGGATAGGAATCCGGCGGTATGGTGGCGTCTCGCCTATCTGGCAGAACACGGGCATTTCAACCCCGACCGCGTGCAGCACGTGCATCATCCCCAGCCGTTGCAAAAAACCGTATCGTCTGGTTCAACCGCGGCGGCTGGTGGGCCGAGATCGAAACCAAGGGCGAAATCGCCCACGGCTTCGATGCCGTTTCTAGGCGACTGCGCGCCGTGCCGGCCACATGGGCGCGGGCTGTCCCGAGTCGAAAAACAAGCTTTTTCCCCGCCATGGCCGCCCGCCACACCGATATGCCCGTGGTGCCCGAAGGGGCGCGTAGTTCGGACGATGAACATCAATTCTATCCATGGCGGGCAAAAGGAAAATGTTGATGCGGACTGTTGACGGGCGCCAAGCGCATTGCGTCCCCCGACAGCTTGCCGCATCACCATCGACCCGGGGGGCCGTCGGTTCTGTGGAAGAGCCACTGGTTCAGGTGCGCGGCGAAGTTGCGTTGCGCTGCTGGAAGGGCTACGCGAAACAACGGGTCGGATTTGGACTATGGAACTGACAGAGCTTGGAACCGTCCTGCCGTCATGACCGGAACCGTGATGCCCCTGTCGTAAAGACCCGTCGCCGGACGCGATTGAAAGTATCATGGGCAAAAGCGCCCGAATACGTCGCGTCTCCGGGATCATATGACCAGAACACATCGACCCGTATTGGCAAAAGCTCAAGAAACTGCATCGCCTATGGCCCGGGCCTTGCTGGAAGCTGGCGGCATAAACCTGCACGAATACATCGCATCTACGATATGGTCGACAGTTGCCTGCGTTATGGGTGCCGCTGCTACGAGGGACGCCTCCTGCCTCCCGAAGGAATAACGTCAGCCCGCGCCGTCACACGTCGGAAAATGCGTGCTGGCGCTGCGATGGCTAGCCCGTCGACGATTGCGTTCACCGCAGCCCCCGCTATGCACCTCGGCGTGAGTGGAAGGCGTCGCGCATGGCGCGGTCGATGGACCCCCATCAGCGCTCGACCCGCCGACAAAGATCAAGTTGGGTCACGGCGTCGGTCTTCAAACATCTGCCTGGCGCCGCCAGATCGGTCGCCACTGAGCACCTCTGCCGCATTCCCGACAGGGTCGCCGCCATCATCGCCTGCGGCAACCGGCACCGTCAGCCGCGCTCAAACAATCTGAGGGTCGGATTGTGGCAGGGCGCGGGTGCCGGGGATTCATTGGCGGCAATTTTTCCAGCCCTCGACGGCAAAGGCCATGTCGCGTGGCCAAGCTCGTCTTCCAAGACGCCTGGGCAAGCCGGTTCAACAGCTTCGGCTCTACCGCGTATTTCACCAGGGATCCTCGACCGGCGGCTTGTTCGCGTGGTATAAAGGAACGGGATTTTCTGCCACGTCGCCAGATCGGCAAATACGGCATGCGGAGCCCGCGTGGCGTTTCATCACCGAAAACACATGGCCTTGATATCTGGCCGCCCATCCCCAGATGCGGATCACGTGCTGAAGGCTCAGTTCGAAACGATCAAAATCTGTTTAACCGCCATGCGAAAACGCCTGCTCGCAAGAATATGATGCCGACGTCACCTTGCTCCGAAAAGGTAAAGTCAGAGGTACCGCCCAATATCGACGATCAGCCCCAGGATCGCCAGGCTTCTAACACATCCGCGGTTGGCCAGTGCTTGGCCGCCCTCTGGTTCGGGCATTAAAACGGGACGTCTTTGAATCCGGTTGGGTATAGCATTTCGGTTCAGATCCACCAACGCCTTGCGCATCCCGCACGGCCATCGGCGCTATGAAAACATCACGGGCCGCCCGGACAGCGCCCGATTCAAAACTCTGCCCGTCGCGCCTCTCTGCTTTGCTTTTCAACTCCGCTAGAAAGCTCGCCACAATGGCGGATTAAAATCCACTGCCGCTTGCCCAAAACAAAACACGGCTTTCCCGCATCAAGGCGTCCCCAGCAGGACTTTTGAGCGCGCGCATATTAACCGCCCGTCCTGCGCCGATCAGCGCCTTTGGGCACCCGCGCCCAAAATTGATACGCTTTTCCTCAATTATCGAAAAACAGAAGCGGTCGCCAGGTCTGTTCTGCCCCGCCTCGACGTTGATCAGTGCGGCACGCCGTCTATCGCATAGCCGGCGCAGAGTTCGACGTCCCGAAAATCAATACCCAAAGTGGATAGATATTCGTAGCCATGGTTTGCGCCCTGCAAAACCTCAAAAAAAAACGGCGCATAAACCGCAGACAGGCAAGGCCACAACCGATATCGTTAGGCGAACCCACCGCTGGTCAAAACCTGACAGAACTGCGTAACATTTTTATTATTTCTAACAGGAGGCGTTCATGCCCATCTCGCAACTTATTTCATAGCCACCTGCGCTGGCCGCGCTGATGGCCAGTGGGCCGTCGCTGCCGAAAAGGCGATACTCCACCGTCCGCGATGCAGCTAGAACCACCGCATTCTGGACCCGACCAGCGCCGCGGCGGGGCTATGATTCTGTGCTTTTCCACGTTTCGAAGGCTTGACGCGGTTTATGGGGGACGGATCGATCGTACCCGGACTTGCGCATCTTGGGAAATCCTCTGACGACGGCCTAACCTATACGTTCAAGTTTGCCCCCCAAAGCGGTGTGACCTTTCACGACGCACGACGATGGGACCGCCGCCGACGTTACTATTTTCACTTGATCGGGATTCAATTTGCGAAGACAGCGCAAATGCACAAAAAGCGCTTTCGCCGTGATTTCCGAGGTGACCATCGCTCGACCCCTCCACCGTTGAGATCAAACTGTCAGAGCCGGATGGAAACCTGTTGTTTCAACCTCGCATGGGGCGACGCATTGATTGGGCTCCGGAAAGCATCGACAACATCAAAACAGCTTGCCCATCGGGTACCGGGCGCGTTTCAAATTCACCAGCTGGACCAGGGCGACAATATCCGCAATTTGAAAAGAACCCGAATTATTGGGGGACACCGGGCCTGCGCTGGACATGGCCACGTTTCAAAATTCATCGCTGACCGACCGCCCGCATTCGCGTCGATGATGGCGGGAAGATGTCGACGTTTTCGTTCAGCTTCCCCGCGCCTGAAAACCTGCCGCAGTTCGAAGCGGGACCCCCGGGTTTCAAGTGGCTTGTCGGCTCATCCGAGCGA
>Ga0163217_1053360_pt1 | contig 12665 bp, 16 predicted proteins | sample SynspAceP_FD_185933 | JGI IMG/M metagenome (GOLD analysis project Ga0163217, IMG submission 185933) | Saline lake microbial communities from Ace Lake in Antarctica - Synechococcus sp. Ace-P (PacBio error correction) | ecosystem: Environmental > Aquatic > Non-marine Saline and Alkaline > Saline ... | reverse complement strand
TGTTACGAGCCGATCAGGGCCAGTTTCCACCGTGGAGCCCTGATTTCTTGAGCTCGGCGAAAACGCTGTTCGGTGCGTTTGATGATGTTTTGGCGTTATAAGCCGCACAGAGGCCTCGATCGGCATTCACCACCACCAGGGTGATGTGGCGGAGGGGTCGCTTTCCTGTTCCAGCAGCGGTAGCGTGTTGCTGACATTCCTCGAAGCGAAAGCCGCGACTGGAGAATTTTCCAATGGGAGTTTTCCAACATGGTGCCAGCGATTCGGCGAAAGTGCCGGGAGCGAGCACCGTTTTCCTGGGCCCGCCTACCTTGGCTGCCGCCACCAGAGACCGCATGGCCTCGGTTGATCTTCGCGCGGTGTTCTTGGAACGAAACTTGATTCCGGTCGCGGCATTGCTTTTTGAGGTTCGCCATTGGTTCAGATGCCCTCAGGCGGTGGGCCAGAGCGGTGGATTTGACTTCGTTGATGCACGGCCTTCAACAACGCCTCAGGACGCGTCGTTCATCTGCTTATCGGTCTGTCTGAATCTGTTCGATGGAACGCCGAGGCATTGATTGAGAGTACTCCGCGCCACGCACGAACTGGCTGCACAGCGTTTTCAACGGGAACCTCATCGATTCAGGGGCCTTGGACACGCATATACGACCACCAGCCACTCTGCTCGGCCAGGATCAGCGGGTCTGAATTGCGGCTTGTTGAGCAATTCGCGCAGGCGCTTGCCACGGCCCAGTTGCTTCTGCGTGGTTGGGCGTCGGAAGGATCGGAGGCGAAACTGGGAGAAGGCCGCAGTTCATCCAAAACTGAAGCCAGTTCCAGTTTGAGTGTGCCAGCGATTTTTTCTTTCTTGATCGCTTGGTTGGGGGCAGCGCCGCCGACCCTGCTCCCCGAGATGCCCACATTGATGGCTGGCCGTAGGGCCTGAGTGAAAAGATCAGAGGAGGGAAGATCTGGACCACGGTGATTCAAATCACGTTGGTGGGGGATGTAGGCCGACACGTCGGCCTGGCCTGGGGTTTCGATGATCGGCAGGGGCGGTTCATTTGCTGCCCTTGCCATGGCATCGGAGAGCTTTGGCGGCTCTTTCGAGGGCGGCTGTGGGCAGTAGAAACATCGCCGGGGTAGCCTCACGCCCGGGCGGGCGGCGCAGCAGCAGCCGACATCTGGCGGTAAGGCCTGGGCCTGCTTGTGGTGAGGTCGTCGTAGACCACCAGGGTGGCCTTTGCCCTATGGTACATGAAGTATTCAGCAAATCGCCGCGCCGGTGTAGGGGGCCAAGATATTGAAAGAGCGGCAAGGTTCCGAGGCGGCTGGGGGCGGCACCACCACGGTGTAATCGAGGGCGCCGCGCTTTCACGCAGCACTGCTCAACGCCGTGGCACCGAGGCTGATTTCTGACGATCGCCACGTGGACGCAGGGACACGGGGGTTTTTCTTCCGGGCCTTCTGGTGAGGATCGTTGTCGATGGCGATTCGGCGGTTTGCCGGTCTGGCGATCCCGCCGATGAATCAGCTCCCGCTGCCCACGGCCGATCGGATCATCGCGTCGATTCCGCCGTGTGCCACGTCTTGCATCGGGCTCATTGCACCGACTTGCGCTGAATGATGCCGGGGTGCATCGATATCGATCAGCCGGGTTTCGCTGGTGGCGATTTCGCCCTTGCCATGAGGGGGAGACCCAGGCGGGTTGATCACGCGGCCGAGCATTGGCCTCACCGAACAGCACTCAGCAATGCGGCCTGAGGCCTTCACGGGTGCTGCCTTTCCTGGTTCCCAGGCCTTCGCCCCATCAGGCACCGCGCTCGCAAGTCGTTCTCAGGTTGAGGGCATGCCTCGGGTGCCATCCGATTCGAGACAATTTCGCCGGCCATTGGCCTTTCTGCAGTCCGTTAGACCCGGGCGATTTGCCATCACCACCTGCAACAGCGTGCCGACGTTGCTGACCGAACGGACTTGTCATAGTCCTTCGATTTGCTGCTTGAGGATGGCGCTGATCTCGTCAGGACGGATGGAAACCATTTGGACAGGTCCCCGCTCGGGGAGGTGATGGAAGGGGGATTTGGAGAGAGTGGCGGGCTGGCGGCTGGCTAGCCCGGCCTTGGCCAGGAGACCAGGCGAGGCGGACGAACCTGCCCGGCCAGGTGGGCGATCGATCACCTGGAGCCCAGGTGACGACAAGCCGCCGTCAGGCTGGATCAAACGCTCAGATTCGAATTTCGACACTCTCGGGTGCCGGCGACAGCGATCCACTTTCTGGCGCAAGGCAAGTGCTGGTCTCGCTGGCGGCGTATTGCAGACGTGACGCTGGCCAGGGTGATGCCCCGCTGTTCTCGGAAAAGTTCCAAGAGCGATCAAACACCGCATCGGCAAGGAGAGACGCTGACGCGATCGGCCATCAGCTTGAACAGGTTCAGAGGGCTGGGGTGACCTGTTCGCCGAAACAGGCTGACGAAGATCTTTTTCTGACGTTCCCGGTCAATCACGGGGAGGTTTCATGGTTGTCGGCGCAGTTCGGCAAGCAAGACTCCCAGAGCACCAAAGACTCGTGGCTCTGAAGGCAATTTCAGGTTCGGGCTTCCTGCCGCTGCCAGCCACCTGAAGCAGAGGCATCGGGTTGCGTAGGGGAGGGGCAATCGAATTGAGAGCGCGCATCAGCCTTGTCGATGGTTTGGATGGACCGGTCGACCAGCAGCCACCTGGGATTGTCATCGAGCTTGCCCGGCAGGATCGAAAGGGGCGCGCTTCGATCGCCTGGGCGGCGGCTTCGCCGACGCAACTGATCACTGACCGGGGCCGCCTCGGATATCGAGATTCAGCACCTGCCGACTGCTTGAGACGGGCCGATCTCTTCAACGTGCGCTGTTCGCTCTCCAGCGAATGGCATTTTCAAGCCCTTGCGACCCCATCAATTTCCTGATGCGGCTCCCGCTTTTGGTCTGGGCATTCGCCAGATCTTCCATGGGCGGGCGAGTCAAAGCGGCATTGGCTGCTGAAGTCGTTTGCTCGCTCCTCCAGGTCGTTGAGGGATGGGCGCCTGCGACGGCGTTTCAGAACGCTTCCAAACCTTCGGGCAGAAACCAGACCAGGCCAGCAATGACGATGGGCCAGGTTTGATGATGTTCGACTTCGAACAAATCAAAGTTCAGGCAACCACTTCAACAGGCAATGAGCAGACGGGTAGATGGGCAAGGTCATTTTCAACGGCCGGCAAAACGTTTTGACGATCTGATCTCCGAGCTGATCAGCCTTGGTGATTCAGTGATTCAGCGGCAAAGCTTGCGGCTCGCGATCGATCTCAAACTTCGGGCGTTTCCCCTGCTGGCGTTGGAGCCTCGGGCTTGGGGCAGAGGCCAAGGGCACTCGGTTAAAGCCTGTCCTCTCCTGCTTCGGTCGTCGAGGATCAACGACTTGAGACTTTTCTGCGGGCCTCCTTGAGCTGGGCCTTGAGATCAGTTTCCAGCCGTTCAACCTGCGGGCAAGCTTCTGCTTGGCCATGGCAGCGATGGTGCTGAGGTAGCTCTCCCGCTCTTCCACCGTTCTGCCACGGGCCCTGAAGAAACAGGGCATTGAGAACTGAAGGTGAGCACCACACTGGAACGCCAATGGAGGCAAGTGGCTGTCAGAGGTCGAATAAAACCTCCTTCGGGTGTTGCCGGAGGCGAGCGAAACAGAAGCCAGGCTGGTCATGGGGAAAGCGCTGGGGAATTCGAAAATGCTCGAGAGGAGAAATTCCCTTCGAGCGAAGGCGGGTTGATTGACGTGTCGGGCGTGCAGACGGCCGCGATCAAGCCGGGAAGGGGTTTGCGAAGAGAAGCACCAAGGCAACCACCAGGGCCATAAGATGGTGAGTTGAGTTCCATTTGAAAGCCAGGGACGCAGCAGGGGTGCCGCGGGATCTTTCCTTCGGCTTCGGGCTGACGGGCAATTGCCTTCGAACAGCGCCGCCGGAAGCAGTGCCCTTGACCGAAATGCCAGGTCCGATCGGAGCCGAGGCAACGGGCCAGACAGCAGCCACAAACAGACGCAGCGGAAAGTGATGGAATCCATGGTGGAATGAGGGGATGCTGCGGCGCCGTGAGAGCGCGGGCATAGGGCTGGCGCCGGGACACTTCTCACGAAGGGAACGGGCCCGGAAGGCGAACCGGACCTGCGCGCAGGAGTTTTAGCAGGGGGCGGACCTGAGCGAAGGCAAAGCGAGCGGCCGATCGGATCAGTGGGCCTCCTCGTGGACGGCCTCACCGATGTAGTAAGGCGGCGAGGGTGGGCGAAGATCAGCGCCTGATGGCAATGGTGAACAGACCCAGGAACATTCACCGGGCAAGGGGACGTCAAGGAACAGGAAGGGCAAGGAACGGCCACACAGTTTTCGTTCGGCAGGGAAATGTTTGCCGAACAAACGGAGGGAAAGAGAAGAGCGTTTGGTGAAGTCTTCGACGATCTTGAACGGGCAGCATGATCGGCGTGGGCTCCACGAGTACTCGAAGTAACGGAGCCTTTGCGGCTCAAGCCTGCGTAGGAAGTACCGCCAGGGAGACAGCAGAGCTAGTGAATGGTGGGTTGATGTCGGCGGGACCTCCGAGTTCACCAACTCGGCAGACTGAAATCAACTTCCAGGGAAACAAGGGCACCACCCCCAGTTGCTCCGAAGATTGAACAAAAAGAGGGTTCGATTGAATGGAAGCCAATACGGTAGGCTTTTCGCCGATTAGATCGCGGGCGATTGTTCCGGATGTTACTCCCAGCGGAATTCCAGGCAGGTTCGGGTTGGCCGCGGGGATCGCGTTCAACTTTGCGGGTTCTCCACCACAAACAGCCAGTAGCTGCGGCAATGACCAGCCAGGAAAACTGATGAAACCTGGCCGTTGAATCTGGGAAATCAACCGATTTGCCAGTAGAGGTTGCTTCCCCACCTTCAAGTTCGGCAGAGTGGAGGAAAGGGAGGGCAGGAAACATTCGGAGGGTACGAAGTGCCGCTGCTGCGACGGACGGGTCGAGCTCAGGCCTTGGAGATCGGAAAGAAACCCTGCGGGGATAGGCCTCTGAAATCATATCGCGGCTTATAAGCTAGAAAGCGATCAGTACTGGAACGATGTTCCAGGGCTGCAGACGGGCTGGCAGCCAGAACCGAACCACAGGATAACCAACAACTGGGCTTTGCCCACATTGCGGGAATTGGGGCCGATTCGAGCCACTGAAACGGGCCAGATAACTTCAGGATAGAGCATGCCAGCGAAAGGCACCGACCATTCAGGCTGATGGCAGAACTGCTGCCAAACAAGCAGGGTCGTCAACAGCACAGCCACCACCGCAATGATCAGCGAGGCATCAGAAGACGGGCTTTGCAGGGCCGGCATAGTCGTCCATGCCATTTGGCACAGGGGGAGGGGGCTGGCGAAGCCAGGCCAGAAGACTCTGGATCAGCTTGCCGAGGAGGGTTCTGCGGAGCAAGCTCCCATCCTTTCCCTGGACAAATCTGACGAGCAGGGCCAGAACGACGTCAAGGATTTCAGGAAAACCTTGCGTCGTCAACCTCATTCACCTCATCCACCTTTCTCGGCCGCCAAGCGGGTGGCGTTTCGGATGTGTGTTGATACTCGCGAATTGAACAGCCTCAAACGCCATAGATATTGCTAATGGCATTAAGAACCTTAATCACGTGGGAAGGCTTGAGGGGTTGATTTCAGGGGGTTGAGAGAGCAAGCAGAAGCCGTTGCCGCCACAGTTGACGCCCCCACCTCGCCAGCGGGTGGGGGGGCCATCCCAGTGGAAGGTCAGCCAACGGACTGGCCTTGGCGCGGCGCTCTTCCAGCGCCTTTGAGCAGCTGCAACGGTCGGGGTCAAGTCTTCACTGGGACGCAGAATCTGGATCAAGCAGGGCTCGCCCCGGGCCAGCCCAGAGGCAGGATGCGCCTGCCGAAAAGCTTGCAGCAGATTCCTTCGTCGCGGTCCAGAGCGCTTTTGCATCCAGGCCCCCCGGCTGAGGAAAGAAACTCCGAATGTTTGATCTCTGGAATCGAGGCTCTCCACCAGGGCCCACCTGCTGCCTCTGGGGCAGGCCGCCGAGCAGCGCCGTCCAGCAATCTCCCCTGCAACAGGGCGAGCCGGATCCATTTGCTGCGGGTGGAAGATCCGGGCGAAGTTTTCAGCCCCGAGCCTTCGACGAAGCGAAACAGCCCGTGAGGTCGTAGTCGTCTCTCTGGGGATGGAGGTACATGGTCGGCGAAGTGGCACCGCTGCTTGTGTCTAGGGCCCAGCGTTGCTTCGTGATGGCGGGCAGGCGGTTGTTTCTCTGGGCAAATCTGGAACAGTTGCCGGCCCAGGCGCCACCAGCGCTCTGGGAGGCGTCAGCCACACACCAGGTCTCTGCAGTGCCCGCTGGATTGCGGTGGGGATTCTCCCAGCGGACCCGCTTTGCATGACAGGAAAAGGTGATGCCTGCACCCACGTGGGCTTGGGCAGGGCCGCTAGGGCCAACAGTTTCCGGCGCCTTGGCTTCGCGCAGGTGGTGCAGCACACCCACTGAATTGATCAGTCTAAGGGGCCTTCCCCCTCCAGATCCAGCAGGCTGCGTTGCTCGATGCGCAGATCGGCGGCCACAGCCGCCAAGCGCCGGAGCGTCGCAGGCGTTCGCGGGGCCACAGTCCAGGGCTCCGGCGGCTGAATGTCGATCGCCCAGAATTTCTGCCCCTGGGTTGAGATGCGCCAGTAATCTGTTGCTCACGCACGGTCCGCAACCCGCTCGAGGATTCGTGGGGGCTCCGACAGCTGGGCAGCCAGGGCCCGTGCGGAACTGAAGGGCCAGTGTCGTACACCAGCGCCAGATGTATCCAGGCGGAGCTTCCGTCTTGAAGGGGGTCGCCCGGGTAGGGGAAGCGGGTCTAAGGAGGCGCTCACCTGCGGGGTGGCGGCGGGATTCGCGGGGGCTGGGAACATGGCCGGCGGCGGTGGGTGTTTCCGACCAGGGGAGGCATTTTCACGGCTGTTCGGCGCTTCCGCGGCCTTACAGGGGTTTGAGGCTGCACAATATATGTTCAATAGGCGCCAGGGGCAGCGAAATCGCCAGCCGTACCGTTGGTGCGCCCGGTACGCCGCCCCTCCATGACCCGTGACCGCAGCAGCGGGGCAAGCAGCAGAGGTCTCCCCCAGACGCCTATGAACACACTTAGCCGCTCCTCCACCCGCGATTCCGTCAGGCGGAACAGCAGGACTCGCTTTCCCTGAGCAAGGGGCGAACTTGAACTCTGATCCACACTTTTTCAAACAGCGGCGGCCATCCGGCTGGAAGCGCCACAAAGAAAGACATCTCGGCCAATGCCCGATGTGTCGTCGCCCAAGGCCGCCAACCGGATCTTTTTTGACGGAGGCACCCCCCTCTTCTACTCGACGCGCCCCTCACCCCTCGCTCTTGGGTGAGCAGTGCCGCGGACGGACCCCCCTGGCTGCAGACCAGATTGCGGCCGCCAACGTCTTTGTGCGCACCTTCGGCCCAGGGCATCGGCGGCTCCGGTTTGCTCGGCCGCATTTTCTTGAAGGGGTTCCAGGCCGATGCCGATGTTTCCGTCGTGCTTTCCGGTGGATTCAGCCCGATCAGCGGAATCTGCCCGCTTACGGCTTCAGACGCATGCGCAAGGTCGTTGCGCGGACATGGGCTGGTTCCTCCCGTTACGTGGGGCTATGCCGTGGTGAGCCGGCGATCCAGCATCCTGGCGGTGAACACCCGGGGAGCTCCGGGATGTATGCTCGAGAAGGGACTGCTCCCTGGCCGCACCAAACGTGGCCGTTCTCCAGGAGATGCGGGCTGACGAGGCCTGCCAACCTCTCTCGCCAAAGGAAACGCAGGCACGCCAGTTGGGGATCTCCTTGTTTTCAACGTGCTCTCAAGGAGCTAGGAGGGCTGCCCACACCTTCCACGCGCAGCGGCTGGGGGCGCCCTGTAATCAGCGGCCTGCAGTTTGCCGGCCACCTATTGGCCTGGCTGCATGAGAACCCCCAACGCTTCGTGCATGAGGCCCGTGCTCTCTCCAGGCCGGGAGAAAGCTGACAGTGATCCGGGGCGGCCCTACCGCCAGGTGTTTTGAGCGCGACATCGTCAAGGGCTATTTCCCAGGATGTGAGTCCGGTGCGGAGGGCCACCCAGGTGGCCCAGGCACAGGCTGTCGATGCCGTGAGGTTCAATCCGGCGCCATTGGCCGCAGCAAGGAGTACGGCGTCAGTTCTACGGACGCTTCTCCAACAGTCGGGTTGTGGAACTCGCCTTACGCCATTTCCTCGGGCCGTGGGGTCAGGCTCAATTGAGGAGTTCCGCCGCTACTTCGCCATTCGTGTCGAGCAGGAGCATGCCGGGCTTTGGTGGCATTCCCTGATTCAAACAGCACTGGAATACGCCCAGTCTTCGGCGAAGAGGACCGTTTCCCCTTTCCTTGGCGCGACCTCTGGCGAAGAGGGCCCAGGGAAAGTGCACGGCTGGGGCTCAAAACCGCAAACTATTCCGTTTCAGTGCGCCGTTGAGTGGCTGCGCCCCCCAAACATCAACCCTCTTAGCCTCCTATCGGCCAGCCGCTGCCCGGATCAGCACCGTCTATGGCGGCAGCAATGACCACTCGCCTGACATTTCGGCGCCATCCCTTCCTTCGCCGTACCGCCTCGGTGGCCAACCGCGCCGACACCGTTCAGGCTACAGCACCCGCCGGCTTCCTCAGTGGGGCATTGCATGGCCCAGCCAGGTCAGATGGACAGCCCCCAGTTCGTGCGGGCCGTTCCCCGGCGGGTCGGCCCCAAGCTTTGTTGCTCGCCTGCAGCAGATACGCCACGGTGGCGGTATCGGATGCCCAAATCGCAGTTGGGCAGGGCAAGTGTGCCGCAACACCGAGTCCAGCACCCAGGCCGGTGATTCCGGGGCCGTGGACGTGGCAGGTGCTCCGCACCACGGGTTACGCAGCGCGAGCGGCTCAAGCGGAGGAGATCAAGCTGCGAGAACGGCGACATCAGCCTGCGGGAGTTCATTGCCAAAGTGGCCCGCTCCAAGGCCTTCCGGGGCGTTATTGGTCGGGCCTGTTACATCACCAAGCCATTGAAGTGATCACCGGACGGAATCCTGGGGGGCCCCACCTTCGGGCGTTCGGACAATCAACAGCTATTTCGACCAACCGCTTGACCGCCAAGGCTTTCTCCGGCGTCAATCGACGCATTGCTCGCAAGGCCGGGGGAGTACAACGATTGCTTCGGCGAGGACTGCGTCCCCTACGAACGTTTCATCACGGGCGATGGATCTCAAAATTGCCCGCCGGATTCCCACTTCGCAACCCCTCAAGAACCAGCGGCCGGTGGTTCTCCGCTCCGGTCGTCAGGCCCCAGGTTTGACCAGCCACAACCCTATTCCGTGCAGGCGGCGATCTGACCCCCCCGCAAACCTTCTGGACCGTTCGTTTAGGCCCCGGTTGGTGGGTGGCTGGACTGCGGCGATCAATGGTGAGGAGCTCGTATTGGCACGGTGGCCACCACCAGTGCCGCATCCCAGAGTTTGAGGCAGCCTCCTAAGGGCCCACCCGTCGCTTGGAAGAGCCTCTTTCCAACTAGACGCCCGGTTACTCAAAACCGTCGATTTGGGACATCAATCCATTTGGCTCATTTTTTCCGCCACCGGCGCCCGTGGACCGTTATGCCGATGTCAAGGTCTTGCAAGCCGAGCGCCAGGTGCTGTCAGGGCATTCTCTCCTCTGCTTCCTCAGGGACCAAGCGCCGCCAGTTTTTCCCCCTGTGGGAGGGCCAGCCCAAAGCCTCAAAGCTCACTACCATTGGGTTTTTGAGGGTTGTTGTTGTGGCTTCCATGGCTTTATTCCAACGCCATAGTATGATTTCACCCCCTGGGAATTGCTCAATCGACAGACCATCCCATAGAAGCTAGCGAAAATAGCCAAGAAAAAAATCAATATAGAGGTCGGTTGCGAGCAGGCCACGCGACAACAAAAGGGATTTTATAACAATCTCTTGCAATTAAACTTTTTTGTTGATTTAACTCATTCGGAAAAGCCCTGGATCCAGACTGGTGATCACGGCCCTTGGACTCAGGGGGAAGGGGAGCGTTTGATCCCTGAGGGCTGAGAATCGGCCAAAAAACCTTGGCCAGGGCAAGGGTTTGTCCTGATTTCGTATTGCGTGAAGAACTGTTTACCACCGCGACGCTTGATCGCCCCTCTTCCCGCAGAATTTCAATTGGCGATCGGCCAGCTCGATTGTTCGCTTTGACTTCCAACCCAACCGCGTCGACTCCAACGGTCTGCCGGAGGCAAGGAACCAAGCATTCCCCTACCCATCCGGATATCGGTCTCCTTTCGGTACGTTGTTCTTCCGAGGCAGAACTGCATGGGAGCATGTCTCCAACTTCGATCATCACACGCGGGACGCCGAGGCCCGCCTATCCTCAAGTCCTGGCGAACCTCGAACAGATCAAGTTCCTTTGATGCAGCGGCGGTCAAACGTGTCTCAGAGTGGCTCAGGTCTTGAGCGAGAGCCGCGAGAGGATTGTGAAGGCGGCCGGCGGCGCCTCTTCTCAGAAGCGTCCGACTGTGATCTATCCCGGAGGCAACGCCTACGGAGAAGAGAGACGGCCAACGTGTTCTTTCGCGACATCGATACTACCTCCGCCTTGTGACCGCTACGGATCGGTGGCCTGGAGATGTGACTCCCAATCGAAGAGATTCGGCATCATCGAGTGCCCGGGAGATGTTTACCGCGCCCTCGGCACTCCCCCTGAGAGGCCATTGGCGAAATCCGTTCCGTTTGAGCTCAAGAACGCCTCCATTGGGTGCTCAACGGGAAGCCGATGCCGAGGAGCAGCTTCTATTTCGACTACGTCATCGGCGCCACTCTCCTTGAGGGCCCCGTCCCTTCTGCCCCCTGCCTTGCTTCCCAGGACCCATGCAGGACGCGATCAACCAACGTCATCAAATCAGGATTCCGACGTCCAGGGTCTCTCTTGGACGATTCTTCAACTCGGGACCGCCCTTGAGCCAGTATTTCGCCAGCGGAGAACTCCGGGTCAGAGCGGCGGCACAATTGGTTCCAACGCTTTCGCGCATCCATTCCAAGGAAGCCGTTGCTAAAACCCTGCTCTACATCGGATATCACCCGTCCGGGCAGGCAACATCGTACACGACCAGTCGTTTACGCCGCCTGCATATCCGCGACCTCGACTACCTACCTTCGCTACGCCCACTACGCCATGCTGGCAGGTGACACTCGATTCTCGAAGAGCGGGTTGCTCAAACGTCTCAAGGAGCCTACAACTCCCTGGGCGTTCCCATGCGGAGCCACTGTGGCCAGTCGAATTCAGGCCATGACTGGAGATGGCCGCCTCCCTCGTCGGTCCCGATGCAGGACAGAGAGCTTGGGTGGTCTACCTCGATTTACATCAAGCTCCGGTCTGCAGGGGAACTGATTACCACTCCGCCCCCTTTCTGAGAGGGATTTTTCATGCGGTCTGTTCCAACGATCACAGACCTGCTCCCCTGCCCCGAAAGGTTTGCCGCAGCAGAGGGAACATTCAGAAACACCTTCTTCACCCCAAGGGGTGCCCTATGAAAGCTGGTTCTGCCGAGCAGCGGGCGGCATTTCATGAAACAGGGCGGAAAAAATTCTGAAGGATGGAATGGTCACGGCCGCCGTCAAGTCAAACCGTTTGGCACTAATTGGGCAACGGGCGTTGAACCGGTAGGTTTCTGCCCCCAAGGTTGGGTTTTCATTCCACTCATGGAGGTTCGTGGTTCTTATTCCTATTGCACTACCCCTCGCCCGCATGTCCGGGCTTTTTTTGGCCCCTGACCCCTGTCATTTGAGACCCCAGCACGGCTGAATGGGTGGACCTCCTCCCGTCCCTTCGCCTTGATCGGTTTCGCGAACTCCGACTCCAGGAGCCAGCCGCCCGCAGCCAAAGCCGGAGGGGGCCCAGGCCGAGGCGATGAATAGGTCCGTCTGCCCTGGCTCCAGTGAGCCTGCCGAAGCTCGCTTGTTGATCGCATTTGGTTGGCGATCTGGAGCCTGGGCTGGCCTGTTGATCTGGCTTCAGGCAGCTGGGTGGGTTGGCCGCCCGTGAAATGGGCGATCCGGCTTTTTTCTCAAAGCGTTCAGCTGAATTCTGGTGATCGCCAGTTGGGAGGTTGCCTGGCTGGCGATCGCACCCCGAGGCGTTGGCTGCGTTCTGGGCCGGTTCCGGGCTGCTGCTGGTGGGGGGTTAGCTTGTTGACTCGTCGCCACCCTGGTGGCCGGCACTCCAGTCCAATGGAGCCAAGTCGCCTGGGCTTGGTGGGTTGGGGAACCAGTCCATCCCAGCCTTCCGAGGATTGGTCAAACCCATTTCGTCGTCCTGCAGGGGGGCCGCTGTTGTTCGCCCACTGGGCGGATCGGGGGCATCGAATTCAAAAAAGCTTTGCTGTTGGGCTGGGAAACCTTTTTTCGATCTTGTTGTTTGCTGATTCTCAAGGGCAAAACCCAACCCTCAGCCCCCCCCACTGCGCGGCTTTGACCGGCCTGCTTGCTTCATGGGCCCATGGCGCTCCCGGCAGGAGCTGCCCTTTGCTGATGGATGGTGGGGAGCACGGGCTTTTCGGGGCCGGGCGGAAAATTTTTTTTGGATGGGGCTTTCGGGATCCTCTTTTTTTTCCCTTCTG
>Ga0163217_1086475_pt1 | contig 12666 bp, 8 predicted proteins | sample SynspAceP_FD_185933 | JGI IMG/M metagenome (GOLD analysis project Ga0163217, IMG submission 185933) | Saline lake microbial communities from Ace Lake in Antarctica - Synechococcus sp. Ace-P (PacBio error correction) | ecosystem: Environmental > Aquatic > Non-marine Saline and Alkaline > Saline ... | reverse complement strand
TCAGGTAATTATGGTTTTCCAGTTGTCGCATGTTTTTAGTGGGGTAAAATGCCCTTAAAGCTAGGAGGGGAATTTTCATGGCGCTTATTGTTTAACTCGAATCTATGCATCAATTAAATGGCCAGGTAATCTTGAGCATCACAAGGTGCAGTTTGAATCAATCACTGCAACGTTTTATTCATCTGGTTGGTATCAACAGACGCAAAAGATGATGCTGGCTGGCTTGTTTCATAGCGGAACAGCATTACTCGGATATTCGTTGGTACAAAATAGCAGTAGTAATGTCATCGGATGGTAACTCTTCGGTTCAAACGTAGGGTGCGCTGGGGTGAATTGCGTAATAACTTACAAACGTATTCGTGAATGGCGGCAATCAGCTAAACGCCACGACTGGTAACCGCCCCCCCCCATAAGGTTATCCAGGCTGAGGTTGGATTAAGCTGGAACAGGAAATTCTAGTTATTATTCAAACAATGAGTTTTGCGGGAAGGCTTGTTTAAGTGCTGTGAGCTTCATGGATTCCAATCGGGCCAAGTTGGTGCTTGCCATCAAACCAATTGGTCCTTTTTCACAAGTGAGTATGACAGGCAATTGCTGGGGTTACCTTGCTGGTTTTGACTGCACAACACAGTTGACGTAAGTTATGCTGGTGTGCATTCAGCTGCATTTCCAGATTTGAGTACTGATTGGATTACGTCAACGAATTCACGGTGCGAATTTACGGTGCCCTTGGCTATCGTTTTTGAAGCGGTTTATCTCTTAACTTGCAAAACTATGCAGAAAAACTTGACGGCTTGCTGTAGGTATCAAGTGCTGACTTTGCCGCTGAAAAAGTAACTGGACTTCGTTCGCGATTTTTGCACAGGTGGTGTTTTCATTTGGCGCAGGCGAATACCCTGCCTCAGGACGGCACTTTCATTGCTCGATAAGGTCTGGGGGGGTGACCCCTTTTCTGTAGTAACGGAGGGTCGCCGATAACTATTGGAGGTAGAGATGAAGGGATGATTTCCAAACGATTTCCCAGTTAAAAATTGATTCGTGTATTACAACTTGGCATATTCAGCAGGCGTAATGTTCTGCTGAAAGTTGTTTTTCAGGGGGTTTTGATGCTTCACCAACGGGTTAATGTTGATTGCTAGCCAAATGGGATTTGTTAACCATGGATGGCCACAGATGAGCAATTAGCCGCATTCAGGATTCGTGTGATCGAGCTGAATAGCTACATTGCAAATATTATCGTTCTTGCAATTTTCTATTGATGAGCAAAGTGGCGATTACATTTCATTCAAGGTGATTGATTCTGGAGACGGATGAACTATCAGACAAATTCCAGCTGAAGAGTTTTGCTGGTTTACGCAGGTTCGTTAGAAGATATGCGGTATGTTATGGAGATGAGAGTTTGATTGGCGTGAATTGCTTAAAATTAATACTAATCCGGGAAGGCTTATCATGCTACAATACAAGCACCAGGCATTGGTTCAGTTTAGATGTCAATGACATTTGTTGACGAAATTAATGGGATTGAGCGGTCAGCCAATCGACAATTAACGTTCCAAAAAAATCATGTTAACGCAGATAGTGTTATGGTTCGTTAAAAAGCACAGGTTGTGATTTTCAAACAGCAATGTCTAATCTTTTCACCTGAAAATTTAAGTTATCAGGGCGCAGCGGAAGTGAATCTGTCTTTTACCGGTTCAGGTTTCCAGTGGTGCGTTTGCAACGGAATTTACAATATTGAAGTGGTGAAGTCTGGCGAAGAGACCAAATTGCCACCAAAGGCCTATACCGATTCCAACACTTTGTCGGCGAAGGTACTTTGAATATCAGTATCGGAGCAGATAGGTTTTGATGTTAAACTATCGATGGCACCATTAAACCTTGCGGCATATCGGGATTCCATTAATACGCGGGACGACCATTACTGGGTCTCCGAACAATTTGTTACTGGCGATGAAGGAGCTCGTTTGTTTTTCTTCAGCGAACCCGGTGTCCGATAATGGCGTTGCGGATAGTGTACAGACACGACGGCGTAATTACGACGAAGGGTTTATCTGCTTTAGCTATACCCCGAGGTGTGTGGAATTTTCGTGCGGTATTCATCGGCACAAACGCCCTTATCAGTATTTTGATGGCTTTATGCAGTAGAACACTAATTACCAATTACTGGCGCGATGATGGGTGCATCATGCTGCTTTCGGTAGGCACTTTCGACCATTAAGTGTGGCAAGGGATGATGAAAAAATTCTCGAATCTGTTTGAAGCTTTGCCGGCCTTTAATGCTTTACGCTTCAGAAATTTAATAAAACAACGTGATGGCAAGACTGGAAGAGATAGCACCCTTTTAACGTGGAGCGGGCAAATATTTGGATGTATTAAATGCGGAAACTTGCCGTCGAAGGCTTCCTCTTTTTAGTTATTTGATTGAGCGGGGAGTTTCAATCGATAAAAAATGGTGTAATGGGAGTAGATTCGGATCGTATCACTGAAATCATTGAATAACGATTTTGGAAATCTTTTACCAATTTATTTGCTCAGAGAATGGGGGGTGCTTTGCCGCAAAATTATCGATTTTGGCGAATTGGTTGGTTTAGAATAATGTCCTGATTGATTTCGTTGAAGACGGCATTGAATTAATCAAGTTAAAGTAGTTGATTGACCAAATTTTGCGTATGGAAGATCGGATGATTTCCGTTGAAGCTAAAGATCGAGGCACAATTTACCGCATGGGATACGTTAGTCAGCAGTTTAATAATACGTGGCTTTTTTAACACACAATTGGCTTCATTAATATCGTAATAATTAACACAAAAGCGAACTAGGATGATGCAACATGATCAATAAAAAAGCGCTGGAAGGTTATGGTCGGAGGCGCAGGTTTCGAGTCTTGAGGTAAAACTTTGGCTCCACCGCATCGTACATTTCAGATGTTAATGGGAAGTGCGTTATCAATATTGCTACGTAAAGGTTGTATTGCACGAAAATGTTATTGCCGAAAAAAGTCGGCAGTCAACTTGGGGAATGAATATTATTCAAGGTTTAACGTACCGTCTGATGCGCAAAAGGGGGAGACGTAAGCAGCCAATCTTGATTCGCTTTATGAATTATTATGGGCGCGGATTGTTAGAAGCCAATGTGAACGAACGATTGTGGCCATTCTGATGAGTCAGTTAATTGTGATGGAAGTAAAACTGGTTGGGATAATATTCTGCGAGTTTCACTGATTTTAATGATACATTCAGGACGATAAACCTTGAATTACTGCAAGGCGTTGCAATTAACCAAAGATGATGGATTTGCCCAAAAAGCAAACTGGAGGCGCTGGACGATAGAAGCAGAGGACAGCTTTTGCTGCAAACTTATTTCCATTGTCCGATGACGTATAGAAGTCGAGAGGATTTCGACAGATTTCAAAAGTCATTGATTACAATATGAGCTTATTGCGCATGTGAAAAGGAAACAATTCCCTTCAACTAAAATGCGTGATGTTAAATTACCCAAAAAGCCGTACTGCTTATCAATCAAACTAGTTTAGCGCACTTAATTCTTGAATAAGTTCCAAAATTCAGTGCATTTTTTTGACAACAAACCCTCAAGTGCTTAATTGATTTCAACAAATCTTGTAGTGATACCGTCAGGTTATAGAGGACTTGCTTCAGGAAGCAGTTATGAATGCGTGTAATATCTTGGTGAAGATAATGACACCCAGAATCGCCCCTTTATTGCGTTTGGGAATTGCCGAGGTGTGAATGTGTAAAGGACATGGAAAGTTGGTTGATAGATTGTTATGATTTTTGAGGTGATATTGCGTTAGCGGTAGTGGGAGATTTGCGGGAAGTGGGCGTTAGACCAACAATAACTCGTGAGACTGTCAATTCCGTAGGCTTTAAAGTGGGCCCAGTTTTCGCTGTTATCTCAAAGATTGTTACTCATGTGATTCCCCGTGAGGTACTTGATTGGTGCACTAATTACCCGTTAAGATATCTGCAGTTAGTAATGCATTACAAACAATGCTTCGTTTATAAAAAATCAGGCTCAAAATTACAGTTTGACCGATCCTTTTATTTCAGCTCCGCTGGTTGGAAGCGTAAATGGAAGCAGGTCCAGTAAAATGATTTCAGCAAGTGTCAGATTCATCTTGAAGGCCATGTATTGTTTTTGGGGGAGTTCGGCACGGTAAGTAAGTGTTGCCCGCAATCTACATATTTTTCGTTCGCGTAGAGAAAAACTTTTGTGCCAGTAAACTGTGTGGAGGATCCGGTGAGTTTGCTTGTAAAGTGAACTGGTTCGGACATGAAGAAGAAGGCGCTTTTACAAGGCCAAAGTGAGATATACGGCCGAAAGGGCGTTAAATGGCGAAGGTGACCTTTGTATGAGAATTGGGGATATTGTTTACGCGATGCAGTATTACTGTTGCGTGGTGTTCAAGATAGAAGTGATGATTTGAGCGAGTTGGTAGTAATATAAACTCCCATAAAGCCATAGTCAGACGTGATTGCTGGCATCACCGAAATCTGAAACTCTATTGATGAATATGGCGCTCAGGGAAATTTGTTATTACCGTTTAAGTAGTTTCAATTTGAATGGCCCAGGTTATGCGATAACTGAAACGCAGAAGATTGCCGTTGTTGATTCACGAGCTGACACGAAAGCGCACAGATTAGAGCATTGAGAAACCGTGGCGCGGTAGGGACCCCTAGCGGCATTGCCTCATATATGTTGTTACAGCTGGCCTGGAAATGTTAGTTGAGTGGGCGAACGTAGATGCGTAGTGTGAAAGTGTCATCTTTATCATATGGCACGGTGGCATTTCGAATGATTACTGCGCAGGAAAATATCTCAAATTTTGATTGGCGAGCCTTTGCGGTGTTTTGTTACCGCGCTATGTCGGCTCGGCTTCCAAATAGTTGCACTAAGGTTGAGACTAAGTGATATGTTTCCAGATTGAGTCATCCTACATCAAAGTGTAATCCAGAGCCGAGGAAAATCGGTTAATTAAGATGAACGGCATCTGCAGAAGACGGAACTGGTTTAAGAGATCTGGCCAGATTTGGGAATTTGCCTTATTAAAAAGGGCGTTTGGATGGAAGGCCGGGATTGTTGCCAGCAGCCAGCAGATTAAATATGCGCGAACGACTTTAGTTGAAAGATGTCGCAAAAGGTATTCAACGGGATATTGATATAAGCTTGAATAAGCGGCCTGGAAAATTTGACTCTTGAATTAAATTATTTTACTTAACTATTGAAATAAATGAGATAAAACAGATGGGCATATTATTAGTTTGCAGAAAAACTTTGGAAAACCTTAGTAGGAGCATAATAGATGAACGCTGGAAATAGGGCGATTACCCTTTCAGAGCGAATAGCACATTGCTTAAAGTCAGTACAGTCAGCGAGAGGCGCCTGTGGCTGCTATTGTGAAAACCACGTTTGGGAACGCTCCATTTGAAGCATTAAAAAAAACATCTGCTTCGGAAAGTCGTATTTGCTGACTCGTCTTGAGTGTTTTATTAAGCGGTCATTCCGGTGTGTGTGGTGATTGATGGATGGTTGTTGGTCCGAGGACTGTAATCGGTGAGCGTATTAGATTGTGCGTATGCAGATGAGCCATGTGACCGTCAACGTTGGCATGAGTGTTATACAAAAAACGTGCATTTAAAAAACTGTGAGGTATACGGGCAATGATTGTTGTCTGTGGCTGTGGGGTCTGTACATAGTGTTCTTACCAGTCCCATTGGATTAAAGAGCGGGCCATGAAATTATGCCTGCTTGGAAAGTTACAGAACGTCAACTTACATACGTAAAAGTCGCGCATTTGCAGCGATTATCTGCATATGGGAGAAATGGTCGGCAGTTCTGGTATGTTTCAGATATCGGACCCATTATTATTTCGTGCAATAATATTTGCCCCCCTACTCATTAACCCGAAACTGAAAAGAAACACATAACTGAAATTCGCCCTCCGTTTCGTTTGCTGACAGTTGAGGCATATGACAGCTGGTTCGCAATATGCTGGCTTTCCTCCGGGCCCCGATTGATACAGTACGTGGCACCGGTATCAGTGTGGAGTGATTAGGTCGACGAACTGGTTCAGCATTTATAGCCCACAGCCGGGAACAGCAATCTTGAGATGTGTCCAGTGAGTAACGTGGTCAATGATGGTTATGTATGGCAGGTTACCGGTCGTTGCGTCAGTGCATTTGATAAAAGTTTACGTGAATTAGATGAGTCAGGCTGCGCGTGAGAAGGGAGTCATTACGATATATGTCGACATGCTGAAGAAGATCAGCAACAGGTTTATCGAAATCAGTATGGAGATAATTGGTGACGGAATCGCAGAGACAGGATTATGAGAAGATTTCTTTCAGCTTTTATATAAGCACGCGTTCAGCTAGGAACCGGCTGGGGTAGCCGTTGTGGCATTCGGTTGCTCTGGCCATACAAGGCATGTTGTGGAGTTCGATCAGGTGGCGCAATGGGATAGGTTGCCGAGTACATTTTTGTTTCGCCGCGTTTACGTCGATATACGGCCCCGGAAAACAATGGCAAAACAGGAGTGAAGTCGATGACACCAGTCATAGGATTTTGATGGTCGGATAGAATGATGCCATTACGTATTGCTTTAGTCGATTTACGGTTGAACTCGTGGCTATAGTCACGGGGAATGATCGTCATGGACTAGAAAGCTGTGGATAAACTGAGCAATGAACATGGCTTGTTACTCTCATTAGATTTGCTCTCAGATGCAAGTCGTTGGAGGAACCTTGTTGAAAAAAAGGCCTCCGTGCATTGTGCCTTCTTTGCATGTGTGCGCGTATTGGAGTGAGGCTATGGTTTCAGTACAGAAGTGCAGTAGAGGCCGATGGCGTTGAAGTTGTCCTGTGATATTTGTGATTGAAAACATTTTGAGCTCTGACTTGCTTGCAGCGCGGCTGTTTTCAGCGCTATGTCGTGATCATTGCCCAGCTGTGATGATATGTGTCAGTTCGCAAATCATCAGTGAATTACATCCTGATGGCAAATGTGTTGTTGAACGATTGAACAAGTTTAATTCCCAATGGTGAGGCGGCACGGTAAAGAAGTGTGGCACGCTTTTATTCCACCGCAACTCACCTACGTAAGACGGGGCCATTTGTCGCAATTAACTGGTTGTTGCTTGCGGATCCATGATCATGCTTTGTTAATGCGGAGGCGCTTTTTGGCTACGAAAAAAGGGGATTTACTTGGGCGCAGTACAAGCGTATGCAGGTAGTTGATACGAGGCCAATCAAGGCACAATATTTATTAGATGGAAAATGTACGAATGATATTTATTACAGGCCAAATTGTGCTAGGGATGGGTTATTGCAGAGCTGTAAGTAGAGCCCTGGGTGAAAATATACCTACGTTGGATGTGCGTGTGGTTGGCAACAACGAACCGCACATTTGAAAGGTTAGGCGGTTCGGTTTCCGCAGAAGATTGCTATTTTATGCGATGGTCAGATAGTGTTTTTCCTTGCGTATCGTACTCTTTACGCGAGCGGCAGAAGATAGTGCATTGGATCAGCTAGCTTAACTGGAACGTCATTGTCAGCACAGTTGGAAGGTAGCGTCTCGATTTTGATAATTTGAAAGCACAAATAAATGTCCCGGATAGCTGGCGAAAGTCTGTGGCAATGTGCTCGTGAAACTGGGAAATGTCATCCAGTGCGCGCTTTGATTTTTACAGCGTGGGCTCGAGGTCAGTCAAGCGATGACCGTTTGCTTAATGCAAACATGCTGAAACTCCGCGAAAATAGACGGGTGTACACAATCGCAACCTCCAATGGTGGAGCACAAATGATTCCGATCCACTGACGGGTAAGCAGATGATTACGCAGTCACGAACTCAGGTTCATATTGCGGCGGACTTTTACTGGCCCGAAAACATTCGGTTCTGGCGAGCAGACGTGAGACAGCAGATAGAATTAGGATAATTGTGAACGTACCTTACGCGGTACAAAATTTCGACGGTTCGTTGACAGGGCGTTTGGTTATTGCCCGGAAAAATATGGCAAGAAGTTAAGTCATAAATAACCGAGGTCAAGTATATAGACAACAGGCCGGATAAGAATTTATTGATAAATGGTAATGTGAAATTCGCAATTCAGCTGCTTCACACAAATCGGGCCATGCAACGCGGCTATATCGACCATTGCTGCAGAGCAAATTATGCAGTGGCCGTGTGTGATTTTGCAGATCTTGATTGAAAAATGCAGTTGATAAAGTGAATGAAAATCACACAACGACATTCCGGCAGTAAGAACTCTTGATATAGGAATCCCTCAATGTGAATTTAGACGCGATGTGATGATTGCTTCCAAAAAATGCCAGCGTCGTTTCGATTGCCACGGTTGCAGGTTCGGAATAAAGCTGGATACTAGTGCTGTATCAGAATCATGAGAATGTCGATTTAATTGCGCGCGGTTTAACGAAGAGCTACGGAAATGTACCTTGCACCTAAAACGATACATTTTTGGCTGCCTAACTTCAATGGCGAGGTGATGAAAAACAATATTTCCGACGCCAGACGAGTTACCAACAGATTATGTGTGTTTACTTGGCCATCGGCCAGTATTGGTCAAGGTGGTGTTGTAAAGATGATTATCGATTATTAAATAGGATGTTGCATTGTGGTCGCATAAACACGTTCTTATCAGGTATTGTTTCAGGAATGGAGAAGGCGCTAGGATCATCAATCTAGAAGTGCATGAATCGCAAACAAATGCTAATAAAGATTGATAAGTTGGACCGACATCAGGTAAGCATAAAAGCATTATGGATTTCCAGGCAGTCAGACAGATTAGGGCTTGTAGCGTATAACGCCTGACAGGACTGACGTTTGCGCGAGTCAGCACAGCAATGAGAGCTGAGTTGTCAGGAACAGGGCTGGTTGGTCCAAGTCGTTTAATGCGAACAATGCTCGGCATTGCTCCAACGCGCCGAATGGAGCAGGGAGCTTCGCGACCTCTTGTGCTGTGAATTACCAGGGAATTGTCAGAAAGTTGGCCGGGTGTGCATTCTGGCGATGCCAAACTGATTCTGTAGTTGTTCCTGGTCGGGACGTCAAACCGCTACGGCGGTCGAAGGATCGGTGATTGACATATTATTGCTGGCAGAAACGCCTAGGAGCGAGGCCATTTTATAGTGCTATCACCCATATGGTTGCGGGCCAGCGTATTCAATATTGAGAAATATGAGTTGGAACGGTTGCTTGAGTCAGACGAGGGCAAGTTTACTCTCAGTCAACACTGAAGTAATGAGACTTACTTTGAGTTGGATACTCTAGCGTGAATTCACGAAAAGCTATGAACAGGGTTCATTAACAGTCGTAGTTTGGAAAGGACATCGACACAGATTTGGGTATGAAAACGGTGTCCGTGCATCAAAGTCGTTGCTAAGTGTTGACTTTACCCGTGTGCTGGATACAAACTGCAGGGAGAATGTTACAACACCGTATTCTGACGTTGTAGACGCAAGTGAACAATTGGCAGAAGTAAGGAACGAGTGGGTGCATGACAATTGGGATGTTCCAGGGCGCCTTGAGCTAATCAACCCCTTGGCGTGGGTGTAGCCTAAGCTCTGTAAAAGGCACGTTACAGGAAGAATGTTGGTGAAAGGATTGGAGAGGTGGATTACTGAAACTCCAGATCATCCAAGGTTCGTGGCCACAAACGCTTACAACGTAAATTTCGAAATTGATCGTACCTCATCTATAGGTCGTCTGCGTCTGCTCGAATAGGCCCAAGGTATTCAAAATATACAGTGATATCGCACAAAGAAAAATAATTCAAAAGTTATAATTTACATAGGTACTTGTCGATGTAACATAAGCTACACGGATGCTCCGAACGGTATAACGTTACTTCACACGCGAGGAGGAATGGTTCAAATGGCAAGATTAACACTATGAGCTTATGGGATGCTAGTTGGATATCAATATGCTTTACGTGGTTGACAGTACTAAATGTGGTTAGTGCCCTTATTGTTACGCTATTGAGAGTGAAGCCGATGCTTAAGTATTTCTCTAATGGGGAAATACGAACCATGGGTTTTGGAGAGATTGGTTAAACAGGATTTAGGTGCGCTTTAGGTGGGTGTATCTGATTTTTGGCTTTATGCGTCGGCTTTTCGGGGATTGAATAAAATCTTCGGATAAAAGTTGCAATCCAACCGGGCTGGATAATGAAGCTGGCTTGCTCAACATGTTTGCATGCAGAGTAAAATGGTGAGAGATAATTTCTAAGACTGACGACTGGATTCTGTGCGCGTTGCACAGCATTTTGAACTAATATTGAAAGCTTAGAATACAGCAAGGGGCCTCCTTGCTGCTGTAGCGCAAGTGTAAAAACTTGTGGGCAGAGTGATGCATGAATTGGACGATACCCCGTAATAATTAACTTGGGTTACTGAAAAGGCGGGTGTTTCTCCGTCGATAGGTTTGAGGAAGTACGCGAACGCAAATATCCTCAAGAATGGGCGACCGAAAAAGTCAGGAGAAAATTGGTCAGAGCCCATGGCGACACTGCAGTAATGTTACGGCCGGCGAAAGTGGAACAGGTTTAGGCAGTTTGCACACGTAGAGCAGGGAAACTACTTGCAGGGTCACATGATGATGATAGCGTAAAATGCTGGTCGGAATGCACTGGGTTGAGGAAAACGTTGCTGGTGGCTTGCTTCGACAAGAATTCTTTCCAGGTGGCAACACTCATGGTCTGCGATATAACTTCAAATGGATGGACGCTCGTGTATTTATGAAGTTATCCGTTGTAGATTGCCGCAATAGTGGCGATAGTCGTGTTCCTTTTCTGGATTCAGACGAGAGCAACAGTGTTTGAGAATTGTTCATCTGAACGGAGAAAATCAAGCAGCGATTCTTGCTATCGCGGTTAGCAACCCTGGATGGTGTGCAAACCGCGTGCAGCGCTGAACGCGCATGTAAGATCTGGAAAAAACAATTCAGTGGCAATTGGCTGGTGTACCAAACGCACATCGGAGGTCCCAAAAACAGTCGGCACGAATATTATTCTCCACTGTTGTTGAGGGTAGTCGAGAAGCAGGCATAATGGAAAAGATCAGAAGCGGAAGACTCGGAATCGTCGGTCAGAACATCCGAAGCATCTGATATGTTTGTCATCTGAATAAATTGATTTGATTTTGTGGATTGATCGCGGCATGCACGAGCTGAGTGCGTGAAATTCAACGACTGATCAATTGCGAGTTTGGCACTATAAAAGGTGCCGTCGATAACCTTAAAGAGAAGTTTTCTCAAAAAAATATGGTCTAAACGTGCGCGGAAATGTTACGTGATGATTCTCGAAGCCATGGGACCAGGTGCGCGTTAGCGATGTCGAGGTGCACAATAAATTCATGGTATAACTGGCTAGCTCGCGCAACGAGATGTGTGCCGATAAATGGTGATATGCTTGTAGGTAGCGGTGGTGTGGTTGATGACGTTCATTGATATGATCTATTATTGACACCCACATGCCAATTTTTATCCGCTGAAGAATTTAGCCATGCATGAACGTTGGAAGACACGTGTTGTACGGTTTCTGGAGCGTTGAAGCTGAAAATTAAAATCCTCTCTAACGGTTTGAGGCTATATAGAAGCGGTTATCATACAGGCTTGCTCAGGAAGAAGGTTTTAAACTGGAGTGTATGATGAAGGTTTCAGCAAGGCCTTGAAGCCGGTTGTCAAGGCTGTGTGAAGCGATATTTCTAGGAACAACTCAACTTTGAGAAAAGCTTAATAGATCAGTCTCTATACCAACTTGAATAGTGGTGACAGCTTGTCAGAACATGAATTTGCTTTTCCATGCTCAGCTTGGCTGACACGGACGCAAATCGATCATTCAGGAAATCCGCCAGCAGCAGGAGCTGTATCACAGCCGGGTCAAGAGAGGCATGGCTGGGTTGCAGTCAGCGATCGCCAAATTAGTTAATATTCAATCCTGAGTATGGATCTGGTCAAAAAACGGCTTGAAACTTGATGAAGACACCGCGCATGGCAAGTGTCATGACGATCATACTGGTAGAGCCGTGAGGAGCACAGTGGTCACAGCAGATACTATCGAATTGTTATGCTACTGTTTTGAAACTTGCGACTCGAATTTAATTGGGATTTCACGTTATGAGGGTCAAAGACAATCACTATGTTGAATTCTCCTTGTAAATCCCCAATAGTGTCGTTCAGGTAGCATTGAACAGGCAGGTGCAACAGGCATTCTTGAGCGGTTAGCCTCGCGTGATCTACGAAAACACCTCTATCAACAGATGAAGGACGCTTAACACGCTTGGTGGGTATTGGACTCGGGACTGAGCGGGTTGGATTTCAAGGCATCGTTTGGGAATTAGCTCGATGCGAAATTTACGCCCCTCGGGGCGTGAAACCGTTGAAGCTGAAGTGGTTGGGTTTTCCATAGACCGAAAACACCGCGTATTATTCTGATTTGGCCGACGCGGTTTAAACAATTTCGTTGAGGTTTTAGTTGACCGCAAATTGGCTGCGTGGTTCAACAAAAAGGGACCTATTCGGCCAGTTGATAGCAAAGGTTGCCAGGGTCACGGGATGCCTTTATAATAGTTTGCGGGTGGTGGATGGTGGGCCCCAAAGGGAAAAAAGGGGGGGCCTTCCGACTAATCTCCTCT
>Ga0163217_1071047_pt1 | contig 12667 bp, 11 predicted proteins | sample SynspAceP_FD_185933 | JGI IMG/M metagenome (GOLD analysis project Ga0163217, IMG submission 185933) | Saline lake microbial communities from Ace Lake in Antarctica - Synechococcus sp. Ace-P (PacBio error correction) | ecosystem: Environmental > Aquatic > Non-marine Saline and Alkaline > Saline ... | reverse complement strand
AGGTTCTAATTCGAGTTTCAAGGAAAGAAGCAAAGAAACCCTTTTTTGATGGCCAAACGGAATTATTTCCGTTGGCCTTTTTTTAGGATTAACAAAAAGGGGAAAAATCTAATTCGCGTTTAGCGAGGTGTGTTCTTTCGGTAATAAGGCAAACCCCCCCCGGGCCTTTTTCATCTTGGGTGATGACGTGGCGTACTTTCCCCATTGCAAATTAGCCAATTGACCATTGGCGTTTGTACTTCATCGGCCACTTGCGCGATTGCCCAAAGGAATCTTCTTTCTTCAACGGACAAAACAAGCACTGCCCACCACATTACGTCGTAAAGCCCTAAGTTGCCAGCACTTCTGGTTACGTCGACTCAAACGGAGTTATTGGTGCTAACGGCCGGACCACACAAGCGCTTGAGTTTTCAGTTTAGTAAACCACTTTTCTAGGTCCGAATAGATGAAACGCATCAGGAACGGAGTTCTCAATAACTTTTTCATCTTCAAGCGGTTGAAACGCATCCTGAAACAAAAACACGTCTTTGATCTCTGGCCAGAATAAAGATCGGCTCAGTTGGAAAATATGGGCGCACATGCACAATAGGGCATGATTTCGCTCGCCAGGGAACTAAGTCGCGGGCGTCGCGCACGTTAACTGATTTGCTTGAGGGCGTTCAGTTACTCTCGGTAAAATCGTGTTTCCGCGCGCACCGTTTTATGGAGGTGGCTGGTTGTATCTCGTCCACTAGGCAATATACGTGCTCGCCCACGCCTAGATGGAACAAACGCCAAATCCGCGCCGTGTGCCCGCTCCGCGAACAATAACACTCACGAGAACTCGTACCTCACATCCCCCAGTGTGTCCCTGGTTCCGTAGATTGCTCTAATTTTCCTGATTGAGTGCGCGACAATATCTGAACACTATGTCCTACCTAATCCGATCCGTTTAGAGCTGCTATCAAAGATACTTGTGCTGGTTCGTTCTCGCTGTTTACCACGCATTCCATGCTTTGTGATCGATGCGGAACACAGTGAAGGACCAACATCCAGTTGCGCATAGGCATCAAAGGGATCGTTTAACCGAGGTCAAGCTCGGTATGTGTATTATGCGCCCTCACAGAAGAGAAGAGTTTAGAGCGCGCGGGGGGGTTGTTGCTAGGGAGATTGAACCGCGGACTAACTTCTTGGCTATCCAAACTCTCGCAGAGATCGTAGCATATACTCTGCGACCACCTTTCGGTGGAAAATAAGATTATTACTTCGCTCTCGCGATCGGTTTGTGAGAGTCTACACATGAATATCGAATTTGGACGAGTATGGCAGCGACGTTGCGCGTCTGATATATCCCTACGACTGAGAACGCTGGTTTGACACGCGCATGTGAGGTTGCTGCTCTCTCGATCCTTGCTGCTCTCGGTGCTCCTTCGCGACGATGGACCGAAGCAATATAGATCGGTGTGTCATCACAGTCAGAAAGCGGAAGCTAGTGTACCGGTGTGTGAGTGTGAGAGATCTTACGCTATGGGAAATCCATTTCCGCAACCCGGGACGGTTTACTCGCGATAGAAGAAAATCTTCGTCGGAACCGTAAATTCTTAGTGCAGGCGTTGCTGTACACTGCTCGCGTGGTTCTACTCGGCGGTGATGACTTTGCCTATCACACGTCCCGATCACTGACGACGTACCGGTCATGATAATCTCGGACTCCCTCAATCGACAGCGTTTTCCACACAGTTGCGCGTGTGGAGGAGTTTGTCGCGGCACACCTGATAATGTGTAGTCTTCCGGGGACGAATTCCGTCGCGTGGAAGCGTTACTCGACGCCACGCAACCGCGTCAGCGCTCGGCACCGAAACACCAATTTCATCGGTGCTCACATCGCAATGAATCCGAGAGATCTAGCCACCGTTGCCGCGTGGCTCGATGAGCAACCCGAATCTGTGGATCGAACGGCCTCGAGGATCAGTGAATTGGGGCGGCAACCGTTCACCGCTTCGCGATTTCTCTCAAGTATGCCGATCGCGTGTTGTTCGGCACCGACGATCCGTGGCCGGAAAAAACTGATTGAACCTGTATTGCGTTTTTTTAGAACAAAGCGACGAGTCGTTTTCCGTATTCGGAAAAAAATCACCGCCACCCCAGGGGTTGGTGGCAAATCCACCGCATCGATTGACCCGACGAGGTGCTGCGAAAAATTTATCACAGACGCCGCGAGATTTGATTCCGGGCGTCGCCGAAGAGCGCGTTGGAGAAGTACCGAGCAGCGAACCCAGGATGAACTTCGGGCCGCCTCACCGTCGCTCGGTCGTACCGCTCCTGCTTAACCCGCATCAGTAACCCGAATCTGGATGTTTCAGCGCACGTGCGAACCCGCCTCGTTGCGATTACCGGCTTGCGCGTGGTTTCCGACGGGTTCCGGACCGATGCGTGATCAAATTCGATATCCACGCTGGCGAGATCGAAACGTTTCAAACTTCGGATCCTAGAACTCCAAACCGCACGCTCTGCACGTCATCCGATCGTTACAAAACTCAAGTCACCGGAGTTTTCCGTTTTCGGTATCCATTGATAATGCCGTTCATCGAGCAGGGCTTTGCGGAGATGCCCGAGACCGGGGAAGCGGTCAATTCGACGGGGTTCAAATCGGAAGCCGGCGAAGCGGTTTCAACATCACGTGGAATCGCCGAGCTGAGCGCGAGAACGTTCTTCGCTCCCCAAAAACCGAGTCGTCTCGACCAACCGGGGTACGCCGCGCGTAAATACTCCCGAAAGTAAACACTGTGCTGCCGAATCAAAATCTGCAGCCGGACCGCCAACCATGCCGTTTGCGTCCGAACCGTACTGCGGGTTCGGTTTTTATTTGTCCGACGTGAAGCGTCGATGGGGTAACATCGGCGTCCCTTTCGATGTCAAGATTCGTTTGAGGATTCCAAGGTCGTGTTCATTCGAGTTAGAAAAAGGAAAATCGCATCGGCGGGTCGAGTGTCTCGATGTGGGTGTCTCTCGCTTCGGATGCGATCGCTGTGCGGTTACAGATAGACGCAACCGGCTCAAATCGGTATTGTCCGCGTCTCTCGATGTTAACCGTGGGCGCCTCGATTTTACCATTACTCGCCGTGCCAAATCCCTCCCGTGATGCCGCCTCCTTCGTCCCTTTCATCGGCTGCCGAAAAATTCCCCCACGATCGTCCAGTCGAGCTGGGGACACGGCAGTTACCCGATTCATTGTCAGTGACCGAAAAAACCCGGCCCGATTCGGCCGGCGAGAAGCGGGCTCGACGATTTCCCGTCCCTTTTTCTTGAAAAACGCTCGGCGATTGCACGCACGTGGTCCTGAAATCGAGACGCCGCGTGCCGCAACGGCCGGGTCAGAGATCGTCGATGCTCTTCGGTGCGAAACACCGCGCGAAACTCAAGGTATTCTCCGAGTCAGCGGATTCGAAAGTGCGTCAGGAGAGAAACGAGCCAAATCGACCGACGTGATCGACCGGTTTATGGGACGAGTTGATTCGAATTGAGGCGGATCGTCGCACCGTCGTGATCGCCGTCTGGCGGCGTGGTCGGCCGATTCTGGCGGGTTCGCGCCGCGAGTTCACTCGGGGACTGCGATTCGTCAAATTCCGACAACCTTGCTGGCGATGGTCAGACAGTAGCGTGGGTGGTGGCGAAACCGCATCAATTTTGCCGGCGGAAGAACATGGTGGGCCCTTCTGGAACCGCATCTGGGTTTTGGATCGAGGACGGTTTTTTCGCCACCGGTTTGCCCGAGCGCGAATACGTTCAGCGGACTGGCCGAGGTGATCAAGTACCCGGTGTGTCGAGGGACGCGGAGTTTCCGAATACTCGATTCGAACATCGCCGCAATCGAGAGCCGCGAACCCGGCGATAGTACTGGTGCTTTTCTGCTACGCGGTGTGTTTGGGTGGCCGCCCGAATGGCGGGTGGATGGGCGCAATGTAATCCGTGTTGAGGACCGGGAAATGACTGTGGGTTATACTAATAGCTGTCGGCCGATATCGGGCGGGGTTACACTTTGTTTTGTGTTATGTAAGTGTGCCCGATCCGCCACGCGATCGCGAAAAGCTTTCAATCCAAATCACGCGTACGTCGCCGATGACGAGCGAAGAACGACAGGCGACGGGCGATCTTGAATATACGACACACGTTCGCCCACGCGATCGAGTCGAAGCGCCGGTTATGGAGTTCATGTTGCACGGCGGAGGCGGTTGCGATCGGAATGCAAATGCCGCCATGTGGCCGTCGCATTGGGGCGTGGTGACAGGAACTGCTCGATCGACCAACCCGGCTAACTCCACAGCCGCAAAACTGCCGCTCGTTTGGGCGCCGCGATCCGCAGCAGATGATTCCGGTGGATGGCTCGTTGACAAGAAAGTCGCCCACGGAAAAACTCCGCTTCGTTTTTACCCGACTCGATCGGGCATGTCGAACCGTCGCGATTGTTCCCGATTGACAAAGTCATCCGCGGCGATCGAAGCCTGTCGGATGGAAGCGAAGCCTCGCTAACCGCTGTTTGCTTTTGGCTGTGCTATTGGCTGTTGGCTCTTTGGCTCTTGGCTATCGACTCTTGGCTGTTGGTGTTGGCTGTTGGCTAATTGGCTATTGGCTATTGGCTATTGGCTATTGGCTATTGGCTTTTGGCTTTTTGGCTTTTGGCTGTTGGCGACCGATCGCGAGTGCGTAGGCCGGATCAAGCCTCGACGCCGATCCGGCTATCACCGAGATCGAGCACTGATTTCGTGATTAAACGTTCTGCGGATGGGAGTCAGAGGGCCAACCCGCCAACCGCCAAACCGCTAAAAAGCCTGGACGACGCAGGTCGCCGGCTTACCAGGTCGACCGGCCGACTTCCGTCGCCGGGAGTCCCACCCGATGCTCCGCTTCGAGCGAGGCGTCTGGCCCGCCTTCCTCAAAAACCGCTTCTCCATCCGCTGATCGCTCGGCGATGAAGCGGAGCTATCGGATCTCCGCAGGCGGCATCCACTGCAGGAGGGACCCTCACGCGGTGGCCATGCCGCGAGGTCAGACTGTGGTTGGCCCAACTGGACGCGGGTGACCTACCAAATGAGTACCGCACAAAAAAGCATGCGGTATTTCACAGGACGCCACCAATCGGCAATCATCAACTAACATTGGGAGCGCCGAAAAACAAAAACTAAAAAATTAAACGAGCGAGGGGGATCACAGGCACGATGAGCGGTTACCGGTTCGATGCCACAGCTGGCACCCAGCGGCCACGACAACGACGACGAGGATCGCCTTCGTTCGTTGGAATCGCGACAACAACAACCCGACCAAGGCCATGAATGCGATTTCATTACCCCCGCAACTTTCCTTCCCCAATCGCACCACTTCCTGAAAAGAACCTCGCAGCAAAGAACCCAAAACGATCCCAGGACAAGCAACCATCAACTGTGCCGGGGCTAGAAATGGAAGCAAAGTTCAAAGGGCTTGGTTCAAAAACCGGGACTTTCCTGAAACATAGGATCTTTCAAAAAGCTTTCGGCTAGGGCGATCAAAAAACAGACTAGCGACGCACGAAAGAAAATCAAAAACAAGAAGACTCAACCGTCGCCGGTCGACGCCGAAGTCAAAGTCCTCATTGGTTATCGCGATGAAACAGAGCGCCGGAAACCATTAAGTTTGTTCTAATGGTCTGGACAGCTAAAAATGTTAGGGTGGGTTATTGTTACCGTTGGGCGCTAGCCTGCGTTCAACGCGAGAAACCGTGGCATAGCGTCAAAAACGGCGAAAGACCGAAAAAACACTTTCCCGACCTGCATTAGCGGATTGGCAAAGACACTCATGGCGATTCTTCTTTCAACAGCAGACGCGGCACACCGCGTCCTGATGTTCATCGCTCCACGGTCAAAGGGCCAGCAAGGCCACTCGAGTTGCCGTGAACGAATCCAGCATTGCTTTTTTGTACCGGGCAACAAATTGTATCTCCGCACCTCCGTAACAAAGCCAACGGTGCCAAAAGATACAATCACACTCCGAAACGCAACCGCTGAAGAGTCAACGCGCGACAGCGAGTGTCCACGCCGGCTCCATCCACACCGAAACCTCATCGACCAGCGGTGGCAACGCCCCCGCGTCCAGACTCAAAACCGACGCAACGGCGAGTTACCCCTTCGCTCCACACCGCCATCACTCGGCTATCCAGTCGTGCCACCTTACCCACAAACGAAGCGACCGAATCACGATCGATTAAGTTCAAGGGTCACCGTTCACCGGCCTTGTTAATTGACCAATTCTAAAATCGATTCGCAACTCGGCTACCGTTGCAACCATGGTTTCGCTGCCTTACTTATCGAATCGACTGACGGAAGGGCGAGGAAAACAAACGCGTTGAGGGACGTCGGATGTGCGTGTTCCACAATTGGGTTTTGCGTAGCGACTGGAAAACTCTGCTTGCGATTGCGACCGCAGAGGTTTTGGTAAGGCTCGGCTTTTCTTCTGCGCCCGGAACGCAAGTGCAACGCTGTTGACCACGGATGATCATGGAAAATTTCACTTATGATTGCTGCCACCTCCTCGTCTGGCGAGACTTTTCGTCATCGCACAAGTGACACCAAGGGGTAGCTTGCAAGGCAAAACGAGGCTCTTTGCACTTTCTGGCCACATGAGCCGACGACCGCGCCAACGCGGCATTGATCGCCAGATCTGCGCAAGCAAGTCGCGTTAGACGTTCACCATCCAACATTCTATCTCAACAGCAGGCTTGACAATGCTCCGCTTCAAATCGCTCTTCGGTGAACCGCCAGCCAGTTCCGTTGAGGTCGACAACTCGTTCTCCAGAATTAAGCCGCGTTGCGTGAGAAACCCAAGAGTCCATGGCTGGGCAGTTTCGGCTCATTCGCCAATGATTAAGTTTCTACCTATTGAGCGAATCTGCGAAATTGCGTGACATCAGGACCCTCCGACAGGTGAAAAAATGCCGAGATTGCCTTGAATCAGCGTTCAGAGGGACTGTCGCTCTCCAGGAAACCAACTTGCCAATTCGGTGGAAGTCCGCCCTAAGAAAGTCGCGGTTGACCTCAAACACTCCACCAATCCCAAATCCATTCGCAATCCGAAGCAGATCACCTGAGCGGGCGGCGTCAAATGTCTGCCGTTCGGGCACGGTCAATAATTCAGTGACGCTGGGAAGGGGCTGCATCGCATGAATCTTGTGCGCATATCTCGATATCTTTGATGCGGTATTGACCTAAACGGGACTCCGCTTCCCAGGCGGCGCAAGCACTTTCGTAGTCGCCAGTTCTGATCAAGCAGTCTGCGAGTAAGAGCATCGAAAAACACCAGGCCCCTTGATTGGGCAGTTGGCAGTTGCTGTACGCTCGTACGACGCAATCGCTTCCTTAAAGCGGCCGCTTTTGTGGAGCACATTAACCCCAGTTCCAACTGGATCTCGGCAGCCGTTGACGCCATTGTCTGCCGCACGCTCATGAAGCTCCCAATGCTTTGCTCGGCGAGAGCCTGAAATAATACGTTTCCGAGGCAGAAAATAGTCTGCGGGCGGTTCTTCTGATGATCGTCAGGGACGGCAGACAAACAAAGATTTCATGACCATCTTCCAAACCTTTCGCATCCTGGGGCGAGCTTCTCAGCGGTGGATGCAACGTCGCGATACCTGGTAGACTTCAAAACGCTGAACTTCGCGTTCAAGTCTTGCCCGAAACACGCGGCGGGCAACAGTAAAGCGGTGGCTACAAAAGGTAAGGCTAATTCATGTGTATCATTCAGCGAACGTTGCGATACGTGGTCGCCTCGTAACGACTGACCAACCTTCAATAAACTCGGAATACGGCGGACCCACGTGCATTCGATTGTTCAATTTAAGCCGCTATCGCGGCGGGGGGAGTTGATCACGTTAACTTCGCAACGCTTTTTGACTAGACTCTCAGTATCGCGGGTCCTGTAGTGTAGCATGCGACCCCCCTCGGTCTGGATTTCCAGAGCAGCAGGCTCACCTGCAATTTCTATTGGTCACTGACCTGAGTTCTTGCAGCTCCTAACCCACGGCAACCACCCCACACGCGTATGAACTGCTCGCTGCACTTACTGAGTCAAACAACCAGACAAAGACACAAAATTTCTTGTCAAACCTGATAATTCCACCTGGAGTCGAGCAAAAAAATTTCCCAAGCTCGTCTCCCCGCTGGGGAGATAGGGCGATGAGCCCCAAAAGAGAAAAAAAACGAAAACACGCGATTCCGTTGGTTACGAGTTCGCGAAAGCATGCGAATCGAGCGAAAGTGCAAAGCTCAATATGGCAATTCGCGACAAGGCACCGTTAGCGAGCTTGAATGAGAAGCCCTGGCCCGCATGAACTGTGCTTGCCGGGGCCCTTCCTGAAAATAGGGTTGAGCTTCGACTAGGCAATACGCAAACGAGAAGACCTGCGACGTGAGAAAGAAAGTGAAAATAAGGAGACTCAGGTCGTCAGCGTCGACCGCGAGTCAAATCCCTCCATTGGCTATCCCGCGACTTCGGATTGCGTAGTCAAATATTTGAGAGGTTAAGAACTCTGACCAAAATAATTTCGGCGATGCCTCAGCCGACCTATTTCGGTATAGCCTAAGGCGAGTTTCATAGGTCAGTCGGGAAGAGCTGGAATGTTTTTCAACTCCTCAAAGGCGATTCCGGATCACGCAAAACGCGGCCCATGACGGAAGACACCAAATTGGGCGCAAGGGCCAAGCAGCTTACGCGCCGAAGCGCGGTTCTGTGCTGGGTCGGGGTGGGAAGACCTTCGGGGGTTTCGCCAAAACCAGACACGGTGGTGAGCAGATTCATGTTGTTCAACACGGCACCGAAGAATAAGTTGATCGCCTCGCGCCACGTAAACGACATGACCGGTCGTGAGTGACCCTGGCATCTTCGATTACGTTGAACCGCCGACTGTATCGCGCTTTCCGGAGGCGTCGAGCCACTGGTGAGCAGGGTCGCCCAATCCTTCACGATCATCTTCGAAAACGCATGTGTAGGCAAATCAGTTTTCGCAACTCGCCCGAAGTGACGGCGTCGGCGTCGCCTTCCCCACACGCCAGTAGAACCATCGAAAGTCATCACAGACAGCATGGGCTCGCTCCTGATGGTCGGCGTGGCCGTGTTGTGAGTGCGTGCTCTGTTAAAACGGTATGCCCATCCAACGCCCTGAGCACCTTGCGGATATCCGTCCGCGAACCCGCATCGAAAGGACGCCGTCCGCGAAAGTATGGCATTGACGGCCGTACGCGGCATCAGAGGAATCTGGTAGAAGTCGTCGGACGAGTTATTTCATTTGAAAATTATTATGGTTGGACTCCAGTCCCACTGTTCGAACGCAACCGACAGCCCCCTTAACGATGAACTTTAGACGCCAAAACAAATCGTCCCGGTTAAAAGCTCAAGGCAGTGAACGAGTTGTCGACTTTCATGAAGAATTTGGTTCAAGCGGGGATTAACGGGTGACGATCAGCCGGCGGCGACGGAAAATTAACCACTTCAAAACAACGCCGACAATCGCCGCTCAGTTGCATCGTCTGGTTCAAATAAGCCGCTAAGCGCGGCGGGGAGGACGATTGGGAGGACCGACTACATCGGGGATTCTATGGCTCAACCCTTGATGCAGGAAGAGCTGCTCGCTGGTGAACAGCTCACCAACTTCCTCCATGATGACAGAAAAACAGAAGTCTCAGTCTAAACCCTCCGGCGACCAAAATCCACGCGGATCTTCTTCAGGCCCGATATTCGGCTGAAAATGAGGCGACGACCTCAAAAACTCACCGGCAAAGCCGACGAAACACGCTAAGGATACCTCCGGGCCGTCCGGCAGCTCTCGATTTCGCTCAAAAAAATCACCAGACGAAATGAGGCGAGCAGGATGTGCGGGGAATTCTTCGCGTCCTACCTCAAAGAAGCAGCGGAGTTCGCCTACCGCTCACTTCGTGTCGCCTTCGGGCGGTCAAACACCCATACCTGCAAAACGAGACGGGGATATCTTTGCCATGCTCAAATTGCAGAATCGTCAACGCCATCCCGAAGTACTCTCGATCGAACAAGTCCACCGAGTCATCGGAGCGATAACAAAACTACAAATGTTTCGTGTTCTTCTGGACCGTGTATCGATGGAGTTGGGCGCTTCAACGAGGCATTGAACCTGGACGTCACTGACCTGGACGCCCAACGCGGCTGGTTTCCATCCATCGCGGCAAAGGATCCAAGTACTAACATCCCAGTTGCCCGTTTCCACACTCGAACTCCTGCGCCGGTACTGGGCTAACCCATCCCACCCTCGCCCTTTCGTCTTTCCGCCGATGGGACGCCAAAACCTACTCACTCGCCAAGGACGGCGTCAGCCAAGCGAGAATTCGATGACGAATCGGCGTCCAAGGAGCGGATGAAGTGTGGTATTGTCGAAAAACTGAAGACTGGCAAGGAAAGTATAGTCCACCACGCTGCGCATCCTACGCCACGCACCTGCTCGGAAGGCGGTGTGGCTTGAAAGTATTGCCAGAAAACCTCGGTTCACTTCATCACTGCAAAACCACGATGAATCTATTGGGCACTTGACATGAACCTGTGCGAGAAAGATGCGTGAACCAGATCAAAAACATCTCTGCACAAACTACCGGTGAGGAAGACGACAAGAACAAGAAACGCGCCAAGGACGACAAGGCAACGACGACGACGACAGCCCTTGCGGGGCAGGCCTGCGTGCGAAGCTGAAGGTAGCACCATCGGGGAACCTCACGTAGGCGAGTCTCTCTGGAGGACTCGGCAATTTCCAGCGTCTCAGGAGACGCTGCTACGTGTTCCACCGAAACACTTCCCAACCTGCATATCATCCCCACATTCACTTACGTTCCTTTGGCGGCGGAGTGGAATTGGATAATAACGGTCGAGCGGAATTCGTGGCAGGCCGGACGCCTAAGAATTGCGTATTCGTGCGAGCGTGGGCACGTAATCAAAACCTACAAAGCGAAACTGCGCCGACGAACTCGCGAAACCGGGTAACGATGCCAGAGTCGGACAGTTGCGGTTTGGAAAAGAAGTTCGTGGTCGAATCCAACCCGTTCGGGCATGAGTCCCGACATTGAAATACGCTCGCTCCACTACGTTCACCGGTGCGATCGGCGACAGTCGAATCATGGATGTCAACGCAGAAACCGGTCACGTATCGGATTTCGCCGCAAAGGGAATTTGATGCAAACCAAGACGGTCGCTGGGGACGCCTTCGTCGAGGGTTTTCCTACAAACACGTGTTGCGACAAACATGATTGAAATCCGTCATACGGATGGATGAGCGTCAACAAAAGACCATACTGATCGCAGCTGTGAGTGGTTGGTTCTGTCACGCTCGCTTTGGCAGTGGCCACGCGCCCGGCAGCCTGAAAAAATCAACAACGCAATGAAATGCCGCGAATTGTGGCGGCGGCTGATTCGAGTGATGTGCGAGTATATCAACGACTCGGTTCGCTCGGGCATGCGCGCCCGAACACGGGACTGGGCGTACTTCGGACAGTGGGGAGCCAATGGATTTGATCGAGTGACACGATGTTGAAATCGTAAACGTCTTCAGGAGGCGACGATGAAGGTATGCGCTGGGCCGTCAATCGATCTGCTCAAAACTGCAATCCCCCCTCACGGCCCGCCGACTTGAGCGTTCCAATGTTCAGCCGTCGCAGAGCCCCTCGCCGTTGAAAAATGCCCAAGGGCCGGCTTCAGACAGACAACCATCGTCTGCATCCGAACGCCATGATAACTGGAAGCAAAGCTCAATGGGTCCTCGTCAAATCAGCCGGCTTCCTGAACATAGAACTTGAGCTTCGGCTAGGCGATCGCAAAGAGACTGCGACACACGAAAGAAAGCTGAAACAAAGACTCCATCGTGCGTCGACGCGAAGTCAAATCCTCATGGTTTATCCGCTCTTGTCCGCCTGCCGAAGCCTTCCCGGTGAGCGGCGATGGAAGCGATCCCCGAAAATCGAATGCACATAGTACGGTGAGTATTAGTACCGGGAAAAACCAATCATGAAAATCCCATTTCAGCGGCGGAAATACTCAAAAAAACATCCCAGTCGCCATTGATCCGCTGACTGAGAGTGGATGATGGCGAATTGGCTTGTCGCCACTGTCGAGCTTTTCCGCAGTACTTCCTACGAGAGTGCATGTGTCAAACTGAACGACCGTCCACCCATTCCCTCGGTTCAGATTTCATGATAAGCAAGACAGTACATCCGTGTAGTTCTGGCCCGGCGGGTAGTTCCCGTCCTGGTGAGGGCCGGCGAGGCGACTTCAGCCCGAGTTTCAACTGCGACAGTTTCTCACGGAGGTAAAGCATCGTCTGTCGAACTTCGTTGCGATAAGCCAGCGAAAGCCTTCGATCAGCGGTTTGCGACTGTTCTGCAGGAGCGAACGTCGCCTAGCGAGCTCCGCGTCGGTCATCAGCGAGGCAAGCCTCGGAGAGCGGGGCAGAGTGGCGGCCAGTGTCCATTTCGATTGTAGGGAAGAGTTCGGTCGCAAACGACCGGGCGTAGAATGAGCCAGCATTTTTCAGTCGGATAACGAATTGCGATCTATCCGCATGACAGGCAAGAAAAAAAATCAACTTCCAGTTGAGCTAAAACGCCTGTCGTGCGGATAGATCGTGCATTGAACTTTGTCGCGCGCGTTGGTG
>Ga0163217_1049580_pt1 | contig 12668 bp, 13 predicted proteins | sample SynspAceP_FD_185933 | JGI IMG/M metagenome (GOLD analysis project Ga0163217, IMG submission 185933) | Saline lake microbial communities from Ace Lake in Antarctica - Synechococcus sp. Ace-P (PacBio error correction) | ecosystem: Environmental > Aquatic > Non-marine Saline and Alkaline > Saline ... | reverse complement strand
CCCGAAGGTGCTCGCCGCCCTTGGCCTCCGCTGCTGTCGGCGCATGGAGCTGGAGGCAGGGCGCCCATCGCGCGCTCTGGAAGAGGGATCCATCATGCCGGTAGCCAGGCCTCAGCTTTCGAGCGTTGGCGGCCACTGACGCCGCGCTGCAGGTTGTGGCGGGCCAGGCGGGTGGGCGGCCAGGGAGATCCGACGGCGGTGCGCTCCTGCAGCGCGTCCTGTCGTTCGAGCGAACATCACGTTGGCCCAGCTTGCTCTGGGGCTTTGTAGCTGGCCAACGGTCGTTAGTGGCTTTCGTCCCATCAGGTCATCAGGGGAGGCGACGAAGAAATGGTCACCTTCAACTCTGCCACTTCTCCTGGCGTCGCCTGAGTTGTGACGTTGACCACCCGCCGGCTCCGGGCCGCTCCGGCCAGCAGCCGGCGCGGCAACAGCGCGCGACTGTGGTTCGACGCTCAGCGAAGTGGCCCAGGTGGTTTGGTGCGAATTCGCAGCCGAAAGCCATCCGTGGGTGCAGCTGCCGGCGGCGTGCCCATCACACCAGCTTGTTGATCAGCAGGTCGAGGCGACCGTATTGCCTCGGCCAGCAACGGGCCCCGGCACGCACGTGCCAAGTCGCCTAAATCGAGCATCAACACCTCCAGCCCGCCGGCTGGCGGCTGGCAGCAGCTCATCACGGGCCGCGTCCCCCTTGCGGCGGAAGCGGCAGGCCAGACCACGGGTGGCGCCATGGCCGGCCAGGGCCCGGGCCGATTTCAAACCGAGCCGCTGTTGGCTCCAGTAGCAGGCGATCCGGCCGGTATGATCGGGGAAAATGTCGGCGGTGGGTCCAGGGCATCGGTGCTTGTGGCGCGCTACAGGTCAGGGCCTTCATTCGTTGTCGCCTGAAGTCTCCATCACCCGTGGGCCCCATGCCAGTAAGCCCCGGGACCTGGCTAGCCGCGGCGATCTTCTCGGACGCGTGGCGGCAGCCTGGTTGGCGTCCAGGAACCACCCGTGATTCGGCGCGAGATCCTGACTCTGCTTGCCTTCCCAATTTAGACATCCACGAAGCTCTCCAGCCGCCCCCCCCTATCTCCAATCGCGAATCGATCTACCCGAGCCCATCTCGGCTCGCCCAGCATCCCAGGCTCCCCAGGAGCTGCCAATGGGCCGCAGGGCATCATGGCGGAACCCCGAAGCCGCCAGCAGCGCGGCAGCCGGCGGTTCACATCGGGATCGCCGCGGCGCACGAAACTGCGCCAGGCGGCGGCACCGAAACGGGCGGACCGCGTCGCCATCGGGGTTGGAGCCCGAAAGGTGCCCGCAGGCATGCACGTTCGTGAACAACACCGTGCCCCCGGTTTCAACGGTGGCGGCGAGCTGGTCGAGCAGGGGCTCCAAGCGAACGGCCAGAAACATGCCACCCAAGCGGCACCAGACAGGTCGAAGCCTCCTGCGGGGCAGTGGATCAGAGCAGAGGTCATGGCGGCGGACTTCCGCTGGGCCAGGCCCGCTTCGGCCGCCGCCCGTCGGGCGGCCCTCCCCGTAGGAGGGGCTGAGCTCCAGGGCCAGAAACCGGGCCCGGCCGGCTCCCACTCTGGCGGCGCGAGCTCCAGGCTACGAATCCCGGACCTGCCCCCAGATCAAGCACCCGTTCACCTGCCGCAGACCGGCCCTGCCCCAGGCTTCCTGGCGGAGGAAAGCCAGAAGCGGCGTGCTGCTGGCCAGGCGCTGCGTCGGCGGCGTCTGGTGCCGAGCAACATGGTGCCGGTGGCCGCGAATCGGTGGGGAAGCGGCATCGGCGTGGATGGGTCGTGCTCGGGCGTTCAGCCTTTGCGGCTCATTCTTCAGGGGAACAGCAGGTCGGCGAGTTCGTTCGGCATCGACGTCGTAGGAACCGGGCGAGGGCTGGTTTCCGATCGCGGAAGTGACTTCGCCGGCAGGAAGCCCATGGCGTTGAGGGCGTTCCTCGGCGATGTCGTCGGTGAGCAGTTTCTCCTCCCGCCAAGCTTCTCGTTCATTGATCGACTTGCCATGACCAGCTCTGGTAGGCGTTTGTAGGACCAGGTCTGCGAACTTCCAGTACGGGATCGTTTGAGGGTCGAGGCCCTTGGCGGTCTGTCAGGTTCAAGCCCTCACAGTTTGGCCCCCGGATGGTGGGTCAGTCTCGCTTCATCCGAAATGCTGCGGTTGAGCTGATGTCCCCTGCACCGCCGGTTCCCGCGCCGCCAGGCCTCCGGCCGGTCTGTTCGAATTCGCCATTGCCGAGCTGGGTGGCGCCGGCACCGGCAGCTTCGCTCCCCTGTGGACACCGACAGCTGGCCAAGCTTGAATTGATTCTGGCTGGCCCTCACAGGCGGGCTGGCAGCGGCGGATCGCAGCGGCTCGAAAGCTTCGCCGCCGCCCTGGGCCTGCGGTGGCGGTCGCGCGATGCTCGGTGCGGCTTTCTTTGAGCGTGAGCTCGACGGCCCTGTCCGGCCTGAAGCTCGCTGGCCGGCCCTGCCGACCCCCAGGTTGCTTGGTGCTGCCCACTGGGTCCGAGCGGGCGAACGGCCAAGCCCCTTGATCGTCGAGCGGGTGCGGCAGGCCGCTGGCCGCCGCCGGGTGTGGAGGGCCGGGTGAGTGAACGCGGCCGCTGCAGAAGCTGGAGGGCCCTGTGCTGTTGCCCTGGCGGACGATCCATGAACCTGATTGCCACGTATCAAAACAAGGCTTCACGGCCCTGGCCATGGCGGTGATGGCCTTTTTTGATCACCGCAGCGACCCTGCCAGCGCCAGGTTGGCCTTCGGCCCTGAGGTTGGTCCGATAAAGCTGGCAGCCAGCCTTCCGCGAGGGTGTCCACTTGGACATCAGGGCCCTGTGGAGATCGACCGCAGCGATTCCCAGAGGCCTTCGCCTTAGCCGATGGTGATCCTGGCGGCGGGTGGAACGCCGGCCTCGGCCAATACCTCAAGGAGAGGCCGGCTGCTGCGCCAGTGCTGCCCCGAGCAGAGCCTGTTTCGGAAACCCGATCTTCACCTGCAGGCGCTATGCCCTAGGGAAGGCTTTTCGCCAGTGGCACTGCGGACTGGACCCTCAGGATGAAGCCACGAACCCCACGCCCGCGTCCTGGCCTGGGATTCTCTTACGCAAACTCCCTGCCCGAGGGGGGCACCGAGTTCCATTGGCAGGGACACCACGAGGAAGCGGAGCGGGGCAAAGCTGGGCGATTTTTCCCTGCCGGGGTGTCGCACATCCCCACGGGGCTCGGCGTAAGCGGACCAGCAAAAACCATCGCCACCGCGCTGGATCAATGCCGGCCGGCTGGAGGACTACGTTCAAACGCGCTGGCGGCCTTGAGGCCATTGGCGTTGCCCAGCACAAAACGAAGCGCACCAGCCGCGCTGCACAAAGACGGCAGCAACCACGGCGGCTCCACAGGGTCGCCCCTGACGAGCTCGCTGCAGAGCTGGCCAAAGGGCCGTTCTGGCGGCAAAAGGCCCTCCAGCAGCCGCATTTCGTCAGGGTTCGGCAGGTCAATCGGGTTTCAACCCCATCTCTCCAGATTGAAGAGATCACAACTCCCCTCATCGAGGTCAATGGCTCTCTGAATCCGTGGCGGGTCGGCCTATTGGCCTGCCAGGATCCGATGCCAGGGAAGTCGGATTGCATCAGCACACTGGATTGAGGCAGTTGCGAAACACCAACCGCTCCATTGCCAGGCGCCACCTGGGCTAGGGCCGTCAGGTCGATTGCCGCCCTCATCTCTGCAGCGTTGAAGGCCCGGTGCCAGTCCACTCAGTTTGCGCCACATCGCGAGATAGGGGCAATGGGTTTGCAGGCGGAAAAGGTCTGAAGGAAGACCGGCAGATCACCGCATAGTCCCCCAGACGGGCGAGGTGACGCGTCTGCATTAACGTACGTCGTCGGCCAGGCCGCGAAGAATGGCCGCGCCCACCAAACGGTGACAGACGGGATAGATCTCCTCCAGCAACGGATGAGCTTGCCTTTCACGCTGCCCTTGTAGGCCGCAATTCCCCGTGCCGCACGCTGAGGCTGCCGGTAACAATGCAGCTGCGGTCAGTGCTTCAGGGCAGCCGGATCACCGCCAGGGCTGATCGCGCCCATGGAACAGCCGTTTGCAGGCGGATCAGGTCGTTGGAGCTGGCGGGGCATCGGCTTTGGCTCGACTTTGTGGGCTTCGGGCCTGGAGCCACGTTCAAAGCTGGGATGTCGGGTTCCCAATATCGATCAGTGGTGGGCACCGGGCCAAAGCGTTCCAGGGGGCCCGCTCGTTATAAACGCCCACACACCAGGCTTTGCACCGGGCTGTTCCATGGGTATCGAAAGAGAAAGGATCCTGCTGCTCATAGCCGCCAGGTGTATCTCTTGACGCGATCATCGATGATTCGCCGCCAGTTACTCCATGGATCAAAGCCGTGATTCATGGCATTGAACATAGACTATTGTTGGACATCGAGCAGCAGATCACAGTTCAGCCTTTTCGGCCAATGCGGCGAAGGAAATTGCCATTCGCTGATGGTCGTTGCAGCAAACTGGCAAGATAGGGGACAGGTTTTTTCGAATCAGGATGCGGCCCGGCCCAGAAAATTCCTGCACCTGCTGGATTCGATCGGCAACATAAGTGAGAACACGGAATCGGGTAGGGCAAGCGGGGCGAGATCGTTGAAGTAGTGTTCCGGCCGCTTGACACCCAGGCAGGGTGGTTCGGACACGTAGACGGGCCTCAATCGATCGGCCAGGGGCTCTTCAAACGATGCAGGCGTAGGCCCAGTTTGAGCCATCGGCGAGCAATCGACAGGCCGACCCCATGCAGGTGAGGGCTGATAGCGCTCCGGATGGCGGTGAGATGCCACAACGGGCAGGCCGCCGCCGAGGATAGTTGTCCGAGAGAGGCCTCGAACCAGGGGATGGCTGGGGTTGTGCTGAGGGATGTTGGGCATTGTGCTGGGGACGCAGGCCCAGGCCCACTCCGGTGCAGCAGTCATGGCGCGTTTGGTTTGGTTCATTGGGTTGCCAGCTTTGGCCGATGGACCTCGGGATGGTTGGCCTCAACCCGATAGGGCACTTGGCACCTGGGTTCAGCTGGCTTTCTGATCGTTCTCCAACAATCTTCTTGCAAGTGCCCTTGGGCACGTACACCCCTCGTTCGGGATCACCCGAAACCTTCGCTTCTCGCTGCGCAGCTGTGCTGCTGGTGCCGCAGCATTCATTGCCCGCTTATGGCGCATTGCCGGCGCATTTCTCCATGGCGCTTTGCCCGCGAGCGGCCTCACCGGGCCCGGTGGCGGCCCACCAGGCGAGGGCCAGAACGCTGAGAGGGCGGCGTTCATGGCTGTTTTGGTGTTTGCAGATTGTCAGTTGCTCGAAAGACCGTCCAGCGGGAGAGTGGAAGTGTCAGTTCTGGGCGGACCCGCCAGCATCGGATGATGGCCGACCCGTTGGACATACCGATGACGGCGGCGAACGGATTGGCGCCGTTGCAATATTAGCGTGGAAACCCTGACGGCGTTTTATTCTGAGATTTTGTTTTCGAGATTTCACCTTGAGATTTTTCGGCCTCAGAAGGTTGCCACCCTGCAGGGCAGCCTTCTGTTGGCCCTCAGCCGGGCCAAAGGAACGTATTGAAGCGCCGTCGTTACCCAGGCTGTTTTGATACGAGGGTGTTTTTTAGTTGACAAGCTCACCACCGGCCCCCGAGCCGATCAGCCGTTTTGCGCATTGTTGAAATTGTTGGGCTGTGTAGCACTGCCACGTAAAGCTGGTTGGCAAGCCGCCGGGAGGCAAAAAGCGAACCTGGAAGGGCTGGATCGCTGCAAAAAATTGGGCTTGGTTGTCAGAGCTGGCGGAAGTCGATAAAAAGTCGGCCCGCGGTGTATTAGGCAAAAAGTGATTCATCCACCTGGATGCCATCCCCATGGCGGGCTTCATTCACCAAGGTCGGAATACTCATGGACCGTATTGCGGTGATTGCACCCAGACGCACGGCATCAGCCCTTGTTGGACGGGGCTCCTGGGCAACGTTGCTGTTGAACGGGATCAGCGTCACGTTCCGGTTAATCCAAGAAAACACCACGGATAGCGAAGCCGCGGCGCATCCGGGCCAGGGTTCTGGGTGATGTATTGGGTTGAGGTGTAAACCAGATCTGTGGTTTTGGATAGGCCACGTTGCGTTTGGTGCGCATCTGCGCCAGCGTAGCAGGGCAAGCCCTGCTGTGCGGTGAGGCGGGAGGCGATGGAGATGAGCTGTCCTAGCGATTCTGCGTACCACAAAGAATCAATCAGGCTTGTGTGTTCAGCAGTGCCATTCCAGTGCTAAGGGCTTGAGGGCCAGATTTCCGCTTCAACGCTACTTGAGGCCCCCCTTTGAGAGCATGGGCTGGATCTTCCCCAACCCGGGCCGTGACCGAGGCCCTGCTCAAGACCTACGACCGGCCGGCACCGAGCCCGCTGGCAGGCGCGGCCTGGAAGCCGCCGGCGCCTTCCACCCCGATCCCAAACGCGCCCGGCGAGCCTGTTCAGCGTGGTGTGATCCCGCCGCCGAATGGACCGGCAGCTCTGCACATGGGCCACGGCTTCGAGGGACGGCCCTGATCGACACGGATTCGTGCGCTTCCAGCGTTTGCAGGGGAAGAACGTGCCTTTGCCTGCGTCCGGCACTGACCACGCCTCGATTGCGGTGCAGTCGATCCGGAGAAGCAGATCAAGGCGGAAGGCGGGCAGCAAGGGACGACCTCGCCCGCGATGCCCTTCCTGGAGGCGCGCCTGGCCTGGAAGGCCAGGCAGCGGCGGCACGATTCGTGGGTCAGCTTGCGCCGGCTGGGCTACTCGGTGGACTGAAGGCGTGAGCGCTTCACCCTCGATCCGGGCCTGAACAAAGCGGTGGGGAGGCCTTCGTGCGCCTGCCACGAGCAGGGCCTGATCTATCGGGGCGAATAACCTGGTTGAATTGGTGTCCGGCTTCGGGATCGGCGGTGAGCGATCTCGAGGTGGAAATGAAAGGAGCTCGACGGACCACCTCTGGCACTTCCGCTACCCGCTCAAGCAACGGGGCCGCCGTGATTCGGCCTCGATCCCTGGTGGTGGCCCACCACCCCGCCCTGAAAACCCTGCTGGGCGACCACCGGCGTGGCCGTGCACCCCCACTGACCCGCGCTATGCGCCTTAGTCGGCAGGACGATCACCCTGCCGCTGGTGTGGCCGCGAGATCCGATCGTGGCCGAGAGCCACGATGGATCCAGCCTTCGGCCCGCGACTGCGTTCAAGGTCACCCCCGCCCACGACGCCCAACGACTTCGCCTCGGCGCCCGCCACGGGCCGCCGCCATCACGGTGATGGCCCAGGACGGCACCCATGAACGCCGCCGCGGGCCGCTTCGCCGCTGGATCCGCTTCGAGAGCGCGCCGGCTGTGGTAGCGGCGATGAGAAGCCGAAGGCTTCCTGGTGAAGGTGGAGGCCCTCGCCACAGCGTGCCGTTTTCGGATTCGCGGCAAGGTGCCGGTGGAGCCGTGCTCTCCACCAATGGTTCGCCAAGCTGAGCGCTTGGTCGGCCCGTTGCCGCGAGGCCTCGATGGGCGGAGGCGCCCGCTTCGTGCCGCAGCGTTGGCAGAAGTCTACCGCGACTGGCTCACTGACTCCGCGACTGGTGCATCAGCGCCAGCTCTGCGTGGGGCCACCGCATCCCCGCCTGGTTCGTGGTGAGTGAACCGGCCGTTGATCAGCGACGCCACTCCTTATGTGGTGGCCCGCGACCGCGGCCGAAGCCCGCGCCAAGGGCCGAGGCCGCAGTTCGTGCGGCCAGCGCGGCCGGCGCGGGCGGCAGCTCCACTTTGGGCAGGAACCCGACAGTGCTCGACAACTGGTTTTCCAGGCGGCCCTCTGGCCCTTCTCCACCCTGGGCTGGCCCGATGAGGGCCGCCGCCCGATCTGCCACCTGGTTATTCCCACCAGGCGTGCTGGTGGACCGGCTTCGACATCATCTTATTTCTGGGTGCGCGGATTGACGATGCTGGCCGGGGGCCTGCGCCACCAGCCAAGCGATGAGAAACCCGGAAGAGAAAGCGTGGATTGCCCTTCGCCGATTGTGATGATCCACGGCCTGCGTGCGCGAATGGAGAACAACCGCAAGATGAGGCAAATCGGCGGTGCAAACCGGGCATCGACCCGCTGCCGCTGACGAGCCTACGGCGCCGATGCCTGCGCTTTCGCCCTGTAGTGCGCGAGGTGGCCGGCGCCGGCCAGGGAATCCGCTCGACTACGACCGCAGCCACGGCATGTTCCCGCCACGGTGTGAGGCGCGGCACTCGCCAACAAGCTCTGGAACGCCACCCGCTTCGCCGCTGGTAGTGAAACCTTGGGCGGCGAAACGCCCGCCCTCCCTCGGCGCCCCGATCCTGCGGCGCTCACCTCGCCGACCGCTGGATCCTCTCCCGCCATGGGCCGCGTCAAACCAGGGACACCGACCCAGCGCCTATGCCAAGCTACGGGCCTCGGCGGAAGCGGCCAAGGGGCTTCTACGAGTTCCCTGAAGAGCGTGTGGCGGACTGGACGATCGAGCTGCTCAAGCGCGCCTCAATCCCCGTCCCGCCACGGAAGGGCCCGCCGCGCTCAGCCCTGAGGCCCTCGCCGGATCAGCGCGCTTAGGCGCGGCAATTTGCTGGCCAAGGTGCTCGCCGAGCTAATGGTGGTGACTGCCACCCGCTGCATGCCCGCACCTGAGTGAGGAGCCTCTGGCAATGGCCTCACCGGTGAGCCTGAGGGCACCTTTTATGGCCCTGCAGCCCTGGCCAGGCGTGGATCAGGGCCTCCCTCGGGCGCCTCCTTGGAGGCGTCGGTTTGCGGGAGTTGATCGAGGCGATCCGGCGTGGGGCGCAAACCTGCGCGTGTGCTGGCCTCAAGCCCTCACAACCCGGGCCGGTGTGGTGTTCATCACCGGCCGTCCAGAAGCTGGCGGCAGTGCTGCGCCAGGCCAGCGGCGACATCACGCCCTCATCTGGGCGGGCGTCGGTGGAGCGTTTGCGCGGCCGCTGGCTCGGGCGACGCGGCGGCGGGCGAACGCTGCCTGGCGGCCGTGAGCGGCGAACTTCAGGTTGCTGGCTGCGATCGAGGGCCTGGTGGATCTGGTGCCCTGCGCGGGCGCCTGGGAAAGAACTCGCCAAGGCCGAGAAGGAGATTTCAAGGGGCTTTGGCCGGGCCGCCTCGCCAACCCCAATTTCGCCGGCAAGGCCCCCCCGAGGTGGAGGTGGCGAGTTGCGCGCCAACCTGGCCGAGAAAACCGGAAGGCCCAGGCGGCGCTGGCGCGGAAGGCTTGAGGGTTTGCCTAAGCGTTGTTTCCCGCGGCCGCGAGGGATGAGACAGCGTCGGACGCTGATTCCCATTCGCCCCGGGTTAACACCTGCGTTGCCAGTCCATCGGCTCCACAAAGCATGGTGTGGGCTCCAAGCGGGCGTTGCTCGTTACCCTCGGAGCGCTGAATCGTCAGCAGTTCTGACCTAGTTCGGGTGGGCAATGGGATTTTTTATCCCTTCCTTCGCCCAGCATGTCGGGCGACATTGCTGGAAAGTTCATAATTTGAGGTGAGGGTAATGGGGGCCGGAATATCCCTCGCTCTGCATCTTGCGCGGTGGATATTGGACATAGGTTTTCATCAACTCTTTAACCGCTTCACCGACGGTGACCAACTCCAGGCGTTCGGTGTAGTTATTCATGAAGATGTCATAAGCGTCCTGTGGGTCTTGCCATAGGTCAAACAGCTGGGGCACCGCACCGCGACATAACTCTGCGGCCCCCTTCCAGCCGAGGTTGGAGATCCACAGCCAGCCTCCAGTCGTGGCGCCATCGTCCACCCGCAGGTTTGAAAGACGGCCTTGTTAATTGTTGGACCCCGGAACCGCACCTGGAGTGAGTTCGCTTCTCGGTGGAAGTAAAACCATGACTTGCGCTCACCACTTGCCGCTGCCCAGCAACACCGGAGACATAGTCATAGCTGTCGAGGTGGTCGGGGTTCTTCCCTCGCGGTCGACGGTAGGGAAGCGGAACCCCTGCAAAGGCAGGCAAATTGTGCGCTCTCAGATCAAGGCCGCCAGAATATCAGTGGTGCTTGACGCGGCACCGATCTCCCGGTGCCCACAAGCAAATGGCGGGGACCCGATTGCCTCCCTCACCACCGTCCCCTTCGTGCCTCGCGAACGGGGTTAAGCCGGGCGTCGGGAAAAAACATCCTTGGCAGGCCCCCGTTGTTCCGTCGGTCCAGAAGCATCAACGTATTCTTCTTCCAGGCCAAGCTCCCGCACCTGTGTCCATAATCGCCCCAACCCTGGCCATCGAGTCGACGATTGAGTCGGCGTACATGCTCTTGGGAGGGGAGATTGATGGATGAAGTTCAGGATGGGGGCCAAGTTGGGCTGGTGCACTTCATTGAAGTTTGACGCTTGAGGGAAAGAAAAGGCTGGGGTCGTTCCTGGCCGCTTCATCAAGGACTCAGTCGCGCTTTTTCAACAAGCCATCGAAAAAGGGAATCCCGACAACCGCCTTGCTCAGGTGTATCAACATACTGACATTGAATTTTGAAAGTCTTTCCTTGGCTTCTTCACCGGCCTTTCCCGGGGAAAGTGACCCTTTTGGTTCACCTTTTGGAACGTGCTACGCCAGTTCCTGCGATCCATAGTCCGGGAAACCAGGTGGGGGTCGGGCATAGGTAATAGGCAATTCAGGTGATAAAGGGGCCGACCATACCTTCATCCTGTCATAGCCCTGGGATTGGCAGCGCATAATCGGCTTCAACCCAGATGCCATTTACCCGCTGGAAAAAGGTGCGGTAGTCGGCCTGTTCGCACAGAGGCCAGGGGTCCACTCCGCTGCCGGGCAAAACGCGCCCTGACCATGGAACGCTCCACAGTGGTCCTGCCGCCTTGCGGTTGGGGATTTCGACCCGTGACCATGGCCGCCCGTCCTGGCAGTGCAACCTCGGTTGGGATAAAGGAGAAAAGAAGGTATCCCTTCAGCTGCCAGCCGGATTCAAAATGTGGGGGTTGGCATTTGCCGCGCCCTTGGCCGCCGCCGATAAGGGCCAAGATCGCCATAGCCTGTGTTCACTGGTCACCAAGCAGAATGATGTTTGGCTTTCTTGTTCGGCATTGGGCTTAGGACCTCCAAAGAATGGTGATGGATTATTTCAGGAATCCAACCCAATGATAACTCTGATCACGTTCTTTGCGGTTGTCTGCCGGAGTTGGGCTATTTTTTCTTCTTGATCCTGCTTGCCCGGTCTGGCCCTAACGCTTTCGAACGAGAAGATCTGTTCCGGTCGTTCTACATTGCTGATGCGGAGCCATAAGCATTACTCGCGGCTTGGCATCATCGTGCCGCCACGATCATCGCCTAAGTTGGCGGTCTCCCCCTGCCTTGGTGTATTTTGAGGATTGCTGATCAGGGCCAAGGGACGTGGGCACTTCGCGAGGTGCGGGAGGATTTCGCGAGCACCTCAGGCAACATCGGGGGCCGGTGAACGGATGTCGAAAGCCGCTCCACCGAAGAGCTCGGCTTTTTACTGCCGGGGAGAAGTGGCCCAGGGTTGAGGGAAGCCCCATTCCGCGGCGAGGCACGGATCTTCGTCTGGCTTGGTCGGGCCGCCAGTAGTTTCCTGCCGGTTGCGTGCAGGGCGATGAAGCCGCAGGGTAGGTCATCGGACCCATCCCCAGGTGCTCCCGGAATCCCTGAATCAGGCTCCCGCACGGTGGTGTGCACCTCGCGGCAGAGGGCCTCCAGTGAATGGGCTCGCTCTGGGATGGGCTTCCCATCACCTGCTTGGGCGCCTTCAACCAGCCCCGATCGCCGAAAGGGGCCCGGGGTAGGCCAATCCCTGGCATGTTCCGCCATGGATTCAGGGCTTCCAGCACCAGAGGATCAGATCGTTGACTCGCAAGCTCCTCGAAACCCGCCACCTGCTTGCAGGGTGGGATCGCCTCGACAGTCGCGAAGAGCTGGGCGCAGGTAGACGCCGGCAACGCGCAAACCGGCCTGAATCCAGGGTGAGCCAGTTTGCGGGGGCAGCACCTGCTCCAGCACCCGGGAAGCAGCGAGCCGGGGGCCCGATTTGGAGGAAACCTTCCTTGCCGGATGGATCAGCAAGGCAGGCCATGTCGCACTGGCCAAAAAAACGTGCCGCAGATCTTCTGCAGCTGAGGATTGGGCCAGAACAGGGCCACTGATCGGCCCACCAGGCCAGGGTCCCAACTTGGGTTTTCGTTATTTCGCTTCTGGCGGGTTCCGGGTTGAACCTGGCAGAAATCTTCCGTTGCCCCACCGTTTCCCATCGGCAAGGCTTGAAAAAAAACAGGTGGGTTGGTGGAGCAGGGCCGTCTTCTCTGAGGCCCCAGGCCACGGGGAGCAGGCGCAGCTTCCTTCTGCTGCTGGGGGGGCCGCTGGAATCCAGGGGGCAAGCGGTGGGGGGCTACGGACACCTGCGCCAGCACCTGCCCGATTTTCTTCCTTTGGCTCGGGGACCAGCGGGGGGGGGGTCCGGCCTCGGGATTTGCGAATTTTCCAAGCCCCCGGCTTGGGTTTCTTCCCCCATTCCCGAGTTTGGGACAGGGGGGGGGGCCCCAACTTTTTGGGCCCCCCAACCCCCCCCCCCCCCCCGGGGCCCCCGGCGCAATCGCGGCCACTGCGGTGAGCATCTCTCTCT
>Ga0163217_1114552_pt1 | contig 12669 bp, 6 predicted proteins | sample SynspAceP_FD_185933 | JGI IMG/M metagenome (GOLD analysis project Ga0163217, IMG submission 185933) | Saline lake microbial communities from Ace Lake in Antarctica - Synechococcus sp. Ace-P (PacBio error correction) | ecosystem: Environmental > Aquatic > Non-marine Saline and Alkaline > Saline ... | reverse complement strand
AATGTTGTTGTGAGAGCGAGTTGCAGCGATGGTTGAATTTGTGAAATACCTTAAGGGTTTGTAATATAGAGCCATAGTTTTATACCAGAACCCAATTATCTATTATAGATACACTTTTTTGGGAGTGCCAGAGGCATTAAGTTTACAGAGCCTATTCTTGAAACCTTGGATTTGACGGATATTTTCCAAGAATTAGCAAAAAGATTAGCTCTGGTATATAGATCCCCTAACAATCGATTATGGAACAAATTTGGTTGTTATGGATTGCTGGCAATCTGTTTTTATTCCCGATTGCAACGGAAGTTTTGGATACCATCTGTTGCTATTTTTGGCGACTATTATTGAACAGAAGGTTTGGACTGTTAATAACACGTGGCCACCAGAGCATTCATCTATTTTGGTTTGGCAATTAAAAAGCGAAGCAAGTGAGGTGGATTTCTGATTTAGAGATCCTTGGCACTCTATTGGCTATCATATAAATTAACTTACGGTTTCCTCCAAAAAACACAAGCGTTTTAGACAATTGGTATTAGAAGCGATAAATATAGTACCAGCGGAAAACTACAAAAGGGAGTTTTCAAACTGACAAAAACTTAGAGGTATAACTAATGGGTTATGATTACCGTTAACTGAGGTCCGGGATTATTGGACATAGATTTCACGGTTTCACTATTGGGTTTCTATCTAAGTGTAGAAATCCCAAAAAACCTTTGGAAGCTATTCTGAATTGATTCACGAAAATTCCGGCTTTAAAAAGTACTTTAATACAATTGGCGGGGGTTATATGTTCGGATGTCTGGAAAGCATCTTTTTTTTGGGCATTCAAGCTATTCATACCACTTCTAGGTTATGTTTCTGAGAAGCGTTTGCGTATCAAAAAAAAATCCCACGTATTATTATTGATAGAGTAGACTCAGAGAGACCCAAAGGAATTATCAGGAAAAAGTATTTTTGAATATATGGCGCAAAAAGACTATATTGGGCGTAGGCCCAACCATTGGGGGTAGGAAGCCTTATTCGAGGTTCTTACGGTAAAACTTATGACTACCACAGGTAATGAATTGAAGGCACTTTGTTGGTGTGGTTTCAGGGATTATAGAGAACATTGGTATTGTCTCTTGCAAAATAGAGGGCATTCACAGGAAGGGAATAATAGAAGTTGTCCAAGTAACTTGACATGGGAATCAGTCTTTAAAACAATCATGAACATACATTGATTACTATGGTGGTTTTGCCATAGGGGCTTTTTGAATCTACTCTTTTTATACACGATTTTTGTTTCGGTGGAATATTTTGGATGGTCCAATGTATACTTTCGGCATCTTCTGTTTTATTTGCCACTTTTGGCATTGCATCCAAATACCATGATTCAAAATATTCCGGTTTTCCGAACTTAAAGTAGAGGATAGTTTTTTGGCCTATGGTATTATTGCAACTTAGTTCTTTGTGATTCTATTTGCAATGGTGTCAACTATTTTGCCAATGAGCTTCGGCGATTTTTATCAGGAGAACCCTATAGTTAAAGGGTTATGTTGGCTATTTTTATTTTGGATGGCGATGGCTTATTGAGGTATTTTATTGCCTGGGGCAAAAGTTCAGATGAAGTGTTTTTTTAGGGGATTTCATGAAAGAAGTTTCAGTATAGTAGTGGTTCCATTTTATTTTATGGTGTATTGGACTTTTTATTTCTGTATTAACCTTTCTCAATACATTGGTGGGGATGTATGTTTCAGGACCATGATATGCGCTATATGCCTTTAAGATTAATGACTTAAAATTAATTTTTAGCTTCGGGACCAACTCGTGAATTATTAATTATAGCGCACTTTTATTTTGGCGGATCGGAGCATTGTTTTCTGGAGGTAGATAAGAGAGGTTAATGCTCACAATTATTGAAATTAAAATGTGGCCGTACTACAGTGTAGCTGAGTTTATATGGAACTTTATAGCTGTTTCCGTCAGTCCATGCATATATAACCTATCTTTAACGCTGAGAACTTTTCATAAAAGGATTTAAAGGCACTAAAAATACTATATCAAAGGTTCCCTGACTTTATTTTATAGTTCTGGGCTATATTTATTTTGATTGTTTTAAACCTAAATGATCTTTTAAATTTATTGCCCAATTCTTATCGCGGTGGATATGTTATTTGTTTTCATTCATCGCATGCAGCGTATATGATTGCTTATGGGCCAATAACATATGCAATTAAGTGGTATTATTCCAGATTATTATAGGTTCATGTTCTAATGGGGGTTTAGCCATTTAACATATTGTTGACTTTGGCTTATTCCAATGTATGGTATTGGGATGGAGACAGAATAGCATGCTTCTTATGCATTTTTGTATTTACAATACCATTAAATGGGTTATTTGTAAAAATGAAATTTGGTATTCACATTACAGGAAACTTTAAGGTGTCATTTTTACTCTTGATCTTATCTTGCCATATTCTACTTTTACATTTCTTTTCATTCCTGTTTGTTATATTGCTCTAAGAGTATATTGTTTCCTCTTTTTATGTCCTTCTTTTATATAATTTAGGAATATCGGAAGATTTTCTATGGATGTCAATTTCATTTTTATTTTAGGTCAGTGGGGCGGGGAAGAAGAAATAGGACAAAGATAAACCCGCAGGAAACGAATTCGCTACGGGTGTACAAACTACCACTAAAAAACTATGTTAATTCTTCTAGAACTTCTCTCTGAGGACGTTGGTTGACGTTTTTTGCACTACTGGAACGAAACTTTGCCAGACCTTTTCGCCAGTACTTTTCGACTGTACCATTTGGTCGTTTTACGGACGTATCATAGGATGAACCGCTATTTACTTCTATGGAAGAACTGCTTCTAACAGAAGTATTTCTTGGGCTTCTATAACCTCCTTTTTTTACCGTTGTTCTGTAATTTCCGGAAGGTCTGGAACAAACTTTGCTTCTTGTTATAGAACTACATTTCCTTATTATTCTTGTAGTCGTTGTTATCTTTACTTGTTCTTTGGACCATTGCCTTATCATTAGAAGCGATTTGAGAATTCTGGAACGGATTTGTTATTTCTAGAGCAGGAGGAATTCTCTACGTGGTGCTTCTCTTTACTGATTTATTTCCATTGTTTACTGCGTTGGCAGTGGATCTTGAACACTTATTATTTGGACTACACATGTTACTTTGACGTTGTATTTTGGAAACATTATATGTTCTTTTCTTATCCTATTGTTGTTTCTGGACGTTCTTGTATTTTGAAATGTTGTCTTTTCTATAAACATTTGTCTCTATTGCTACGAACTATTGACTAAGGTTGCTCTTGACTTCTATATCCTGGTCACCTCACGGCAACTTTTTATCATTTTCGGTAATGGTTCTATTGTTATGATTGCCCTTTATTCGTATTATATGGTGACTACTTTTAGCTTGCTTTTCGGTGTTTTATGTGATAGGCCTATAGTATGAGTATCTAACAGGTTCGTAATACCTTGTTAAGGGCTGCAATACCCAAAGCCAAACTAAGGCCGGTATTACAAATAGCTTGACTGGAAATGACTAATTACTAATGCCTGTTGTTACATTATTATCCACTTTGGGATGGCTAAATGACCATTTGTGTATATAATACCATATAGACCACACTGGATTTACTATTCCTTGTTATAGTTGATATTTACTTTCCCTATTTGACTTACCCTTCCGTAGTAGTCATAATATACAAGGAACTTCTTCAACTGATAACTTGCCCGTAATCGTTTTACTGTACATAGGGGTCTATAATCATAAACTGAATTAAAGTTATTATTTAGCATTTTCGAAAATTTACATTGGCATTCCACCTCTTGTCAATATAAAATCGTCCCATCTGGGTTAAATGAAAATGTTTATGCCATTTTCAACAAAAATAATGAGTTATATTTCTATAAGTTTTAGATTGTGGCAACTCTATCTTCCAATGAGCGGCCATGGTTCCTGTGTACCTTGATATTAAGCGCTGTAAGGGTTTAATTTCCTTAGATATAAGGTTTTTAATTAGAATGCAACTATTACTTCAGTTGTATTACAAACAACAGCCAAAATTACCAATCTATAAACTACCTCATTACAAGGTCTTATTGATTTTAATTCATAAGACTTTGGAGAGCGATTTTTAATAATATTTGCCTAACAGATATAATTAATACTAACATTTCTAAAGCCAGTAGGTTACGGTTTATTAGTGCGGTAATTTTTTCTTTTAACATACTTGCTGTAAGGAAGTTTTGTTTTTTTGCAACTACTTCAGGCCGTACCGATGTTAAATAGTTGGCTCTTATTTTCCGCCTTCCGCTAGTTATAATGTAATCGGCATTGATCAGTCTTATTTATGTTCTACTTACAATTATAGAATGCTTTGGCAATTAGGCGTCGGATGATTAGATAAATTTCTTATATTCGTGAAAATGCAGTACTGTTTAGTAGGTTCGTTCAAAATAATGGGCTTTGTCTTTGTTTTCCTTTTACTAAAATGAGTAATTTTAGTTTTACCGTTGGGCTTCTCTCCAGAAAGCGGTGAGGGGATTGTCCCAAAGTTTACATTTACCCCTAGGCCTACATCTGAGTGGCTTTAGGTTTGTTTACTATTTTAGATGATTGTTTTTTTTTCAAAGGGAAGGCGACTGCTATCAATGGTCATGTGAGGACGTTGGTCTATATTGGCATCTTCAATTTTACTCCCCAGGATTCTTTTTTAAATTTTTTGCCCTTGCAGTTTCACATTCAATGTACATCGGCCATACTGTATTTTACGTATTCACCTCCCACTTACATTTTTCCACCTTCCTCTCATTAAGGAAAGTCTGTTTAGCTGTGGTACCTCTTATTTGCTAATTTTTGACGGCAAAAGATTGCGGGATATCGTCATAGGCCTTTTTGGTTACGGGGTTTGATCTGGGGATCGTCCTATGGTTTGTCACGTTTCTACATGGCTAAGGGATTTCAATTCCTTCATGGAACTAAACTGCTGCTTTTTCGCATAGCACCCAGTTCTTTAGAATTTAGGTTAAGTAGTTTTTTTAAGAGGTACTTTTACCATGCCGATACCCCGGGTGATTCGGTTTTATATTTAGGGAAAGGTGGACAGCTATATTTTTTAGGTTGTTTCTCACGTGTCCTTAATTTCAAATGTAATTATTAAAGGCTTTGGTTTTGGGACGGCATTTCAATATTTGCATTTTAGGTATTGCGCTGGTTAAGGGAATTGGGATTTAAGTATTCATGCCATGGTGCATGGGGCAACCACTCCCCATGTGTGCAGTTCTGGACCAATATCTTAACCTCGTCCGTTGCCTCATTATATTCCTCATCATGTTTCTATTACTTATTTGTATGTTCCTAATACGCAGGCGACTTTCAAACTGTATTAGGTTTTCGGTATCTTTGGTGTAGTCCTATAATAGGTTCGTCCAGATATACATGGAACTACAAAATATCCCTAATGGGTAGCCGATTATCCGTTGACTTTCCCCACAGATAAGAATTGATTTTCTATTTATGTAATAACTAGTCTACATTAATAGAATTCCAATCTACTTTCTATTCCTTAAGTAGGCGGTCACAATTTTTCTTGCTTATTGGAGTTTTATTTTATTTTTATTATTTTTGGAGGTATAGTTTAATTTCCTTGAAAAGGTGTAAGGTTATTCTATTTGGGCAATTCTACAAGTGGAAATAGATTTTCAGAGACTTTATATAGTGCGGTCTCTTTTCGTATACGTTTTCCTTTTGCAGGTATACATTTTGTTTTACCGCGGATAACGGAGCATGGACCTGTTCTGTATTTTGTAACTTCTTTTTTTCCAGGCCTCAAAGGGATTTATGGATACGTTAAAATAGCTGTTCCCTTCCCAAACCAGTTGTTTTAGGTTTCTTGGGGATAGTAACCTGTTTATGGATAGGAAATCGAATCTTGTAGCAATTTCCATTATCCTGTATCTGCCAACTTTTCACCCGCCTGGAAAAATTGGCATTTTCATAACCGAAGCGAAGTATTGGGTATCACCAAAGTATTCATCTATTTCAATACGTTCCCTAGCCTCCATTAGGGCAGGCACAATGGATTGTTAAATGAATATTACATTAGGTTTGGAATTGTTCCGTCCATCCTCGAATTATTGGCTAAATAAAAAAAAAAAAAAAGGAGTGTTTATTCCTGTTGCAGTTCCTGCCACTATGCATTCGCCTTTCCTTCAAACGCAGTCTCATTGATTGACACAATCTATTAAGAAAATCGTCATCATTTTAAACAGACAATTTCGGAATCTTTACCACAAGACATGGATTCCCACACCTACTTCTTTTAAATCCTATCTATCTTGTTACACCCATTGTTTGCACAGAATTTCTTTAGCAAAACCTTGCTTAGAAGCAATGGAGCGATTTATCAGGATCTTATCTTTCCTAAGTTAATGGAGGGAAAGTAAAAGCATTTTACTAGTACCTTCCTTCAAAAGTTTTATATGTTCCCACGACGTCTGTACGGTAATGTTTTTTCCCTACTTACCGGAATACGGGACACTAGTTCGGCCAATGCGAGCAACATTATATTTAAAATAGTTATATATCCTCTGTTGACGTAGACAACGGTGGATCTGGGGATTGGTAGGAATTTATTTTTGGTTCAATAGCATAGGCCGGAAGCGTATTACCTTTAATTATTACTTGAGGTTTATCATTTTCCATTAAAATGTCTGGTATTGAGGATAAGCTTTCTTACATATCTTCTATTGCCTTTCAGCGTAAAGAAGGTATCGAAAGTAAAAACTGGATATTTCGGAAACCGGACAATCAAGTAATGATATAGTTATTGCGTTAGTATTACAAACTCTATATTCTTATAGATTTATGGGCATTTGCTCCTTAAATTTATAATTATCTATGCTTTGGATTACATTCTGTAAATTAAGGTCATGCTCGGATTTAAAGTTGGCAAAGATACGATATTGATTACTTTATTAGCTGAGTAGCTTTGTTTTAAAGTTTTAAATATTATTAATTGAAGGAAGTTCTTTGAACGATTTATTTTTTCCATATATTTGATTTGAGATAAACCTTAAAATAGCTATACGTAACAAAATTAATTTTTAAATCTTATTTGCTATTGCATAGCACTTTGTAACAGAAAACACGGTTAGATTTAGCCTTAAAAAGATAATTTGTGATGGAACAATTTATTGGGGATTCTCAGTTTAGTAGAGACTACATGAATGGGGACCGAAGAGCCCTTGCAGCACTATAACCGTCACACAACGTCACTAAGCAAGTTTTATTTATTTTCAAAAGTCCAGGACAGAGGAGGACACGAAGAATGATTTTCAAGAACTTTATTAAGGTTATTAAGAACTTAAGAAGGGCAATTATAATGGAAGGAAAATTTTTTAACCTTGCGGTAAATGCGGAATTTACCAATAAATTTTATAATCGACTATTTTAGGAAGAATACGAATGCCAGATTTGAAAAGGCATTGTGATTTTATATTTTCCATAATTAGCGACGATAAGTTACAATGCAGGAAACAAATATATTAAGATCAAATAAGATTTCAGATCTTAAGATTCTGAATTACAAAGAGTTGCTATAAGAATCAAATGATGCTTCTTGGGAAATGCGTTCTAATATGGGGATGAGCTTTAGGAAAATATTCGAAAATACGGGGGTGGGTATTAAATGACCTTGGCGATGGCGAGATATGCACTTATTAACCTTTACGTCAGTAGTGAGAAAGGCATAATATAATTTTAAGAAAATATATGGCTTATATAACTGATTTTTAGTTATTTATTTTCATAACACTTGAACGTTATTTGTCTAGACGATTAGATTCATGAAGAATTACGTTATTAGAACAAAAAAACTAATGTCCCCGAGTCCGCGGATAGTTTTTTACTGACTACTTATTCATGCCATCATTAAATGTTAATTGATGAAAAGCTAGGACATTGTTTGAACTAGACTTTTTCAATAACTTTTTTCCATGCCTTTTAACCATATTTGTTGGTTCCCAATGTATAGGAATTAAGTAGGTAAGGTGTTGGATGGCATCAAAGCTCATTTATACTTTTTCCTGGGACCTATTCTTCTATGTTATCTCTATATGGCTATTTTCATAGATTGGGATATACCTTATATAAACTTAGGGATTTTATAATTCCTTATTATATAGGTATTTAACCTTTTATAATCCAATATTTTATCTTCTAGTAATTCCATTAATCCAACTTCATTTGGCCATTATTATGGATTTAAATAAGAAACGCATTTGACTAGTTTTATTGGGGGTTTTACACATAGTTTTTTTCTCATGTGCATTTATATACTTTTATTTCCTGTTGCTAATCAACAATGAGATTTTAGTCTTCATTTAAAGGAAGAGTATAAAAAATAAAGTCCGAACCGAAGGGGAGGCCCTAGTTTAACCATTAAAACAATATTTGTTATGGAACTGCAATAGATGACTCGTATTTAGTAAGGTTCCATTAATGGTAATCGAAAAAGTTTAGAGGTTTTGATCACAGGCACAACAAAGGTAATTTCGTAGCTTTATTTACTCTAGGTTTTGGACGTGATGTTTAGAGGACATTTTTTCGGACACTTATTAAGTAAATCAAAACCTTAAAAAAAGGGATTATAGCGATGAGGGTAATTTTTACCTTGGGTTATCGAGAATTGCCATAATTTGGTGATCGATCACTTTAGAAGAACAAAGAATTGCCATGTTCGAGGGAATGTATGTATATTTTTTCTGTAATTGTGATGATAAACTATGTTTAGAAAGCAGTGTGATCAAAGATCACGATCGATACTTGTTGAATTTTGTTGATCGAAGATACCTGATGATCAAAAGGGTTTTTTATGAGTATTTCAGGGATTGGAGTTTCAAGGGAAATTCTGATACCGGTGTTAGTATTAAGTACCGCTTGGAGATGAGTATGCGCTATTAACTAGGAAATCATGAAAAGAATAATATCGTTTTACGAAATTATAGGGTCATAGGTCGAGGAGTCAATATTTCCATTAGTGGCGTTTTTTCATAACAATACTATATCCTATGGAAATTTACTTCTGAACATCGAAAGTGTTAACTTGCCGGAAGCGAGTCTGAAGCTATCAGTTTTCTATTGGGCTTTTCCAACTCTTTACAATTATTGAATTAATATGTTTCAGTTGGAAATATTTAACTAGAACAAAAATCCCAAACTTACGAGTTTGGGTTTTTGTCTATAATAGGCATTAAATGGTTTCTGCCATTGTTTGGTATATGTCTTTTTTCTAATTCACTCTTGCAATTGGGGTTTCCCCCGTCCGTTACCATATATCTGTTAATGAGCATCATTTCTAATTCTTTGAGGGAATAATCTTTGTGGATCTTTTTTGTTTTGAACACATTTTTTCAATTGGAATTCCCCGCGGATACATTAGCTATGTATGATGGGTTCCTACGGAAATTCAGGATTGCCAAATGCTTGAACACTACACGCCTCGCGTTTTGTGTCCAACGGGGAAATTGCTCCAATAACTCCATCTCTTGCCCGGTTTGTCCGTTTATTTTCTCATAAGTATTTTCGAAAAGGCCGTACAATACTATAGATTTCATAGGGGACTAGCCCGGGAAGGTTTATAATTTCACTTATTTTCTCCGCGGTATTTTAACCATGTCAGTAGGGATTATTCGCCTTTTTAATATAAGGGTGTTTCTTATTTACAGTCATCGTACTTTGGGGTAATAATAAGGCATTAACAGCGTATATGGGTCTTTGTTGGTCTTAGACGGGTGGTCGGGTAGATTTCTCTGATAGATATTAATAGTAAAGTTTATTTTTTCCGTTTCGTACTTTTATTTACGTATTTTATATTTTAAATAAAGGGGACCCTAAATGCGTGTTTTTAGATATAATTTACTTAATTTCCTATGACTACTTTAAAGTAGGGATAAGGGTACCGCATTCTACAGAGGGACGAAATGGTACGACATAACATACTGTTACCAAGGAAAAAATTAGTTTGTCTTTTTTTCCTTAAGCAAGTACTCCAGGATGTCAGAGAAGCCGAACTAGGGATAAATTATTGATAGCTAAAAGCGGAGGGTTATGAGTTTATCGGGTAAGTTGCGTTCGCAAAAGGGCAACTTAATTTAAGATAGTATGATTTCCTTTTCCCTTATGGCAGATTGAGCCACACCATTCTCAATATGTTTTTTGGGCGTTGGGGCCAAAGCAATTTATGGGGAGAAATTGATGGGATTCACTAGACTGACTTTGTTTATTGATGGCGATGGGTAGTGTAGAAAAAGTGATCGAAAAAGGTAAACCAAGGATCGGTTGCCGACTCAATTACTTTAAAAAGTAATTAAATAGAAAAGGCTGCCATATCTTTAAGTTTAAGGCCAGCTTTTTTTATATAGCCTTTAGTTTATATTTTTCTGTCTTCCTCATTGGTTTACGGATCAAGAGTTTTTCCTTTTTATTATTTCCGGGAATCCCTTTGGAGCACAGTTCCCAGCATCTTTCGCCTATTAATTTTATTTTTTTGAGAAATCCTAGAGGAAAGGGTAAAATTTTCTGGATCGATCAATTTATCCATACCTTTCGCATTGTATTTAGAATTTGACATTCTTTATTCTGGGAGTGTACTTAATGGTTTCTGGTCATGATTTGCCAGTTTCCTCTACGCATGGCGGGCTATGGTGACTTTAGGTCTTAAGCATAATTGCCAAAAGCTTTCTTAGGATGCGCGCTTAAGTGACGTATATTTTCATCAAGTTCGACAATTGTTTACCCATGGTAAGACAATCTTAGAACTCGGTAGGTATAATTGCTAAAATATTCACTGTTTTAAGTTAACTCTTGGAACTTCGAAGATCATTCGGGCTATGGTAGGAACTTAAAAGTTCTGCACGGTCTAATCTGTTAATCTTATTTCACCTTGAGCCCGCAGGTTAGATGAGCGTACTTTCAAAAATAACAATTGGTATTTTCTTCCTCAACACTAGGTTCTTGATTGGAATTTATAGGATTTTTAACATATCCTATTCACATTTGGTCACTGGCTAAAGCTTCCACGTAGGGCCAAATGCTTTTTGTAAAGTAGGTCGCCGGTAAAGTTATACCATCGGGTCAACTTAAGGCGTCAGTTCATTCTTTTTAACAGTTGCAGGCTCATTATCTATTTATCGAACTCGGGCGGAATTGGGTCCAGAATATTGAAAACATATCTATTCAAACGTATCTGTGAGTTTTGGTCATTAAAGATATTTTATACTTTCTAGGTTTTGTCGTATTTATAAACTTGCACCATAATAAGATTTCGCATAAATCCCAAGTTTCTGTTTGCCCCCCCCCAGTTGCCTATTCTGTTTAAAACGGATTGAAGGAATAATTTCATTTAATCCCTTTTGTTTGGGATTCCAGTTGATAACGGTCTATTTCACAGTGCCCTTATATCTCTTGAAAATCTTGGTAGAACTGTATTTGGCGTAAAAAGCATAATCTGTCGGGTGTTTGTTCACGCTGATTTGTTGTCTGTTCTCCTTTCATGGAGCCAGCATTTTCTTTACTGGATTGGGTTAATATTTCGTCCTCTCCGTACCCGTAATGGTCGCAAATCTTTGTTATAGGCGCTCATTGCCTTGGCCCATGGTTTCCGAAGACCTCCAGATTTAAAAATGCCAGATGTATTTGTTCGGCACCAATTTCCAAGAAACGGTACCATAATATGGGTTTAGTTTATCCTTTAAGGGTCTTAGCCTTTTTGACGGTTACGTTGTAAAAGCCAATTTCTTTCTTAAAATAGGAGGGAAATGTGCTTTTTTTACTTGTAGGCAAAGTTAAAGTTTGAGCTATCATTTATTAATTAGTTATAATTTGGGACTTAAATTAGACATAGGGATTGAAATAACTTTTTTTTAGGAACAGGGGAACATCACGGGAATCCAGTATTGGAGCAACACCCCTGTGGTGTTTAAGCAAAATCAAAGGATAAAAGGTTCGGGTATCGGTAATTGGTTTCATGGGATTTCCTTACATTTTGTATAGATGCGCCCCCGATTTTAGGGAAGGCAAATGCTGACCCAAACAATGTTTGAAAAAAATTATGACTTGGGGAATAGTGCTTTACCGATGAACATTCAGGATCATAGGCAATGGGAATTTAGATGGACATAGACATGTTATTTTTAATAGAGGGACGAAGGAGAAATAAATTCCACATTGTATGCCCACATGAACGTTTTGTTGACTCTGAATTCAATTAAAGGAAGGCGATTTTCTTTATTATTTTGTGATAGAAATCGATACCCGGATGCACCCGGCCGTAGAGATCAATTTACCATAGAATAATAAAGCCATTTCAAAGATAGGTTTGACCCTAATGGCTATAACCTTGTTTGAAGGCACAACCCAATACAAAGATTGCAGGTTTTTTTGGGTTTAGAATTAACAGGACTTCGTGTTATTTTAACGGATTGTGAAAAAAGTTAATTGGGAAAGGAAGGATGGAAAAAAACATAAAGGGTTTAAAAAGACATTTTAGTTTGTTTTCAACGGCTTTAAGGTATAAGGAAAACCCCAAACACCATTCCACATTTTAAAAAACCCTTTAGGGGGGAAGGGAATTTTCCCCTTTTTTCTTTTTCCCCTGAAGAGTTTTT
>Ga0163217_1080611_pt1 | contig 12669 bp, 11 predicted proteins | sample SynspAceP_FD_185933 | JGI IMG/M metagenome (GOLD analysis project Ga0163217, IMG submission 185933) | Saline lake microbial communities from Ace Lake in Antarctica - Synechococcus sp. Ace-P (PacBio error correction) | ecosystem: Environmental > Aquatic > Non-marine Saline and Alkaline > Saline ... | reverse complement strand
ATAACGTTTTATTTCTGAGGACAGATTGATAACTAGTTGTATGAGTTAGACCTTTCATAGCGAAAGAGAAATCATCAAAAGCTTACTGCTTCATCCAATAGTTCTTGTTCCTCTATAACTAGTTTAATTTTTTGAAACAGAAGCATCTAGTTTTTCAACCCACTTTTCAATCTATCTCAAGGTCTTCTGGATCATTTGTTCCTGAATCATTACTTTCATCATAAAAATGAATCGAAAATTGAGCTGGATGATTTTTAACGTAAAACGTTATTAGCTGTAGTGGAAAGAAATCATTTTCTCCATTCTGAATGTCTCATTAATGAGAGTCCAACCCACTTCATTAAAGCTAGTTGCTGTTAGGCGAATATCGCTAGCAAAACAGTGGTGATGACCACCTATTATTCCCCACTCTTTGTAGGCAGATTCTTCATCTTTATAAGAACCAAAGTTAAAAAATAATTTTTTTCCTCTGCACGTGTTAGTAGCTACATTATAATTTCCGCATTTCTCTGATAAACAGCTTAGCTTTCGCTCAACCTTCAAGCGCATACCAGCGTAATGAGGGATACACGAATTGTGGCTTTCTTGATCTTTATATTCTGTTCCAAACTCCGTTACCACCTTCATTAATAAATAACTTTTTCTTAATATCTTTGCAAATTAAATTGCTTCGTCAAATCCAACACAAATACAACGGGAAATTCTAAATCCTTTACTTTTGCATGAATCGTCATCACACGTTACCGCATCTTCATCTGCTGCGATAGCTTTTGTTTCAGCTAAATCCTTTATCTTTTTCTTGCATTTTTTTCAATAAACGAACAAATTGAAAGAGTCCTTTAAAAACTTAGTTTGTTTCATAGCTAGGCCGCTACTTTCGTATAAGGCATGAAGATTTTCCTTACTTTCGTCCAGAACTCATGCCGCCTAATAATCAAGGAAATGATGTCTATATAAAAATTGACCAGATTAACCCCACTAATGCTCTCTTCGTAGCTTCTTCTCTCCATTTTTTTAAATTGCGTTAAAAATAAAATCTATTTTATGAAATAACGCATGTGTAAAAGCGCTAGCTTTATCTCTCAAGGATAAAGGCATAAATTGATTAAAGCGGCTTCGTAATAAGGTCCCCGTTTTTTGACTTAAATCCGAATAGAGCCAATTCGATTTTCATTTAGTCCAAAACAATTGTGAGCGCAAAAACAGCGGCTAAAGGAATATCTGATAAGGGATTACAATAATTTTAAGCAAAGACATCATAATCGTAATCTCTGTAGTCTGAAAATAATTTTGTGTATTCATTAACATGCAATGGATAGACAGACGATTAAATATTTCTAGTTAAAACCCAAATTATTTTCTTTAGTAGGCGTCAGCAATTACAATATCTTGGTAAATTTTAATAGGACGGATTTGCATTTCGTTTTTTATCATAAATGGTGAATTCTTTTGAATCCAATTGCTGAATTTTTGCCCCACCATTAATATTCTCCTTGTGTCTTATCTTCGATTTGCATATCAAATCAAGATTCTTCATCGAATCTTCATCAGTGGTTCTTTTCCTTTTTCATAAATGAGTATCTCTGTTTGCATGCTTTATTTGGTTTCAGGAAAATCATTGAATCTTGATTCAATTTAGCTGGTCATTATAACCATTTTGAACCAACTGATTTATCCATAATTTGTTCAAAAATTAAATTCGTAAATTGTAAAAATTTCCCACGAGAGCGAAAATTTTCAGCTAAAATGATTCGCGCTCCCCCCCGTTTCTTTCGCCATATTGTTCGTTATTTTTTCTAAAACAACCCCGCGGTAGCCAATCTAAAGGAATAGAAGATGGTTTTACGTCTCCCAACCATAAAGAGATTTCCGCTTTGGTTATCTTGCGTTAACCACATACATAATATTTTCCTGAAGCTGATGATATTCCTTGTATTCGTCAATCATCACTTCTTTTAAACTTTTCTCTGTAGTGGATAGAAGCCTCTGTCGGCGTCCACTTCCTGTTCTTCATTTTAGCTAGAATTTGCAAAGTAAAGGTGATTTCTAGATCGTTAAAGTCTTAATAAATTCCGTTCATTTTTCATTCACGGTAGGCTTGTGTAAAAATTTTTGTACACGAGCCATTTCTTGAAACAAGTGGAATAGCTTTGACATCATATCAATTTGTTTTTCTAATGGTGTGATTAAAATAAGGCTCTTTCATTCCCCATAACGAGGTCTTGCTTGATCCCTTAAATACTTTCATTTCCGCTGCCCGCTTCTATCAAGCTATCCTCTAACTATTTTTTTAACCGGTTTCCAACGAATGAATTCAAACGATTTACTAACTGGTATGGCATCTTTGATAGCATCAGCTTGAATAGCTTTGAATACCTCTGCAAAATGTGCTGCTTCGCATTAGCAACTTATTTCCGTTTGTTTCGCTAACTCCTCAGCACCACCCCAAGTGTTCAGCAGCAGTTATGTCTAATTCATTTAAACTAATTAAGGATATCAGACATTGAGTTCAATAATTTTTGAAATAAGTTCCTTTTGAAAAAGATTCAGCTCGTTTTTCATATAGGTCATAAAAAGGTGATCCAACCCAATAAGCCGGATCGGGATAGCTCTAGAAAATTCATTAAAGTGAAAAGATAAGACGGGTCAACCCAAACATCGCTACGGTCATTTAGAATAAGGCACGTGCTAACATCATGGAAACGAATTTTGTTTTTCAGACCCATTAAAGAGATTCTCTAACCTCTCCAACGGCTTCTTTGGTAGTAAATTAATTTCTGTTTCATCATGTCAGTAATCTAAAAAATCGGAATCCAAGTCAATTAAAAAAAATAATAACGGACGAATGGACTTGTAAAACAATAAAGCATGCAGTGTCGATAATCTTGAGTTAAGAGAGACATCTGTCTAGACTAAGTGTTTGCTTTTGGTTCAGGATACTTTCGCTAGTTTATAGCTTGTGAATAGCCGTTTTTATTCGTTCTTTCATTTCTCTGGCAGCGCTTCTGTGGTAGGTGACAATCAATAAAGTCATCTACCGTTAACACAGCTTTAATTTTTTCAATCACTCGTTGTACCAAAACAGTTTGTCTTACCTGAAACCAGCTGAGGGCAAGAGACTAGAAATGTTATGACCAGATTCATAAATAGACTGCCATTGGACCATCTGTAAAATCGGCTATTAAACGCGTTAATGGCGAATTGACTCATTTTTTTTTCCCCATTCCCCTCCTTTTCTTCTAAAAATCATTCTAAGAATATCTTCGCGTGTTCCGTTCTTTCTCGTCGGATAATTATTTCTGGTAGCATATTTATCAAACTGAGAAACTTGCCCTAAATTCGCCGTTTTACAGCTAGAAATATGTTGTCTTTTTTCAATAAAATGGGTTCAGTGTTGTTTACACCCTCTATAATTGCATTCCAAGCCTCTAAAATTAGTTTGATTGTGCATTCTTAAAGCAGCATTTCTTCGAGTGTAAACAAACTTAAACTCGATTTCAACGATTCATTTAAGTGTTTAAACGGGTAACCACTAATGAAGCAGCGTAGGTTCAATCGTATGGTCAAGAGCTGAGTAGTTAATTCTTCTTCTTCCAACAGAAGGCCATCTATTTAAATTTCTTTAGCAATTCTGTTGTGATGGATTCTTCATTTTTTATTTGAGTATCTTTTGATAAAAGGATTTTTTACATAACAATAAAATGCTCCTGCTGGTTTAGCTGAGTGGCAATTAACTCATTGGCATTTAACAAAAGCAGTTATCCAGTAGGTAATCATCTGCAATTGGCTAAAGCCATAATTAAAAGCATCAAAATAATTAAAGGTATGTGCAACTTGATTTTATTAAATCCACAACACTTAAATAATGTTGTCTTCTAGTTACTAACAAGGCAACACGATCAATTTACCGGCCGTATGAATAATTGCCCCGCCATTTTTTTCAAAGGAAAAGATAGACCTTCAACAACCTTTTTGTTTGCTAGCTGACCAAAGAGTACTTCTGTTTGAAACAGGCTTCGTATCGTTCTTCCTGCTCTTGGATTACCAAGAGCCACACGCCATCTTTTTAACGCGTTGGCTTAAATTGATGCGGATGAACTTCATACCGGTTAGAAGGCCGATAGAATTGAGAATTTGTGGTTTTTTAAACATAACGGCAAGACCTTCATCTGTAATAAGTTCAACGTTTGCAGTATTCAAACTCGGACAGCGTCAAATTCTCGGTTAACAGGAATTTAAATAACTGATCTAATGCATCATGGAAAGAATTCCCCCAGTTCCTGCGGAGATTAGCCCAAATCCTCTCACGTTCTTTTAATCTAAGTCCATATTGTAAAAAAATTGATTATTAGGATCAGCATAAAAAAGTTTCTAAGCGAGACACACGCATAAATAACAAATCTTTTCCGTATAAAACTTGTGCTATTCTTGACTTTTTTAAAGGATGTGCGGATATTTTTCTTTACTAAAGCTATTCAACAAGTGATGAAAAAAACAGTGTTAAAGTTTTGTTCATCGTTTAAAATAACGGTAAATACCTGTCAAAATGGCGACAATTTGTCTTTTTGATCTTGGCTTCTTTACGGAAGAACCAATAAAGCTGGCTCATTGTACTTTGTTTTCGTCCCTACAAAAACTTAACGTTTCCTTAAAAGGTAGGATTGTCTAAACGAAATGGACTTCTCCAAACTTGGAATTGAATCGAAGAGCGAACCCTTTACTATGCGTTCCACATAAGGGGAAATTTTTGAACCTTCTGGGAATCACTGCTAAGCGGATAAGCAGAAAATAAGTTTTTCTGAAGAAGAATCTTAAAAGCATTGTAGCAATAAATGTTCAGGATTGCCATCAAAACTTTTCGATGGATGGTTTTTAGATATTTTCCGGAACTAAAAATTCAGCAAAAAAAGACCGATCTTCATTTGTTAACATACTTTTTATTTTCATTTTAGCAGGCAAATGAATATCTGTCATACCTAGTCAAAAGGTTACCTTCCGCTGTGCCTATACGTGCCCTTCAAGACCAGAAAAAATAAACTGCATCAATATTTAGGCGGCACAATATATAGGATGCATTTTTTTCAAAAACCAGCAGATAAAAAATTAGCTTGGAAACTTTCCATTTCAAAGTTTTCTTCTCTAAGACTTCTACGCTATTCATCTAACCAGTTGTAGAAGAACCGACCAAATCTGTTCATGCTTTTAGCCGTTTCTAACTCATCTTTTCAAATAGCTTGATCTCTCCAAAAGTTAATTGTGTATCCACTCCGATTTTTTCCAAAAAAAAGATACATTATTTTTGCAGCTTCAGCACCGTTTTAGGCTTTTTTCAAGTTTGAGCTGAAAAAAAGCAATAAAGCATGCGTAAAAATGTCAATATAAATAACACTAACAGCGTGGTGATAGCCGTGTGCTTGATTGCTCAATAATGCAGACACTATCGGAAGTCTGACTGCTATGAACGTTGGTCATCATAAGTAAATAGTAGTAATGCCATGATCTTTCGATCGTCCATGGAAATCCTTCATACGCCAGTTATGCCAAGTACAACATTTTCTGTAACGTCAAATCTTATCACGAAAAATCGGTTAACGTTGATTTTGATGGATGGATCGAGACTTTCTTTCAACAGGCAGTTCAGCTGTTAATTCAGGGAACAAAATAAACTCTGATGCCGCAATAAGCGCAGACATCTGCATAACGCCCAATTTTTACGTTTAATCGTCAATTAAAAGCATCAATTAAACTCGAACTAATGGATGTTGGCTTCATTAAAATCTTGCACTATCGATAAAGGTTTCAATACCATTTTTCCGCAAAAATTGGGACCTAGAATCGTTAAATAATCGTTAGTATTCCGAGTTAAGATTAAAATACTTTTGTACGGATTATTTTTCAACTTTTTATCATTTTTCTGACTTCTTTGGCCTACATGTGATTACTTCCGGCTTGTTTATCTTCAAGCTGCCCATTACTTCTAATGCAATCAATGGCCATGAATTTGTTGTTTTCATTGCCTAAAGTTCCAATTTGGAGTTAATTATTTGTTTTTCAACCAAAAGTCTTCTAATTGATTCAATTCTTCACAATATTGAAGCATTTAATTTGTGAAGATCGATCAGGAGCAACTGGTATATTTTCATACGAGGCAATGTGATATAAATTGTAATAGGTTTCGCCAGCTGCTTGAAATAATTTCATGCATTTCAAGGTTTTCTCGCGTTGGGATAGCCTTTATCTAATGTTAAAGAAATGGTTAACTTTTTAGCTGACTTGCATTAAAGCTAGAATTAAAGCTTGTCTTGAGCAGTAAAGCGAAAATAATAACTTTCAATATAAAAAGTTGTTATTCCGAAAGATCCATTTTACGAATTTTTCAATTAACGCTGTTAAAATATCCTCTGTTCAAATATATTTCCCTTTGCCAAAGAGGCATTCAAAAGGCTTGATACAATAATGAATATCTGTTTAATTTTAATTGGAAATCAACCTCTTGCGGGCTGGACCCTAAGCTGTTAACCAACACAACTAAGTCATCTTGTTGTGATTCGACCTGTTCTTTAATTCTAAAAAAATAATGCGTTAGTTGTTGAAACCAAAAACCGGTTTTCCGCACTTCCCCACGATAAATAACCAGTTGCTCTTCATAATACAATTAATAATTTACGGACAAGCATAGATAATCCGAAGTCGTTAGTTTGCGTTGATAAACGTATCGTATCTTGAAGCCAATAACCACGCTAAGCGATTAAAACTAAAAGACTTGAAGATCATCAACCCATCATCTTATTTTCGTTAAATGGCGGAAGTTCTCCAATTTTTTCGAAGTACGGGTCATTTCAGCCTCAAATTTAATATGATCTGGGAACTAAGTTAAAATAACCTCGCTTGTTTATTTGTGGCAAGTATATTAGCGATTTTCATCTAGCATAAAGCCTCTTTTATCCCACGTTAGCTCGGCCTAATATAAACTGGCAAAACCCCATATAACATTCACCTCATCTAACTATTTTTGTTATATCTCTAATCTTTAGAGATAGCTCTTATTAGCGTGTCCAATTAACCTCCGCCTGCATAACTAAGTATAACAAAAACACTTCAAAAGTTAAGTTTTTAAATTCTAATTTTGAAGTGTCTATGATGGATAAATTAAAAACGCTGCGATTAATAGATTGTCAAAAAACTAAAAAAGTAAAGAATATACTAAGCATTCACGATTATTCCAAAAGAATAGGTTATTTTTAAACTTAAGAATTCTCTGGTCTTATGTCTTAAACAGATACATTGCCAAGTAGGACCACCTAAACCTCCGCCAACCAGTCGATGTCAATAATCTTTTTTCAGGAATTCGCCATTTGTGTTGTCGAGCTTTCTTCTTATCGAGTCCCATCAAAAAAAATAGCCAGCCATTATAAAGCAACGATATAGCTACTAAATAATTACCATTAGTTTTTGTTTTTTTGCATTTAAAGAAACCAATTTCAAACAATGACATCTGTAGCTCTCTGCGATACTTTCTACTGCCAAACGAATCATAAACGCACCATGAAAGTTTTCTCCACCTGGCGAATATGTTGGGGTTGGCAATCCCATAATGAAATTTTGGAAACCATCCGGTCCCACCTCTAATGGGTTCAATAATTGGCTTGATACCAGATTTTTCATCGCTTGTTCGGCTAGATCAACGAACTGTCATTATTTTTTTTTGCATGATTTCGCCCATATTGTAATAAGAATCTTTTTAACTCAACAAAAAGCGTTCAACTCCGAGTTGTTCAATTTAATTCTTTTGCGACGTGCTTAATGAAGGCTTTACCGTTCTTCAAAAATTTAGCACGTCATGATCACGAATTAATATAGTCCATTCGAGCCTCTTTCTACCTTCTCCAGTTCATACCTAATAAATGGAAAAAAAACCTTCTCTGCCCACTTGCTTTTTTCAAAGGAGGAAACGTCATTTTGAGGTAAAGCAGCATTCAAAATCTAATGCGATTTTTAATGCATTAACCATCCGTTATCTTTGCTGTTCCAGGGTGAAACATTTTTACCTTGAAATGTTTTACAATTGCTGAAGCACATTTAAAACTTTCGCTATTCTAATATCCCGACCGGTCCACCATCATTGGAATAAGCACAAATCGGCATTGAAAATTTTGCTACATTCAAAAAGATTGGCCGCCGATTCAATTTCCTCATCAGGACCAAAAGCAATTCGAAACAGTACCATGCTTAATCGTTGGTCAGCAATTTAAAAATTTCCATCGCTGTCATAAGTTTCAGCCAATACCAGCTTTATCATCAGCACCCAATAAAAGTAGCACCCATCTGTAGTAATTAACGTTTTTCCAAATATATTTTTTTTAAAAATTAGGAAAATCCTTGGGTGATAACCACAAAAACATTTTTTTCTTCATTTAAAATAATTGTTATAGTTCCATCATAATTTTTCATGAAACTGTGGATGAATATTTTTGGAATTAAAGTCAGCGTATCCAATGTGCAATGAACCAATTGTTGGAACGGTCCTCATCAGTGTTTGCTGTAATGTAGCTGTTACATAGCCATTATTTTCATGTAAGAAATATCATTCAAACCATATGGTAAGTCAATTTCACAGCCATCAAGCGTTTTAGCAAAATGTTTTACTTGTGAGAGTGTTGATGGGACAATCGTTGTACTGATTCAATCAGAAACGTGTTCTCCGTTACATATCGAACCAAAGCGAGGAAACTAAATTTTTATACATAAAAAAACTCCTTTTTTACATACTCAAATTTTAATCATTCTACCTTCATCTTTTTAAAAGATGAATCAGATAAAACGAATAAGGATCGTGTATAATGGATGAAACTAACGTCTAGATCCCAATTCAGTTTCTTTACTCCAAGTGGTAAACAGACCCACAAAGTTCTGTTTTACTTATTAATACTTTCAATATGCATGCCAGGATCAAATGACAGTTCAGCCCGGAAGCGAGCATTATCATGGCCAACATTGCATAATAAACGTCTCCTTTAATGTAAACCTTCTGCGCCTTTTTTTACAGCATCTGGGTAAAATTTCCCAGCATCGGGCCACCCACAATAGCTAACCCGTTGAATCATTGAGAGGATACATTTGTTATATACCGTAAGCCAGTTACACCAAAAACAGATGTTTATTTTTTATTGCTAAATTCCTCTACAGGAAATTGGGGCCTCTAGATTACCAAACCGCGTCCATAACCCATATTCGTCTAGGATTTCTATCGTATAAATATCGTAGACCGGTTCTTCCATAAGGATGGCGTTTAAAAAAAAGTGCTTTTTCAACTCAGAAGTTAATCTTTCTGGGAACATGACTTCAATACGCGCCTCTTGAACTTTTCAATTTGATCTATTGTCCTCCGATATGTGGATGTGCTTGGATAACCGGAGTTAAAACTTCCAGTTCACTTCAACAACATAAGTTTACAGTCCTTGTAGTAGGGGCCCACTCCCCGGCACCTGCTTGAGTCAGTGCTTTAACATTTGCTTATCGTCATTAGCTAGTGGAACAAAACACAACAATTTTTATATTTTTCGGTTTTTTGTAACGGTCATAATTCAGTTATCCGTATATCCCAATGCTTTTGCTAACAGGCTTCATACAATTCGTTTGCTACATCAAGATTTGTTCAGGGCAGCATAAAACTGAGATATTATTTTTAATAGAATGGCATTACATTATTGAATTTGTGGATTCATCCGTATTGAGATTTTTTGCAGCCGAAAAATGGTGGATGATGGCGAAGATTTTAAGTCCACTTTTTTTTGAAATAGGGCTTCTTTGTACAAACTTCAGGGCGAACATCTAAAGTTACAAGCCACTTTTTTTATTGGTTTATTTAAGGTTCCAATGGCTAAATCCAACGGGATCTCCCCTTCAGCTAAGTATGTGGGGTGCAAATTCTTTCAAATTTTTTCGAATCAGATTCAACCCTAAGATGTTTTCACTTTAACCAACCTCCTTAATAGGCATTCAATTTTGTTTAAAATCATATATTTTATCAGACTGATCTGTAGAAGATTTAGTTTAAATCAGACTAATATCTGTCGTTCTTTGCTAATTAATCATCCCATTTTTTTATTAAATAATGGAGACCTTTCCTTCTCCTTAAGAAAAAAACCAAATGGCAATATCCTCCCCAAAAAAGGAACGTTTAGTTTATAGCTTTTCAGCGATTCATGATTTTCATTATATTTTTTTATTTTCTTCGACTAATTTCTTCTGCAATAACTTTGATTAGTTGTGTTTCAATTCAGCCACAATTTCTTAATTCGGCCTCATCTTTATTTGGCTGCCAAAAACGAGTCTTTCCTTTACCTGTTAATTTCCCCATTTGATAACCTCATCTAAAATGGTCCGCGATTTAAAAAAAAAAAAAAAAAAAAAAAAAAAAAAAAAAAAAAAAAATTATTTTTTAAAAAAAAAAAAAAAAAAACTCCACCCATACACAAATTGTAACAACGGAAATCTGATCAGCATCAGGTGTTAAATTACTTCTAGTCCATTCTCCTTAATCGAACAAAATACTTCATTTTGTAAGTTTAAACGTTTCCACCTGGATTTTCGGCAATCTTGGAAACGGTCCTTCAATAATCTCACCAGCAAACAGGCCAAAACTCAATCTTACCCTCCGTCGCAAGGGACCACAGGTTAGATTAACGCATGGTCTGATCCCAATATCGGCTAGTCTTGAACCTTCAGGTACATAACTTAGCTGCTCTTCTAAGCGTAATGATAATTTGTTTTATCTTCATAATTTCCTGTCACTTCTTTCATTATAAAAATTAATTTTAAAAACTTTCATCTAATAAATAAGCCTGTCAGCTGCTTCTTTTGTTTTGAAAATGGCTTCCATTGTACCAATCGGGCAAATATAACGACCAACATAGGGTTATTCATATATCAAACGCAATACATCTTCCGTTTTGGTCAAAACCACAAACTGGCGGAGTAACCTTCTCATACCGTCACTTGGTTTTTTTCAAAAAGCTTAAAGCTTTATCAGCAATTCCTTATTTCTTGTTCATCAGCATCAGTACTGAAATGTTTATCCTTTACTTGTTTTCTTCTTTAGGTAAATACCCTGCATAAAAATGAGCGCATTCCCATTTTGATGGAGAAAAACGAACGGACTTACCGTTTTGTTCAACTGCGCTTACTTTCAAAATGATATGTTGATTCTGTTCAATGAACAGGTGCTGCGGTTAACTCTTTATACTCATCAAAATAGAGCTTTTTTTTTCTTCAAATGATAACATGTATTCTCATCCCTCTCAAAAAACTATCCTACTTTATTATTATAACAGTTTTTTTTTAAATCGTGCTTTAATATTGTTCAAACAAAAAAACCCAAGCAAAACGGAAATTCACCTGCTGGTTTTTACGAATATTTAGTTTATTCGGAAAGAAATCTTTTAAACTGTTTTGAACGGCTTGGATGGCGTAAATTTACGTAAAAGCCTTTTGGCTTCTTATCTGACGAATACGTTCGGCGGAGTTACACCGGAATACTTTACCAACTTCTTCCAAAGTTCCTTGTCGACCATTCATCCAGACCCAAAACGTAAACGTAAAACATTTTCCTCTCGATCCGTTAATGTATCTAACACATCTTTCAAGTTGTTCTTTTCAAAACAGTTCATATGCTGCAATTTTCTGCCGGGCTTGTTGCGCATCATGATCTTACAATAAAATCTCTAAGTGAGAGTCAATCTTCTTTCACCAATTGGGCGTTTTCTAATGAAAACGGGGTTCTTGAGCAATTTTTAAGATTTCGCGTACTTTTTCAGTTGGGAGATCCATTTCTGCCACCGATTTCTTCAGGTGTAGGGTTCTCTTCCTAAATCTTGCAACCCAATTGGCGGTGTGAATGCGAACAATTTATTGATGGTTCAACCAATGCACGGGAAAATTACGAAATTAGTACGCGCTTGGTCAGCAATAAGCACGTGTAACGCTGGCGAATCCCACAAAGTAGCATAAGTGGGAAAACTTAAATCCTTTGGTTATAAATCAAATTTTTCTACAGCTTTCATTAACCCCATATACCTCTTGGATAAAGATTCTAAAAAATTGCATTCCGCCGTCCTACGTAACGTTTAGGCCAATACTACAACTAAAAACGTAAGTTAGCTTTCTGCTAATCGTTTGCTTTGGCTCCTTGACGCCAGCTTTCAATTTTTTTAGGGCCAGCATAAAACTTCTTCTGCCAGCAGTTAATAAATTTAACTCGGCCCAATTTCTTTCAAAATTACATACGGACAGGATCGTTTAAATTTTTACGCCTGGAGGGAGCCGTTAGATCTTCTTGGGTTCTCAGCTTGTTTCCTTTTCGCTTCTTTAGCCTAAAAAATTTGGAACGGGAAAACAAGTTGGACCCACCATTTCCATTTTCTCCCACAACACCATTTCCGCTATCTTCTACTTGTTGGAATAAAAGTGCATCCATTTTTTATCGGCGTTCTTAATGTATAAGGAAGGGTAAAGCCAATTTATTGGTTAAAAAATTCATTTCATAATTTGGAATCGTTTTCCCACTTAGTTTTGTTTTCTTTTAATTTTTACTTGGTTCTTTTTACTGCATTCTTTGTAAAAAGGATTAATGGTTTATTACTTTTTAATTTTTCCTTCCTGGGTGGTGGG
>Ga0163217_1064480_pt1 | contig 12669 bp, 15 predicted proteins | sample SynspAceP_FD_185933 | JGI IMG/M metagenome (GOLD analysis project Ga0163217, IMG submission 185933) | Saline lake microbial communities from Ace Lake in Antarctica - Synechococcus sp. Ace-P (PacBio error correction) | ecosystem: Environmental > Aquatic > Non-marine Saline and Alkaline > Saline ... | reverse complement strand
CGCCCGAGCCCGCGCCACGGACAGCACATTCACCTCGGTAAGTATTCCCTGCACTGTGGGCGGAAACCGCCGGCGCGGCGGCCAGGATCGGTACCCCGACCGGTGAGAAAGCCGCAAACAACACCGTCTACAAACGCTTCAGTGGTGGCACCAGTCAGTGCCATACCCCTGTGATGCCGGCGCTTTCTTTCCGGGCGGCGGCGGGGGCCGGGCGGGCGGGGGGGGGCGGGCCGGGGCGCGGGCGGGGGGGGGGGCGCGGGGGGGGCGGCTGAGCTTGGAAATCCCACTTGCCGCCGATGCAACCAGGCGTCAGTGACACCGTTCCAGGCCTGGGCCCCCCTTGTAGGTTCGGCCGTTGGCGATGTCCTGGCGGGCCGTGTGCACCGATCTCCAACGATCCAGGTGTGGGTGGTTTCGGCCAGCTCGATGCTGAGATCGTGCTTCAAAACCCGGTGCGCATCTACGGCATGCTCGCCTTCTTCGCAAGCGGTGGTCATTGCCCAGATTCGCTGGTGGCTGAAGAGAAGCAGGTGGAGAAAGGTTCAGGCCAGCCGAGGGCGTTTGACTTCCAGCCATCCGTATTTTTGAGGCGATCAACCCATGAGATTAACGCTCCAGACCTGCCTATCGCGATGTTTCCGTTCTCCGTCCCTCCGAGCTCGGGGTTGGGGTCCTGGTTCACGGGCGGCTGGTACGGGCCTGCTGTTCGGCTGGCGCGTGTGGTGGGTCTGGTGCTGGCCACACGTCCCTCGGGCCGTTCGCCGCGGCATCGAAGCGGCGGTGATTGCCGATCTGCTTGCGATCCTGTGCTCGGCCGCCGTACTCGGAGCTTCGCCATTTATTACGTGCGCATGGAAGTGGCGCCAGTACCAGCTCAACTGGTTCGATGCCTTGGCGAGCTGGCAAGGGCGGCATTCGCCATTCCATGGGGCTTGATCGGCGGCACCCTGGCGGTGATTGTTTTATTGCCGTGGCGCAAGTTGCCTGTCTGGAACCTGCCTGCGATTGTGCTCGTTCTTCGGTCGCCCTGGGCCAGGCGATCGGCCGCTGGGGCAATTTCTTCAATTCCGAGGCTTTTGGCCTGCCCACCAATCTTGCCCTGGAAACTTGTCTCGATTCCGGCCATCATCGGCCGGCGCCGTTCATCGATGAGGCTTTCTTCCCACCCCACCCTTCCTCTACGATTTCGTTCTGGAACCTGGCGTGTTTCTGGCCCTGTTGCTGATGTCTTTTCGACTGGCGTGAGCGGCAAGATCTCGCTGCCAATTGGTGCCCTCAGCTGCCCACCTATCTGATCGCCTACAGCGTCGGGCGTTCTGGTCGAGGGGGCTACGCCTTGATCCGCTCTGCCTGTTCTCGATTTCCACCCTTTCTTTGTGAAGGCGGCCTGCGCATGGCCAACTGATTTGAGCTTGGGTGCTGATTGTAATCGGTGGCTTTTGGCCTCTGGTGGCTTTATGGCGTGCTCAACGAGCCCTTGCAGATCCGGCGCAAAGAGGCACCCCCTGCGGAGCGGGTTTCTTGATCCCATTTCTGTTTCGCATTCGTCGGTGGCAGCGTTCCGGGTGCGGATCGACCTGCTCACCCTGCGCGCGGCCCGGGCATTAGAGGGCGGTCTGAGTTATCCTGATCTGGACGGATTCGCCGGGATCGTAGTCTCCCCAGATCGCTGCATTGGCTAGGGCGCGGGACTGCGAGGCGATTCCGACCCAGCACCCTACACCCTTGGAGCAGGTGATGGGAGCTGGTGATCGATCGTGCACCGGGCTGGTCTCCAGGGTGTGCGCTCCATGACGGCGGACCCCTGTCTCTATGGCGCTCTGGCGAAGCAAATCTGCAAGGCTTGGCGATTGCCGCCTGGACGTGGAGGTGGTGCCTGGGTCATTGAGTGCCTTCAGGCACGCCGCTGCCCTTTGGCACGGGCCGAACTCACCATCCCCGGTCGGTACAGACCATCCGTGCTCAGCCGCGCCTTCAGGCCGCACCGGCGTGCCGGGAGCGCGAGTTCGCTGGAGCGGCTCGCGCCCTTGCGCGGCCTTCGCTCTGCCGTTGCCTCAGTGCCCGCCATGTCGAAAAGAGGTGCAGGAGTTCTCTTGCAGCACTTACCCTCCGGAAACCCCTGTGGGCGATGGCTTATCGGGTGTTCAGCTAGGCCGACCAGTGGCTGCAGCTGGGGCCGTGCGGGATATGCGCTACCACCAGACCGGAAGCCCAATTGATTCCGCACCACGCTGACGTGGTCAGCCGGGCGCTTGCAGCCCCCCTCCCAGGCACGCATCCAGCTTCATAGTCCGCCGTCCGACCATCTGTTTCGCCCCGCCGGCGACAGGCTTGCTCCTTTAACACCTTCACTTCAAATAAGGCCCTCCGTCCACACCGCTGAACTTGGGAGTGGATTCTGGGGTTTCCACTGGATACTCAGCTCACTGCGCACCTCAGCTCACTGGATCGGGCTGGCGGATGCCAATGGCCAGCAAGCTCACCGCTCCTGGCAAAGCATTCAAGGGGCTCCAGGGCCAGGCGCAGGGCTCCGCTGGGGTTCTCCAGCCAGACCACTCCGGCGATGGCGCTGAGCAGTGCTGCTCAGCCGCTTGATCGCAATCACATGGACGACGGCCGTGAAGCGCAGCCCTCCAGGCTGGCTGACCATGCGACGCACCCAATCAGACGCAGACAGCGTTAGAGCCAGCAATCTGCCAACAGTGCTTGCTGGCCATGCTTGCCCGCCAGGTTCCAGCCCGCTTGAAGGCTGCCATTTGGGCCTGGGCCTGGACACGGCGGAGTGAGCAGCGGCAGGGCCAACGCCAGGGTGAACAACGCACCCAGGCCAGGCTCCGCTGGCCTTGAACGCGATGCGTGTCGAAGATGGCTGCACGCCCCAGAGCACCGCCACCAGCAGCATCGGCGTGCACCGGGGCTCTGAACCAAGCTGGAGCCAGCGCCGTCCTCGTTCCAGCAGCAACGCCCCCAGCACCAAACCACGCCGCCACACCAGGCCACTGGAGCTGAGGGTGGGGACGCTCGCCCAGCAGCCACCAGCCACTTGAACAAGCAGCACCCAGCGGTGAGAGGTTGATCAGTGGCAGGAACCAGGCTGAGCTCGCCGGCGGCCAGGGCGCGGCCATAGGCCCAGAAGGCCACCGCATTAACCCAGCCCACTGGCCGCCCAGGGGCAAGCAACAATGGGGCAGGTCGGAGGAGCTGGACACATCAGCCTGAGAGAAAACGGCCAGGCGTCAGTAGCGGGCCGAGACCAGGGCAGCTTCAGACCCAATCACCAGGATTGGTGGGGCCAGCCACTGCGGCGCAGCAAAGGCTGCGGGTTGCTGGCGAGGTCACGGCCGGTTTCCACAGCAGGCCGTGAGCAGGGGCCCAGAACGTGCAGTTAAGGAAAACACAGGCGGGTCGGAGGGGAGCGAGCTGTGGCGGTGTTTTAAGATCTGTGGATGCGGGGGCCGGGGGATTTTTTTTAAGCCCCCCAAAAAACCAGCGGTAAGCGCACTTTCCTTTCACACGGGGGAAGGGGTCACTTGGTTCGAATCCAGTATCGCCATTGACAATGGCTTCAAGCCTTTCATTCCGCGTATTCAGTTGATCGGCAGTAAGAGCGAAACAAAAGCGAGATCGACGTTCTTTGAAAAGAGCTTGTCTTTCTGGCATTGTGTTTTTGATTTTTCTCCTGGAGTTGGGCAGCTGTTGCCAACATAATTCTCATTGAAATTGTCAGTTACTCGCCAGGATATTGTTGTCGGCCACGCTTTTGTCAGTAACTATTCCCGTAAACTTTGCGGAGGACGATTGCAAGCGTGATGTCAGAGGGTGCGCATCAATTCAGAGATCGATGGCTTTGGGAATGTCAACCCGCCTTGGCGTAAAGGGATGTAGATCGCTCTTGGGCCAGGCGATGAACTTAACTTCCGCGCCAGAATGATATAAATGGCGCTGCGTTAATAGCATTGGGTACAATTACCAACAGCCAGCCCGATCATCGGCAGCCATTTTGCGGCAAATGGACCTACAAGCCGAACGGCAGGTTGAGCCAGAAGGCACAGTGAAGCCACCTGGGTTGCCACAGCAAGGGGGGGAAGGATGAAAGGCGAGAATTGATCTTTAAATGTCGCCGACCGTCGTGAAACAAAGGAGCGCGGTTCTCCATTAAGGCGGATGGTCGGGAACGTCTCCACCGCTTTATGTCATGTCCAATGAGGTTGGTGAGGAGTGGCGAGCCGTTGCTTCCGCTCAGGGAACAGGCCCGGCCGATCAGTGGCGCCAGGGCGTCCACCACAGGCTTCACCCGGTCGCTTCAGCCAGGGGCTCGGCGCAGGTCGCCAGGCTCAAGGCGCTCCAGAGCTGAGATCAAGAGCCAGGTCTATGCGGCTCCAGGGGCGACTTCAAGCACCCCGCTCCTGGGCACTGACCTTGATCGCCTTGCACCGCGGGGTTGGGCGGCGATCAAGGAGGACGGCTAAGCGCAGCAGGCAGCGCCATCGCCCCGACGGTCTGGCGTTGCTCGCTGCCTTGGCCAGCTGCAACCAGGCCCCCCCCCCCCCCATCGTGGCGTTTTTTTCGGCAGGCTGCGGCAGGTGGTAGCGGGCGATGGCTTGCCACCATCACCTGTTTCGGTCTCGGGGAGCCCAGCCAGATCGCCGTGGCGGATCAGGTTACCAGCTGTGGCTTGTGATGGCGGCTGATGGTTGATGTTGCTTGCCCGCATGTGTTGCAGCATTTCGCGAGCCCAGCAGCAGTTGACGGCCTTCGCCCTGTTCGTGATGGACAAAAGCCCTTGGCATGCTCGTAGGAGGGTGAGGGCGTGGGCGGTAACCCGGCTGGGCCCTTGGCAGTCGACGCGGCAACGGGCGGGCGAGATCTTCAACAGGTGCGTTGACGCACGCTGCTCTGAAAGCTGAAGCGATCGACGATCAGGCCATGGGCGCAGCATCCAGTCGACGCATCAGCCCCTCGCGCAGGGCCCGGGTCGCTGATCACCAGCTCCTTAGCTGAGCCATCATTCCATTCGCCATTACATGCAGCACAGGGCACCGGGCACGATGATTCGCCCGACGTTCATTGATCGCCGGGATCGCCCTGCGCTCGTCGAAAGCGTCATGCCGCCAGTTTGAGTCACCAGCAATGATCGATCCGCTCCACGGACTGACCTTGGGAAAACCCCTGCAGCCGCAGGGGTGGCCGCTCCTCCTGGGCAGCCCGCGAGAGCGGCCAGGGTGATCGCCCGTGCCGCTTGTGGCACAAGCACGGGCCTTCACCCTGGCTTAAGCCCCGTGGACGCGGACGACGGCGGGCTCAAGGATCTGGATTTGAAGGCCGTAAAAGGTCAGCGCGCCGGTGGTCAGGGGTCCTGGTCGGACGAAATTCCCGATGCAATCGCACCGCTCCGAACCCGGGTGCTGGTGACTGCGGGCATCGCGCCGGGTCAGCCAGGATCAGTTCGGTGGAGCCGCCGCCGATGTCGAGGATCGGTGGGCGCCTATCAACCGAAGGCATGGCCCGGAGAGCACTCCCAGATAAGATCAGCCGGGCTTCTTCCGGACCGCTGACCAGATCCACCTCAAGGCCGTGGCGGTTCCTGCCACCATCTGCAGGAACTCGCGGCCGTTGGGGCCTCGCGCACGGCAGCTTGGTGGCGGCGGTGGAGAAATCTGCTCGGCGCCATGGGCTTGTCGGCCAGCTCGACGGTTTAATGGCCCAGGGCGAGCAGGGGCCGCTCGATCGCCGCCGGGGTTCAGCAGGCCCGTCGGTTCGGGATCCCGTTCACCCAGCCGTGCACTGGATTTTCGGCTTGAACAACGCGGAAAAACTGCGCAAGGCCCGGATTCAACTGCTGCGAATCAGCAGGTTGAATCGGAGTTGGTGCCGATGTCGATGGCCGCGAACATGGCGCACGCCGCCGCTTGCCGGCTCCGGGAGGGCTTGGGAGGCTGGCATCCGAAATCGAAAGGCCCGGCGCAAACGGCGTTTCATTTGCCACTCCAGAGCCAATTGGCAAGCCACCAAGAACAGCCAGAAACGACCGAAGCACCAAACTGGATCACACCGTGAGGGCCCGAATGCCTTGCCCCCCCACCTAAATCTGCCGCGATGGCCACAATCCGACGCCACCCTGGCGGGGTTAGGGTTCGCCCTGCTGCGCTGGCAGAAGCCCAGGGTGTCTCATCCTGTTGGATTACCCAAGCACGGGCTGGTCCCTCTGTGCTGCTGCCCGAGGGAGCCTCCGGCGGCCGCCCTCGTCGGCTTGATTGGTCTTGGCGGCCCTCGCCGTCGCGGTGCCGGCTGTGTCGCCAACGGACCTCTGGGACCGGCGCATTCGACCTTTTGGTGGAGCGCAACAAAGGACGACGACCCCTCGGGCCAGTGTCGGGGTCGAGTGTGGCCAGCGCCGCCGTTCTGCTCGATGCTTGCCTGCTGCTGGCCCTGCTGGTGGTAGGCTGCTGCCGGAAGAACAGGCGGGGGCTGCCCTGGCTGCTGGCCCTGGCGACCTTGGCCGGCGGTGCTGCTCTATTTCCTCTGCCAAACGCTGGTTGGCTTTCCCCCAGTTGCTGCTGGGCCTTCTGCTGGGTTTCGCGGTGCTGATCCCCTGGGCTTGCGGCCACCCGGTTTGAGGGTTGCCGGTTGGCTGGCCCCTGGGATGGTCCTTGGGCGGGCGGGGGGAGGGGGGCCACATTTGCTGTGGACCTTCGGCTTTTGACACGGTGTACGCCATGCCCGATCGGGCGCGATGATGCCGCCCCTGGGCCTGCGCAGCAGTGCGCTCAGCCTGGGCCTGCGGGCCCCCTTGCCGTTCGTTGGCGATCTGTTACGGCCTGACGGCACTGTTTCTGGCGCTTCGCCGCCCTGTTGCAGGGGGTGTCCTGCCCTTCGCCGCTCTGGGGCCCTGGCGGGCGATCGGCATGCAACACGGCCCGGATGTTGCGGTCAGCCTGCCGCTGGCCTGTTCGGGCCGCCAACTTCCAGCCGCCAGGTTTCAGCTCGGTGGCCTGCTCTGGCTGGCCCTGGCTTGCTTGACGGGCCGCATGAGCGCCTCCTGCCCCCGGCCAAGGCCGGTTTCTGTCACCGCCGCCTTGGGGCCCGGTGAGGCGGTGGGGCTGGTCGCGGCCAGCTTCAGCCCTCGGCGACCCCCTGGCCGCTTGGAGCAGGGGGTGGCCGTGCTTGAGGACTGGGCTTGGTGGTGGAAACGGTCAGTTGATCCCGGCGGGCGTTGGGGCTACATGGGCCGGAGACGAACCAGCAAGCGCGCGGCCGATTCTGGAGGCCCGGGCCCGCCGCTGGCCTGTGTGCGCGGGGTTGGGGGTAGCCCGGCTGCTGGGAGCAGCCCTGCCCGAGGCAGGCAGGCTGGTTGCTGGGTTATTCCGATGTTCCCCTCCTTGCTCTGGCGCGCCTGGCGCTGGGGCTCGGCGTGGCATTCCACGGGCGATTGGTCACGGACCGGGCCAGCGAGCCGGAGCTGGAGCCAAGCAGCGGCTTGCGGGCGTGCTGTTCGGTGAGCCGCTTGCCGCCGTTGCAGGGCGAACCCTGGCAGGGCGGGCGTGGCGGGGAAGGCCCCCTGCTGGTGGCCAACCCTCACGGTGGGCGACCCACCTGCTCGGCACCCGTATTCTGCCTCCTCTGGCCGGGGGCTGTGCTGATCCTGGAAGGGACGTGGGGAGGCGCCCTTACCGGATCGAGGCCTGCTCACCACTTGGCGCCTCTGCGGCGCCTTGCAACAGCTGGCTAGGTCTTGGCATTCGGCAGATTTCCTTGACTGCGGACGAATCCCGTCGAATCCAGCGAGCCCGCCCCAGCATCGCTTCAAGCTCGAGCAGGTGGCTGCGCGACGCACCGCCGACCTTGGCATCCCGGTGGGTGGGCAGGTTGCCGGTGGGCCATGCCCAGGCAAACGGGGCCGCTTGCCGCTGGGCGGCTGGCCCGCCTTGATGGCGACAGGCGGCCGCCTCAGGCCTGATTCACCTAACCTCCGCTGGGCCAGGACAGCGGCGCCACGTCCGAGATCGAAATGGCGTGGTGATCTTGAGGTTGGAAGCCGGAGCGCGATCACCCGAACCGGCCACGCCCAGCGCTCGAAACAGGGCGGCGTCCATCGGTTGACGCTTCCAGCCCTGCTCCAGCGCCCTGCATGGGCCGAACGCAACGCTCCACCTCGGAAAGCCCTGGGGGTCTTGGGCGGCCCAGGAGCCCGGCGCGATCCAGGGGTTCTCCTCCCACTTGCTTGCGCAGCCATTCAGCCGCTTAGATCGTGTCGCTCACCGGCGTGCGGCGATCACGGCCTTCCCCCGCGCGACGGCTTTCCGCGCAGCGGCGATCAGTTCCGCTGCCACCAGGCAGGCGGGCGGCCTCGTGGATCAGCACGCCGGTCGTTGCGGCGGGGCAAGGCCGCGAGCCCCAGCCGCACCGCAACTCCTGGCGGCTGGCGCGCCAACGATCCAGCGCAACCGGCCAGGTCGCTGCCGCGTGTCTGGATCAGGGCCTTCCACGGGCTTCTGAATCAAACCGGTTGGCCCAACAATCCCGATCCAGCGGATGGACGGCAGGCCAGGGCCGCCTCCAGGGCTCAGGCCAGCACGGGGCCGGCGGGAGCGGCAGCAGGCAACTTGTTGCTCTCCGCACCCCATGCGACGTCCACTGCCGGCGGCGGCGATCAGCAAATGCACAGCGTCTCCCTGGGGCCGGAAAAGCCCGGTTCCGATCATACATCAGCACGCTGCAACGCCTGCCTGCCGCTGCCCAGATGCGTGTTCTTTTTTTTGATTTCCCGGCTGCAGCCGGACCCCAACTGCAAGCGATGCCAGCGGGTGGCCGCCACCGCCCTCCAGCCCTCGCTGCCACGGTGCAGGTTGTCCTGTCCGGCTGGGGCGGCGCGGTCTGGAAAGCTGCTGCCGGGGCCGTCAGAGAGGTTGTTGCCGTTCAGCTTTTGAGTCGGGGGTCAGCCTGGGCGCGAGTGGGCCCAACCTGCTCGGATGCGGTGCGGAGGCCTGACTTTTCAGGCCTGTATCAATTTCTGGGCCTCCGGTTGGCCCTCGGACTGCTGCTTCCCTCAACCCACATTCCCCACCCGGATTGCCCGATCTGGCTTTTTCGGCCACCAGCCCAACTCACGCCCCAGGCGGCACAGGCTGCCTCCTCGGCTGGCCGAATCAAAGCGCTGGAAGCCTGGCCCAGCCGATTCGAGGTGCCCTGCAGGCGACGCCTTCCGCTGCGGGCTGCCGAAATCTGACCTGGACGCCGCCACCGCAGCCCTCCCCCCGGGCCTTGGTCGCTGTTGCTGCTGGCCCCCACCCCAGCGGCCACAGCCGGTGCTGACTGGCCCGCGGGCCCAACTGCAGGCCTTGCCGGAGCAGATTCCGCTCGAAATGCCTGAGCTGCGGGTGCGCCAGGCCAAGCGGCGGCAGCCCGGCGCAGCAGGCCGCCCCAGAGTGGCTGTCGCGATGTGGTGCTCAGCAGCGATCCCTTGCTCAGCGAGAACTGGCCCTGCTGACCGGCCACCCCCTGGTGGCGCCTGGGTCGCAGGCGGCGACAGTCTGCCCGCGCGCCAGGGGTAACAAGGTTTGGTGAGGCCGGTTTCCCTCGATCAGCTTCGGGGTTCACCGGAGGGCTCAAAGCCCCTCGGGCTCGGTTAGCCGGTCTTTCTGTTCCACGGCTCTTCGGTTCAACGGCCGTCGCTGGATGGCTCCCTTTCCCAAAAACGTCCACCGCTTCAGCCGCCGCCAACCGCCGTCGCTGCCGTCGGCCACCCCTGGCTGACGCCGGCTGGTTCATGGCGAGATGGTCAACCTCTCGGCGCTCGGCTACCGGATCGTCGAAGGGCTGGGATTGGGGCGATTCCTACTTGGATTGGTTGTTGATCACGATTCAGCACCAATCGGCTTACGGCGAGCGTGAAATCCCCCTCACCGCCGCCGGTCGCGCCCTTGCCGTGTTCTCGATTGTCGGCGGCCTGCGTGGTGGTTCAGCTCATCCATCCAGAGGGGCCTGTTGGGTCTGAGTGAGATCGGGTTACTTCCGCCGCATGCGCGAAAACCCCGTTTCCGCCGCTACCTGCCAAACGATGGAAACCATGTGACTCCTCTTGCGGCTATTGGCCGCATCGGCCGTGGAAATCGCCGAACAACTTGGCCAGCGAAAGGCGTCCCCTGATCGTGATCGAGATGGAATCAGGCTCAGAAAGAGGGCGGGCCGAGGCCCGGGGGCATCGTTTGTGCTGGCAATCCGATGCCACCCTCGATGGAAACCCTGCTGGAAGGCGGGATTCACCGCGCGCAGGCCTGGTGGCAGCCCTGCCAGCAATGCGCCATCTCTAGTGGTGCTTCAGTGCCCGCGGAATTTGCCCCCGCCTGCCCGGTGATTGCCCGCTCCGATAGCAAAGAAGCGGAACGCAAAGCTTGCTCCAGGCCGGTGCCAAACAGGTGTTGAGCCCCCGTATGTGGCGGGCGGGCCGCACCCATGGCCGCCACGGCCCATGCGCCCCTGGCGGTGCGCTTCATGGATCTTGCTCTCCTCTTCAGACTGCGGAAGTGAGGAATTCCAGGCTCAGTTGAGGTGGCGCCCTTACTCGGGCGGACTCAACGGCCGCAGCTTGAGCGGAACTGGAGCTGGGGCGGCGCTCCGTGCGCCATGGTGCTGCGATTCGCCACCCCCGCCCCAAGGTCGGAACCCTTACAGGCTACGCGGTGCCCACCTACCAACAGGAAGAAGGTCGAAGCTGATCGCCACCCCGCGTGAGGTGCGCCTCGCCCCGGGCCAGATGGCTGGTGGTGATGGTTAGCAGGAGCAGCTGGGGGAGTTCATCGCCATCCTCGGCAAGGCTCTCGTCGCCGTCGAGGCAATGGCGGGCTGAGCTCGGGCGGAGAGCGGCGGCTACGATCGCGGGCCCAGTGCTTCGCCACCGATGTGGCTCACGCAGCCATTCCACTGCAGGGTCAGACCGCCTGGTCATCCGGGGCGAAAGCCGTGCATCGGCCGCGTGCCATCGGCCTTGGCCCTGGCGCCGGACGGCGCATGAGGTGTGGTCACTACGCCAAGGTCGCCAGCGCCCGCTGAGGGCCGTGGTCGCCGATGACGAGCCGCCGGCGCCGCGGGCCATTGCCCAGGCGGACGTTGTCCGAGAAGGGCAGGTGGACGGGCTGATCCAGGCCGGTTGCTCGAGCGCTGCGGGCCGATCGAGTGCTGGTCAACAACGCCGGCATCACCCGCGATGGCACTGCTCCTGCGCATGAAGACGCGGAACTGGAAAGGCGGTTGATTCGATCTCAATCTCACCGGCATTTTTTCTCTGCACCGGGCATGCGAGCCGCAGCATGCTCAAGGCCCGCGCGGCCGCATCATCAACATTCACCTCGGTGGTCGGCCTTGACCGTAACGCCGGCCAGACGAACTACCAGCGCCGCCAAGGGCTGGTGTGGTCGCGTTTCACCGCAGCACGGCCGGCCGAATTCGCCAGCCGCGGCATACCGTTTAATTGCCGTGGCGCCGGGCTTCATTGCCACCGAGAGACCCAGGACCTGAATGTGGAGCCCATTCTTCAAGGCGATTCCCTCGGCGGCTCGGCCAGGCCTGAGAGATGTGGCGGCGCCGTGCGCTTCTGCCGCCGATTCTGCGCCGCCTACAGCACTGCCAGGTTTTGCAGGTGGAATGGCGGCATGTTTGATGAGCTGATCAGCCCCTTCGATCGGTTGTCCATTTCTCGCGCAGGCGGCGAATTTACGTTGCGCAACGTTCAGCCGGATCGGCTGCCGCAGGTCATGAGTCAGAAACAGCCGGATCGGCACGTAGGACCACGGCCAATGGCCAGGGCCGGGGCCCGTGTGATCAAGAAAGGCCATCGCACTGGGACCCGTCCCCGGATCGGCGCTGCCAATTCGCTTAGAGCGTCAGCAGGCTCGGGGTGATCATCTCCTCATTGGCAAAGACCCTATTCGAGCCCGGCCGGGTGTTCATTCGGCTTTCCCCACTACAACATCGCTGACATGCCCGCCCCGCCGTGGAGCCTGATCGTTGACGTCTATCGGGCAGCCCCCGCGTCTGTCCCACCCCCCACCGATGGCCAAAACTGATCAGTGTTCTCGGATGCATCCCGCGCGTCTCTGGAGCGCGGCGTGAATTGCCCCTTATCCGATTGCGGTGAAGGGTTCACAATCGGGCCGCGGAAGTCGCAAACGTGTGACGAGAAGAAGTTCCGGTGCTCCGGAACATCGTCAATGGACGGCGTCCACCTCGCCAAAGGAAAATACGAGCTTGAAGATCCCGTTCGGAAAAACATCGGCGCCCAAAGGCTGGGATGGCAGCAGAGTGGCCACCAAAAGAACCCAAGGACGAAGGGCCGGCCGATGGCACCCACGACGGCCACCCTGTTTGGCCAGGCCCTGGTTGCAGGGAAAGGTACTTTTTTTGCGCCCAAAACGTGGCGGCGGGTTGGGCCAAATCCGGTTCGGGGGGTTTGCGACGCGGCAGGGGAAGCGGGCGGACCGGCCGAGGATCGTGAGACCGCATTACGCCCGCCTTGTCTGAGGGCCGTGGGGCCGGTAGAGGCCGAATCGCAGGGTCGCCACGGTTCAGTGGGGCCCGGGTTGGGGCGGACGGAAGCAGATCGGGCCAGATGGTTTCTTGACGGCCATTGGACAAGGTGAGCACCGATGGGTGATCACCGTCGAGGAATCTCGC
>Ga0163217_1116484_pt1 | contig 12670 bp, 5 predicted proteins | sample SynspAceP_FD_185933 | JGI IMG/M metagenome (GOLD analysis project Ga0163217, IMG submission 185933) | Saline lake microbial communities from Ace Lake in Antarctica - Synechococcus sp. Ace-P (PacBio error correction) | ecosystem: Environmental > Aquatic > Non-marine Saline and Alkaline > Saline ... | reverse complement strand
TGAAAAGTTTGATTGGTGGTGTTTGCCTTTATTGTTATGCCTTACCATTTAGACAAAATGCTAGAGCTTTTAGTTGAAACACAATCTTTTCGACCACACGCCTTAAAGAGAAGGAAGGAATGTTGATACAGTAAATAAGAAAAAATTTACCTTCCAAGATAAGTTCAATCTTTCATGAGAAGAACTACCAGATTTAAGAGTGAAAGGAGTATGGCGAAAATCCCAATGGAGAAGGACAGTCCTTATATGCCTAACATGCTCTGCGAAGATTAAACATGGGACTTGTGGGTGGGTTAAGTCAGAAAACCATAGTATAGCTTGGTTGATACCTTTATGTAGATGATTCAACGATATTTCGAAAAAAACTTAGCTGATTGTGCAATTATTAATGGTGGAAAGAAGTGCCATTACCAAACCAAGTCTGTGAAATTTCACGTTATAATATTATGGATCTATGCTTCTTCGGTTCAGTTATGATGTCAAGATTCTAGCACAGATAGTCCAAAAGTATTTCGCGATCTCTTTAAAAATACCGGTGATAATATTTTTGATTTTCTATTCTGAAGACACAAAGTTGGACAAGATTTTAAAGATTATGAATAGTGTTCTTATAAACCATTTCTAAACAATAGCAAAAACCTCAAATAGCTCCCTACTTGGTTATAGTAAATCATAGTACTCTACTAAACTGTAAGTAACCTTAAATGAGGAACAAACTTAATGGAGGTATGATGAACGCGCTTATAATCTATGAGTAACCGATGGGACTACTGAAAAAAGTTGTGGATCGACTATCCAATTTATTAGGATACAATTACTTCACAACTTAGTTAATCAAAGACTGAAAAAGGCACCGGAAATAGATGATTTTGACACCGTTATAGATTGGTGTGGCTCTAGTTTATGGCGGGGAAGATTTCAGAAAAAAAAGTCAGGAAATTTTTGTGACCGTCCAATATTTTCCAAGTAAATAGAGAAAAACCTTGGTCATTTATGTTGTTATATGGACACTAAAAATGAAGCACCAAGGAATTTAAAGATTCATTTCCCAACTCACTTAATCGAACACGCTAGTGCAAAGGGGTTCTTGGAGGCGGAATTCAAATTGAAAAAGAATGAATATAATTTGAAAAGTTTATAAGCTGGAAAAGTAACTGGAAACTCGAAATCAGTTCCAGAGATCAATTCATCCAGGCAATTAATCATTTTGCATTCAAAAATACTGTGTTAGATAATTATCTAGAATAGCTAACTCAACCTGAAATTCTGATTCAATATTTCTGATTATTCGTTGAAGCTTCGAAATTGAATAGGCAACATCTGATTGAAATTTTTGCAAGTTATGACCTTAATGTATTTAGAATAGTCCTTAAAGTATATGAGTGGTTGATTTAACGCTGGATATCCCATTATCAGGTTCGAATTTAACTGTTATAGTCTGAAGCAGTCCCATATTGTTTTTATATATGGTAACCTGCTTGATGCTACGAACCAGTTCCTGTTCCAAACCAGCACTCCATTTTCACCTTTTTTGTGTTGCAAAACCACCTGCAAATGAAAAAAACCTCTTGATATTATTACCATAGCATCTATAAATACACTGGCTAAATCATTATTAACAAGGTTCGATTATTTTGCGTCCATATATAAACTCCCTAATTTCCTCTACTTCTTTGAGGCTCCGTCATATTAACTAAGGCTTAAACTCAACGGCTAGCTTTGGTACTTTCTCTGGGATAAATCTGTATCAACAAATCTCCTTTTACTTGTAAACTCGCCAAAAGGTAATAATTCGATTGCGTCCACTATAAATCATAACCACCAGAGTTATGAGCTTGTATTATCTCTTCTTCACCCATTGAGATGAAACAATGCCTCCTTTCATTACCATCTCACCTTAATGAAGTTTTATTGAAACTAATGAACTCCTATTTATCGCGATTCAATTATTAAATCTAGAGGTTTTACTAATGAACGATCTATCAATTGAAGGCTTTGTGAAGAATATAACGCGTGCTCTGTTACTTGAGAAGTTTGGTTTGTTCCAAAGCCATACAGAACCAGGTGTCGGTTAAAAGCGTATCAAATACTGCATGCGAGGATAGATATGGTGCAGTAGCGCGACATTGAGTGATAACCACCAGATCTGAATTGCTTAGTGGTCACGGACTCAAGCCGAGCTTCAATTAGAATTTCCATTTGGCGTATGCAAAATACCCTCATAATTTATCGTGACCTTCGGTAACATGTTTGACGAATACTCAAATTCTCTAAGTCTTTAAAGTATCCTGCATAAAAGTGTTTGAAACGGGCCCCAAGCTTTACTTTCAAAACGTTCCATCATCGCGAGTGATACGATTTCTTTCCTTAAGACCCTGTTTTTACCTGACGCAAAGAGTGTTCCGTAGGCACACAGAGATTTAGCAATTATTTAGCAGTCCTCATAAAATTGTTGAATTATGACTTGATCTGATTTATTTCGCCGAATGATAAGCAATCTTGAAAGCCTAGTATATTTAGCCGAATATTACAAAGTCATCAGCGTTAGATTAAGTTTAGTGGTAACATAAAGCTGATATGACGATTACCTCAATAAATCTCTGATATGAACTTATATTTTAGTTTACATATATGTTAAAAACTTTTTGGATCATTTGAAATTTAATTGTAGTATTTAATTTTTAATTATGTCTTACACGAATATTTTAGCTGATAGATCAGGAATTGTACTTGAAAAGAAGTTCTATTCTCTGAAGGAAAAAAATGTGGTGACTTTGCATTTAGTAGATGATAAAAGTGTTGTTAGTGTGATAAAGATAACCTTTATGTGTTCGAGTTGGTGAAGGAAGCGAACTGCTCTATGAACCCATTGAAGAAGGTTGTAAGCCGATGGATTTTACCAAAAAGAATGAAAGGTTATTTGTATGTAATCAAATTGGCTTTAGATAATTGAAGACGACCTTGAGATTGGGTTCAACATTGCCGTGATTGTAATCCTGAGATGCAAAACGAGCAAAAGAAAGGGAAAAGAGAATAGTTATTATGAATCCTTTGTACTAGATTTGTCCACTATCGATGAAACACTAATTAAAATCATTAAGATTATGAGCACTTAATTAACTCAAGTATTTTCAGCCATGTACCGATTGCATTGTTCCTTACTGTGATTGTATGGATTGTAAAATCTAATTGATTGGCAAATGCGTAAGTTGTGAGGTACTAAATGTTGATTGCTGCAACTAGAACTATGAAGACGGATACTCATACAAATTTGGGATCTTTAAGAAGAACCGCTCTTTTATTTCATTTCTTAAAGAGGGGTTAAAAACTATAAACAGCAAAAGATATCCTTCATAGAGGTTTTTTATAAAGATCCACCCTCATTCTAATCAGTCTAAAAAATGAATCCAAGGGTGAAAGCTTTGGGTCCTTTTCAAATTACTAAGAAATCAAGTCGCTGAATATTTTAGAAAAGAAAAATTAAACTGATGAGTTTAAGTAAAATGATGAAGAATATCTTACACGAGATTCTGAATATCAGAAATTGATTTCTGCTGTTTTGAGAAACTTATAAATGAACTTACCTGAAAATATAGTAAAAGTACTCACATTGATAAGCGTTGAAGGAAAAGAAACAGGAAATGATGTAGCTTCTATACTTCATCTTAGTTTAGCTAACGTTTAATATCAAGAGTTCGTAGAGGCAAATAGAAATGTTAAAACAGAAGTTTGTTGAATTGTGTGTCAGTTTTCACTTAATGGTACAAAGGGTTGCTCGTTGGAGAACTAAAAGTTGTCAACGCTTGTAGCATGCTCTACGTAGTCTAAAAAAAGGAACTGAGATAAAAAGCAGTGCTGCTAGTCTCTGCGCTAAAGTCTATCTTTACAAGAAACCAAATTTACCACGCATTCTTTTCTATTCAGTCTTTAACTTCTCGGTAGGAAAACCGTCCTTCAGGACCAACTAGCAAAATTGTTTGATTATGCTGTTAAAGAATTTTGGTTTTGTTGACTCTGTCTCTTCGTGAGCCATTTTGAAACTCTGATAGTATAGATGTTCATAAACTTCATTAAGAGTTTGTAGAACAATTAATTTAGGCAGCCAATATCTTCCACTTTGCTTGAATGCACTTAAAACAATCTGAGGTATGAATTCGCTCTTCATTTAGAGACGTTCTGATATTGGTCGGCATTAAATAAACAGTATTTCCCATGCGTCGAGCCTCAACAACCGCTTTTCAATGCAAAACTCAACCGGGTCTCTTTTTTTAATGGGATCATCCTAAAGCTAGATTTTCTTCTTCTTGCGTCTAGCTTTCACTAATTAGTAGTTTAGCTTTTTTTTTGGGCACAACAGTTTCGTTTTGTGAAGTTCCGATTCAACTCAGAATCTAGCCCATCTCCATCAGCTAATAAAATAATATCGCCAATTTTATGCCTTGTAGCACTTATTGAATGAAGAGCTTCCTGTCCAGTAATTTCTACTATCTCTTGGGTCAATAAAAGCTGAGATGGAGCATTAGAAATATTGTTCATTCTATTCACTTGAAGTTTATAGTATTCCTTTAAAAATATGATCAAACTCTCGAATCATTACGGAATTTTAATTCAAAATGAATTTGATAAAGGGAGCTATCTCGAGTAAATTTAATAGCACCTGGTCGCAAGGCTGTTTCATCCCTCGTTCAAAACATCAAATCAAGATTAAGGTTTACACATTCTGCAACTATTTTACTGCAAAAAATCTCTTTTTGAAGCTCAGAAAACTTCAGTAATCTTTCTGTTCAGCGAATTTCCTTTGATTTCAGTAAATGTTTTATTTATGACAAATACATCGATGTTTGACTAATAAATTACTCATTGGATTGTTTGAATGTGTTTACTCCTAGTCTAAAGGTCCTTGGAACGCTTGGTAATTACTGTCGAATTCTCAGTCCAGTATATGAATCCGGGATTTCGTATTCGGTTCGAACTGGCAACTAAATAAGTCTGTCATCTTCAATCATAAATGGAAACATCATGAGATCGAACTTCTATATTACGCTCTTGCTCCTTTTATCGTCTAATAGTTCACCAAAATATCCACTATCAAAGAATCGCATAATGTGTTCTTTAAGCTCTCCGCACCTGTGTCGGTAAGCCATCTTTCACAAGCTAGTAAGTGTGCGTGGAACACGAATTCTTTCTTTAGATTCGGAAAAAAGATATAAAAAAGCTTTTCTGGCTCTAGAATTAAACTTAGCCAACGTCGGGCATAAATAGTGCTCCAGAATTCATCGACTTCATAGTGAATTGATGTTTCAGATCTACATTAATTTCCACATGTTCTACCTTTATTTCCAAATGATCTCCCCTTCTTTCCCTTAAGTCGAACACTCATAAATAAGGCCTTTATTTACCTTTAATGATCATGAAAGCAGGTTTCATATTTCATCAAATAAGAAGGGTCAGAAGCGTGATGATCCTCAATAAATTCTTGATCTGTATACTCTGAGCTTCAAAATCCATGTACGAACACGAGCTTGATTTAACCGCTGACCAGTTTTCACTTTGATGAACAATGATTTTGATACCTACTTCTAGATATAATTTCCGCTGATAAACCAGGAGTTACTTTGCTTCCAAATCGATGCGGAATAATCTGTTGATTACACGAGTAAATGACAGTCAAGCGGACCAGGAAACTTTAGGGATTCGCTTTTGCTGAAAGATTTTCTGCAAGCATGAAGCTGAACTATCTCCTTCATTAGTTTTTGCCGATTGAATAACCTTGGTTTATCGAATAGTGAGATTTAGGAAGGCTTAGTTTCTCAAGTAAGAGGTAATGATGTAGACACATTCTCTTCAAGTACAGGCTTCCATCTTGGTAAGTGAAAAAGAGTACTGGCTTAACTGGATAATTTTTCTTCTACTGCTCATTTTTCTGGAAGAAAAAACTACATGTCGAACACGATATGCAATTTCTCCTAATCGATCTAGTATGAATGGTTGAAACTGAATTCATCTAAAAATGGGTAATCAGGATGAGAATCTTATATAATCCCAAGTTCCTAAGAATTCTCAATTTTTGAACAGGAATAACCCCTTTTGTGCGTTTAAGTGACTTCTTTTGTAGTCGTAGTCATTTTATGGCGTGTATTCGAGTTTATCAGGGAGATTACTAAAGGCAGAAGCTTTCAGCAAAGTTTTGGAGTCATTTGTTTGATTAATAGATAGTTAATTGCCATCTATAAAATTACTATTATAAAGGTAGCATAATTTATAGCTAAGGAATTGGTTGAATTATTCTACTCAATAAGTTTAGGATTTAAAGCCATTGCAACTATCTATTCACAAACACCGTTAGGCAACAATTTTATTGAATAATTAATTGCTTAATACGATATGAAAGTAAGTGATCTGGAAGAACAAAATCGATTAAACGAGATTTAAAAATCTAAACTATGGATTAACAAAATAGTGTCCATTCTCATTTTGGTTAGTCGTTTTACACTTTATGCGTAAGTTTTTCAATTTATGGGCCTTAGTAGTAAAAGGGATACTTCAAACTTTTATAGCAGTATCGCGGTTGCTTGTCTTGTTGTTCTGCCTACCTATTCCATTAACTCATGAAAGAAAGTTAAAACGATTAAAAGTTGAGAGAAATTCTTCCAATTAATGTTAATGAAAACATGATGGAAAAAGACACTCTTCGTTAGTTATGGTTTATTTCATTTATTGGATCAGTTGCTTGCCATAGACCCACTGTATGAATACTAATCCAATTTTTCGAAAACAAGACACCTTGATCCCAGATATATTAAAAGATTGAATTGGACTAAGCAATTTGATTCGATTGAGCAAACAAAATTAACGTATTGGCTTCAAGATTTTGAAGGAAAAAAACGAATAGAGTCTAATATTCTTATATACAAGGTGAAACTTGTGCGCTACTGTCTTCACTTAACAGTTATATGTTGGAGTATAAATTAGAAAGTGTAGAGAAACAAAGGTGTTGGTCGATTTATGCAGAAATTACCAACCAAATTGAAACTAGAATGGATTCTATCTCAACGGAATTTATTATACAAGTTTGATAGGATAATTGAGTAGTTAATATGAATATTAACTTAATCAATTTTTGAGTTTTGCTAGATGTAGATCAAAAAAATTACTACATCTATCTTTCTTCTAAGCAAAACTTTATTCAAACTTTACATTTAAAATTGAAGACCGGATCAAAAATATATCTTTTTTGGGTCTATCTGATTAATTAGCTGCAATTCAGAAAAACAAATTTACCTCAGGTTTATATCAGTTAGAACCAGTTAAAAAGCTGTTCCATTTGTTCAGAAGGAATTATTTGCAACTGGAAGAAATAGAGTGAGCTTTTCTTGATGTTCACTCCTAATGGCCAGAATAGTATATTTCTCTCGCTAGAGCACAAAATGAAAAAACAGAAAATTTATTTGAAACTGAATTTAGAAATGGTCAATGGGAACCCCAATTCAATCTGAATTTCATAGGATAGAGGACGAAACACCATTCTGGATTACCCGTAATGGTGAGTTATTCTTTTTTGGCTCTGAAGACTCAATACCAAACAAACCTATATGAAGGTAATTTTTGATATGAATGTTGAGATGAATAAAACAAAATATTTCGTTGGAGTAAGCCTAAGAAACCCCTACCTTTTCCAATAATGATGTTCAAATTGGGGTGAGAATGCCTTTATCCAATAACAATTTTCTATTCTCTATTTTGATAATTGAGACTTTTCACTACAATGGTTAGAGGTTCAGAAGTCCTATAAAATTGTACAAATACGATATGTACACCAAAGGAGAATTTCTGAGCCTGATGTAGAAATCAATGGTTTTATTGATGATGAAATATGGATTTATTCAGCTGGTTCTTTCTCCTTGATGGTCAATTCTGATTTTTAATTCGTATGGAGTGTCCTGAAGGAAACAGGTTGGATAGATATTTTTTGTTTCAAAATATATAAGGATCGATTAATAATGGAGTAAAGCCAAAAACTATCGGAGAATTGATTAATACTAAAGATGAAGGAAGCTAAGCCCGAGATTTTTCAAGAGATTGGTAAATACTTCTTTTCAGTAGAAGCGGAGAATTTAGGTAATTATGAGTATGGAGAGATGGAGTATCTTTTATATAGAGACTGAATATTAAACTTGAATAATCATTCGAATTAGATATTTAATTTAACATTATTTTCAATGGCTTTTATTAAATTGTGCTGTCACTTCTTCAAGCATTCTTAATCGTTAACGCCCATATAATAAGAAGTGGATGGATTTACAAGTAATCGAACCCACTGTATCCATTCAGATACACAGAGCTCCTCTCTACACAACTTTACCAATTTGCAGAAGAAAATAGATATTGAGCTGGATAATAACTATTTATAGCATAAGATTACGATTAAATAACGCTTGACTTTTTCTAGTTTTTAAAAAGGCAACACCCACAGGCAAGAATTAACTCAACAAAGCCACTGAGGAAAATTATAGCTTCATGAAATGCGTAAATAATCTGGAGATCAGAGTGAATAAAAGTCGGGATGGTTGTAAAGTGATTAAACGCCAGCAAGTTACTTATTAAATGCTGAAAAAATAATGGTTAACTCTTTTCAAATCCATGTAATTCCTTTTCTTGATAGCTTTCAATATCAAAAAGAAAGGAAGTCCACCAAGATAAGACATTTGTGAACTTAGAGTATAAATGGAATTCAAATGGAACTACTCCTTGAGCAAAATTCACAAATAAACCGATTGGACAAACATCTTTCCTTAATAAAACCACGACTGCACGATTGGGTCCAATGGGTAAGTGGGTCCTTGTGCTGCCCACCAATAATCAAGTGCCATTAAACACAATTACCATTCCCATCCTGCCATTAATCATAGGATGGGTAGGTAATTCGGACGATTCCCAACTAGTCAGAAAAAAATGATTCGGAATAATCCACGTACCCAAGCTCCCCAAATCAGATTGATTTATATGCAGCTAATGAGAGTGTGAGCGACATTGGGTTTATTCATTGAGGTAATTTTGGCGTTAGAATAATTTCAGATAACTAGTACTATGTAAAAAAGTCCAAATGTCATACACTTTTTAGTTATTATTTGCTTTTAAGTTGTTCATTGTTTTAAGATTTGTGAACCATAGAATCTCCTTAAAACTAGATGGTATGCCAAGCTGAAAAAGAAAAAGAGCTTAATGGTTCAGCCTATGTCAAAGCTTTTGATTAGAAGAACTTTGCTGAAGAGAGGGCTTTTTTGGTTAAAGAAACTCTTTTTGATTTTTCATTTATTAAGGACCCAAAGAGTTTGGCTAGAAAACCAACTTCCTTCAAAAAGCTATGGGAATAACGTCCTAAGGTCTTTTGCTATTATCGAGCCTCCCAATATTGCGATTATGGCTTACATATATTTGAAAATAGGGAATTATAATTCTACGCTAATACCAATCTCAACCATATTAGATTGTGCAAAAAGTTAGCATTGGTTGAACACGTGTTATTATGTTGGTCCAAAATGTGCATATTATACCGTTTCACACCCAATCCATCACGAGCCTAGAGGAGAATTAAAATTTTCGAAATGCAGGTAAACCAGTAATTAATGGTAAACGTATGGATTGGGAGTGGCTCGTAGTAATAAAACCCAGGAATATTAATAGGTGCATAATTCCGAGTATTAGGTCAGAAGTGTATAACTGAAAAAAATATTCCAGAAAATATGTAATCGCTGTTGGAAATCCTTGTAAAAGTTCTGACGAGCAATTTACAGAAGGACGATAAAGCTGGTTTCTAGCTTTCGCATCTCTAAATTGTTATCCCACTCTTCTTTACGAACTGGATGTTATGGATAATCTTCCTAATCTGAAAAGCTCTCATATTATCAATTACTTCTGCCTGAAAGCGCTCCGTTCTTGTAACTGGAATATCAAGATTTTTTCAACGAAGTTTCAATTCTACATTTACCCATCGTGGTTCTGCTCTGAACTTTTTGGATTTCGAAGTAATTGGATTTGGATCATAATTGTAATGGCATCTGGATATGGTTCGCTTAGGAAACTCGAACCGATACCTACAATTGCGGTGGGTTTTGGATTAGAATTGATAGTTTAAGAATTCCATCACCGGTATTTCATTTCGTTCTCTCATTTGGAATTTGCTGGGCTCCATAATTGCGACACCATCCCAAGGTGTTTCACCATTCTTTTAGGTCGGATTAATGCGTATACTTTCTGGTTCCGACTTACTATTTAGCCAATTACTTTTCTATTCACTCATTTGCTCTCAAATTTGCTAATTTCTAAATAGTGATTTAAGTAATTTAAACAAAGATTATTTTTAACTCTTAAAACAAGATTCATTGTACTTCTTCCACATACACAAAATGGTTCTTCGATTCATTTCCATCAAAGTTCTTTTGAAGGTTTCCCAATGCTAATCATTTTTTAATTTTTAGAGGCATTCTATCGCATAGCCTGAATATTCGTGTTCTCTAACGATCAGTAACAAAGGTGATGAGGTTTTTGTAATCACCATCTGCGTCCTTACCTACTTTCGAATAATCAGGATTTCTACAAATCTATGAACCAAGAATCTATGATTTTTCGCATTCCGTTTGTTACCACCTAATATGTTAGTCTCTTCCTGCTTTGCCTTTTAAATTATGCTGGTTTCAAGTAGCAAACACAATTGATCACGTACAAAGCAACCAAATCACGAAAATATTTTTGCCCTTTCCGTATACAGGAATCGGGTTATTTTGAATAGCATTGATCGAAATTACAGTGGTATTAATTCTGCTTCATGTTGAGAGGCCCATAATTGTTAAGAACCAATTTAGTTGTTGTTACCAAGTTCATTCCATAGGCTTTTGAAAAATATGACCGAGACTATCAGTATCACTTGCATGCTTTAGATTGCAGCAATATTGGTTGAATTTGGACTATATGGAGTTGTTCTGCTAAAAAAACCATCGTCTTCTAATTCTCCATGATAGCTCATGCCGTTTGATACATGAAGGAATCGATTATTTTTCCATAATCATCATCTTTCCAAAACTGGACGACATTCTTCCAAAATGTTTAAGGGCAACAATAATTGATTGAATAAATGGCTCTGGACCTTGAGTTATCCGAATTGTCCACATGAGATTCTGCTGCCTAAATGAAATAACTCCATCTGGCTTTTATAACTCTTTACAAATATCCTGAACTGCATTCTCGATTTCAGTAAATCCACTTTCTGAAATTGATATCGTTCTGAATCTTTTAAAGGATCCAAGAAAGGTTCTAATCTGAAGCATATGTCAATTTATCGATATTTAAAATATGTCAATCCGGTAGGCTTTATATAAAGTAAAATTAAGTTTTGAGCCAAATAAATCCAGCTCCGGGCCAAGTAATTTATAATTTTCATAGGAAAATATCTTCGTCTTTTTAATGATGGAAAAGAGTGGTTGTTTACGATCTTTATCTGAATAATTGGACGAGAAACAGTCCCAATTTTATTCTAATTAATGGATCATCCCAACGGATACCTCGTTTCTGAATCTTTATTTGAATTATCTGTACACTTAAATGCCACCAATAGCTTTCAATTGATTAGTACGCCGAAAAACCATGAGCAAGTCCTTTCTGGAATATTATTACCTGACGATGGTTTTTCTCCACTTAATTTAATTGCCTACATAATTGCCGGATATGGATTTCGAGTATTTTTTCGAATATCAACCGCCACATCTAAAATAGTTCTTTAATTACATAGTGTTACTTAAATTTCCTTGAGGTCGCTTCCATTTGATAGTGCTAACCTTCGTTTATTGTTTCCTTCGAATATGACTTTAGAAATATGTTATTCCTGACAAAGTTTATAAGACTATACGCGTGTCTTTTAAAATACATCCCGAAAGTTTCTAAAAAGATCCTCTAGTCATCTGTCAAAAAAACCATTTGGGCTCAATAATTTTGATATCGGGAAATCCGTCGTGTCTTGTAATTTTCATTCGCCTAAATGGTTGTTGAATAATTTCTGGTAATCCTTTCGCCAATCTATTATTCAATATTTGGGAGCAAACTAATTTTTTTTGTGCTCAATTTTGAAAAAATGCAGGTCTTTAGTTCTTTTGTTTAAAATCATCCAGAATTTACAGGATAATGAAACATCAATTCCTTTAACTAAATATCTCTTTTGCAAAAATCATACCCAAGTTGAAACCCCTCTGAACTAAGATGATAAATACCCATTTGGCTTGATTTCAAATTAATTCAAAGGGCTCTGTTCTACAACTTTGATCAGCCAAATGTAGGGGCTCCAAATTGATCATTAACTACATTTAATTCATCCTTTTCAGTGGGCTAGACGGAATCATTGTTTTTAACAAAGAGTTATTACCAAACCGGACCACAAAGCCATGACAAACTCTTAAGTATTTAAAAACTTCACAACCTATACTATCACAGTTTGTTCGCCATTTCGTTGGTGGCACCAGTACCACATTGATTGGGTCGCGGTTCGTAATCTCAGGGATACCCGTGTGGCATTCTTTTTCTTGATTCGTTCTTTTTTACCGCCAAATATGTAATTCAGTTGAATAGTGAATAAGTTTAGATACCGCATCTCACTCAATTTGATTGAAATATGTGCAAGTGC
>Ga0163217_1036439_pt1 | contig 12670 bp, 11 predicted proteins | sample SynspAceP_FD_185933 | JGI IMG/M metagenome (GOLD analysis project Ga0163217, IMG submission 185933) | Saline lake microbial communities from Ace Lake in Antarctica - Synechococcus sp. Ace-P (PacBio error correction) | ecosystem: Environmental > Aquatic > Non-marine Saline and Alkaline > Saline ... | reverse complement strand
GCGGTGAACGCCGCCCCAGAGAAAAAAAAAGAAAATAATATGCCTATTGGGAATTAACGCGCGGATGAGAACCTGACCGGACGTTAATTGGTCAGAAAGTTAGAGACTCAATAGAGCTGGATACGGACTGTTGGACAAGTTCTGACGTGAATCGCCTCCCAGTTGGGTATCGACTCCGATTTTCACCGCTGTACGCGCCCCGCCGCCTCGGCAGTGGATGCTAGAGCTCATTAGCATGGCAGGCAGATTGTGTGGCGACAGACTGGTTGATTTGGGGCTGGATGCTGGCAACAAGATAGCTAAGAACAAGCAAGAAGGCGCTTTTTGTGTATAGAAATGCCCGAAGAGATACCAACGGCTCTATTACAGACCCTGCTATCCAAATGTTCGATCCAAGAATATCTCCAGATTTCGAGTGAAACCGGGACGCCGCCCGCTCGCTTTGAATGGACGCGCCAAAGCATACCGGGACAGCGGACAGGTATGAAGGACCTGAACGCTGTCGCGCCCGCCCAAATGCGTGGTTCAGACACGCCCGGTCCGTCTTTCGGATACTATTTCACAAGTGGAGACCGAAGGAAGGCGAAACTCTGGCTTCGCAGGCTCCCTCACGAACACGACAATGATGGGTCTGGGTGGCCGGAGTGTTCAGCGTAAATGCCGCGTTGAGAACTCGATAACGATGAGCAACTTTTCAATTTTCCTTGACGGGAAGCGAGCCATCCGCCGAGAGCTTGTGGAAGCGCGCCGTTCCGAGCTCGGCCTATCCAGCTATTGCCATTGCAGATCGTGAAACCACGTTTGCGGGACGTGGGTTCGCGGGCTTCGAAGCCGCGATCCAATTTTGGCCTGAAGACACTCAATCCGCTTCATTGTCGCGACCCGAATAGTCCACCGCGAAGGCGTGACACCTTTACTCGCCTACCCAAGAAAGAACCAAGCAGGCGGCTATTCAAATCTGTGGCGACGTTGCTGAACAAAGGGCAAAGGGCGCGCCACGATCCGTGAAGGGACCAAATCTGACCTCGCATATCCGATGTTCTGAATGGCGAGATGAGATTGCTTGAGTGACTTTTGCGTGATCCCAAAGAGCTTCAGGCACGCCCCGATGGTTTCTTGCCCTGCAGGACCTGCCTTGCAATTTCCACCTTGGATTTGCAGCCGCACTATGACGAGTTCAAGACGCAAGACGCTTATGAAGACAGATCATCGAGCTATATCTGAAAAGGACACACGCTATGCCTCCTGTGCACTCAGGCAAATGTGTGCTTATGCACCGGGCTTCTCGCCATCCCGTCCCTCAGCTGATTGGTTGCTGTCTTGAGCATCCGTAAATAGAGAGCATGCACCAATCGATTCAGTTGGACTCAAGAGCGCTGGTTGAATGCGAACGCGCCTGGGTCTCTCCCTTAATCAGGGACATCGGGTGTTTTCGCTGGATTTGAGGACGCTCTGAAAAAGCGGTGACACATTGCGGATTATGGCCGTTTTCTCTCAAGGAACTGGGCCTATCAATCTCCAGACGAAGTGATGAACGGGGGAAGACACCGCAAGACCGTCTTACGCCTAGAACGAAGGAAGTAGCTGCATGGCAGCTTACCCCGAAGGCATGAAGAGCTCGCCACAAAAGGACTGGTCGCCAAGGAACTCGCTTCGCTGATCAAGTCGAAGAATTACCGCCGCTCTTCCTTCACAGTTGAAAGACGTTGTGCGCTCGGCACGGCTTAAGGAGATCTCTGCCAAGGGCAGGGAAATCAGCGGCGAACTCCGTCCGTCTTGCTACGGCGCTAGGTATTCACGGAACCTCGCCAGAGACCACTAACGATTGGTGTATTGAACGCTTTGTCTACAGAGGCACGGGATACCCCGCCCGACATTGATGTCACTATTGAGCATGAGCGCCGCGAAGAGGTGATCCAAATATCTATATGGGAAAGTATGGCTGTCACCGCGCCGGGCATTGTATCAAAGCCGTCATCCACTTCGGTCCCGCTCAGCATCCGACGAAGCCGGAAGTTCATTGGGCTCAGTCAGGACCCGCCATTAGCGGCTCTCAGGACGATATGGGAATTTCAGCAACTGTGCGGCGAGACAGATGCGGGGACGCTCTAGGTTCACGAAGCATGGACCGGTCGACTTCCGCATAACCTTGGAGCTGCGAATGATAAGATAACGGGTTACGCGTCACCTTTCGCAGCATGTGGGCGGCTTTGTCATCACTCAGGATCGCTTGGACGAGATGTGATCGGCTGAGAGAATTCGCGGCGATGGGCAGACAGGACACCATCATCGAATGGGATAAGACGACATTGACAGTTAATTGGGAATGCCTGCAGATTGACGGCTGGCCCTCGGTAATGCTGACGGCATTCGTAAGGCGTTTCGGTTGTATAGAATGGGAGGGCATCAGACCACACGAATTGCCAAATATTCCGCCCTGAGGACAAAAGGCACTAATGAATGATGTCAGGCAGACACGCTCGGCGTTCTTTCAGATGAGTCCACGCGCTTCAAATGGGAACTTCTTTACTCGATGCGGCCCGGACCTTTACGGATATGTGTTAGAATCGCATTGGTCCGGTCGGCCAATCAAGGGGGGACATGATTCATCCCTATTGGAAGCAGGCGGCGCAGGCGATGACCACGTCCATACCATCAAGGAGACTGGTTTCGGTTCTTGGAGAAGACTTGGGCGTCGCTATTCAAGAGCAAGCACATGCAGATTGCTGTTGTGGCCGATGGGTTCCACAACCCGTCTGAAGCGATCAGTCAGGCGAGCGCTGGGAGCCTTTCCGCTCTCCCGGCAAGAATCAGCGACTTCAAAAGAAACGGTTGCGTGTCCGGCTGTCTTCAAGGGGTATTTCCCTAGAGTTTGCTGAGGCCGATTTTTCAGAGCTTGAAGCTTTCTGGTTAATGGCTTCCTGAGAGCCAACGCCGCGAGTTTGCCTGCTGTCTACGCGTCTTGCTGGCTCCAAATGCCACCAATCCAGACGTGTTCTCTGTGCCTGCTGACTCGCAGCCGATGGGCATTCTATGCCCAGCGCAATCGTTCAAGACCGCGCGGCCGCACAATGTTCGAGGTGGGTCAAGAGTCTTGCGTCGAGAACAGCTATTGGGACAATACGCTGAGCGGGGCAGAATGGACGCTTGGCGGTTCGGCTTGTTTCCGGCGATCAAAGGAATGCAAAGGGATAGGACGGCGCACTGGATCGCCCTTGCAAGGATGGCCAACGGCTAGACATTCGGTTCGATCGGTTTGGAGGACGAACCAAAATCCCTCAGCGGGGCGCTCATTCAGACTAGCAGGGAGCGATGCTTCCACCTCATCAGGCATCAATCGCCGGGAAGCGCTATGGGCCGTAGAGGGTTTAGGGCGGAGACAAGCCGCTTTCCGCTATTTGGCGCCATTGTGGCAAGTATTGGAGGAAGGAGTCGTCAATCTGCAGCTTCCTGCGATGAGTCTGAGAAGTTTATGAAGATTACCTAGCACTCGCTGACACTACGTGAGCATCTATGACGTTCATGAGCGAAACTTTAGGGCAGACTGTTAAGTCATCGAAATGCGCGCTACTCAAGAGGCTCGCAAGGTGATTACCGTACGCAGGGACTTGTTGTGACCGGCAAAACCGGCACGGCGACGGGGCGTTGGTGTTCTCAGTTCGATGAGATGGAATCGGGGCATAAATATCGTTGGTCTGGAATGACAGTTCGAGAAAAACCGGGGCGCTGTGATGGCGGGACGGCTCTTACGGCATTCATGGCAAAGCTTATAACGCGTAAGTATTGTCATCATGTTGATTGCTGAGCGGGTAGAGGACATGTCGCATTTTTTGGAGCACGCTTGGTTATCAGGGACGCGGACGCGATTGAGCCAAACGGCGGGCATGCTGTGAAGGCCAGCGATCCTGTGCCGCAAAGGAGATCGTCGCGACAAGGCGGCTCCCAAACGTTCAGGTCGCTCGCCATCCAAAGGCTGAGACGCGAACGGGAAGCGCGATTAGCGCGGAAAGCAGCGGGGAGAACCGAAGACTGTGAGGCGCCTTTATGCCGCGGGGGCTCGCGTTCATCCGAGGACCACAAAGCGTATTTCGAGTAGACTTTTCATTAAACCGAAGCTCAAATATTTTTATTCAAGGCTGAATTCGGAGATTTACGGGATTGCCTCACTCATACAAATGCGCTGAAGCAGATGTATAGGCTCAATCGCCTTATTAATCCCGCCCAGGCGCAATCGCGCCCTCAACGGGGAGCGTAACCGGCATGGTCGGTAGTCGGACAGGCTTATCCCGGTCGAGTCTTCGACGCCTGTTTCAACCATTATTGGGCCGAGCACGAAGTTTAAGAACTCTGACCAAGCTTGTGTAATAGGTTGAGGTTCACCACGGCCCGCGATCTTTTGGCGCGGGTCTTCGCGCGTGTGGACGTTGTGCATAGGCGATGGTTAGGCCGAGCACATCGAATAGGTCGCTGTTCTCACGCATTCAATCAGTCTTCGGAATTGTGCGCGAGAGGACCAATCCCGTTCATAGCGCGATCACCTGAGCCCTTCGAGAAGCGCTATTGCGCGTTTACGGATTTACTCCAAAGCTGCGGTCAGCTCGTTCTTCGTCTTTGAAACAGTTCGGCAAATTCGCCAACATGCGCTGATGAAAATCTTGCGGCTGATCGGATTTTGCCGTCAGGCCCAAAATTGTCGTCGCGCGTCATATTGACATCTGACCATTGCCGAGTGCATTTCGATCATCTCAGGACTTTTGGCGCATCCGGTTCGGGATCGCCCTCCGGCTTTTGGCCCGGGGTCGAGGGGACTTCCCCGCCAAAATCGTCATCATTCGACACTTTGCCCCTTTTGGCGCGGGTCAGATGATGACATCAAACCGGGGTCTCCATCCCATGACGGATCTTCGACATTTAAATTGGCCTTCACGAGTCATAAAATGGTGAAATAGTCTTGCCGTCAGTAGTCCCGCGTGCGCCGACGATGATCTGTTTAAACTCGATCAAATGTGTTTCAGGGCGCATTCAGGACGATGTTGCGCACGTTCTTGGCGGTCCACACAGATGGAGTAGTTTTTGCCGAGTCGTGAGGATGTTAGGATCGTGCGGCTGTGCGCTGAAATTGCGCTAACTGCGTCGGCCATTCTTGCCGTCATTGGCGGTGTGACGCGGACCGCAAATAGCCGCGTATGGGTGCGAACCTCATTGAATTGATCATGGCACGGATCAACGCCGCGTGCGCCTGCGTCGCGCAAACACGATGTATTTGATGGTTGAATCTCGGCAGCCAGTGTCCGGAAAGCGGTGGAGCTCCGCTTTCGCATTTTGATCACACGGTTGAATCACGCTCGCAACATTGCGTCCGTCCGCGAACTTCACCTTGACGACTTTGTCCTGCCTTCACGTGTAGCTGTCGAATGGTCGAGATTATTGGCGATCGCGGAACGGCGTCAGGTTGTAGCCATCAATCAATCCCTTTCGCGCAGGAATATTCATACACGGGATCTGCCGGAAATAAATCATTACGGTGTCGCATATCGGTGCGCTTCGGTTGGTGGCCGATAGGCCAAAAGTTGTTGCCACGGCTGGCGCAAAGTGATATGAGAATGTCTCACGAAACTCTCGAATTGTGGCCCGCCGCGAATGACATTCTTCAACTGATAATGGAGGTCCAAAGAAATCGGAATCATATTGCAGTAAGTATCTTCGCCTTTTTCGCCGTCTAACCGCTGGAAAATGGTAAAGAAGATCGAGCGTTTTTCGGAATGCCCGATTTTACGGATCGTGTCCAGATCATCTGTTTGCACACGCCATCAATCAAACATGCTGAACGCGGTTGAAGCGCCTGAGTTTGGCAAGAGGGAGATTGCGGTCTGCGAGGAAGGATGCGCGGGCAGGCGATTTTGGAATTCCCAGAGAGGCAGCGCGACTGAAACAGTTTCCCACGCACAGCTGGCACCGGCCAAATGGCCCGTCTTGCCGTGCCGTGGGCGAGCGGTGAGGCGAGGATGCGATCTTTGCCGTGGGCCAAATTGGATTCCAGCGCCGGCCGTGATGGCGTTATGTTGATATAGGCGCGGCTCCACTTGCCGCCGCCGCGTCTCAAACGGGGATCGCGCCAAGCGATTTCGCCACACATTCTCCTCCGCCAACGTCCGGTTCCAGAGGTCGGCAGGCGTGGGTGACCCTCGAACATCACGCTCACGCCCATGACCATATCCATTTCGTACCACGTCCGCCATTGGTGGGTAGGCGAAAGCGCGTTGTGACGGGCGGGATATTCCTTAGCTTGGCGCACCTCGGCCGTACGATGCCGCAGCGTTTGCCTCCATCGGCCGCGAGTTTTGCCCGCGAAGATCATATAAATAATCGGATGACACGGCGTCGCGCGGCGTCCGCCCGGCAGGATGCGGCCGCGCAATGGACTTCGCGGCGCAACCGCGTGTTCATCGATAATGCCCAAGCAGGACGGGCGAGCGCAGGGTCGAATCCGCTCGCCGCGTATTCGGCTTGTCTCGCTGCAAATGGCGATATAGGTAATCCATAAGATAATCGCTACGCTAGGTCAGTTCACCGCAAAGGCTTTTGCAAAAAGCGATTGCCGAGTCTCGAGAGTCAGTGAGTATTTTGATTGGTAGTTTTTCTCAAAGTGCGCAGGGTCTTTGCGAGACTAAGCAAGCGCGTTCGAATTTCGATTTGTTTGCTTAAGATTGGCCAGCTGGGAACTTGAAGTCTTTTGATTGCGGAACCGCTCGAATATGTTTTACGGTTGCCCAGACCCGCAGGTTAAAAATTGGTCCTTCAATCTCAAAGAATTGAATGCGCAATAAAAGATAATGGATAGGTTTGCAATGTCGGCCCTGTAAGACACAATCCTTTGATCCCAAAAATATCTTGGCATCTGGTTTAACAATGCAAGCTTCTCCGACTGGGGCTCACCGAGTTAACAGCAATCTCAACGCTAGGAACTTGCGCCTAGTCCAAGTCTTTGTAGGTCTTTCTTCTGTTTACGATATTCACATTGTGCAAATCTAACTTTCAAAATCGAATGTTGGAAGTTCGGATCATTCAGATATTCTGTTTCAGATGCGGTTTTGTGGGGAAGCGGTTTGCGATTCACTTCAATCGACAATATGTTACATAGTTTGGACAGAGGACACTGCCTGATATTCGATGGGTATTCTCGAACGCAATATGATCGGCACTTTGGAAGTAATCCCGCGCGTTCTGGAGGTTCGCCTCCAATGAGCGCGGGCCGGTCGAGACTCCAAAACGCAGCATCCACAAACTGCCACAACGCATTTGCTCTTCGAGGGGTGGGAGAGGGAATATGGGAAAGACTTTTAGATGCTCAGGCAGAAAGTTCCTTAAAAGGTGGTCCTGTCCTAACTTCGTTTCAATTTTCCCGCACATTGGCTTGCAAGAATAGAAAAGAACGTTGTATAAGGCTCTGGTTTGGAGTGAGGACCACGAACCCTTGGTGAAGGCATTGGCACGGTGTTGATGGCGAAGGTGTCCGATGGGGCTCGCGTCGACATAATTCAGAATTTAGCATCCACCAACTTCGCGGAGCATTTCGACAGGCCTAGTATCAGAAATTTACGCGTTGTTTGATCGATATAAATAACATCCATTTTTACAATATCTTTGCGGCGTGAGCCACTCAATGTCATCCCCCAAAATTCTTGACTTCGGGACTATTGGTGTCACATTCCGAATAGAGGACTTTATCTAAACGTTTTCAATCGACCACCGCTTTCAGCATACCCCGATAGTCAGCCAAAAATGTTCGCGTTGCTATCCAGCGCCAGCATATCTGCAAGTCGAATGACTTCGGTTCCGCAAACGGTTCTTCCTCCGGTCATTCGAGGTTTTTTACCGACAGGTCGTAGGTTCCGTGTCGAGGTCGGACGCTTTGATCGTCCATGATTTATCGCTATTCGCCAGCGTTCTTGCAGCGTTACGGAACTCGGCCAAGTCCGGCATCATTTCAGCGGATTAGTATCTGCCATATTACGGACCGGGGTCGACGTTGGTAGAACAGATGTTTGCGTTTCTTCGGCCCTTTTCAAAGAAGAGCAGACCGTTTCACGCGCCGCGCCAGAAACGTCCCGGCAATCCGGTTCACGTTGTGCAGCGCACATTCATACCAGTAGGGAGTTTGCGCAAAGGGCAACGCTGGCATTGTCGGTGTTGACAGGAACCTGTATTTCTTAATACAATCGCGCGCGTCCTCCTGCGCGAAGGCTTTCAATGAAATGCTGCTGAACAGATAGGCGTTTCGGAGGATTTGATCGGGGAAGTTTTGTTGCAAGCTTATGTTTGTTTTATTCGTGCCGAACGGCGGCATGCGAGGGAGATGTCGTAAGCGGTCTTTTGTTCCTCAATATCCGCCATGCGCTCGGACAGCGTTATTCAATGCCAGATAGTGGTGTGGCGCGCGGATCCCGTGAGGATCATATTTTCATCAGGCGATCAATAGGCGAGCGGCGCTTGTTCTTTTGCCGTAAAGGGTCGTCTTGCAGTGTGCGGAGTCCGCTCTGGCGTTCTTGACCTCGGGGGCAAGTGATCATAGGGCTTCGCACAGAAAGCCGCCGATTCCGCAGCGCCTGTCATAAATCGTCTCGCCCAGTTCGGGTCGATCATGTGGATCATCGCGCGGATGACGCGGGCGCGGCGTATGATATTGCCCGCATTGCGCCCGCCGATTGCGCAATATTTTTGATGCGGGTTTCATTTACAGGTCGGGACAGTGCGTGTTTTGCTCTTGGCTGCCGAATTGTGAGCGCAGTCGATCCGGGTCTTTGAAGCGCCTCTATGCAACATATAACCATTCTGAATTTGTGCGGAACTTCGCCAAAAATCTCGGCCAATTTATATTCAATCGATTGATAGTCGCGTCGTTGTTTTGGAATTGGGCGCGGGTAGGCATCAGTCCGTATTGACGAACTCGATTCAGTCCGATCCGACTTTATCGTCATCTTGGACATTGTGGCCAGCGGTAGGGTTGATCGAAGATATATTTCGTGGCTTGCGGGAAATCTTTGCGGTTCACGCGCGGCTTTCTTCCCAGATCATCCAGATATTTCAGTAACAGCATCCAAGACGGATGCTCGCATAATCGAGCTCAGTATTGCACCCCGGCTCCTGCAACATGATGTCTCAAGATTTTGTTGAAGTCTGTTGTCGAACACGAAGGTTCCTTAGACCGCACGGTGCTAGAAAGATGTGCGGAGATGTCTACGTTTTGAAGGGACGGCGCTTTAAGTCTATCGGCCGCGTAGGCCGTACTTAGAAAAACTGGATTTTAGTTCTGATGTGCGGTTTGGCGGCGTGTCCTTGGAAGGAGGGTGAGGGATTGACCGCCCCCTCTCGTTCTAAAAGGTTTCGTATGTTTGTTGTCTTTATGGGCCGTCTTTCCTTGCATCAAGCCTGCATCGCGGCCATCAAGCTCCTGCGTTGTCAACACTGACTGGCAATAAGAACTGATCGAGTTGGATAATCGTCATGCCAAAGTTCATGGACCACGCCTTCATCTGCTCCGTTTCTTGCAGAACGCTCATCAAGTCCCATGCGGTTACGAAAAGTTTGAGGGGATAGGCGGGCATTGACATTGGCGAAGCAGTTTTGACGGACGCCGTAGAGGCTTTGGGACGTGCTGGATTGGGGTCGCGTGACAGGCCCAAGTTCTGGAAACCTGCCTTTGAGAACGCCTTATGCGCGGCTTTGGAATAGAGGTCTTCAGGGGCAAACAGGTTCACGTCGGTCAGAGTAAGCATCCATCTATTGAAGTGGCGCGCTGTAAACCGGAGATCAACGGATAAAACCATGTGTTGATCGTCTTCGCGGCTTTCGTTTCGACCTGCGTGCCGTCATGAAAAACCCCGTCCTATCACTCATGTTGATATGTTTTGACGCGAGAGTGTCACGGCCTTAAACGACCGCTGTGAGCACCAAGAACGCGAAGGCGGCCTTGTCGTTTTTGAGCGACTGTGCGCTCTGGCATCGCCTCAAAGGCATGTTGGATTGTTTCAGGTCGGATATTTAACGGACGGTGGGTATTGCGCGGATCCGGCAATCTTTCAGCGTGTTGTTGAAATTACTCTGCTATCGGCACTAAGTGATCCGTGATTTTTGTAACCGATTAGGTCCCGCCAGCCACAGGAAATTTGAAGGCTTTCACGGCGCGCAATGTCGAGTCGATGGTGGGTGGCTTCAATGGTTTTGTTCGTGCGCCGGTTCTTGGCTGAGTAGATCAGATTTGAACCCGAACGGCATTTCAATGATGGAACATCTTGAGCTTTTCCATTTCGTGCTTGTTTAATTTTCGTCAGGGGCAACGCGGATCTTATTGACGGTCTTATCGTTCCCGTCCTTCGCCTCGCGCATATAGGCAAAATATTGTCGCTTAATCCGCTTTCATTTCTGTTAGTTTCATTTTAGGCATTCATAAGCTCTGTTCGGAAGTGATCATATACGGTACCAGCGTCAAGGATTCAGTAGGTCGCGTTGGGGTGCCTTCGGCGATGTCGGAGCTTGGGGCGATACTGTTCTAATTTTATTGCGCTGATGAAGAGGCTTACAGGCCGCTCACATGAGCCGCACAAGGCGGACAGAGGCGAGTCGGAGGTTACTTCAAGTAAAAAAAATAGTCCGCCATGTATCCAAAATTGGCGTGCCATTTCGCCCACGATAAAGAGCGAACTCGCCGCTTCAGCGTCCGCCGTGACGTATTGCGGCTTGGTCTCGATGAACGCGATATAGTCTTCGCCTAGATTCAGGAATGGGCCTTTTGCGACGTCATCGCGGCAAGCCTTCGGACTTGATATATCGTAATGATGGTTTGCGGGGCTTGTGCGCATATGTCGTGAATTTCGCGGATCGAATTAGCTTCCGGTTCTTCGAATCCGCTTGTTGCCATATAAACGCTTAGCCATGATCCGGGTCCATAGAGCGCGAACGGTATTCGTCGACACGCCAGACCGTTAGTTGCGTGGCTAGGTTTTTGGGTCGGAAAGCGTCCATCCTTTACGCCTTTGCCACCACGGTCGATTTAGAGGACGGGATGGGGCGATTTCGGGGTAGGATTGGGGACAGGCGGACGAGGCCAGTTAGGGAATGCGGATTGTCCATTGCGATGGCTCCAGGCGGTTAAAACGTGGATGCAAATCTGTTCCGCCTTGTAGTAGAGGTTTGGGGAAGTTCCGAAATAGCGGAATTTCCTAAACGTCGACGTTTTTTATTGGTTTTTTTCTTTGATTCCTGCACGCAGCGCTGCATCGTCCATGTGTTTTGCGGATTGTCTTAGGCGACATGCTGAGTCCAGCGTCGAGAATCGCTGTTTCGATTTGCTTTGTGCTGCAGTTAGAGCGGGTTCAAAGGAAGTAGGGCTCATCGCGGCCATTGCAGTGAATAATAGTGTATAAGGGTTGCTTAATGTTCTTTGGGTTCGCGTGTATCGATATCATTCATCTTGGAGTTGCGTTTAAGCAATGCTCGCCTCTTGTGTGCCAGCGGAATTGTATCGGCGCACGGCGGACAGAAGCCCGTTTCGGCTAAGGGTTGTAATCCATCGCGGAAACCAATCGAAAATTCCAGTGAAACTGCCTGTTGGTGATCGAAAATCTCATGATGCGTCCGAAGAACGTGCTGATCGTCCTAAGCCTCATTCTCGTTCGAGAACCTTCGAATCAGAGGGAAACCTCTTACGTTTTGTGTGAAGGTTTCCGTTGTCTCTTCGACGAAATCAGCTTCTCGAACGTGGATTTCAGATCGATCCCGAGTAGAAATCAAGAGAGAGAAGCACGGCTGATCGACTCCGTGTTGCATTTTTTGCGGGCGTGCCAATGATTTGACTGTCGCTATCTGAAAGGCCCAGCGGAAGTGGTTCGTTTTCGGCACAGGCTTTATCGGTTAGGAGAGTCGGCCGGCAGCACTATCAAATTTAAGATCATTGGAAATTCATCCAACGCCTGAGATAAGCTTCAGGGAGATCAACCAAAATAGGTCTGCATCAGGAACGTCAGATCTATGGTTCTCGTCCACTTACACGGCGACAGACTTAATTTTAGTCGCTATTTCCAAGTCACCTACCTGCCAACCGTCGCTTCTAGATTCGGTCTGTTGATGGTTTACAATGAGAATAGAAGTCTTGAAAAACGATTCCAGTTTAGCATTTACAATAGGTGCCGGATGGTCTATCGCGACGTGCAAATATCCCTACTTTAATTGAGCGTTGTCGGCCAACCCGCCACCATTCGCATCTTCACACACGTTCTTCCCAATACTGGCTTCGGTTATAAGCACGCCGCACGGACGTTGCTGTTCTTGACGAAGCGGCAATAGGCTTCAAATCGCATCGGGGTATCAGAGGTCCGCTTATGGCGAAAGTCGAAAATGGTAGAGCGGGAACCGTGGGCCGTCACTTTTTGGCCCGAACACCCATGCGCCGAAAGCCTGAGTTCAGTGTTGTTCTCGCTCATGCATTTCTTGAAGACATGAGTGACGGGGGAGACAGCAATTGCCCCATGCGGTTGAGTTCCGCGTAGTTATATCAAGTGGGCATTGGCCACGTCGACAGGCGGAACGTTGTGTTTCGCGGCGCAATTCTTCATACGATGCCGGGACGTCCAACTTGTTTTCAAGGTCAAATCTCGGCCAACGCGCCAGCCGT
>Ga0163217_1064158_pt1 | contig 12671 bp, 5 predicted proteins | sample SynspAceP_FD_185933 | JGI IMG/M metagenome (GOLD analysis project Ga0163217, IMG submission 185933) | Saline lake microbial communities from Ace Lake in Antarctica - Synechococcus sp. Ace-P (PacBio error correction) | ecosystem: Environmental > Aquatic > Non-marine Saline and Alkaline > Saline ... | reverse complement strand
GGGAGGAATTTTGCATTACAAAAGCGCCTATCCTCGCCCATAACAAAATATAAACCTGAAACCTGCGTTGATATTCAGGGGAATAAAAACGAGCGGCCCATTCTAACAAGGTTGCTGACGGTTAAACAAACTCAGGGAGCAAATTCAAAACATTTGTTTAGATATTAGTTTATCCAACTCACCCTTCAGCTAATTAGGTTTTATCGCTTTGGCCCATACGATAAGCCGCCAAATATTGGCCGTGGCGCGTTTCATCAAAAACAGATGTGTTGTAAACTGTCGTCAAATTCTATCGGTATCCAGTGCTTCACCGCTGCCCTCATTATGTTGGCGAAATACTGATTCACGCAATCTGGCTATTTCTAATTACAGATATTTTGGGCATTTGCTTGTTGTAAGCAAAATAGAACCGATAGATCTTTGTTGATCGAGCAGGTGTGTCCACGGGTAGCGTTGTGCACTTCTGCAATATCACCTCATTAGCTATGGTGGGGCTAAAGAGGTTTTTAATTGAGCACAGGGGTTCGTGCGGCCAAGCGAGACTGCCATTTTGTGGGATCTAATAAATAGCTCTGAGCGCGCATCAACTGTGTCTGCAAATTTAGCTTGCTCTCACCACTTTGAAAACCTGTACTGGAAAACTGGATAAGCACTGTTAATCTCAAATACCGTGTATCGCGCTTATTGGTAATTCCCTTGGCAAACATTAACCATTCTAAGGCGATAGTTAAAGTCGACCAATCGATAAAACAAAGGGCTATTTGACCCGCGACAAAAATACCTGGAACAAAAATTTGCGCTATACGATTGACTAAACTGGCAACTAAAATCTGTTCCATTGTGGTCGCAATGCGTTTTGTGTCTTTATGGAAAAAATAACTCACTTCGACTCGCCGGAAAGATAAGTAAATGCCCCATTCTTTCTTTAAGGTGTTTGAGGGCAGGTCCGAATCGAGGCTGATTGATCGGTCATTTTCAAAGCAAGGGGTGGTTGGTTAAAATTAAGTAGTCACTCAACTCAGAAATTTTAAGACTTTGTTGGCCATCACTTTTAATATCGGGCCGAACTTGCTCAATCGCCCACGCTAATATGACGCCTTCTATGCACCAAACGGATGATTACTGGCAATAACAAGGCCACAGTCTGGGATTTTGCTAGAAAAGCGGGCTAAGCCAAGCAATTGCAGATTTTAGGCCCTGAATTTAAACTAAGTGGCAAACTTGGCTTTTTCTAAGCCAAGTAATTGATGTGTTTATAAAGGCTTATCGAGGGTGATGGAATGCCTAATATTTTGTCCGCATTTGCGCAAGCTTATTTGTCTAAGTAGATTTCTTTGGTTGGTGGGGGACGAGATTGAGTAGGCTTGAGGCGGGACTGCATTGACTGTATTTCCGCTGCAAAGACTATTTTAAAATGACTGGCTTTGGCTATTTTAAAACCGGATGCCTTAGCTGTTTAATTGCAAGCTAATTAAAACTAAATCAGGATAATGATAGGTTATAGACCTTAATAAAAAAACAATAGTTATTTTGCAAGTTAAAATTGCGGCAAATAAGTTCATTCATGCCCCCGCGCATAGAGCATTCGTTTTTATTAAGGGGGCAGCATGCAGACCATTAAACCCGATAACCACACCAGATGATTGGCATTTACATGTTAGAGATGGTGACATGCTTGCGGAAACCGTGCCCGGCCACTTGCTCGGTGTTTGCCCGAGCCATCGTCATGCCTAATTTGGGTACCGCCCCATCACATCAGGCAAAAATGGCCACTGGAATATCTGCTCTAGGATTCTGCAAGCGGAGAGGGCAATATACTAAATTCGAGCCATTAATGACCTTGTATCTAACTAATCAAAACTACGGTTGAGGATATTAAATAGAGGCTAAAACAAGCAGGCATTCAGACGCAAAACTTTATTCCTGCTGGGGCAACAACCAATTTCTGATGCTGCAGTTAAAGGTATACGAGTCTATATCCGGTTGTTTTGCCGCCTGCTGACAGGGGATGTGTTATTGGTTCATGGTGAAAGTTACCGAAAGGTCCACATTGATATATTTTGATCGTGAAACAAGTTAATATCGACCGTTATCTTTACTTAAACTGGTTAATGATTTTCCGCTATTAAAAGTGCGTGTTTAACATATCACGACCGGAGGATGCGGTAGATTTTGTTTAATGAAAAGTTCGGACAATGTAGCCGCAACCATCACACCACAACATTTATGTTAAATCGCAATGCAATGATATGTTAGTGGTGGTATTAGACCGCATAAGTTCTGTTTACCCTGGTACTTAAAAACGTAGTACTCATCAACAGGGCCCTGAGAGAAGCGGTTGCGAGTGGCTCTTGCAAAATTCTTTTAGGTACCGGATTCAGCTCCTCATGAAAAAACATCCGTTAAAGATCTGCTGTGGTTGCAGCGGTTGCTATAGTGCGTGGAGTTGCTTTTGGATTATACGCCCAAGTGTTTTAAAGAACCTTAATGTTCTTAGATTAAACTTTGAGGGTTTTGCCAGTCAGCACGGAGCAGATTTTTACGGTCTGCGCGTAACAACCGGCCACTGATCAACCTTGGTGCAAAACAAGCCTGGCAAGTTCCTGAGTACAATAGTGCTACCAAATGGTTTAATCCAAATCGTTCCGTTTTTTGCTGTCAGATATTAATTGGCATTGCAGTCCCTATTTAATGATTGCAATGACAAGCGAGTTGTAAAACTTACGGCGCCCTTTTATTGTGTTGTTATGACTGAATTGTCAGTGCAAACAACCCGAATTTTTGTGCTAAACCAGCTTGGAGCCACCTTTTTAGCCAGCCAATTGGAAAAGAGGGCAACTGGAAGGTTTAAGTATTTGATGCTTAGCAAAGGGCATTTTGCAGGCAAGCGTCTATTGAGCAAGAATATTCTTGCGGGCGCCGTGGAAGCGTGTTTTTCTTGAAGCCAGAGCAAATTCTAATGTATTAGTGTTCTCTGTGCGCGCACTGAGAAGCGAGAAGATGCGCGTTTTTTTGGGATATTGCCCCCGACCGCCAATGTAAGTTGGTATTTATAGTTGCACGAAACAGCCAGTGTCAGGTCTTGCCCAGCTTAAAAAAACTCAAAAAATATGGTGCTTGACGGTGATTATAGAATTAGAAGTGTTAGAAAGGGCTGGCGTAGCTCAAATTTGTTTTAAATTGACTCATTGGGCACAAGGCATTACTTCTTTACTGAGTGGCGAAATGATAATCTATTTTTTCATCCATGGGCATGCAATAATTATGTCAATCTCAGCAGGCAGATTTTGCAAGCCCACATAAAGCTTATTTATACCCATCAGCAGTGGACTAGTTAATATTAGCGTTATCAAAGGAACTATACCGAACCTATTACGTGTGCTCTTAAAAATGCGGCTCATTCGCTATAAAACAAAGCACAGAATATGAAAAAATTTTGTCCTACAGTGGATTTCGCAACAATATCAAAAACAAAAATGGCTTACACATGCACTTAGAAAAATGGTGTGTAGTAAATCTGTGGTCTCCATAGTTGTTGTCAAGCAAAGGCAAAATGTTTAAAAATTTGAATTGTTTAAACTTTACAGTGGTTAAACCGGGAATTATTCCATGGGGACTAAATTAGTTGCCGTAGTGGTCGAGACCAAGTGGCAACGTGAACCTTGAACAATGGCAAGGTGAACGCTATATCCCATCAAGTTGTGGATGAGTTAATCAAGCGCTTGATCGGCAGGAACAACAAAAAGGCAGTGGTCGTATTACCGCCAAGCAGCATGTTGTCTGGCGTTATGACTTAAAATGTTATGCGCGAGAGTATGAGCTGCTGCCATGCAACTGCGTTGAAAAAGCTCACGTTTTGTCCAGACGTTTATTAGCCTTTCCCTATTTCTGTTTGGTTGGCTTGTAGTGGTCATGCGGTTGCCAAAGGGCATTTTTGCTACTATCTGCAGAACTATCGTATGGTGTGAAGGTAAATTTAAATTGGTTTAAACGAAGTTGGCTATCGCCATGACCATGCATCATGCGGGGGTTTGAACTTGCTCGCGGGGCGATTATCTCCGGTATTTTTTCAAGGTCGTCTGTTATACTAGGCCGAAATGATGTCTCCACAAGAGGCGGTCACGCTGGATTTCTAGATAAAGTGGTCAGTGAGCAAGAATTGTACCAATGACTTGTAGCTATTGCACGGCAATGGACTAAACTCGATATGAAGTCCACACTATCAACCAAATTTAACAACCAGAGCTGAATTACTGGCTATTTTGGATGAGTCCATTATTAAAGACCAAAGCACTCGTTATAAAACGACTGGGTTTACTTACCTACTAATATAAGGAGAATATTTTGAATAAAAGGAATTTGCGTCATTAGGCCTCAAAACAGCCTTACTCGACAAATCTAGCTACTTTGGGTTTCAGCCTAATGGACTGATATTCCAAGCCTTTAAGTTTACCCGCTATATACAGGGTAAAAGAATGTGGTAGCTTAAAAGCGAAAAACTGCCAGTGGTAAAACCGCCGCTTTTGGTCTGGGCTTATGCAAAATCTTAGGTTGGAAAACGTTTTCGAAATTCAAATCCTTAGGCTTGTCCTACTCGTGAGTTGGCGAGCAAGTGGCGAAGAAATTCGTCGTTTTGGCGCGCGGAATTCATAATATCAAAGTTCTTGACCCTATGTGGCGGTGTGCCTATGGGACCACAAAATGCTCTTTAGAGCACGGTGCCTCATATTATTGTTGCGTACGCCTGGCCCCGTATCATTGATCATTTATCCGTGCCGCTCGATTTAGTGAGTCAATTACCTTGGTTTTAGACGAAGCCGACGCATGTAGACATGGGCTTTTGAGATGAAAATGGGCCGCGGTTATCCGCCATGTTCAGGAATGACCGCCAGACCTTGTTGTTTTCAGCGACGTTATCCAGGAGTCAATGTTGCACAAAAAGTTAAGTCAAGTACAAAGTAACCTGTGGAAGTGAGCATTAGACGCCGCCCATGATTACCAGCAGTATTGAGCAAATATTTTTTGAAGTAGGAAGAGGCTGCATCGAGTTAAGCGGTTGCGGCTTTGATTGAGTCATTTTACCAACCTGAATCGGCGACATTTCTGTAATACTAAAAATTGCCTGTCAGGAAGTAAGCGATTGAACTCATTTAGCCCCCCATTGGCGTAATCAGCAATTAGCCCTGCCATGGCGATTTGAACAAAAAGGAACCGCACTCAGGTGTTAACTCGCTTTGCTAACAAAAGCCGCTTCGGTTTGATTGCAACTGATGTGCTTCGCGCGTTTTAGATGTAAGAAGTCACCGCGGTTATTTCTATCAAATTACCCTGACCCTGAAGTACATATTCATCGCATTGGACGTTACTGAGGCGAGCTGACGCAAAGGTTTAGCCTTAACTTAGTCGCACCAAAGAAATGGCCAGATGCGAATTTGCCATCGAGGGACTATCAAGGTTCTAAAGTTTAAGTGGGTGGGTATTCAATCGATTCGCTTTTCATTCAAAAACCGTTTAGTTGAACCTGAATTTGTCACCGTATGTATTGATGGTGTAAAAAAGATTAAGTTGCGACCGGAGATATCTTTAGGCGCGTTAATTAAAGGATGCTGATATTTCCCATCGGACGATGTAGCAAAAATTAACGTCACAGCACCCAAACTTATGTGGCGATTAAAACTCGCCCCCAGTGGTGAAGCGCAGTTTAAAACAATTCAGCGAGGTAAATTAAAAAGGTTCGTAAAGTTTAAAGCCCGTAAGTTGGAGTTTAATTACCGCTGGCGGACAATCAAAACGAAGGGTGATGAAAAACTCTACCAGGGAGTTGCCATTGTAGGCCGTTACATTTGAAGTATAGGACGCGGCTGAGCTAGAATAGATATTGTAATTGCTCGATTTGCCACTTAAATGGGCTTTTTGCATTTAATCTTACCCTGAGCAAAATTTATCTTTACCAGCGGTCTGCTGACAGCTTAACAAGCTATAGTGTTAATATCGGTGTAGCCAAACATACGTTTTTGTTCGGTTTTGGTATTCAAAACCCTTTTATATACCGCGCTCTCACCCCGCACGTATAGACATCAACATTTAATTGCCTAGATTACCAAAGCCAACTCGTCAAAGTGACTGGAATTTGAGGAAAAAACCGGGAAGTGGGCCGCTCACACTTTAAGCCCAGTAAAAGCCTTGGTAAGAAGCTAAGAGCCTTAAAGCGATTTCACCACAGAGAAGTTCACTTGGGGTTAAGCTAAAAGCAAAAAGCAAAAAGCAAAAGCATTTTCACCACAGAGGGACAGAGAGTCACTGAGGTAAGACATAAGGACATAAGACAAAAACAGATTTAATCTCATCTAGCGCATTCAAACATCTAGCTCTGCTTTCTCAGTGATCTCTGTGAAGCGAAGCCTCTGGGTTGAAATCCGGCTGTTTTTAGCTTGTATAAATATAAGTGACTGCAGTCGAAATTATACGAAACGGGCTGTTAATAGGACAATCCCAATACTAAGGTTTTAACCACAGAGGGCACAGAGTTCACTGAGGTTAAGACAAAAGATTAAAAACAATTTTAATCTAAGATCTTTTTAACATCTAGCCCTGCTTTTCTCTGTGATTCTGTGCAGCGCAGCCTCTGTGGGTGAAATCGCTTTTGAGCTTGTATATAATATAAGTGGACTGAGTCGAAATTATACGCAGCGGCTGCTAACAACAAAAACCAACAAGACTAGGTTTTAACCACAGAGGGCACAGACGTTCACTGAGGTTAGACAAAAGATAAAACCAATTTTAAATCTAAGATCTTTTTAACATCTAGCCCTTCTTTTCTCTGTGATTCCTGTCAGCGCAGTCTCATGTGGTTGAAATCGCTTTTTAGCATTTTGTAAATAATAAGTGAACTTGCCAGTCGAAATTATACGAAGCGGGCTGTTAAAGACAACCCCAAGAATAAGGTTTTAAACCCCACAGAGGCACAGGAGTCGCTGAGGTTTAAGACAAAAGATAAACAGGATTTAATCTACATCTAGCGCATTGTTAAACATCTAAGTTCTGCTTTTCTCAGTGATCTCTGTGCAGCGCAGCCTTCTGTGGTGAAAATGCTTTTTAGCTGTATAAAAATATTAAGCGACTGTTAGTCAAATTATTACGAGCGGCTGTTAATAGACAATCCAATTTACTTAAGGTTTTAAACCACAGAGGCAACAGAGTTCACTGAGGTTTAAGACAAAAGATAAAACAATTTTAATCTAAGATCCTTTTAACTCTTAGCCCCTGCTTTCTCAGTGAATCCTTCTGTGCCAGCGAAAGCCTCTGTGGTTATGAAATCGGCTTTTTAGCTTGTATAAATATAAGTGACTGTTAGTCGAAATTATACGAACTGGCTGCTAACAACAATCCCAATACTAAGGTTTTTAACCACAGAGGGCACAGAGTTCACTGAGGTTAAAGACAAAAGATAAAAACATTTTAATTCTAAGATTTCTTTTAACATCTAGCCCTGCTTTTCTTCAGTGCATCTCTGTGCCAGCGCAGCCTCTGTGGTAAAAATGCTTTTTTTAGCTTTTGCAAAATCACTGCGCGTCAAGTACACAAGAACAAAACAGATTAATCTACAATCTAAGAGCATTCAACATTTAGTTGTGCTTTTCCCAGTGATCTCTATGCAGGGCGCACCTCTGTAGTGTGAAAATCGCTTTTTTAAGCTTTTGCAAATCACTGCGGTCAAGACACAAGCTAAAAAACGGATATAATCTACATCTAAAACGGCATTTAATATTTAGTTCTGCTTTTCTCAGTGATCTCTTGTTGCAGGCGCAGCCTCTGTGGTGATATGCTTTTTTGCTTTTCCCAGTGATCTTTGTGCAGCGCAGCCCTGTGGTTGGAAAATGCTTTTTAGCTTTTAATCAATGCAAAACTGTTAATTTAATATCCCTAAATATTTATGCACTAGTTTAGTGAGTCTCGTGCATTGGCCCAACCGAAAAACTGTCAAACTTAAAGAGATCAATAATGAACGCGACGATTATTGCTTTACTGGGTTATATCCGCTTGGACTTTGCTATTGTTTGGTGGCTTTGGCCATCTAATCGTACTGGCTTAGTGATGAAGCAAAAAAAAAGGCGGCAAATGGATTTAAAAGCGGATGGCTTCGATTCACCACCCTTGGGTCAACGTATAACGAGCAACAGGCCAATTGTGTGGAAAGTTTTGCCTTCATTGGTGGTATTACTGCTGTGGCTTTAGCAAGCGATTCTGCCGTCATCACCAATGGACTTGCACAGATTGTTGATTTGCCGCCTGGTCAATCAATCAGTCATTTAATCTCTACTCGGTGTTGGCCAGTGCAAGCTGCGCTTTTGCGTTCTTTTTAGTTCAAGTGGCAATCTGTATATATTGGATTGTTATGATTGACCCTTAAATTTGTTTAGGTAGTGATTATGCCTGTGTCCATTTCAATGCAAGACGTGGTTTAAAATATTCGCCTTGTGAATATAATTCAGAAGCCTTAGCTCGCTGAACAAATTTTATTGATCCGCTATTCATCAACTCGTGGCCGTTTATGCCCAGAATGCGGCAACCTGCATTTACAGTTAATGTGGTAGAGGTGATCATCTGAGTTACATGCCGCAATTTATCGGCGAGTCCGGCGATATCATGTTGCGTAAGGAGGCTGATGCATACTTTTGCGAGTACGGCGGAAATGTAAAAGTGTGTGGCAATTGCTCAGCAACGGGGCGTGGTAGCGATTTGATTAATTGATGTTAGTTACGAATTTGGTTGAAATACGGATTTTTGCAATCCCTTTCTACGCACGTGGCGTATTCCCCGTGCCGCGGCAAAGGAAAGTAATATATCCTTTTAAACCAAACGATAAATGTGCGTGGCGTGGTGGTGAATGCGGGTGACATTATTGTAGCGGATGAAGATGTATTGCGGTTATTCCTAAAGGCGCAACTGAACGAGGTTTACGCTGCAGGCTTAAAGCACGTACAGATATAAAGATGCTCTATGCGACTTAAACCACAATGGAAAAAACAAACATTTCACAAAAATTGCGGCCAAACTGGCAGAACCTGGGTTTTAAGGGATTAGTAAATTACATATTCCCCATAATTTAACAACCGGTAGGGCCTTTGGTAAGGTTTATCATTGGCCCACTTTTTTGCGATTAAATCAATATTTATGTTTTCATTTTTGAGCGTTTAACTACGCCATTTCGGACTCACATCCAGAAACAACCGCCTGCTACCTGCTTGCGTTTCTGTCGTTATTATTCAGAGGCATTTGTGGCGCATATTATTTCCGATTTCAATTTTTGGCTGCCAGTATTGCATGATAGAGGTGTCGGATATTTGGCTTTCTGGGTAAATTAGTTTTGATTGGCTGTTCAGAACGTGATAGAGCTACTTTCCTGTGAACAAGAGCTAAGCACATTACTCTGGATGGGCGCGCTGATTTTGGTGCTTGCTGCCGAGTCTGTTGTGCTGCAATCTTTGCTAAATCATCAAGCGGCTGTTAGGTAACTTCCCCATGCGTATCCGTTGCGCAAGCCCATTCGTTATGTTATCCGGTCAGAGTCTAAGTTTTTTTTCAAATGAATTGCCGGACGAGTCGCCACCAAAGTATTGGCAAACTGCCTTTTAGCCGTTGCGTGAAGCGGTCATGAAATCCCTCGACATATTGTCTACGTCAGTGTGACTTTTTCAGTATATCGTGTATTGGTGTTCAGTGCTGATTGGCGTTTGATACTCCATAGCCCTAATGGTTTGTTATTTATGGTTTATTCTACGTAAATTGTACCCAATTTGAAAAAAGTGTCACAAAAAAACAAGCCGATGCTCGTTTCTATCATGAGGCCGCGATACGTCGATAGTACACCAATATTGCACAGTTAAGTTGATTTGCCCTTACCAGTTCGGGGAAACTGAGTATGCCAAAGAGGGAAGGATTGGCTTTTTAACAAAGTGTTTATCCGCAGATGGTTTAGTGACTATTCTTAATGCTTGTTGTGGTTAAACAATGCCTTTTTGGTTTTTCGTGCATCATGCTTTGTTCTATTTATCTGTGGTTTACAACAAGCAATTTTCAGCCCAGGTGATATTGCTATTGCAGTTAGTCTGAGTCTGCGCCTAAATGCATGTCGCAATGGATTTAATGTGGGAGGTATCCAAACTTATTTGAAAACATTGGTACGGTGCAAGATGCATTAATAGTTTGCTGTGCCTACTGCAGTTAAAGATGTGAAAACGCACAGAGCTAAAATAACGGCGGCCATTGAGGTTTAATCAGGTCCATTTGCTTATGAGGGACCAGACCCGTCGGCCAATGCAGATTTAACGAATTAAATATCAAAAAGTAAACCCGGTGAGAAAAGTCGGGCTTGTTGGTCGCTCGGGAGCGCGGTAAATCAAACTTAGTTAAACTTACTATGCGTTTTTACGACAGTCAAAGTGTGAGATTAAAATTATGGGCCAGAATACTTGCGCAAAAGTTAAACCAAGAAAGCTGCGGAAGCGAAACATTAGTATAGTGACGCAAAGCACGTCATTACTGCATCGCCTCAGTGCCGTGAAAATATTCTCTATTTGGACGCCTCGACGCTACCGAAAAGAGCGATATGTTACGGGCGGCAAGCCAGCTGAATCTCATGGTTTATCAAGCCTTATTCTATGCCGAGGCAGAGTGGCTACGATGCCCATGTTAGGGAGACCGCAGGTGTCAAAACTCTCTGGTGGGCAACGTCAGCGTATCGCCTATTGCTCGAGTTTAGCTTAAAGACGCACCCAATTTGATACTCGATGAAGCAACCTCGCTCTCGATTTCAGAGGTTGAAGGCGGCTATTCAGCAATGTTAGATTAAAAATCATGGAAAAACAAAAACGGTATTAGCCCATCGCCCATCGCTGTCCATTTTGTCCACTATTGCGCAAATGGATAGATTTGTTTGATTTTAGATTTCAGGGGTCGTATTGTGGAAAGCGCGTTCCCCACTCTGAATTACTGGCGTGCGTATATACGCGAAGTTATGGGCACATCAAACCGTGGTTTTATCGGTTTAGAATAATCACTTTTAGCTCTTGGCTTACTCCAACTGTATTTAGAGTAGGGCCATTAAACTTTCATTTTAAGCGTAAGTAAACCTTCTTTTTAGGTTTTATAAAAGCCACTGTTGCTCAATCTTACATCAAACTATTTCTTCAAACGGAATAAGGGACGAATAAATCCCTTTCTATTTACTCCTGATCTATTGTAAATTCTAAAGCAATAATTAGGCTTTGTTGATGAGACAGAATTAGCTAATAAGGGCATATTAATTATCAAGTTAATGCAGAACAGCATAAAACTATCTGACTTCCATAGTTTTTTCCATAATTAAAAATTATTTTTCTACAGCCCTAAATTTGCTTATCTGCTTGATTAAGTAGCTTAGGTGAAGTAGTATTTATTGCAAGCCTCTAGTTTCTGTTTCCAGAGGCCTTAAGTACTTATTGCTTATTTTTACCCAGTCCAAGTTGGGAATAAGTCGTTTATGTTGATGTAAATTACATAGAATGAGGGGATAAAGTTTGAGAATGTGTGGATTTTTGTCGGCATCCTGAATGCACTTTGTGTTCTTTCTCAGTAATTGGGGCAAGGGTAGTCAGCCCAAAAAAAATGACGTTTCTTATGTTAATCATTCCTGTTCATCTTGGCTGAACTCATTCCTATGTTCGTCAAAGCTATGCGTACTTTGGGCATTTGAAACCCCAAATTTTGTTGAAACAAACCTTCAGACAGGAAATCTACGAGCTATAAAAAAAAGGTTTTTGGTTGAGTAGTGATGTGGTATTCAGTACCTGCTGGTTAAAAAACTACCCTGAAAACTGTTGCTGATTGAACCCCCTTAGTTAGATCTATTTTTTTGTGTTGTGCAGCCGCAACTTTACCTTGCAACAAAAAAAACTATATTGAGGACCCGGACAAAGTTAATAGCATCTACTGGTGCAAGCAGGAATTGGTTTAATGCAAACCTTTGGAAGCAAACTTAAATGCAACTTTTTACTTGGATCAAATTAATTTGCTATTATTCCGCAACGAATTACTTGAAAAAACGTTTTGATTTATGGGGTTTATGTAATGAAATTTGCCACTCAACTCCGAAAACAGGTTAATCCCAATGGACTTTCATTATTCTGAATAACTATTTAGAAAGCGATTCATTCCCATATTTTTACTCCATTTTCCTTAAATATGCTTTTCCTTAAAAAGGCAGATGTTTGAAGGGGCGCTTTAAGGACAAAGTAATGGGCAAAATCGGCAAAACACTAAAAGTTGTAAGTTAGGCTGCAAAAAAATTTAGTCTTGGGCCCAAGTGAAAACTGTTTTTAAAACTGACTAATCGGCTACTATTGCCAGGGGGATTTAGATGGATTTAAAGATTTGATTTCTTGTTTATAAAAAGACTTTTTTTAATCCAGTAATTAAATTTTTACGGCCCCGTCCCGGCCTTGATAGTTTTGGAATTTTTTCAGGGAAAATTTTTCCAAAAAAAAAATAAATCTTTAAAAAAACAAAAAAATTACCCAAGGGGGGGGGCCTGGATTTTTGTTTGGGGAAAACTTAAAAAAAAAAATTTATTAAGTTTTTTCCTCTCCAAAGGGAAGTTGGCAAGATTTAGGGTGTAGTTCCAATTGATCCCC
>Ga0163217_1057299_pt1 | contig 12671 bp, 12 predicted proteins | sample SynspAceP_FD_185933 | JGI IMG/M metagenome (GOLD analysis project Ga0163217, IMG submission 185933) | Saline lake microbial communities from Ace Lake in Antarctica - Synechococcus sp. Ace-P (PacBio error correction) | ecosystem: Environmental > Aquatic > Non-marine Saline and Alkaline > Saline ... | reverse complement strand
CAGGGCCTCGCCAAGATCTTCAAGGTAAGATTTCTTCGCTTCGTGCGGAGGTAAAATGGGGGCAAACCTTACGCGTGTAGTCGATGTCAGGCCAAAAACATCTGCATGGATTACCTACCCCAGGAATTTGCTTTCCAATGAGTTGAGGTCAGTAATCACAAAGAAGAATCTACCGCCAAAAATCAAGGTGATGCGAGAAAGAATACGATCAGATCTACTGATCGCTTTGCACCGCTAGGTCGACTCTGAAAAGATTAGAAGTGAAATCGACGGGCGAGCGTGAATTACCTCGAAAACCTGCCACTCATTCAACCAGGCTAGACGCATAAATACAACAGGAAATGTCAGAGCCAATCTGAAGGGATCGATAACGCCGTTCGATTCCAGCCCAGGCAGAAAAAAAAAACAAAAAAAAGTCAAAAAAGCATTGATTGATGTTGGTTTTATCATTCATCGCTTGGGTTAGTGGTGCCCAGCGGAGATGTTGATTGGTGCGAAAGTAATGGATGGCAGCTTGAAAAAGCCCAAAAAATGCCAAAGATCAAACAGGGACTTTCTGGTTGCAGATTAACTTCCACTTTATCCAAAAAAAGAAACACAAAAGGCCCAGGTGGACTTTGACACCTTGGATCGACAAGCCATGAATCTTCCTCAGAGTGTGAAGGTAGCGTTAGAGCTGGATGCAGGAAGAAGTATTCATTCTGTTGTAGCATTCACCCTTGGAGGGAAGTCCAACAATCATCGAGAAGATTGAAGCCTTATTGCTAATACTGCCCCAGATTTGGGACTCCTTTGGGTTAGAGAGAATCCCTTCGCTATGAATAAGCCCCTATGCGAACGATTAAAATCCCAAGAAGCGCATATTCATCTTTTAGGCTTGTCGAAGCAGACGGAAGTGGGGACCGAAAGCCGATCAAGCATGCATTGAAGTGTATAAAAAGTTTGTTGGTAAAAAACCGCTTTTACTTTTGAATCGTGTTCCGTTACGACATCATGGAAGATGTCACTGGAGAAGTACCCAAGAACAAAGAAGCTGGGTACGTGCTAAAATTCAAATCAACTTTTAATGTTAATATCAAATTTATGCAGGACGATCATCTGTCAAAGGCTTTCCCGCTTGGGATACTCATATGTGGAAATCCACCTTGGAACTATCACCCGAAATGGCGGAGACGAACAGGGAATCTTTCTGGACTATCCCTATACGGATCAAGATCTATCCGAAATGAGTACGCACCGAAGTCGGCTTTGTTGGAAAATCTGGCGGAAAGACGGATCATGGAATACAGATTTTGGGTAAGATTTGAATTTATATTCCCGTCTCCTATGATTTCCGGTGAATTGGATTCATAATCCTACGCTCTTTAAGTGGTCATGGGGGGAATCAATGGCCTATTCATTCAATCATTTTACGATCAAGCGCATATTGAAGATCAGGTAGACCCAGCTCAGACCAGATTGATGCAATGCTTTTTCAATCCAGTCTATGGGGGCTATTCACAGCGAGTATATTGCGAAGGATATGCCGACGACTCTATTATTTCTATGACAACTTGAAGCGACTGCGTCGGGCAGGAAAATGGGGAAAGGAACGGAGTTTGAAGGAAAATTTCTGGAAAAAAGCGGATAGGTCATCGTCAGTTCCAAAGCTATTGGACAAGTTTCAGGTGGAAAACCAGTTCGAAAATTCCAAATGGTTCAAAAAACCGGACGTTAATTTGGTCAACTACAGCAAAGTGAAATGACTGAAAAAAAACTCAGAAAAGAAGAAGATTGGCTACCTTAGGTGCTTTTGACGATCGCATAGAGTACCCACCTCATGGGAAAGAGGCAAGGCGGAATGGGCTTTACCCCCGATTATTAACCTTTTGAGATCCTGGAGGGGATCAAAAAAAATTGCTTCTGGAGAATCTTTCCTTCAAATGTTCAAATTTTTGCGGAGCTAGACCTCAAGAACAACTTGGAACTCAGATCATGCAAAGAATGGGACGTGGGGTGATTCCCTTTTTTGTTAAAAAAAATATGAATCAGAAAAGCCATTTATCCCCTCGAAGGAATAAATGGAATACCTCGCAGCGGCAAAAACCTGGTCATTCAGTACAGGACTTTTTGCAAGACTTGGGAAGATTTCAAAGGGATGGTGAATATAATTAAAAGGACTTCTATTGGTGAAGGAATCCGCAAAAAGAAATCCCCTACCACCAATCGACTAAGATAGGCAAACGGATTTGCATTTTGCCCGACCAGAACGTTGGGGAAAACCCGAACAAGCCCAATTTTCTATCAAAGCCTAGGCCTTCCTAATTGGAGGCTTCCATTTATCGGGGATCTGTCTTTGTTCATTCGTCCTGACATACCGTCACTCGCATCGGGATAAAGACCCACCAAAGAGTGTGGAAGGGTAATTTTACAGCATCAAAGGAAATCATAACAAAATGGACGCGGCCACTTTACATTCAAAAAATACGGCAGCTTACAACAACCTCCGCAGCGGATTTTTGACGGAATCCTGATATTAGTTGGTTTTGGCGTGCTTTGGTCTTTCGAATGATTCAAATTTCTCCGGTATCGCACTGGAGCTATCTTGTGCTTTTTGGGAATGTCTTTCTTAGTGCCACTTTGCTTACCTATGGAGCAGACCGAAAAGCTTTGCACCCTCAGTTTGATCCATGGGCCTTTTTTGATTTCCCCCGCTTTTCGGCGTAAGATATGTGACATGACTTCGCCCTCGGGGAAGTGGTCTATCGGAAGAAAAAAACAAAAAATTTTTCCGCGCCAAGCCGCTCAGCAACAAAGTACTTTCACTTCTTTATTTCTGGCTTTGTTGGCGGTGGTTGTTATCAATAAACGCCGATGCAAGATTAACGGAACCATCTGGTGCCCAAACGGATTCTAGTCAATTTTCTCTTTGGTTGGATGGGCTATTTGTTTTTGGAGCTTTTTCAATCCAGCAGGCAGAAAAACATGCGTTTGAAGCCCCTGGTTTTACGCGATGCGTGGGATTGGTTTTTACCAAGCGATGGCCAATTCCCGCTAGTCTACTTAATGTTTAGACCAGAAAAGGGGACTTCCACACCCTTCTTGAATTATCCTGATTATCCTTATATCGCTAGCGGGCACCTTATTTGGGGCTTCAAGCAACAATTTTTGGAGTGATGCGGCCAGAGTATCGCTTGGCTTTGGACCGAAAAAATCACGCAGGATGAGCATATCCTTCACGCGGGTGCTCCGGTTTTTTCTTTTACTCGATGCAGGTCAGTTTGAGCATCTCAGGCGATGATGGCGATGCTAATGGGGATTTTGGCAATGGGTGCCATCCCCCAAGCAGGAAGCGGATTTGTTATGCTATTTTAGCTGTTATTTTCTTCCTAGGTTTTGCTGCATATTCAAGGTACCCGAGGAGCGTTTAGCTGGTATTCACTTTTTGGAGCCTGGCCTATTGCATCACTACGCGGGAAAATTTCAAAATTTCTCAGTAGGAGGGTGTCAGTGCAATGTTACTAGTCTTCTTTATTCTAAAATACACGTCATGTTTCAAGGTTGTGGAGCAACGTGAGAAAGATGCGTTCCAGCGCTTGATCCTGAAAATCCCTTCTAGCTACAAGTCCGATTGGGAAAAACCAACGAACCTTCGGAAGATATTTAGCCAATAAGCCTTTTTGGTGAGGTTGGGTTACGGCAGGTTTTTGGGGCGGCTCGATTCAATCCCAATTCATTGTATGGCCTCAATACTTGCTACCGATAGGCTGGTATTGTCAAAATTCTGCTGAGACTGGAATAGTTGGTCTTGCCAATCCACCTCAGTTTGATAGGATTATTGTGTCTCGGATAGAGGAAGGTCATATCAGTATGGAATCTGAAAGATAATAAAAAACAAAAAAAACCTACCGCGATGGCTATCTACGCCTGTATTGTCGGAGTGTTTTCCTCCAGTTATGGCAATCAGCGTTTTTGGGCAAATCCTACCGGAATGATCATGAACTTTGGCTATTCCCTCTTAGTCTTTCTCATTCCCAAATGCGACAAAAAATCACTAAATGGAAACACTATTCTCCATCCTTTCAGCAGCTTATAGTAGGCTATTCTTTTCATTTGAGCCCGCGCAATTTACGAATTGATCCTTGCTTTCGCATTCAAAGACGTCATAAACAAAAGAGTCTTTTCAGTCGGCTGGAAGCCGAAAAACTTTGCTGATTCTCGTTCAAAAGCCTATAAGGCTGTACGATACGATAATCGAATCCACGAAGCAAACCTTGCGCTTTGATCGCAAATCAAAACATCAGCTACTTGGTGATTGCTGATCGCTTCAGCCCGAAGACAGCAGCTTTTCCCTTCGCAGATTAGGCGCGCAAGTATTTAGAAGTTGGTTTGAAAAAAGTACCAACGTTGAAATCGCTAAAAGCGGCAATTGATCCATTGTTCAAAGGATCGGCTTATGAGTCCGCTGATATTAGATGGCGGATATGTTCTTTCATCCAGATATTTCATCAGGCGATAGTTTCCAATCGAGCTGTCTGGATTACCCAAGTAATCTTCAGGAGAGCGGATGCCAGCGAATTCAAAACCACCAGGGGTGGCGATTTTTGGATGGCCTTGTCTGAAAGGGCAATCAGGAAATGCCTTCTGCAAAGGAGCGAAATCAACTGGCCTTTCCAGCAAATTTTAAACAGGTCAGCAGGCGTTTTGAGTACGAAGTGTTTGCTTGAATACTAATTTCTACTGCCGCGAAATTCCCGATCCCGGTCAGATTTTGACAGAGGAACTGGACAGCCTGCTACTTGCGCGAGTGAGTGCGCTCTTCAGTACTGCCACCTGAGCTTTGCAGTCTATGGATAGGTAAGCAAAACACTACGTCAAAAGTGTATGCGAAGCTTATAGCTCTGAGCCAGAGGTCTAGAAAAGTCAGGTATATCACCCTTCTCTTCCTCATTCCCATAGTCACGCTCATGACACTTGACTTTACCTGCACAAGAGGTCTGCAGTTTGGCACTTCCGCCACGAGTTATTGCACCGTTGCTTTAGTGGTCCTTATGGCTGATCAAACCTGGTTTTTGGCCTTTCGATCTTGGCCTTGGAAGCCTAGTTACGCTAGTAATCTTGTTAAGATTCATATGTGGATTGTCTTCCCAGTCTATGTGGTTGGGCGCAGATCAGCGATTATTCTAAGCGATTCCTGGACTTTTTGCAGAGGCTAGTCAAATCCCTGACTTGGATGAAAGCGATCAAAAAAGAGTTTTTGGCACACCGCCATAAATCCATCAAACTCATGATGGTGGAAGGAGTGCCTTGCGATCATATCTACTTCCTCTTGCCATTTTATTCTTGGTTTGGGGAGTTCGCGAATAGTCGTACTGAGCTGGCCAGAAGCCGCTTTTGAAAGGCCAAAGCCAAAAAAATCTTAAGAAATCATGAAATCAAAATTAGCTATACTTCTTCATGTTCAAAATCACTTAACCTGGAACCATGGATTCAAAGGAGGTATTCTCAAAACCCACACTTTGATACTCCTATTCATCCCTCGCCAACAACACAGGCGAATCGACACGAACGGTGACGATTCTTACGGTGGCTCATTCTTCCAAAAGAAAAAGTAGAAACAGCGCGATGGAATTTCCATTCGTGGACCTTCCCGTATTTTCCCGGGCAGATATGCTTCCTTTATTCCTTTTTAGCAGAAGAGTTGGCTTTTAATCAGCAGGTGGAAAGTTTGGGTGAATTTGCGAATCATATTGCCTTTGACATCATCTCCGACCGCTCATGGAGAAGATGGTATTATCTTTATCAAAAACCCCGCACTTTCATTGCCAAGATCATTCAGACCACCATGTATGACACGGCATCGAATCAAAAACTGATTGTCCAATCAAAATTTGAACACGCGACTTCATAGTTTCCTTTTGCGGAGCGTTGGGAAAACAAACTGGCTTCAGTATCCAGAAAAAGCGATCACTGTGAGCGAAGATTTGAAAATCCCTTCTTGTAATCCAAAAAAGCAAATCACGAGGAGGCAAAATCAACGTCATTCCAAATGGTTGTGGGTCAGTGATCCAAAACTCTAAAAAAGGATTTTAATTCAAGTAGTTAATCGATTTGTGTTCGTTGGAAGACTTCATCCAGTCAAAGGTCTAGGCGCCTATTGATTAGCGCCATTTGCCAAGGTGGGATGTCTAAAATTTATTTGGATATTATCGCGCGCAGGTCCTCAAAGAAAGCAATTGAAGAACTAGCTAAACAGTTTGGAATTTGCAGCTTCAGGTGTCGTTTTTCTTGAGCATTGAAAATTCTACGATCCAGCATCTTACTTCCTCACTATAAAGCTGGTCTTCCATCGAATCTATGAATCACAGGGATTGTCTTGTTGGAAGCAAACCTTCAGGAATTCCAAGTGATTGCTTCAGACATCGCCTTCATCCGTGAAAGTGAACTTGCTGGTGTTCAACGGAAATTCTTTGCCGATCCGCACAGTCTTGAGACTTTCACTGCCGTATGGTCTACCTTCTTGACAATCCAATTTATGGCTAAAAAATGGTCTTCCAAGGAAAAGCTCGGTCATACAGGATTATTCATGGAATACAATAGCAGATCCAAAACTATCGCCCTTACCAGCGCAAAATTGCCAAAGTTAATGAAAGCGCTGTTAAAAAGTAACTTTTAATTCCGGTAGTCATTAGCGCTGGTGGGCAGGCAGCCTTCCTGAAATGAGTAAATATATAGATCTTATTCCAATATGATAGAAGTAGACGTTCGAGAGATATCTACAAGCTGATTTCGGAGTATGGGAACTGTATCTGAACGACTCATATGATTGCATTGACGGATTGCGACAGGCAGCTATTATGACAAAAGGAAAATTGACACGCAGCTGATAATAGAAATACATCGAATCCGATTTCTGAAAAAGCAAACTTCTCGGAGCAGGACTTTTTCTTCATCTCATTTATATTGCTTTGCTTCTGCACTTCTCGCAGCTTTTGCGGACCGATGTGCCTTCAGTTTTGAATATGTCTGAGATGGAAGATTGCTGAAGCTCTCTTTTCTCCCTTTGATGAGTATTGGTACGATTCAGGTCTTTCTGTTGCTTGCTTCGCAAAAAAAGGTAAAAGTGGTGCTTACCTCCTTACTTACTTGCAGCTATTGAGCCTTTGTTTTGGGTCTGGCGTTTGATTTTCTTGGAATGGTGAGCTAAGGCCTTTCGGAATATCCGTTGGGTACAAGGTTTCTTCTTTTCTTTTCCTTTGGGTTTATCCAGGTTCTTTGTTTTGGGAAAAATTTGGTTTTCCTACGCTGGCATTGGATCAGAGAATGTGCTGCAATACTGGGAATTACATCCGCAGGTACCAATCTATTTTCGCTCCTCTTTCAAAAGGCGAACTATCTTCATGATTGGCTACTCTTTTGAACCCTGCAAGCCGTGGGCGTTTATTCCAACCATGGCAACCAAGATGATTCAATACATCGAGTTCACTTTCAGCATTGAGCAGGACAATTTATCCTCGATGGCGGCTACCTCACGATTCAAAATGATGTCACTTCAACTAAACGCAGAATATGCCCGAGGAATTCCTGGCTTTATTTGTACTGTTAGCTCCTGCAGCACTAGTGGTTTTGTTTTTGCAAGCCCGATTAGTGGACCCTGCTGAGTTCGGAGGAAATACCTTAGGACTGTCCCACTTTGCATGATTTGGTTCCGGCCAACTTTGATTCAAACCTTGGAAGAGTCTTTGGGTTGGCGCATGAGACGCAGTAGGAGAAAACCGCAGGTTAACTTTCAAATGTTGGGATTCAGCTTACGGTTCAATTATATCCTGGGAATTTCATTTTGATTCAAGCTTTTTGGCTTGATTCGGCGCAGCGCAGCGACTAGCAATCAGCATCGTTAGCCAACGATCATTCCGGACAGATTTTCGAATCAAAAAATATTTGGAAGTTAATTCTGGAATGGCGCTAATCCATTTGCAAAAACAGACACTTTACTCAAAACTTTAAATTAAAAATATCATGAATTTAACCTATCGGACAAGCACAGGTTTTTTACAAGCCTGAAGAAATCAATCTCCGGTGCTATCAAAGTTATTCAATCATATTTTCGGCTATACTAATGTTGGTAACTTACGCCAGATTCACCATTTCATAAGAAGCTGATCTAAGAAATCCCTTTTATCTGAAAGCCTGCGAGATCCTCGACCTAGGACTGGTTTGGAGAATAATTGCTATCAGCTTAGCTAAGCAGTTACCAGCAGCCATAGTCCACCCGTTGGATATTGAATGGGAGATAGAGTGGCTACCGGTGTGACAGCGGATCAGCAAATCTCGGAATTTCCGAATATCCGAAAACGCATGCATGCCTTCTTGGAAAACACGGCAATCTGTGATTTGGATTTTGTGTTCTCGGTAGTGTTTTTTGACACTTATTTTGCCAGGCCCAAATGCCCTTCAAAAACCGTCCATTGAAAACTCAAGCCGGAGGACATTTTCTAGTGAAAACCCTAATGTGACCCAGAAAACCATTTTCCCGGAACGCTTTTTGAGAACATTCCAGGATTGGTTGGAAAGGAAGAGCACGTGGGTCAAGTTTATAATCTTTGATGGGCTGAAATAGCACCGATTTGAAGCAGCAGGGATTTGAAATCGTTCACGCGTCTTATTTCTGATGGGATTATATCTCGGTGCTTGCTTGGGAGCTTGCTTATTTAGGTAAAAAAGCAGGAGTAATCCCCAATTCTAGCCTTCCTATTGCAAATAAGATTGATTCTTCACTTGGGATCGAATTTCCACCAATAAAAAAGATGGAAAGCAATTTCAGGTTTGGAAGAAAAGTATATCCTTAATGAGGCTCCTCTGGTCAGTATCGTCACTGTGAAATTATAAACCAGCCGGCCGTAACTGGCGAGCATGTTGAAAAGCTCCGCGCCGTCTATAGCATTGGAATCATACCTTGTGGAATAACGATGCAACACTTTTTTTCTGACGAAGGGTTTCTAGCGATCAGCTCTTCCCAGGGATCAAAGTGATCAAATTCTCCAAAGAACCTGGGATTTGCCGGTGCGAATTATCTGGGAATAAAGCCGGGGCATCGGGGAATCGTTTTCTTCATGAACAACGATACCGAGCTGGGAAAACGGCGTAATCGAAAAATTGCTCAAGGCTTTTGATTCTCCTAAAGTCGGTCGCAGTATCTCCCGTGCTTCGCTATTCAAAAAACCCTGACGAAAATTCAGTTTGCGGCTACACGTCAATACATCCGCTAACTGGAAAGAACTCTCCATGTGAAAAGCGTGCAGCCCCAAACTTTGGCAGAACGCCTTTAACTTCATGGGGGCTGAGCAGTGATGATCCCAAGGACTGTTTTTGGATGTAGTGGGAGAAATGCCTGAAGAGTATTTCCTGTATTATGGAAGAACTGGACTGGTCTCAGCTCAGAGAGCGCAGGCTATCAATTGAAAGTATTAAAATCTCGACTCCAACAGTTTGGCGGGCTTTAACCATTCCAAAAAGAGTCGATTCAGTACCGGAAAAAACCTCACCCTTAAGGCTCTATGTGTACCAAACTCGAAACCCTCGGTGCATTTCATGCGGAGGAACTTTTACTAACGCGGGTTGTTCCTTCTGTTTTTTTGCTTGATCAGTCTGCCAAAAAATTACACTCACTTTGGCTTCAAAAAAGCAAAAATCTCATTTGAAAGCATTCAATCCGGCGCTGGCTTCTTGCCCTGATTGAGAATCGTTTTGGACCTAGTTGACCCAAAAATTCTAATTGCAGTTAAAGTTCTCCGGTCGCCTGGGCGAAGTTTGTTGGCCAGTAATCAAATCAAAAAAAAGGACTAAAATGTTCAGCAGCTACTTTATAAAAAATCAAAAGACAGGAACTCTATTTTGGATTCGAGCAGTATGTTTGTACACCTTTTTAGGAAGGATGGTGATACGATTTTAGCTTCTGAAAAAAGAAGAAAAAAGCCTACCAATTCTGGAAGATGAAAATCCTACCTGAGGTTTCCCTCCTGATCGCCTGCATATAATGAAGAAGCGAGATTCTGGTGCGATTAAATTCAGGAATTCCCTGAGCATCAGACCCTAAAGATAAAAGTTGATTAATCACCTTTATCACGGATGGAAGCCTTCATGATGGTAGTTGAAGCTACTATCGAAAGTATCCTGAAGTGAAGATCAATCACGCCCGGCGCGTCAAAGGGAAAATCGCTGCAATTAAACCGGTCATTGCCTGATCGATTCACCTATAAACCATCTTACGATGCGAATTGTGATGCTTAATCCTGGGGGCTATTCGGCAACTTGGTTTCATCCACTTTCAATCTAACCTTGTCGCCTGTAGTTTCTGGTGAAAAAAGTAGTACAATCAGCCAAATCAGATGCAGTGGCAAGTGCTTCCGGAGGAGGGATTTACTGGAAAGTAATGAAATCCTATCTCAAAAAGAAAGATGCCGAATGGAATTACACTAGTAGGAGCTGCCGGCGAATTTAGTTGCGATTCGAACAATTTATATGCGAGGCCACCAGAGGAGACACCGATTATCGAGGATGTGTGATGACAGTTTACGATTGGCTGCCCAAGTTTCGAGTGAGCCTACGAACCTCAAAGCGATCGCTGCGCTGCAGACGGTTCTGCAAGGTGGAGGAAGAGGGAACGAAAATCCGAATTCTCGGCCAGGGAAGTCAAGCGATAAATCGACTTCCTAGTTAATGAATTGTAAGAGCGCGCGAGGCCTTAACATTCCAATACATTTCAACGAGGTCGATGGCCCTAATGCCAGTTGCTTTGATTATTGCCATGATCCTCCTCGTGGGGCTTTGACAAAGGAGGAAATTGATACATTGGTATTTGCTCGTGACTCCACGTATTCAGTGGCGTGAGAGATATAGCCGATCACTGTGCAGCCAGCTCTAGATCACCTGCAATAAGTACTTCCACATCCCATTCTATTTCACCCTTTATGGCACCATGTTGCGTGGTCAAAGGTGATAGTATTGGAAGTAGCATCTGTAACTTGGAGAAAGTCCAATTAAGCGGTGCCAGAATTTCAGACATTCTAAAGCTTAAAGCAAATGCTCTCCTCTGCGATATCGGTTACCTTGTTCTTCAACAAGTAGATCTTCGATATCTACGATTTTTTGATATCAATGTAGGATCGGTGGACTGTTTTGAAAGTTATAGTGATAGTCGCTCCTCGGCATTCATTTATCGTAGTATGGACGATGTAGCCTTTCGATTTGGTCTTGAAGAGTGCATTAGTTCCGCCGTTTGCTTCCACGAAGAGAATATCCTCAATTTTACTTTTGATAAGTTTGCTGTCTACTTTTAGAAAAAGGCTGTTGTTCCACGATTTTGGACATGTTGACGGCAGCTTTCTCTGCGGTTTTTTAATCGGTCAAAAGGACGCTTTTGCGATTTGAATCGCCGCATTGACTTCCACTTTATTACCATACGGTTTCACTAAGTATCCGAAAGGACCCTTTTGATTCACGGGGCTCGGAAGCACGGTCCTTCATTGTCTGCGTAGGCTTGTAGTAAAAAATGAAAGGAATGTCGAAAGAAAACTTTGATCCCGAATAATTTCTGCCAAACTCCACCCGCATTCAATGTTCTCCGGCTTGATCTGAATATCAAGAAGTGCCAAGTCAGGAAGTCTTTGTTGCAAAGCTCGATGGCTGTGTCAGCAGTTATCTGCCGACCACCGGACAACTTTGTGATTTCAAATTCTAAGGATATTCCTTCAAACTCTCAGAGATCAAAAGATCATCTTCGACGATTAGCAACTTTAAGTTGGGCTCATTTCCATTATTTAAATGAACAAATTAAAATGCAGAAATGCCAAAAAGTCTAGGTAGTCGGAATAGAAATAATTGAAAGTAGCTCCTTGGTTGGTGTTCGCTGGACGGGACTTCGATTGTTCCGCCATGCAATGACCAAACAAATTCTTTTACAATGGAAAGTCCTAAGCCTGTTCCTTGAATATTCTTCACGTGGTAGCGCGATAGAACGAGGAGAAGAAGCCCTTTCTGATCCGTTTTGGGAATTCCATTTTCCCTGGTCTTTGCCAAGAAATAATCACTTCAGAAAGCGAAACGGAATGAGATGGTTAGTTCTGGGTCTTTTTCATCTGGAAGGAATGATTTCAAAAGGAGTTGGACATGATATTCGTCAGAATCATGCCTCCATGAGCTTGCAGGTCTAATTTAAACAGGGGCGCTCTATACCTTTTGTTTTCTAATTTTGAGTCCTCGCTGGTCCAATTTCTTCCTGGGGACAGATTTTTTCTGAATTACACTTTGATTTGCAAGTTGCGACCCAAAAATCTTCATTTCGCTTGAGATTTCTTTTACCTTTCCCAAGCTTCGGATTTTTTTTCCTAAGCCCAAAAAAAGGAATTGATTCATTTCATAAAGATTGGTGACCCTTACCAATCTCAGAATCGATACGGTTGAAAAAATTAAATCGGTTTTTTTAAAAAATTTTTCTCTTTTTTTTGCATTCGGTTAAGGGGAGGGGTTTTTTTCTTAACTGATAGGGGCCCCAAAATTAAGGTCGACATTGTTTTGCTTGGGATTTTCGTGGTTTCAAATTTTTGGAGTCCGGGAATTTCATGAGAATCATTGAGGGACCAAAAATTTGGAATTTGAGTTCATTGAGCTCTCGTTCTATCTCTCTCTTTTTC
>Ga0163217_1045902_pt1 | contig 12672 bp, 9 predicted proteins | sample SynspAceP_FD_185933 | JGI IMG/M metagenome (GOLD analysis project Ga0163217, IMG submission 185933) | Saline lake microbial communities from Ace Lake in Antarctica - Synechococcus sp. Ace-P (PacBio error correction) | ecosystem: Environmental > Aquatic > Non-marine Saline and Alkaline > Saline ... | reverse complement strand
TCAAGGCAGCCGTTTCGGGGCATTTCATCGACGGCGCCGCGCTTTCACGACGCAACGCGATGATTCGAAACCGCAACCTGCCCAACGGGAATGTGCTGGCGACGCTGACGCAGCCAGTCAGGCCGACGGTCGCACCGCCGTCGCTGCTGCACGCAGGCGCAGGCCAAAGTGGTCCAAGCGTTGGACGGACACGGGGCGTGCGCGGTTTCCTGTATTTGGCCTTGGCGCGGGTTGTTGCCAAAAAACACAGCGGCTTTTTGCCGTTGCTGGAAACGCTGGGATCAACGGCAACCCATCCGCGACGCGCGCGATGTGGATGGCACTGGCGCAGCGGGCCATTTCTACTATCACGCAAGGCACTGGCCCAAACTGATGAGGAGTCCGGGCTGCCCGACGCAGAGGCGCTTGGCGTGTGTGGGCGATCATTCAGTGGGAATTCCGCTGTTGATGCTGGCGTGGAAGAGTCGCACCTGCTTTGGCGATGAGGGAACACGGCTGGTATTGAAACCTGCCGAGTTATACGTCGCTTGACGCGCTGCTGTTTGCCGATTCTGTGTGCAGGCTTGGCTTGCCAGAGGGGTTTGTGAAATATCGTGACAGGCGGACGGATGCCGTGGGCGAGAATCGATTGTGCAATTTTGATGTCGAACAAGATCGCCTTTACTGGATCAACGGCCCGTGGGCGGCATATCCGCGAGTGACAGCGCGGAGGCAAGGCCGCGTGGACGCTCGAGCTGGGGGGCAAGTCGCCTATATCGTGTTTGACGATTGCGGATCTGGATTCAGCCGTCGAGGGGCTGGGTCGGGACGCGATTGTTCAATCAGGGTCAGGTCTTTGTTCTCCTGTGCAGGCTCGCGCCTGTTGGTGCTATGAACCTGTGTGCGGATCAGTTCTATGCCAAGCTGCGCGTGCGCCCATTGGGGGGGGCGAAGCTGTCGGTAATCGCTGGAGAAAATCGCTTGACCGTTCTTGGGCGCGCTATGGTCGATCCGTTCAGGTGGCAGACGCTGACCGATATGTCGCCGCCAAACACCCAGTGGCGACAGTGTTTACCGAGGCGAGATCCTGCGACGGCTTGCTTTATTATCCCCCACGCTGATCCACAGGCATGACACCTGCCGATCCTTGATGAGAACGAAATCTTTGCCCGTGCTGTATCCACCACATTCCGCACCCCCGCCGAGGCGGTTCGAACTGGCAATAAAACCCGCTACGAGTCTTGGGCCGCGACGGTCTTGGTCGGGGAAACATCAATCTGGCGCTGATATCGCGCCCAAGCTGGGTATCGCGGGCATCGTATGGGTTGACGGGGACCAACATGATGGATGGCCGCGCAGCTTTGGCCGGGAGTGCGCGAAAGCGGCCTTGCCGTGAGGGCGGCTGGAAGGCCTTGCAGGCCTACACCCGTTCGAAAACCACGCAAAAGCCGTTGAAGAGATCGCCGCCTTTACGGCAGTGGCACGCCAGCGGCCCGATTGACCGAAACCGCCAGCTGATATATCGGGGGCAAGCAGCGTTTCCGACAGCGGTATCGACCTGTGGGGGTAAGTCGGCGATCTGCTGGGGCATGTCTCGCTTGCGTCGCGCAGGATGTGCGGCAACGGCCGCTGGAGGCCGTCATTGCCTGCAAAAGGGGCTGGGCAGACAAACCCGGTGGCCCGACGGAACGAAATAAATCAAGATGACGGTCTAATCAATAAGATCGAGAATAGAAAACATGCGAAAAAGGGAGCGTAAAATACAACATGGAAGTAATGTATAACATAAAATATAGCCAGAAGCATGATAAAGACTGAAAAAAAAATACATCGACCTCAGATACCGTAATACCCGATGAAAGTGAGCATAATTCACCGGATATATGAAAAAAGCGAGTATAATGAAAAGGGCTAAGACAGATAGTACAGAAAGAGGATTGCGGCGCAATCCTGTTATTACATCGCTTGAAAAATCTCGGCCGCACGCGGGGGATGGAGTTCGGCGCAACGCTGGATGCGATGCAGGGTGGCAAGACCGGGCCAAGCCGAGGGTCGATCTGGCGGTCAAAACGGGGCTGTTTCACTATGCCGCCTGGGGCCGAACAAAATATGACGGTCAGGTGCATGGCGTGCCGATTCGGCGGCAAGTAGAGAGAAGTAAAACTTCCATTTTAGCCGCTTACCCAGCCTGGCGATTTAATTCTCGTAGCTTTTTTTCTCAGAACGTCTACCTGGATGACAATCCAGTGCGTATAGACTCCTTTTCATTTGTAACTGGGCCACCGTTAAGTTGAACCCAGTATTCCTCCCCGTTTTTCTTGTTATTAAATAATTGTTAATTTCACAAGATTCCCAATTGTTAATGGCTGCAGTTAATCTTGCAAATTCGTCGGTATTTGGCATTAGGTTTATGCAGAAAACTAAGAGTTCTGCCAATCACTTACTGCCTGTTGTAACCCGTCATTTTTTCGAAGCTTCGGTTGGCATAAATGATTACAAGGTTCGGGCTTCATTCTTGTGACTCTGCCTTTGTAATTAAAATAGCATCTTTCGCTATTTTGTAATAACACTTTCTAGTAAATTTCATTTGATGTCTTCCTCAACTTTTTCTTGTGATATCTTTGGAGTTGACTATAATACCATTCACTGCAGGATTGTTTATCATATTCGTCAAACTTTTCAACCCCATCTCATTCATTTTTATTATTTTTAGCACGGTTAATTTCCGACTACCTTGTCTTCATTAGCTATTTTTTTTAGACTGGATCGGGTTTGCTTCAATATCATCAGATGAATAAATTCAAAGCATCTCTACCAATTAAATTTTCTGGTGGTAATCCCAATAACAGCATTACTTGAAAGGACTCATTACGTATAATATCTGCGTGTATCTATAAATTGCAAACAAGTCATAACCCCTCTTGAACCAAAGCTTTAAAGCGTTGTTCGATTTGAAGAATTTTCTCTTCTTTTCTACTTTTCTGTAACGTCTCTAGAATTGCCACATGCCCTGCACAGCGGTTATCTAACATGTTGGTCATACGCGTTTCAATCACCTCCAGTCTTGTTCTGATTTTGAAAACGAATGGTGGATTAGGCTACTCTGTTTTCATCAGTACATTTTTTTTAAATGGCGCAAGGTCAAGTTCAAACAGCATCGGGGTGAATAAACTCAAAAGCATTTCTACAATAAACGCTTCAGTGCCATCCCTAATACCGCAGTGCTCGTGGGTGCTTAACATAGCTATAGTTACCTCTGCATCTATGATTTGACAATCAGTCAGACCCCTCTTGAAGCAGGCTTTAAAACGCTGTTTCACTTTGAAGAACTCGTCTTCCTGTTCGAATAATTTCTTGAGCATTCTCTACTACACGAATACCAATTAATTTTGATGCATTGTCCCATTTACAGACCATTAAATTAATAAGCTATGCCGCCGGCTTTTTTTTTCTTATAGCATTTACGAAAGATTTTACGTTCTTGACCTCTTAAAAATAGCGGCTGCTATTTCTTCAAGTTTTGCAAAATCTTCTTCAAAAATCAAATCTACATAAGGGCTCCCAATTAATTCTTCTAGGCTATAGCCCAATGACTTGCCGTTGCTGCCGTGACAAAAAAACAAAATTAGCCTTGTTCATTATAGGTACAAAAAAATATCTAAAGAAGCTCAATCAGCGAAACTTGCTAATTTAATACTTTAACGATACTAGTAAGTATCGCAGAGATGGCAGGCCAACTGCCAAAAAACTCTTATGATCTTCTCCTCGCAAAGGTTTTAAGGTATTTGGCCGTATTGTATGTCATTTGTTTCTGGAATGAGGAGTAAGTTCATTATTTCAAGAAACTCTCCGTTTATAGCCCTTTGGTAATAGGTTTCCATTTTTCGATGTATCCCTCACCAAACCCTCTGCAAACACAGAATCGTAAAATTTTCTCTTGTCTACTCCGCTACCTCCTTAACTAGGCTTAACCATCTTTTGGCATAAAGCAATGAAAGGAAGGTTAAAATATGTCCAATATATCTTTGCTTTGACTAGTATATATTGTCCAACTGCGTTGATTCATCCTAAGGTTTAAGATTTTGAGGTTATTTCCTAAGAACCAAAGCGAACAAACAACGGTGTACTAATTTGTTGCTGATTGGTTTAAAAATAACTAAAGATAATAAAATTTCCTAAAGTGTTTATTCTTATTTCGCGACAATAAGCACGCACTAGTTTTTTCTACAAAGGAATTACTTTACTATAGCTAACTCTTTTAATTTAATGAAACCTACAACTTAAATAGTTTCATTAAAAATGAAATCCCAACCTAAATCGACTTTCACTTTTTCCTGCTCTCTTACAGGCTATATCTCTAAAAATTCTCAATACCAATAAAATAGGTTTGAGTGCTAATGAATTTTAAGATTATTAAAAAATCTTAGACATTTTTCTTTCTTACCCGTTATTAAAAAATAAAATGGTATTCGGATAGCAAAATAAATTTTTTATCTTCCTTAGGTGATTAAAGCTCCCATCACTGACTCATATTTAAATATCAGCTTAGCCGTTTAGAAGAGATGTCCTTTATTATTTCCATCTAAACTCATGAGCGAAATTTATAAGACCTTGAAACAAGAATTATTGTTCTTCATTCAACTCTTTTCATTACCACCAATAAAATTGATGTATACCCATTACCTAGCCAATGGTGCTCTAACAACATGAGACTGTATCCAAGCCTATTTCCTTGAATTTAGCATTTTTGCTCCTCTACTGCTTTAATTTAAAATATTTTTTTCCGTTAAAAACATTATTTGACCAAGGTCACCAGAGATTTTTAGCATTGTATAGCATTTCATTACTGGTCGTTTCGACATCGATATCGTCCCATTTTTTAAAGCAATGTCGCCTTCTACATACCTGAAACTTGACATTTAAATGTACTGCCTGGGCGCATCGTTTTAAATTTTTCCTGGTTGTATTTTCAAATATCCTGAAACTTCATTCCCATAAAATTTCCAGTCGCTGAGAAATCCATATTGCTGATGCCGCATCGCTTTACATCTATAAAAATGGATGATTTTCTGCATCGCATACCCACATAGGGAGCGGACTTAATGAAAACAGTTCACTTACCTTTTTTCGATTTTTTTAAATCGAGTATGTATTCTTCTTTTGAACTTCTGAATATTATATAACAAACTTTTATAGAAGACTAAAAGACGTTAAAATCATCATTTAAGTAAGGTAAATCTTGAAATACCTAAATGCAGTTGTCTAATGCTCGGGCATATCTGTATAACTGTTAAGATAACGACAGGTATCTCTGCGGCTAATTGTAACATCATTTGAATTAATTCTCACCACTTTTATCAGTTAGGGATAGTCTAAAAGAATGATAATCAAACTGAGGTCACTATTAAACTAAGAATTTCTTGTAGCAGCTTTGAACGTACTAGCATTGAAAAATTTAGGCTTCTAAAAATATGCTTCCTCTAAATATTCTTTTATAAGTATTTGATCTCCAATATTGTCTTCTACTACAAAGATATGATAAACTTTATTTATCTTTTTCCATATGATCAATTTTTTTCTTGGTAATTAAGAATAAGAACTCAAAAATGCTTTAAAGCCCGTCACGATAATACAAGAAGAGTTGTTTCCATTTCATCGCCCTTACCATAGCACATCGCATAGCACCACTTTAACATTTTTATTCATCATTTCTGTTCTTTTTTAGTTGTAAAAAATAAAAAGTTACTTCCTTTACCCTCATAGACGTTAACCATAGCTCCCCCCCATACTTTCCAATTTTCTTGGTAATTGCCAAGCCCGATTCCTGTCAGAATATTGAATCTCTATTATGTTAGCTTTGAAAAATAATAAACTCTTTTCAAAAAGTATAAGGAGTTTCATAACCTTATGCCAAATGTCTTTCACCGAAAATTTCCAAAAGTGCTTTTCTCTGAGCCATGAAAATTGAATTACTCGGCGTTTGTACTGAGCCATCGGCAATATTTTATACTTATTGCAATCAGGTTTAGAAAATTTGTCTAATTTTGGTGATTTTTGTGTTAATTATGGGTAATTACTAAGTTGTAATTATTGCCGCGCTGTCTTGAATCTGTTTTATGGTAAAAAACTTACCTCCTTATTAAGGCATCGGTTATCTAATTTCTTGCAAAATTTTCTTAATAAGTTCCCCCCACCCCTTGAGTAATCGAGTTAGCCAATATAATTTGTCTCCATCTTGTTTGCTCCGTCCACGGCAAACGAGATGAATTGTCTGCTTCTTTCTCTTAACTTATCAGAATATCTTTTTCAAGTAAGGATAGAAACTAGTAATCATCTTAAGAGGCCTGAGGTCATGGAGGCGACGTTAAGCAAAACTGTTTAGTTTCTGTATTTGAGGGTGGTCTAATAATTAGCTTTTACGGTTAGTTTCATTGTTTAGGCGCTTTAAAGATTTTATAATTTTTCGTTTGGTGATATCTTGAAATTGCACCTACTAGTTAATTTGGTTCCCCTCTATGTCCTCGATATGATGGCAAAGCACATCAATTGAAGTAGCATTACTTGCCATTATTTTTTTTGAACCTATATTCATTTTTAAAAAATAATGTGTTTCTATCTTTAAGCGAATCTGTATTTTATCCAAAAAAGGGTCTGGACGGTCTTTGGTGGACCCAACACGACCATTGTTTCTAAATTTAATTGATCTTTTCTGCTATATTTTGTCCAAAAGCGGGTCTTAAAAACCCTCGCCCCAAAATAAAGTGTTTAAGATATCCCACTCCCTATAGCATCTTGGGTGCCATAGAAATTCTCCAAAAAGCGCTCGTTAGAATATTATGGTCAAGGGTTTCTTTGCTTCTTGTTAATATCGTTTTTCCACCACATAAAAGGTATTATCTTCTTATTCCTGATTAAAACTTCACGAAAACATAGGTTTTTTATCTTAGCAAGACCTCATTTCTATTGACTTTCTGGGGCGCATCACTATCATTAAAATTCATCTACGCAAATGACTATCTTGCCGGGTTCTGTACAAGATCTTGAAATTAATTTTAAACAAATCTGCTCTTCAATTTCAAAAATTCATTAAAATGCAGCATTAACTCTGTTTTAAAACAACCCTTTTTACGTCTCAAATACAAAATATACCAGGAGCACAATAATTTATCAATTGTTCTAGCTCGACTCTAAACGTTTTCTTGTTAATTCAACCCCTAAGAATCACTAATTCGCTATGTTTTTGTTGAAAACATGCTCAGCGTTAATTACATCTAAAAGAACTTTTACCTAAACTAATGTTCCAATAATTTCTCCGTTGTAAATTTAACGTAAACTATCACAGTTTTAAGCCTAAATTTTTAGCATCCAAACACGTACAAAAATTTTATTGTCTTGATTGTATTGCCAATATGTTGTTTTTGCCTCACGTTTGCCAACTGTACACCAGGTGAACCCTTCACCTTTTTAACCTCTTCAAGTGTAGCCGTTCTTTGTAAAGTCTGTAAATTTTGAACTTGTGCTTGACTTTGCTGCCAAATTAAATTTATATCTCTATTTACACTTAATAACTAAAGCTCCACAAGTCTGATTGTTAATAGTGCATTAAAAGAGATTGATACTCTTCGTTTAAAGAATTCCTTGTGAACATTAAGTTCTTAATGAAACATTAGAAATTTTTCCTAAACACTTCTTTTAAGAGTTCTAAATTTTTTCTTTTCAGTATATCTTTTTTGAATAGAAAATGAAATGGGTACAATGCCCTTTTTCATTTGAAAACTGTGGTGCAATGGAAAGTTTGCCCAATATTCTTTTGCCATCTTTGGTGTAATTTAAGATATCACTCATCGACCTATTTCAGATCTTAAATTCCCCGCTCTAATACGTTTTAGGGTTTCTGACTTGAACCCCTCTCCTTGTAAAATACGCGGTTTTTCCCTATGTACTTCTTCTTCTTTAATCCAGTTGAATTTTTCAAGGATCGTTATTAAATTATTTTTAGGACCATTGGATATCTAATGGTTTCAGCCTCGGTAAGAGTATCGGATCAGCAGAATATTTAATAAACAGATTCAAATAATTTTAATTTGTTGTTCCCTTTACTTTTTGCTGCGTGGATGTCTTGCATAGCGCGCAGTCATCGAATGCATTTGTCGTTAGTGTCTCTTAACAATAAAGGCCCTATCCAATATATCTAAAAAGTCTTCGCTGCTTTTTTAATCTATGATTCACAGATCCATTAGTTCTCCAGACTCCTCTATAAAATTATTGAAGGCTTTCGGGTTACCCTCAAACTTATCTTGGGTGTATTTTTTTTCTCCCTCCCAAATAGTAATGTTTTCAAAGGTCTTCTGAAGGTCTACTTCCAAAATTAGATCGAATTTCTCCCCCAAACAGTTCATTTTTTATAGAGATCATAATCCCAAAGTATCTGAGTTGCCTTGTGCGAATTTAAAACGCTCATATTATTAATTTATTCTGATTTGTTTACAGTTCCGATATGGTCTGCTCCGTTGAATCATAATATTTTGTAATACAATGTAATATTTTGCGTCTATTATCCGTTTCTCACCGTTTTCTTGTACAATCTCTTCGTTTCCAGGTCCATTTCTTTTCGAGCTCCACTTTGTACATCTGCCAAGAAATTTTTTCTTCAATCTCTTTTTTCTTTAACTGTCATCTGAGTGAATCTTTTCAAAAAGTATTAACATCTCGTTAATCCTTTTGAAACTCATCCGTATTTTCGAAATTTTCGTTCACCAATACTCGCTTGACCTGTGGAATCACATTTACCGCAATTACCGATAGGTAAATCCCAAGATGGACCTCAATAAATTCAATTTCTTTTTATAAGCTCTCAGAAAAATTTTTCTTCTCTTCCTTATATCTAAAATGATAGTAATCCCAAAAAATGCGTCCATCGGTGTTTTTAAAAAGGTTTTCCATACCCTTATGCCATTTAATTACGCCATTAGATTGCTTTATTCTCCAGTTTCGCATTCCCAATTAGTCATATTCCATGGCAGATTCGTTGTTATAATATTTGGAACCTTTGGAAAATCTTCGTCTAAAATTAAAACCTCCACAATACCGACTATTATCTTCCATAGCTTCTTCGAGAGAGACTCCCCATAAGTCTAGAAACCCTTGCTTTACCATAGCTTAAATCACATGGTTACCATCGTTGGCCTAAGTTCATAGTCTAAAAACTTGCTCCTGGAATTACTATTGGTGATAGCAAGAAACTGGTCTCAACGACTTTTTCTTTATTGTATATTATAATTGAATACCAAATTACTTGCTTTGGGCTGCCATCCTACCAAACCTCATGGTAAGCTTTTGGCTCTATTTTCTACCAAATAAATTTTAAAAATTTAGCATTCTCGATCTTTTATACGGTATTTTAAATTAAATGTGTGTCCTTGCTCTTCGCTCAAACCAATCAGCTAAACCACTTTCCAAAACCGCTCAGTCTTCTAAAAAACACTAAGTTTGTTCCATTTTCAATGGTTCATCGGTTTCTGATGAATGATCTTCATACCCCAAAAGTTTGATTACCATTTTTGATCAAAAGAATTGTGCCTGACTTAAACGTCCCATTCCAAGTTCCGGCATTCAGTCCCTTCAATAATATTTTCTAAAGTGTTGTATTTTTAGCACTTATAGCCAAATTCTTTTTCAACTCGAATTTTACTTCTGCGAAGCTCTTAAAAGTTGTTCGACCTGATGTGCTAATGATGTTAAAGGCTTCCTTCTTGTTAGCCGTAATCTTTTGCTTTTGTTACCACACAAATAGAAGCAAATGAAATACCTTCATATGTTTTAATTGGGGTAGCCCTGCGTAAAAAACAATGTGATCCCCTACAACCAAAAGATTTTGATTGAATCTCGGATCATCGTTAGCATCAACAACAATCAATTGGCTCATCTCCCCCTTTTATGAGCATATTTGCAAAAAGAAGAGCTAAAGGTGTTTGCTGGCATTCAATTTCGGGAAATGAGATTTAAGAATTGTTTTTCTTCATTAAAAAAAAGTGATCAATGACATAGGGGCTGTCACAAATCACGGAGGCCAATTTGGTAATCTTCATCAAAATCATACTTCAGATCAGTTATCCCTAATTTGGTTAGGCCTCGTTTCAAACTCCGATAATTTCTTTTCCATAATCAAGCGCAGTCTTTTAATAAATTACCTAGACATCTACTCTTTAACCTATTCTGAAACAAGCAAATAAGAAACCAAATAGCAAATCGAAAAATAAGATATGAAAAAATTAATTAAAAAAACACTATTTTGATGTAACTATGAACCTAAATTGTCTTAAAAAGAAGACCTATTAGAGCTTAATCGAGGCTAAGAAATTAAAGTAATTCCTTGCTGTAAGGTCAAAAGCCAAGATAAGGAATAAAAAATATCAATTTAGTTCTAATTTAAACATTTACTAGGTAAAACATATTAAAACCTGTAGTACAAAATTGAATTTAGTAAAAAAATCATTTATTATAAAATTTTAATTATAAGTTGAATTATCTTTAAGTACTTAATTTATTCCCCAAAATCTTACCATTAACTTATCTGCGCGGTGGATTCCTATTCGGTTTTGTAGTGTTCAGGGCAGATTAAATCGTAAAAGCAAAACCGCATAGGGCGCATACTTACTTTTGATATGGAGAACTTTCTTGTTTTTCCAGTTTAGGAATTTATTGCTACGTCATTTTCATATTCTTTTACTAAGTTGTGTTGATTAAAATAATAATACCTATAAATTACATAATAGAAAGGAAATAAAATCCCATAATGAATCCAAAGTGAACTTTTGGAATCACCTTTTGATTGGAGAGCTGCCTTTACCATATTCTGAATAGTTTTGCAGTTCTATCGCTTCTCTCCTTTCATTTCGTAAGTGCTTTTTTTGAGCAGGATTTTCAATTGCCGTAGGTATCAGCTTTGATTTGATGTTTTCCGTATTTTGAGTCAACTTTTCTAAGCTTTATTATTGCTCTTATTAAATCCGTTCTAATCGTCATTTAGTAGCTTTCCACTGACTTCATCTGATTTTTTATAGCCCATTATTTCTTACTTTAAAAATTCTATTCCCTTAGTATACTTCTTTTGATTACTTTTTTCACTAAACTTCTTGGCGATACATTGCTGCAACAAGTTACTGTAAGTTCGTTGTCTTTCTCTAAAGCTTTCACTGTATTGATTGGTTTAATTTGATTTGATATTCCTCTATCGTGGCAATTTGCCGCTAATAATTTCTTGCGCCGTATCATGGTAACATTTGTACTTCGCTTGGTTTATAATGAGTAACCTTTGTATTCCCAATCTAAATCCCTGTAGTCTGTTTGCCTTGTTGGATAGTGGAGACCTGTACATTTTTCTTTCTTTCATCGCTTTGATGTAATTCGTCTAAGTTCTTCGGTCTTTCCTTTTCCATGCTTTCTGGTGGATTTTTAATTCTCTAAGCGTATCGTGTAGTGTTATATTCTTCTTGTTGTACTTCCGACGGTGTTAAAGTCCATTGCTCTTAGCCACGCTTTCAGCCGCTACCTTGGCTTCGTTTTCCGATAAAAGCTGTCATTGTATGCTTTTCCATCAAAACCTATTCTATTGACATAAGCCATGTACGTGTTGATGTGCGTTTTTATCTCTATGAACAAAGCTACAGCCTGATGGTTTTTTTAAATTCATTTCTCTGTATGAAGTTCGGTCATTTCTCCTAATGTTCTTTACTTAATTCTCTCCAGTCTTCCTGAGTTAGGACTTAGTATAAAACTGAGGGGGTATTGTGTTATGACAGCGTAATTTCTGTTCTTAATCATTTAAATTCTTGCGGGTTTGTAATTATTTCTTGAGATTCAACTGCGCTTTTTTGTGGCTAATAAACTCCTACTTCGGCATCTTTACTCCCTTGATTCCATCCATAGGATATTGAAGCCGCCAGTAGTGTATAGATGTCCTTTCAATCATGACTTTTATTTTTTAAATTTTACAGGTGATTTTCGTTTTCTTCGGCTAATTGACATTAACCTCGTTAGCTAGTTAGGATTATCCGTTCTAAGACAGATTACTGATGCTTGTAAAGTGTTTTTATACTTGACAGATATTGTATATGTGCTAGCGTTCAGAAGTCAAACGTTTCGTAAGCTCCGGAAATTTTCCTAAAAGCTCGTGATTCTCCACGACAGTATTCCGAACGGGTTATTCCACTCGTTCGCTCTATTTTTTTGTAGTAGTTTCTTCTCGTAAATAGAGCATCTAAATTGTATAGGTCTTTTCATTTTTTTATTTTCTTTGCAACCATCGGGCGTAAAGGCAAGTTTGTTTTTGTCGGCAACAAAAAACACATCTTGCGCCTCCTGACTAATTCCCTTTTTAGCACGATCTATCAAGCAATTCGTTCACATCTTTGAAAGATCGTATATAGTTTTAGATTTATCTTTTGATTTATAGAACTTTGAGAAGTTTCAGTCAGTTAGTTTTCCATTGGAATCATTGTCCTCAGGAGTATGATGCTCTGGTTTCATGTTTCTGTTGCTTAATAATTTTATTTTCTAGGAAAATACCCATCGAGTTCATGATTAGAAAGTCATATTCAGATGGTTAAATTTTGTTTTATCTTCAGTTACGGATAGTTAAGTCAAACATTACCTTCTGTAACTAGGAAGCTTGAATGACCGATTTCAATTCTA
>Ga0163217_1014868_pt1 | contig 12673 bp, 14 predicted proteins | sample SynspAceP_FD_185933 | JGI IMG/M metagenome (GOLD analysis project Ga0163217, IMG submission 185933) | Saline lake microbial communities from Ace Lake in Antarctica - Synechococcus sp. Ace-P (PacBio error correction) | ecosystem: Environmental > Aquatic > Non-marine Saline and Alkaline > Saline ... | reverse complement strand
AACCAAGACATGAAACAAAGCGCGACTGGCCCGAGCCACACCTTTGCAGGGAGCCCCCGATCCTTGGTCAACATGGACTATAGAGAGGTTCCTGTGGTTCGGACTGTAGAGGTAAAGACCTGTAAGGGCCTCTTCTGAGGATTGTCGGCTACTGTGATCGCCATCTTCACTCAAAGGATGGCCAGCATGATTTCATGTACATCTAACACTTCAGATCGCGGCGGGAAAGAATATCTTTGCTTTTTAAGTATTCCATGCTCCCGGATCGCTTGCATCTTGATGTTGGACGAAGCGCTACGCGGCAGATCAAGACGAAGGCATTAGCCCACTCATCACTTTGTAAGCGGACCAGCTGATTCTGGCTGAACTCCTGAGAGGGAAAGAAGTATTTGTTTCCGCTTGTTTTAAAAAACTTGGGGGAGCCGGCGCTCACAGTGATGATTGAACGCCCTGAGGTGTGCGGTTCCTTCATGTCCCATCAGCGATGAGGTATTTGCTATGAACCACGTTGGAACAGGCGCGATATTGATCGGCTCTATGCCACAATCTACAAGCTCTCAAGTTTACAGAAAAACGCGTGTAAGAACGATTGATGGCTAGCCAGGCGCTGCGGCGTTATCGCCGGATATTTCGATCGCTTGGCCCTGACATCTCTCAACAGAAGAGTCAAAGCTGCCTCAGGTCTCCATGGTCGAAAGCTACACTGGGGAGCAGATCAAGGTGATCTAATGGCCTGTCTTCTGCTATCGGTACGTGCTGGGTTGACACGTGGAGTGGATCAAGATCGTCAAAACCCCCGCAAGTTCAATCACTGCCGGATATTCCACACGCCAGAGGTGCAGCGGCTGATCAATAGCGTACGGCGCTGCCGTTACCGGGTTTCTTCCTGACGGTTTACACGCTGGGGCGCTGCGCCTTGGAGAGGGGAACTGGAAATCTGGAAGTGGGCGACATAGGACGATCAGAACTCCGCAGGGTGGCATATCGTCAGGCCAAAGGCGGAAGGATCTGCTACGTGCCGTGCCGGAATTGAATCGCTGCAGAACCGACGACGGTTCTGACGACCCACCAGCGCCGGCGCTTGCTTGTTCCCAACAAGCCCTTCTCCGGCAGCGCCGCCCCGTTCGAGGCCGCAAGCAGACCGATGGACTCCATTTGGCGCTGCAGCTGCCTTAGACCAGCGCGGATCGAGTGCGCGGATCCACAAGCACCTGAACGGTGCACTCGCGCGCCCAGCCTACGCGACGCACCTGGCTGGAAAGCTGGGCGGATCTACGGCGGCGATCCAGGTGTTCTGGACACAGCAGGCCGCGAAACTACGGCCCGCCTATGCCATCTCACGGGAAGTGAAATCTCGGGACCAGGCAAAGGAGCGGATCGAGGACTGCTGGGTGGCTCCAGCTCCCGCTGGCGAGAAAGCTGATGATCCTGCTGCTGGATCTGGTCGTCGCACCGCAACGAGAACTGGAGCACTCCACGGCCATGAGCTTCTACCAAGCCATCACCACGCCCTCCAATGCCAATCCGCCGGTGCAGCAATTCAATACAGTTGCTGTTGACTGCCTCCTGGAATGTTAAGGACTGCCACAGAACGTTATTCTGCCCGCTTCCTTGGTCATCGCAGCGCCCCCCTGTCAGCAGCATGAGAGCCAGCGTGGCTGGCAAGGGCAGCGCAGAAAGTAGCTGCCAGTCAAGGTATTCTTGATAAGCTTTTCACGGTGCTGCCAGCTGAGGAGTCTGTTCTGGAATCATCAACACAAAAACCTTATGACTTGCTGCAAAACCGCGTGGAGACCATTGACTCGTTTCTCGAGAAGAGATCGAAGCGAAAGGCCGAAAGCTGGGCCATGCAGTTTCTGCAACACGCACAATCGTCGGCTGACTTACCATTCCATGTCCATCGATTGTGCCCGCAGCGTCAATTAACCAGCAACGTAGAGAGGGTGTGCGTGCGAGCAGAAGGGCAACGTTGCCTGTTTCTGGGCCAACTTATCCTGGCGAGGGTCTTCCGCGCCAGATTGTTTGAGGCCCTACGACTGGCGGTCTGCGCTCGAGCAACAGCTCCGAATGAATAGGTGGTTGGACTGGCACGGATTGTCGGCCACGGAGATCAAGCCCTCGTTTATCTGGGTCGCGCTATCTTCTATCGGGGGCGTTCTGCCAGAGAAGATAATCATCGCTGACACCGCTGTGAGTTCAGCTTCCGCCCACTACAAGGACCAACCGGGCCTTGGAGCATATCGCCCGATGCCCGGCGGAAGGTTTCTCTGGCTGCTCTGAACACGTGCTGCCCAGGCGCGTTTCGCGCGTGCGGGATTATGGCCTTCTGCCATACAATGCAAGCGGCCTGGTTCAGCATGCAGCTTGTGCTAGAGTTTCCTGGGACCGTCGCCAGGATCAACTGCTAACGATCACCGGTGCTCTGTCAGTCTGGCGAGAAAGCGATGACACGATCGCATAGGATGCTCCGAATCACTGAGCATCAATTGTGTTGAGCTGAGATTATTTTGCTGATCATAGTCATGGGTTCATAGCCAGAAGTCATCCGCCTACGGTCTCTCTAGTGCGGCTGACCGTATTTTACAACATGGAGCGCAGCTTTTGGCTGTGGGGCGTACAGTATGAATTCAAGGCAACAGCAACGGCCCATGAACCCAGGATGCTGGCCATTCTCCTGATTTCAAATCTGAATCAGGCCTGAATTCAGGCCGAGACGTATCTCTCTAGGCAGTGTCAGAAGCGACAAAGGCTTGTCCAACACCGGATAAAATCAGTGGCTACGACGCGATCTTATCCTTGTTGTTAGAAGGACCCCTCAACGGTAGACGTCCCTCTGTGGCCGACCTTATAACTACGGACAATATTTGCCTGATCGTCAATAGATGAAGGTTACCCGGATAATGCCCTGCCGGAACAACGATTAATCTGTTCCTGCAGCAAGCTTCTGCCCCTAATGGGCGTGGTTGACTCCGCAGTGATTTTGATCTTCTGCAACCAGGCGGAGTCAACGTCTCCTTGTCCGATTATAGCCTGGGAGTTCCTTGGAGGCTGATCGGCCTGAGTAGAGAGACTATATTCGGCCACTTTCCTGAGGCCGTGACAAGCTCCTCGAAGCTCTTGAACTCGGCTCAGCTTGGCCTAATGGTCAGGGCGTCACGTACAATCATCAGCATCTTCGGGCCAGTGTCAATGCGCACAGCTTCATTGGACCATGTCCGATATAGACCGATTACATTCAGCAAGCTCTCATCCGCCAGCGCACGATGAACATGCGCATCAAAGTAGATGGTGGCTCGGTTTTTTGTCTCAATCATTTCGAACCATAACCTCTTTGACGTCATGGCGTCAAGACGTCATGCACTTCTCGCCTTGATTCGAATCCTTCGACGCCTGCCCCTGAGTGGCAGGCAAGATTTTAATGTTATCGAAAAAATTCGTAGGGGTCTGTCCACCTCTAGGGGGCGCATGTTCGATGGTGTCGCATCACCACAGGCATTCATTTCCCGACCTACACCCGCTAAGCAGAGTTCTAAGTCACCTCCACTTCACTTCTCACGCCGGCGCTCAACTTCAGTCCTAGAGCCGTGCGACTTTTCTAGGATAGTGTCAAAGCTCGGCTTTGCGCTCTCCAGACAGGGCCTGTAGAGGTCTCCTTTGAAAGCCCCAACTCTGGCCACCTGAAGTCATCCCCTGGCACGTGCAATGTCGCCAGAGGCCTTTGCAATGAAGGACAGCATCTCATCGCCTCCCGATTGCAGGCTTCCAATAGGGGCTCCATGTTCCTCCGGTGTTCGGAGATGGCTCGCAACGTCGTACAGGCTGGTGCGTAGTTTTCATCAGTCTCCTCCGCAAGGTTGTCTGCAACAGAAGGGGCCTCACGATCCAATGTCCTTGGCTTGTTGAGCTTTGTCTCCGCCAAGCCAAAAAGATGATTCAAGGCGGTTCCCCTCTCAGAAGTAGACCCTGTAGTCCAGGGCCGTAGTTATCCGAACTCCGACACGCCGGCCCCACGGGCTTGACGTCACCAGGATTCCGCCGATGAGGCGCTCGATCCTGGCCAGAAACCTTCGCCCGTCCTCTCAGATCACGGAGACCGCAAGCACGAACGAACCGCTCTGTCTTGCGGACTTCAAACCATTACCTACTGTAGCCCTCCTGACTTTACAGTGCTGCAAACTAGCCTTGGATGCCCCATCAAGTCGAACACATCCTTCGAACGGCCCGCCCCTGAGTGGAGGATTGACTATAGAGCGCAAGAATTGAAATCGGTGGAGCCTGCCCACTCGAGGGCTTGTTATCCGATCATCTATGCGATGACACTTTTCTGGAGTCGCTTCCTTGTCGAGGCGGTGTAAGACTCCTTTCCCTGCACCTTCCGCAGTCATTCGCTAAACGCTCTCAGGAGTTCAGGCGGAATTGCGATAGATTGAATTTTGCTGAAAGTGTTTCCGCGGCTTATTCCCTTGCTTTCCTCGCCAGACCTCAAGAAAGAACGTTCCAGTGACTTTTTAAACTCTCTACGAAGTTTCATCCGGCTTGATCCATAGAAGTCCGCTCTCCAGAAAGCCCAAGGATTCCCGCGAAACTGATCCGTTTTCCTCGTGAAGTCAATTTTGCATGGTAGCCATCCACAGTCATAAGATTCATGATGTAACTCCTGTCTTCAAGCCACTTGCGATTGAAGCAAAAGCACCCTTGTCTGTATCTGGCGATGGGGGGGGTCTGTGGAAGACCCTGGACGTCGCCAAAACAGAACGACCGCGAACTCGGCTGCCGCCCTCTCGCTGACATTCCTCACCCAAGCTCCTAACAAGGCTCGATGTCCCTCCACGGCAAAACTGCCGCTGTATAGGACGGGAAAGATCAGCTCAAGGGTTCGCTGGCTGCTTCCGCTGTCATCCATGCATGTACTATGTCGCGGACCAGCTGTGGCTTCTCGGACAACAGCTCGTTGGATTACGGATAACTTGTCATGAAGGCGTTCCGTTAACCATTTTTTGAAGCAGTTGGTTGCTTCTGTGGACATGGAGCAGGCCCCATGTCGTCATGTTCTCCAGAAGCTAGCTGTCCCTAGACTTCATCGTACTTTCCATTTCATGATAATGGTTCGGCTGGCCAGAGAACCACATTGTTCAATTGCCACAACAAGCCTCGCTGGGTCCTTTTGCCTTAGCGATCGATTGACTTCGCACAAATGGCTTCAATCAGTTTGTGGCACCTTCGAAAAATCAAACAGCCAATGCACTATGCCCTGGTCTGAGCTAGATTAGACAGATACATTTCTAATTCTGCAGTGCGGTCAGAGAGGCTTTCTGGACGAACAGCCAAAGAGCCGCAAGCTCAAGGAGAAGAGCGGTTCTCCAGCGAACTTTCTTGGAATCGAATCCGTGGGAGTCATTCTGGACCACTTCTCGATAAGGGGCTATGTGCAAGAGCGCAGGAGCAATGCTGGCGACCAAAGAGGATTAGACCTCACTTCGATCCTTGTTCAAGATGCTCGTTCTCCAAGCAGGCTCTTTAATCTCAGCGAGCGAAGGCCTTCGCTGCGGTTGAAGAGCTTGCAATTCCAAGTCAATGACAGGACGCTCCTTCGAGCGAGGTTTGTCGGCCTTGGCGGATGAACAATATTTCCGGGATGCAACTACTGTGGCTTTTTTTAGGAGACGTCTCCGCAAGGCAGGGTCATTCGAAGGAGCTGTTTTAGATGCTTTGAGGCGTATCTCCGCACTCAAGGCTTGCAAGCTCGTGGCGTCAGATATCGCATGCAACTCTTGTCCAGTTCCCAAGCAACGCAATACCCGCGAGAGAACAAGGAAAATCAAGCTGGGGGGCTGCCGAAGGCCTTGTGCTAGGATGAAACCTAGATCGGCTCAGCAGAAGACTTAGATGCTCGATGGTCAGAAGAATCGGTGCCAAACTACTATGCCACAAGACAACATCTGTATCGATGTTGACCATGGATTCATTCGCAGGTATTTCAGTTACACCAGCAATTATTCATGATAGCCAGATGCTCCCACGCTCCTTGATCCAGGAATGAGCACGACTTTGTTGGGTGGACTCAGCTTTCAGGGCAGTTGCTTTGAAGAAGCTTTGGGTTGGAGGATTTGAAAGCCTGATCCATGAAAAGGGTTCTCGCAATCACCCGCTCAATGAGGAGAAAAAGGAGCTAAAATCATGTTCAAGTCCGCAATTAGCAGCCTGCGGTGAGCATGTCTTGGTTGTATGACCATGTCAATGGTGAAAGCTGACGAGAAGATTTGGGACTTCAAAGAATGGGCATGGTGGGCGCCTCAAAAATCTGACTTCAACTTCCTTCGACTATCTCAGCGCACGACCAAGTGGTGGCGGCGGCTTAAGTCGCGGCTTTCCGGTGAAAACAAACCAGGGCACTTCACACAAAAATGGCAGGTACTTCGCCGAAACATGCAGCGACTCGATGCGTGCCTTATACCGTCAAGCAGCAATCGTGATGATTGGACCGCTGAAGCGAGTGGCAGCCCTCTGAGTCGTCGTCCGGGAGGCTGTACAGACCCAATAACCCAACCCAGAATAAGGACAAAAAGAGGCGCAGCAGGCCTCAGCACCTTCTCGAGCACATTCACGTATGAAAGGCCATCGAGATTCGGGTCTCGGTACCATGCTGAGTTGAGCATGATGCGATCCAATGAATACTTTACGCTTTCCAGCTCCAAAGGATCCTCTACCTCATTGCGTCGGCGCCAGATCAGCACTGAGTTGCTGCTGCGGCAGCATTCAGAATTGGGTTTCTTTGGGGGGCGACCCAAAAGGCTTGCCCTGAGAGCCGGATTCCGTTTCTCATGGCAGAAGTGCCATTCTCGCGATTGATGTAGATACGATCAGCGGCAGATCGCTCTGGTAGCAAACCATTTATCCTTTGGGTGTATTTTTCTGCCTGAGCAAGCGATCTCCACTTCGTTTGTATGCATTCCCAACTGATTGCGAAGAAGAAATGGAATCCATTGTTCAACAGTGATGCTGATTTGGCGCCGAAACTCAACGGGCTCCCTTGCTTTTCCTCGAAAACAATTGGCCGTACTTTGTTTTCTGAACCAGGTGCGCAAGCGATGAGGAATGCTTCTGGAATTGCTTTCAGAAGGATGCTTGCTGGCCGTGCCAGCTTCACTGAGGCAGACGCTTCTGCCACCAGTGCTGCTGAGGGCAGAAAGGCTTGCCCAGCTGCGATCAAAGCGTCGTATAGCCTCAAGATTGCGCTGCAGATAGTTGGCGCTTCCTCCACTGCGGCCTTCAACTTGCGCAGCCTTGCTTTTCTGCTTGGCGATCGTGAAGGAAGCTGAAACGACGTTTTCGCGGTTGTAGGTGGGGCGATGGACGTCCCAAAACCAGTGGACTGATGGCAAAGATTCATCGATAATCTTTCAGTGCCTTCCTCGCCTCGTTGAGCACTTCAAATCAGTGGGATAAGTAATTATCTTGCGGGGGCGCAGGAAGCGTCCGAGGCTTGAATCGTTCCCCAGTTCATGCCTTTGGCCAGTTAGGCTGGCTTATCAATCGAGTCAGGGAAGCTGCGCACCACCGTCTCCATCTGATCATCCGGTTTGTCGCTGTCATCAACTTTGGCAGCTACAGCTTCAACAGCATTCTTTTGCCGCGCTGACGATCAGCTCATTGATTTGCGCAGGTCTTTCATCTGATAAAAAAAAAGGCCGCTTACGAAAGTGAACATCATCGATGGATCAAAAGGGCTTGCTCGAGTTAGCCAGAAAAAGCAAGAAAGTACCCTGCATGTAGGATTTTCCTAGATCTGCAGCACAGTCTCCTCTCACTCAGACAAGCGCTCGTTGCTATGATAGTGAAAGAGCCTCTAGATGATCGACACTCATGCGACTGATTTGCGAGAACTCCCAACGAATAAACGTCGGTGGCGGGTGAACTGTTCGTGTCGTAGCACGATTCAAGACTTTCCCACGGTATAACTGAGCCAAAGAACCAACCCAGCGGTTATTTCTGGATCAAGTGTGCCACCAAAAAGGAAGGTGGAAACTCTCGATAAGAGACAGCTGCATTATTGATGTTTCCGATACAGTCGTGCCGTTACACAGATGTGCGAGCAAGAATGCTTCCGGTCAAAACCAGTTTAGGCCTTTGATTCGGCTCAAACCAACTGCAGGGGCAGGGGTTTTGACTTTTTCCAGGAAGCCCTAAGTCGCAGGACGGACGAACCCTGATTGCAGGCTAAACTGTCAGTGTTTTTGTCGGCTTTCTGATTTTCCGCCGCCCTCTGGCGGCTTTCATGCTCTCAGAGCTGAGGTAGAATTGCTCATTATTCGAGGAAGCCACTTTGTGCATGCTGCAGGCTAACCAGGCGCAGAAGGGGGAATTACAGCACGGATCCACAGCCTCTGGAAGCAGGTAAACCCCTTATTTTGGCCGGCCAATCGTTCTTGGATAGCAGAACTGACTTTGTGGCTTTGGCTTGGGTGCTCAGCCGCCACTCCTTGGCAATTTATCGATGCGGCCATCGCGTTGCAGTTTGCCCTGGAGCTTTCAGCAGAGTGAGCCCACGGGCACTTTGAGGGGCGGGCGGCCGCTGGAAGGCCAGTGAGGGGCTGCTTGCGAGCGCCAGGCCGTCCGAGCAGGAAGGACTGGACCGCTGACCTTGCTGGGCGATTGCCAGGCGGCGGAGAGGCGGCGGTTTTCGCCGGCGCGATCTGTACCTGAAGGTTCGCCTTGTTCGATGCGCGCCAGGCTGTCGTCGAGGCGGCGGGGATGCGGGCCGGCTTGCGCGAGTTCGCCGGCCCTGGCGGTCCCAGTTCGTTGATGAAGTCGGTTGGGGCCTTGGGGCCGCGCGGGTCATTAGGGCAGTAGTAGGGGCGGGCAATCCGAAATCATCTAAGCTGGGTCCGCCACGGCCGATGCCCTCGAAGGTGGAGAGGGCCCGCATCACGAAGATCAGTTCGGAGGGGCAGGCGAAGGGCTGGCCGAACCAGGTCGTTAAGGTCGCCGGAGAAGCTCTCGAGCAACATTGCGGAGAAGGGAGGGAGTGAGGGCCGTCGTTCAGCAGTTTCACGCCGCACCAGACGGCGCACCGGCCCGGCTCGATGCCGGCGGCGATCACCCCGGCGCCCTGCAGTTCCACCAACCAGGGCCGAGCATCGCGGCCGCTGCCGCCCGGCACCATGCGCCCCAATCCGCTGCGCAGCCGGGAGATCTGACCCTCATCCCGAAGGTCGTAGTAGAATTCAGGCTCCATCGGCGGCCACCGCCAGGGTGCCGAGATGGGGATCTGGCGTGAAAGAAGCCGAAGCCGGCACCAGTTGCTGCAGGTAACTGGCCGCCCCCTTCTCCGCCCCGCCGCCGAATCGATGCCGCCGCCACCAGGGCGGGTCGATCGTGATCTTGATCCCGGGTAGGGATAATCCAGATCAGAGCCCCGGCGGCTGCTCGAGCTCTCCCAGATCACCCGGAATGCGGATGCGGGGTCTTCGAGGACTGCTGGCGGAAAGCGGGCGGCATGTTTCTGCCTCCAGGCCGGAATCAAGTTCGCGCACAGCACGCGCCGGCATCTTGCGGCAATCGGCACCCACTCGCGCCCTGGCCCCAGCGGGGGATGGCGCTGAATCACGGCCCCACCTGCTGCATCACCTCCAGGTCGGCCGGAAAACAGGCGCTCCAGCCGGGGCCGCTGAACCGTTGAGGACCACCGGGGCGGCCGCTGCCGCAGCGCTGGCTCGTGCCACCTGGCGAGGCTGGCGGAAGCCGAGCGGTTGCTCCTCAAGATCAACGATCTCGGCGCAACGTTTTGCCCCAAGCTCCTGCCCAGCAAGGTTTCAACGACGCTGAAGGGGAAGCCAGGACCTTGTCCTCAAGTGTGCGAGCTCGGCCACATTAGGCCGATGGCAGCACGTCGGGCGGGCGAGCAGGGCTCAATTTGCCCGAGCTTAGATGAAGGCCGAGCCGCAGTTGGATCAGTTCCTTCGTTGAAGCCAGCGGGCTCGCCCTTTGCTGGCGGCAGCGTTTCGCGCGCTTGCTCATTGGGAACGGCCGCGCGATACTCCAGTCTTGCATCGACGCCACAAGAGGCCAAGGCGAACTGCAGCACCGCGCTCCAGTCCGCAGGGGAGCGCCACCCCTTCCCTGCCAGCGGGGGCCAGGCTGCATTCAGGCGCGGTCCTCAAGGCTCGGGCTGAGGGCGGCCACCGCGGCGCGTAGATCATCGATCCGTTCCTCAGCCGGCTTGCTGCGGCTCTGGCTTCCCATGGGCTGCCCGTTGCTGGCGTTGGGCGGCCGAGCTGCGTTGGTCTCAATGTCGGTTTCCAAGGCCGTTCGGCTTCCATCTCGACTTCCCTTGCCAGAAACAGCTTCCCATTCGCTGGCGCAGCCGCTCGGCGCTTTCCTGGCCAGCACCGCCAGGCCGGCCACCGAGCAGCAGGCCACTGCCGATGCGGGGCTTGCAAACCGGTCAGGGCCGCCTGTGGATCAAGGATTGGGGCGCGGCTCATCTCCCAGGCCTGAAGTCTTGCCAAATGTGGCAGATCAGGTCTTGGGGGGGTGGAACGGTCTGGCAGATCGCTGGGGGGGAATCCCTTGGCGGCGGGGCTGGGTGCGGGCCGTTTGCGGGCTCATCGGGAGAAGCCTGTTTGCAGCCGGGCGGTTTTTCCGGCGCCACGGTCATGCTGGCGGACATCCGCTCCGCTTCGACTTGGCGTCTTTGACCTTCTTTGGCCCTCTTGGCCTCCCCGCCTTGCGCTCTCGTCTGTTCCAGCTTCTCGAGATCGCCACGGATCTCGCTTGTCCTGATCGCCGAAGCGATCCCGCAGGCTTCTCCAGGCTGTCGTTCCCGGCGTGGGCTTCACTTCAACGGCTGGCCCAGTGGCTGTTGCTCGCCGCACCAGCGCAAGCAGACGCCCGGTGATGCCGTATCCCAGGTCCGAAGCAGAGGCCGGCCAGCTGAGGGCCATCAGCCAGGGCGATCGAGGCCCGCACGTGAGGGTCTCAGCTGACGCTGGCCTGTTGCGGCGGACGACCGCCGGGGCCGGCCTGGACATGAGGGAAAGCTGTCTGATTCCCCCATCCTGAAGCCCCGAGCCAGCTTCGCTCCGTTGTGCGGTGGTCAGAGTGGTTGTAGGCGGCGTGGCGATGCGCACGTACTGGTCGGAAGAGGTCGCAGGCCCCATGGCGAGGCCTTGGCCCGGGCCAGCGCCGACGCACAGGCGGATACGTCACGGTGTCGCCGTGCGCGGATCGGCGTTGAGATAGGGCGCCGGCGGCACGCTCCTTCACGGTAGTATGGAACGCGCGGGGCGATCGTAAGCCAGCGGTGAACCGGCGGCCATCAGCTGTGTCTCTCCGAGCCCAGAGGGCCACGGCATCCGCTTGGAACGCAACACCCAACAGAGCGGCCGGCCGGCGGGCACGATCCAGGCCCCAGTTGGAATCGCGGCCAGTGCACGGCCGTTTCACCAGGAGGAGCCACAGACCCGTTCTGGCGATGGCGCGGGCGCCGTGCGTCGCTGGGCTGGCCCCCCCACCTGAACCTCCGAATCAGGCAGGTGGCCCCCTCACCGATCACGGGCGACGCCGCTGGCCAGTGTTGCGACACCCCGTCAGGGCCGGCCTCCAGCCGGGATAGAGGCTCGGGGTTCAGGGCGGCGCGGCTTGCAAGGCCAGGTAACAGTCGTTTGGTGCTTGGTGTTCGCCGTCCACGTGATCGGCGTTGAAGGAGGCGCGCCACCGCCCGGCCCACCATGGCCTGCCAGATTGGCGCCGGAACCCCGGCATCGCAACTGGCATAGGCCAGCAGGTGGCCATGTCCGGGTGGATCAATTCCCGAGCCCTTGCCATGCCGCCGTCGCGCAACCGTTGGCCACCGATGATCGGCCTTCCAGGGCGATCTGCTTGAGGGCCAGATGGTGGTGAGGATGGCGCTTGCGGGCGGCGCGCCCCCCCGGCCGGGCCAGGCCGCCACCAGTGGATCGAGCCCCGCCAGCCAGTTGTCGATCGGGCGATCGCACGCCGATCACCGCGGTGGACCCACGATCGCACCTGCTCGGCTTCCGTTAGTTTGGCTGGCACTGCGGGCCGGGTGGCGCGCAGCTGTCGATTCAGGCCTCGCTCGCCGGGCAGGCATTGGCCTGACCGGAGTTGGTGGAGCACGGCCCGCGGGCCAACGCGGCGCCTTCAGCCAGGCAGCTCTGCGCAGAGGTCGACGCAGGCGGCCCGCACCCGGTTGTGTGAAGCTGGCCGGCCAGCAGACGGCCCCCTCTGGCTGCCGAGCAGCAGGGAGAGATCGGGCGTTGCCGGAGGCCTTCAGCCAGCGGTGGAATCCCCGCGCCTTCAAACCCCATTGGCGCGTGATCCCACGGCGATGGATGCCAGGTGGCGCTTGGCTTCCTGCGGGACGGGGAGCCGTTGTGGAGGAGATCACGTGGCCTGCGGAGCTGGGAGATCCTGCCGCGGGGCGTTGAGCCGCCTCCTTCGGGCTCTTAATCTGCCCATTCCCCTCGCGCCTGCTTGACTCCGTCCGTCCGATTGCCAAATCCATCTGCTCGATTCGCTTCGCCGGCCGGCCTGGGCTGTGGAGCCCTTCTGCTTCGGAGTTGGCCGTGTTTATTGTTGCCCCCACCAGGGCTCGTTCACCCAGGCGGCGATTGTTGAAGGCGGGCAGGAGCGGGCGGTGCTGCAGCTTGCC
>Ga0163217_1111544_pt1 | contig 12674 bp, 14 predicted proteins | sample SynspAceP_FD_185933 | JGI IMG/M metagenome (GOLD analysis project Ga0163217, IMG submission 185933) | Saline lake microbial communities from Ace Lake in Antarctica - Synechococcus sp. Ace-P (PacBio error correction) | ecosystem: Environmental > Aquatic > Non-marine Saline and Alkaline > Saline ... | reverse complement strand
GCGCCTCGCACTGGCGACCCCCAAAACACGTGCGTCATTGATTTCCTCGTGTGTCAATTTCGGATTCTGAATTTCAAATTGACAGGGTTCCTTAATCGCTGGCACATGGAAACTCTCAAAAACCAGAAACCCATGAACAAAAAATACAACAACAAACAGCAGAGGACCTTCCCGAACGTTTGAACCCTGGCATGGGAGGACTCGCTGAATATGCGCGCTATGGCCACCTGCTTTTGGCCGGTATGGCCGAGGGGGTCGTCCGACTTGTGCATATGGTCGCCGTATGCTTCGGCCAGGGTTACCCCTGCTGTGACTCGATATTCTGGCCAATCCATCCGCGCTTTGGACTGCATTTTGGGTGGGCGACAAACAACCGCAGTTGATTGGTTTAATATCGCGGGTGGTCGCAAGCCGGTCCTATCCCAAGAAGAGATTCGCAGAAGTGCCATTTGGCAGAGTTGGGCGCTCTATTGAGCGGCTCCATCGGCAATCAACGCCGCCTGAATTTGGCTGTCGTTGGAAGTTTTGACAGCAGCAAGATTTCGAGATCTGAGATAAGGAAAATCGGGTTATCATGCCGCGTTGTAAGCAAGCTTATGGCCCAGATTTACGGCCCCGAACGTGCATTATTTGCCGGCGTTACGAAGAACAATAGACTGTGAAACTTGGACACTTGCTGATTGCGCTGCACTTGCACGAACTGACACAGTGCGGCACGAAGCTGCCTTTGGTTTAAATGGCTTCGAAAGAACCGCATAGGTGTCCATCCCCCGGACCATTCACATTGACCCTCGGCGATCTGCCTTATTTCATGGCAAGGTCGGTTTCTGAGGGACATTCAGAAACGGGTGCAGCCATGGCTCAGATCATCTTTCACAAGCAAGCGACGACCACGACCGAACGGTTGCGCTGCCGCGATCCAGGCGAGCCTCGAGCCTTGCATTTTCGTTTTTGGCGGAGCGGGTCGGCCCACGGAGCAAACGATTCACAATAAGTGGCGGCATCGCGACGCGTTACTCGACCGCAGCACCACAGGCGCACTGTTGCAAACGACCACTGACCTTCCGCACAAGAAAGAATATAATATACAGGTTGGCGCTGCGCAAGACATTGCTCGTGTCGCTGAATGATCTACTGCCGTGGTTCGAGAGTTCTTGAAACCCCGGATGTCTCGAGCTCGCGGACTGGATCGCTGTTTGCCGCAGGCACGGAGGTCGGAAAATCTTGCGCGATCTGAAGCGTCAAAGGCCGCCCGCCCTAAACCAGCGGGCTTCAAGGGCCTATGATCCGGGCTACTTGCACATTGACGGTTGAAATATCTGCCACCAAACTGGCGAGATGAGACGTCCGCCGCTAACCTGTTCGTGGCGATCGACCGAGCAACACGGCTTGGGGTCTTTGTCCGCGGTGCTACGAACAACAAGGAACACGGCCAACGCGCGCCGTTTTCTGCGGACCTGAGAGCTGAGCCTGTCAATTGGCGGCATCCGCCACTCATTCTTTTACAGGGACAACGCAAAGAGTTTTCACCGACCGTCTCTTCGGTCTGCGCAAAAAGGCCCTGCCAAAGCGTTACGCCGCCTCCTCCTCCCGCCGACTTCTGAGCTTGGGCATCGAGCACGCCCCCTCAACCGCCAGCTCACACCTCAGGCACCAACGGCACCCCCTCTCATGCGTGGAGGGCCCCAAGCGGTTTCACCCTGGTCGCATCGAAGGACGTGCTACCCAAAAAAGCACACTTTCGGATCCGGTTGAAGAGCTGGGACAGAAGGCAAGCTGCATCGCTTACGTCTGCTTCTACAAAACCAGCAGCTCCGCAGTCCGCCTATGGGCAGTAAGGACGCCATCTGCAGGCGATGAAAACAACTGCACAAAACTCAGAACCAGACGCTGTCTTCAAGAAAAAAACCCTTTACTACCGTCCGGGAGTGTGACCAATAGGGATTATTGATCTGATTATCGGCTGATTGAACGCCTTTCAAGGACCTTGCAAACTAGGAAAGGTTGATTGCAGCAACGCAGACAGATAGGACGCTCCGGCAGGTGTATCAAAAACAAAGGCTGCCCGCAGGCCAAACGACAGCCGAACAAACCGTCCCAATCAGACCCTGCGATCACGGCCATGCCTTCCGGTGTAACGCGATAGCAGCGCGTGCGGCGGCGGCGGATAATTCAGCATCGCGGGCAATCGAGGAGAACAGCCAACCACCTTGGATCGCAACGGCGGACTGTGACCCCAACTGCAATAGTCAAACGCGAGCTGTTCGCGCCTTTGGATTCGTCCCGCTGGCATAAACCCAGACTCTTCGCTGAGCGTTGATGTTCAATAGGGCAGACCAACGCCAGCCAAATAAGAACACATCACCAGCAGTGCTCCGAACCAGGATCACCGCAAGGTCACCGCGCGATACGGCAAGAATAATCGCCCAAAGCGAGATACGCCATATCAGCATCAATTTGGTATTGGCCAGGATAAAAACGAGCACAGGCCACCAGCAAAGGCAAGTGCAGAATTGTCGCCAAACTCCAAGCAATGTATTCCATTCGCATAACCGCGTCCAGGACAGAAAAGGCTGACGTTAAAGCCATGCGAACAAAAGCCACAATCACCCCTGGCGCCCAAGCGGAAAAATTCGACATTAGAAACGCCAGGGGACGCCCACGCCAAGAATTGCCGACTAATTGCGCCCTAAGTGCATCACCAAAGTAAGCCATCCGGTCCGCGCAGACGACGAAACATTCCAAGGTGCCGGCGCTTTGCAAAGCCAGCGGCCGATCCCCGCCCAACGCAGGCACGCGGAACCATAAAATCATCAAGGCATTATTAGCGAACCTCTGTTGTGTCGATGATTTCATTGTCCGTTGCACTGATCATGTTCATGCGGGCGGTTTACATGCGCAAGGGCGCACCTGTCCCTGCTCCCAAAGAGCGCACGTACTCTGGCACCGATGTCGACGACGGCAGGGGTGCCTTCACGCAGACATGGCGTTAAGGCAATCACCGATCAGAAAGGGCTCAGCCAGCTACGTGGCAGTTCATGACTAATCATTTAGAAAAACGCGCAGCCTGTGTCTTGGGCGGACCTGTTCGATTCTGTTGGTAGAAAGCAGCGGACCCGCGTTGATCCAAGCCTTGTGTGGCCTCATCAAGCAGCAGCAAATTCTGGTTTTCCAATTCAGCGCCCGAGCTAGCTAGCACACGCTGGAACTGGCCCACCCGACAGCCTTTGAAAGCTGCGCACCTGTTAAATTCTGGCACGCTCTGCTTGCTGCTCTCGTCGCGTGATCAACTCGCTGAACGCGAGACCCGCCCAGCAGTTTGAGAAACCGTGATACAGGTCCATCGGCAACGTGTGCATTCAATATGCAGCCGTTGCGCACATAGCCCAATTTGATCCCCTTTCGCGTGATCGACCATGGCCATGGCGTTCAGGTTTCACAGCACCGATGATCGCGCGCAGCAGGACTGGTCTTACCTGATCCGTTTGGGCCAACGATGGTGGACAATTTCACCCTGGTTCCCACACTGAGAGAGACATGCGACAACACCGTTTGCGCGCTCCCGTAGCTGACGCTGTCGAGGTCTTTTTCACCCTCGAACAAGGTGCTCGTCTGACCTTATACGCAGGACGGACAAAACGCCCTGCTGCCTCAAACCACGGTGCGTTCAATCCGAAGCCAGTTGCCCTTGGCCGCATCGCCTAATGTTGCCTCGGGATAGGGTATGAGTGCTGTTCGGCTTTACTAGCATCGCAAGACGGCAGATCGAGGAATGCCGGCCGCCATGCGCTGGGGATGTGCAGCACGGGCGTAAACGCATTCAACGTTCAATTTTTATGCGCTCTCCAACAAGGGAAATCAAGGGCGCGTAAACAACAGGTGCTGAGAGCCAAAGCCACCTTCGCGCAGCTTATCAAAGAATTCGCATAAGCGCCTAATTGCGCGGTGCTCCTTCTAGTAGAATTCCAAGACCCTGACGGCGGGACAGGGCGTGAACCGGTAGCCCTCCTCTAGCTGCGCTGTGCTCCCGGCCTCAGCTGCTAAGCGTTACCGCCGACGCAGGCACTGTGTCGATGCCTGTGCAAACCCCAAGTGGGTCTCAGCCCAGCGGTATTATTCGCCGCGTATGACTTGATCTGTCTGTGACATTTTTTGGTTTCGACGACCGTGTGACTGTCTATCTATAATCACATTCATATGTGAAACCCAATGTCCAGACAAGCCTGCGCCTGTTCCCATTCTCCTCATATAACCTGCGACACTGATTGCGAGGGCGCTGCCCTTCGGCTTACTCCCTCGCCGTTTTGCGTTGAGTTAATCGCCTAGAGTAGCATTCGCTCTATATAGTTGCCGGCGCGCAATGCTCAAACACTATATCTGTCTTCTCTGTATGACATTTTCTCGTGCTCGTGGTTCTCATGTCACGCGCAATCATGTATCATCAGTCTATCTCACGCACCTCTACCGCCGAGGCTCTCTTCGCCGAACCTTGGTGTTCTGGATCGTGCCCTGAGAGTGCTCGACCAATATCTGGAGAAACTCTCTCGAAACGCTCTCTCACACCCGCTCCAAGCCTGCACTCTCAGAACATAAATCACTCATGATCTCTCTATATCAGTGTGTGTTACGCAGAGGCCCTCTTTTGGACATATAGCTAATGATCATGGATGCGCAACCCGCGTCTTGGTTAATGACAGAATAAGGTCGAGACGGGCAACGGTTTGCTGAGAGAAAAGGTGTGAGGTCACGTATGAACTGCTCTGTTGATGAAGAGTAGGTGTGCTCACGCTTTGATATCGTGCTGACGAAGGACCGGATCACGATGACCCTCGCTTCACGCAGGAGGTTCATGTGAGAGACACACCGGTACACGGGCCGCGCCGACCCCGCCACGCTTGGTTACGTCACCGCACGAAGTGCTGGCGAAACTGGCTAAAATGTTGATTGCAGGCCAGCTTCTGCGGCTGATGGCCTGACCGCAATGCCGGAGCTGTATTTTGCCAACGCGCAGCAGCCCCGGTTCGCGTGCGAGAGTGTGTCGGTCGTTGGCATTATGATGACCTGTGAGAATTAGACACGCCACCCTTGATCCTCTGTCTGCCGTCTGGTGTGCGCCGTTCGATGGTGAGTGTGTTTCATGATCGGGCCTCATTTCAGTATTATTTGAGGCCGATTTCGATCTGTTCCCCGCATTGCTTTGCGCGCTATATATCTCCGTCCTCGGCGATTTGCGTCTGACCTCGTCTCGGCTCTCTGCAGTTTTTCGGTCTCGAATCTGGTTCGGTGAACTTGCGGATTCAAGTTCACTCTCCTCTGCCGTTCTCTCTCAGATCCTGCGCACTCTTTAACGCGGGCCTGTTACGGCGCCTCGGTCTATGTGTGCTCTACAGAATCTTCCACATAGTGATGATTGAGTTAACACTGGTCAGATCTAGAATTAGGGTGCCCGGCACTGTCACTCTCCCGGAACAAGCCCCTCGGATCGAGATACCTATCTGTAGTGGGGCAACCGGTCCCCTGGACGGAAACTGCCTCACATTAATGCGGACCCGCGTCGTGTGCCTCGTGGAACATGAGCATGTTTTGCTTGGCACAAAGCGCTCGTGCCATTGTCATTATAGCTCTCTGCTAGTTTTTATGTTTTAGTGGTTAACCTGTCATCTAACAATTCTGACGCTGTGGTTCTGCCATTAAACGACCTATTTTACTAACATGGATTAGTATCCCTAAGAAGAGATACGTGACACGCTTGCTCTGAATAGCTTTGGGTGCATCGCGCCATCCGGCTGCTTGCGTATATTGCGCCCCTCAGCGCTTGCTTGTACGCCCATATTCTTGGGTGCTGGGACAGACCACTCGCATTTACGCTCTGCGTGTGAATTTAGCTGCTTTTGTCGAGGTGTATATAGGGAAGTGCAGGTGAGTGAGTCGCAAAGTCCTGCACTGAGGGAGTCTTGGTAGCAAATAGTCATCCAGATTTAGTGTATGTGCCTGGTTTGGTAAATCAGATCATAGGAAGTCGCCTCCTACTCTCTCAACATGAAGAGTTGTCTTGATGCTAATTCGGTGCCCCCTGACTGAGTGACTTGCTCATCTCCGCGGTGTGAGTGTGGCACGCCCCTGCAGACTTGCTGCAGAATCGTCAAATATCGGGGGCCGCATTCACCTGTTGAACGCATCGTTATCGAAACAAACAAGGGCCTTGCCGATCCCGGCACGAATTTTTACCATAATAACGCTATTTGTTAGGGTTTGACTCGTTTAGTGTCGCCAAAAAGCGGTTCCCGTTACATGAAGATGGTCAGTCGGTTTCACGGGTGGCCTCGCCCGACGGCCTTGAGGAATTGGTGACTTTCGGGCGCTAAGCAACCTCCCAGCTCAACCGCTTTGTGGACACCCTCGACAAGTTATGATGGCGGGATCATATCACCAAGTCGTCCGATTGGCGGGAGGCGAAGCTGTGCTCATCTCATGGGTGGATCAGCTCTAGTCAGATCTGTGTCTTACGAAAAGGACTCCGAACAGTCACTTAACGAGAGCGTGCGAAGTCTTCAGGTCTGTTCTACCATGCTCTCACAGAGTCTGCACGGCACCTCTCTATCAATATACTCTCGCCAGATGCACGGGCTGGTCGCGACGGGAGCCTTGGCCGACCTCAATAGCCTGGTGCTATCCAGCAGATAACACACTCCAGACTGATTCAGGTCATCGTGCTTTTGTGCGTTGGTAAGCGCGCGCACGACCCAAACGCCTGCCGATCCGCTCTCCACGCGCAAATCGCTGTCTGGGTGGCTTACCATCAAGGCCGCTGCCAAAAAGAGCGCCTTGGCCAATACCCGCCCCTCTGGATGCCTGTCCCAATTGGAGATCGGTTTGCCGAATCAGTGCGGGGATGATCCCATAGTGCCCGGTCGATCGCACTTTGTGACTCTTATGGATACCCATACTTTGTTGATCGCCCTATCCTCTCAGGCCATTATTCAGCGAGGTAGGAGAGGCAGTTGTCCGCACATGCGCTCAGCACGGCCTAATATCTCTAGTCGCCTGTCTCTCCCAGCGGGCGATCCGGCTCAGGCACCGTCTCTTCTTAATTCTCTCTCGCCACTGGCTACACAGTGTCCAGTCGTGCTGTGACGGGAGTGCCGGAGAGCCAGTTTCACGTTCTTTCCGGTGTACACGCGTACCGTGAGTGAAATGTCACACCGGCGCTATAAACTCTGACAGTGTGGCGCCTGATCATTCCGCACAGACTGAGGCGTACCTGTACTCAAAAACAACAGCATACACCTTCCCAATCGACCATTGTGCACGATACGAAGTAATCCCGTCACTGATTCCTCTTGGCTTTCTGGAGCTGGTTTTTAAAAACGACCTTGGCTAAAACCGCGTCCTTCAACAACCGCTCCGTGTTGCCGTGATCGTCAACGATATGTCGAAGTGTAACATCGACGCCACCTTGTTGCGCGGAGATACCGAACTAAGCCGTACTGAAGAACGGCTGGTTGAGATGTTCGAACGGCTGCATCTGTTGCACAGTTGACGCGATGATCTGCTGGCTTGAAGTGCGACGGCTGGCGACTGAAGGCGCTGTGACTACCTGCGATCGATCCACCGCGCATCAGATACCCCTTCTTGTCGCGGCCACGTTCGATTTTCGCGATGGAAGTCGGAGAAAGCCTATCAGGACGTCGCACGCCTTGATTACGTGGTCAACAGGTTGTGGAGCGCGGTAACTGCTGCACGATACTAGTTCTCCCAGCATGATTTCCTCAGAGATCGGGGCGAAACGCTGGCGAGGAAGCGATCCGCACCGGCTGGTGAATTTGCTTGTTTGAACAGATTGATTTGCGGATGTCGTTGTGCTGAACAAAGTGCGCCTGGATGCCAAACGCCTCATCAAGTTGAAGGCGCTCGCCAGAATTATCCGCAGTTTGAATGCATATCGCAGATCATCGAGGGACGAGCCATTCTGACGTTGACCCACAGACGCGATCTCGACACAGGGCTTTTTCGATTTTTGAAAAAGCGCCGTAAGAACATCCTCGATGTTGGGCCAAGCGGAGCTTATGGCTATTTGCCGGATCACGTGCCGGAAACGAAAGAAAGTACGGGTGTCGCGTCATTTCGTTCTAATCGCGCGCCGCCAGACCGTTTGAGCCGAAAAGATCATGCCTGCCTGAAATGGCGATCTACCCGGGGTATCCGCGCCAAAGGTCATTTTCCTGGATCGCGACGCGACCTGAATGGGTTGGCTTGAATATTCGCTGGCCGGTGCGTTGTCTCGGTCAACCTTTGGGGGACATGGTGGGACGTCGTGCAAAAGACAATGGCCAGAAATGAACACGGTCAAAAACTATATGACCAGAATTGGCAAGAACCATGGGACAGACCGCGTCAAGAAATCGTTCTTCATCGGGGCGGGCATTGATTAGGTAGACATTAAAGGCGCAGCTGGACGGCGCCCTTGCTTCTCGAAGATAATGCGCACTGTCGCCAGATTACGCATCGCCCGACTTCCCGATCCTGTTTCCCATTTGGCGCAGGGCGACGCAGGGCGGCTATTGATTGCTTGCACCGGTCAAATGTCTGACACAAACCGCTGGCGGTCCACTGTCGCAAAGGCGCCCGGAAGATTCTGCAAATGCATTTTCCGGGACCATGGCTGTGGCGGGGGTGGTCTGGCATCGTCAGCCACTTGTTCGGCTTTTCAAAAGTTGATCGACGCGGGTCGACCCTGACAACCTCCTCGGCCTGACGCGTGCGTGACGCGAGCGATGCCTTTGCGATGCGGCACGCAGACGCCGGTTTGGCCCACAGCGCATTTTGCGGTTGATCGACGATATTGCCGCCCTATGCGGATATCTTTGGAGATGTGATGCAAAACCCATTTTTGCGGTTGCGATGGCAAATCACAACGCCAATGCAGGTCGCAAATTCATATGTCGACGCCGATCACGCGCCGCCTTGATCTGCACCGCCTACGGCGTCCTGGCACGCAAATACGGCGTGATTCGCATTTGATGCCACCGACCCAACAAACGCGTCTTCACGCGCCCAACCGGTTCAACGATCGTGTCTGCGCGGTTCGCGCTGGTTGAGAACCCATATCAGGCTTGCTGCATCACTCGCTCCGATCTCGCCGGGCACAAGATCAAAACGTCGCGCTGGTGCTTGTGCTTGATCCAGTCTTGGAGATCGAGGGCGAAGTTTTCATGAGGGGGAACCTTGGAAGCGACGACATTGCCGACGGCGGCGCAGAAGCAGTAGAGCGATGCATACCTTCGACGCATTTGCCCCGACCGCTGCGCCAATGCTGCTGATGCAGCTTTGCCATGGTTCCCTGTATCGTGCAAACGCATTGTGGGAAAAGGCGTCGGCAAAGAGGGGGTCTAAGTCACGGATGACGCACTCTTGGCAGGCTGTTCGCAGGCAGAGGAGCAGGAAAAAACGCTCGCGCTTTGACAAGTTCAGCTTGCACCCGGGTCTTTGAGAAGAAAGCAGTGATAGCCGGTTTTGTTTGCCATGGAAAAAAGTGGCCATTCGCGATGCATTGCCAGAAATTCGGTTAATTGGGCTCAAGACTAAAGCCCGCTCGCGCATCGGCAATGGCGCCTTGTGTCGTCGTTTTGTAGCCTAACTGATTTGAAAGTTAATTTTTTTTTTTTCGTTGTTTTTGGGGCTGTTGCTTGATGATTGGATCTTCTCAATCAGGCCAAACAGGAGGTTCCATGACACAGGAGAAAGTAAGCCCGCTTGTTGAGCGGATGATGGAAGACAATGCGCAGAGGGATGGGTGACAAATCACAAAAGGCCCAACTATCCGGGCGCTCAAGGACTTTTGCGGCGTTACTTGGTCGATCACCCGACACTGCAGAGCTTGATTGATCGCGCTCTTATGCAGTTACACATGGCAGGCACGGGCGTCACCCCAGTCGACGTTCAACGCCCGTATAGTTTGCGCTCATCGCGTCTTTTTTCTCAATGACCTGCGGGCGTGATGAGATGAAGAAGTTACCATGCAGTTGTCGTACCGAGCCACGCAAATTGCCCCATCGTCTTCAGCGTCGAGGAGGTGTCCGCCCTGCTAGCCCTCAGCACCCGACCTGGTTCTCAAATACCGCGCGGCATTGAAGCATTAGGCTATGGTGGTGGCGTACGCGCATTCTGAGGTGACGCATCTCAAAGTTCGCGACATCGACACGACCGCATGCTGATCATGTTGAAAAGCGGCAAGGGTGGCAAAGACGCGATGTGATGTTGTCACCATCTATTGCTTGTTTACGTGAAGGGACTATGGCGTGAGGCCGCCCGCAAGGTTGTTGTTTTACCTGGTCAGAGCCGTGTCGGACGCCGATTATCGTCCCGTCAGGTTAAGAACCGGGCGCTTTACGTCGGCCAAGCGTATGGCCGGGATCAAAAAGTCCGCAACATTTGCACACGTTGGCAACAGCTTTGCCAGCATCTGTGAAGGCGAACACCGATTGTGCGGGTGATCCAAGGTCCTGCTCGGCATCCAAGCTGAGCCACGAGCGGCCGCGATATACCCTGTCGCGACAGAAAAGACCTTGGCATATCACCAGCCCTGTTGAGCACGTTGAAGGGCTACCTGACGCTGCGTTCGCGTGTCAAAGCACGCGCTGGAGGATCGCTGACATCTTTCGCATGCACGGCCCTGCGAGTGGCGTCGGGCCAATGCAGGGCCATATCAGTTTTCAGCCAGTCAAAAAGTGATGTCCTCCATGAGGGCCTGTCCGACCGAAGCACTCGCGGCACTGTGGCGGCGTGCCACTAAATGTGATTCACCCCCACATCGCGTACCAACTCGTGCAGAACAGGCACTGCGCCTAAATGTCAGGGCGCCCGCAGCCCGTGATGGATGGCGGCTAGGGCCTGAAGACTTCTTACTGCGGTGATGGAATACTTCCATGTCGTCTTCACGCTTGCAGCAGAGCATCGCCCGTACTCGCTTACTGGAACAAGAAGGCTGGTCTATGGGCTGTTGTTTCCGCGGCCTCCGCAAGACCGGTTGGCCACCATAAGCTGTCTGATCAAAGCGCCTTGGCGCAAGGATCGGTATGACAAGCATGCTGCACACATGGGAGCTGCCATGGTCCATCATCTCAACGTTCCACATGATCGCGTGCCGGGCGTGGGTGCGTAAAGATGGCAACCGCTGGGCGCGTGCAAGCCCGGGTCTTTCTGCACGTTGCGCGAGTTTTATCCCGCTGTTCCGACGCTTGTTTAAATCGAAGGGTTGTCTGGCTCTTGCATTAGTGAAAACGAGAAATCAACGTCTTTTGGTGTGATTAGCTGGGCTATCAGAACCGAAGGCTTTTGCTGCATTATTTGCCCGCTTGCGTAAAAAGGATGGTCGTTACGGCAAACCACCCTTCCGTGGCCCGAGCTGTGCTGGGTTATCTCAGCCGTTACACGCACCCGCGTCGCCATCTCGAACAGTGCATCCGTTAGCGCCGATGCCAACACGGTTGCGTTCGATGGAAAGACTTCGTAATCAAAGAATGGAGAAACGCCAAAAGGTGATGCGGTGGCCACACCCGAGTTCATCCGCCGCTTCCTGATCCACTGTTGCTTCCGGAGCAGGTCCATCGCATCGCATTACGGATTGCTGGGCAAGTGGAACCGTTAAGGCCAACATTCGCAAAGGCCGGCGCTTTACTTGGGGCAGAAACCGATCAAAACCGAAGATCCGCCAACCGCAGGAGATCATCGCCCACTTACGCTCTCCGCGATCACACACTTCGCTCCCCGATTGCTCCGGATAGGCAGACAGCAATGCGCTAATATTCTGACATATAGGTCCGGTGAGTGCAAAAGCCACCAGACCCGAGCGCCACCACGAAAGGCCGCCGCATGACGAGATGTCCGTGCAAAATGGCGCACCAATACCTGCTCCCTCATGCAGCGCATCAGTGGGCTGAGTATGCTGCTGGCCCCCCAAAAACATCCAATTATGGTTGAAAAAACGCGCCGATCAACCACATACATCAGTCGTGGCCTTTTAACCACCCTCAAATGCATTCGACAAAACGCCCAAGCCCCCAACACGAACGTAACAGCAGCCGCGCACTTTCCCCATAAGTCACGATCGCATCCCCAACGGCTTCCTCCTGTTGAGAGGTTTCGTCACCGAAAACGCGGGCCAAGGTCCAGTCCCGCGTCCCCAAAAACCTCGCGCAGATGGCCCCGCAGCGAAAAAAAAAACCTTTCATCTGGAGGCCGTCCATTAGCTGCACCTTGTTCCGAAAGGTCCCGCGCACGTCGGGGCCGTTCTGTGGAAAACTCAAAACGTGTTTTGCAAGCCGCAGGAAAGTGGGCGCTCCAGATAGAAGCGAGCGCCTTTTTCTTAATCTTCATGTGGGCGTTTCCGCGCATTTGCATGCGGGGTGTTTCTCAGGAAAGATTCTTGGGGCCAAGTGCGGGAGGTTTTTTGGGCGTTGCGGCGGGGGAAGGAAATTTTCGTCCATCTTTTTGCCGGGGGCGCCCCATGGGCCCCCCCACGTTTTTTAATTTTTCGGGGAGCCGGGGTTCCCCCCCCAATCCAAGGATTTTTTGCGTTTGGAGAGATTGTTGCGAAAGGAGCAATCTGACCTTTCTTTCGCAGGGGCCGCAATCGAGATCGGCATATTGGCTATTTATTTCTCTCCCTTCCTTTT
>Ga0163217_1052402_pt1 | contig 12674 bp, 14 predicted proteins | sample SynspAceP_FD_185933 | JGI IMG/M metagenome (GOLD analysis project Ga0163217, IMG submission 185933) | Saline lake microbial communities from Ace Lake in Antarctica - Synechococcus sp. Ace-P (PacBio error correction) | ecosystem: Environmental > Aquatic > Non-marine Saline and Alkaline > Saline ... | reverse complement strand
AGCAAATTCTGGGGGCAGGGGCTACTGAAACGGTTGGATGCCACTGACCGCTGGTGCTGCCCCCGTCGTGACGGGTATCTGTGCTGCTGGCTATTTGGGCACAAGGGCCGATTGGCGGCTTTCTGTAGCAGACACCTTTGGGACACGCTTGGCTTTTTCGCTGGACCGGGGCCGCTATGGCCGCCGATCATGGCGTTTTCCCTTGACCGTCCGCGCAGATCCGGGCTGGATTCAGGCTGTGGCCCCCGGGCCTATGAGGCGCCGCTGCCACTCTTGGGCATCGCGCGCACCCGCGTGTTCTTGACCGTAACCTGCGCTGATCGCCCCGCCTGCTGGCGGGGCGCTGTGTGAGTTTGCCAAAAGCTTGGAGAATTCGGCGCGCGCAACGATCACCTTTGTCGCCGCAATCCCCGGGTCGACGCGGACGATCCCTTCGCAATTACGCGCTGTTACGGTTGCCGGGGCAGGACGGGGCGTGGTGTCGCTGGGTCGTAATTTGATCGTTTGGCCATGGGCACGCTGGCGTGCCGAAATGGTTGCGCGCCGCCCATGACGCCGGATTGCGGATGATTGATGTCCGCTGTCACGAACGGTTGGGTGATTTCACCTTGATGCCCGCCTTACTGACGCCTGCCGGCGGGACGGCGATTTTTGGTCCGCTCTGGCGTGCAAATCTTCGTTGACTTAACGGGATCGGGGCTGTTGCCGGTGGAATTGCGGGCATGTGCGCGTCGCGGACCGACCCTGACGCGGCTGCGGTCATAAGCGGCGGACGATCGGCTTAATGTTCTTTCAGGAGCACGCTTTTCCCCATATGTCCGTCCTGCAAAAACCTGAACTACCGGGCGGCAGCCATGCCGCGGCGCTGTTCTCGATTATGCTGGGGCTAGAACGATTGCTTGATCGCCGCCCGCGTTTCCCTTGTCTGCGGGGAAGGTCCCGGGCGTTGGCCATTGGCCGCGCCTTGATGATGCCTGCCCGCATTGTTGCTGATGGATGAACCCCTTGCGCCCTTTGATGCGCCCCGCAGGCAGAGGTAGCTGCAACTATCTTGACGCTGTGCAGCACCGCGCGGATCCCGCATCATCTCGTCAGCCATTGCATGTCAGAGGTCGCGCCGCTTTAGCGACGACCCTTGTTTTGGTGGACGCGGGCGCGTGACTCGCGCTGGCCGCTGAGGACGATTATTCTGTCCGTTCCACGCTGCCGTTCCCGCTGGATTGGTGTAGAGAAGCAGGTGCCGTTCCTGACGGCAACCGTGCCGGATGGAACACCAGACGCCTGACAGAGGTGCCTGGTGTCCGCTGCCCCTGATCTTGCCGGCCCCGCCTTGGCTCCCCCGGCGCACGCATTTCGCCTGCGAATTCCGGCGCAGGATGTGCATCCTGTCCACGGCAAAAACCTTGCCGGGCTGTCGGCCCTGAACGTATTGCGTGCCAGACGCCGCGAGATTGAATCGGTCAATGGTCCGGGTGTTGCTTGTTTCGCTTGTCTCGTGGGCACGACGTGTTGTTGGCGCGGATCACCCGAGCGCTCGGGCCGCGCTGAATGGGACTGGCGGCTTCGGGCAGAGGTTCACGCCATTCTGGAAAGCCACCGCCTGGCACGCAAGATATCGGAGGCCGCATGAGGACGCCCACATTGGTCATTTTGTCTGGAGGTGTCGGGGTTGCGGCAATCAAATATTCGGTGGGCGCGCTGGCGCAGGCCCTGGTGGTTTTTGGACGGGGACAGCTAGACCATCCGGCTACAATATTGCCAAGGATGGCGCAGGGCATTGCGCTGACGCGATGACCGCGGCTTGCCTTTGATGCGGTCGGCGGGCGCGCTGGGCGCAGGGTCAGAGGTGATTGCACTGTTCTGCGTTAAAACGCAGCTATCGTGACCGCTCGCGGCCGCCGCGACGGGGGTGTTTTTGTAGCATTGGACGGCGGCGCGACGTGCTGGCGCAGCGGGTCAGGTCGCGCCACGGCCACTTCATGCGCCCGCACTGTTGGACATAGGAAGGGCTTTGCCACGTACAGCCGCTGCAAGCGGACGAGGCGGCGGTTGTTGGTTGATCTGGGACCAACACCGGGAGCAGTCATTCGCAGCTATTATTCAACGGACTGTTCGGGAACAGCGTGACTTCAAGCCGCCTGCGGCACCAGAGGGCGGTCTGCGTGAAGGCAGGACCCGTGCTTGGCAGCCCGGCTCGCTTGTGACAGGCGACACGCCAGCCGCGAAAGCGTCTGTCAAGCCGTTCGCCCAGCGCGCCATTACAGCGGAAACAGCAGTTGCGGTTGCCAATGCGCGCGCCGTAGAGGCGGGTTGACCATGATTCAGACGGCGGCCCTGGCAGGACGCGGCAGACGTGATTCGCGGTGGGGGCAAAAGGTAGTGTGATATCGCCAAGCCCTGGCCGCTGCGCGATTCGCCGTCGCATTGCGCACTGCGCCGGTATATCGCGGTCCGGCCGATAGAAATGCAGATTGGTGTTGCGGCCAAGCGAAAACCGCTGCGCAGGGCATCCAAAGGCGGCCGGTGCAAGCTGCAGCTGCATAAAAGGCGAATCACGCGACGACGGGCATCAGCCCGCGCGCGATCTCAGCCGCCCGATTCACAAAGGTGCCTGACCGATCGGTTCAACGACGGGTTCTTGTTCCGGTGTAGCGCAATGCGCGAAGGACAGCGATGCCCAGAGTTTCGCGCTCGGGGGCCTTGCGACAGGCCTCTTTATTGGCGGGTTTGCAGGCTTTTCGCGCTGGTATCGACGGACATCGTACGATTGTCGTCGATCCGACCTTCAGCGTGATCGGAAGGCATCAGAGCGATGGGATCCCGGACTCTTCTTTTCAGGCGGTTTCATGCGCTGCTGGGCTGCACCGCATGATAGATTTCGATTTTAGACAAGGTGACTTCGACCGGACAGGTACGTCGGCGCGCACAGGGTGTCGGTCAATGGAACTTGCGTGACCGTTGTCCAGCTGCGCCAAATGGGAACGCCAAAGCTGCACAAACCGCGACAAGGAGCGCCCGCGCCGCGCAGTCCACATTGGCGCGCCCAACATCCAGGCCAGCCACTGAAGTGAACGCGCCCGGTACGGCATTGCGCCGGCAAAACGCGGCCTGCACCTGCGCCAGCAACAAAGCTCTTAGCCCCGGCGGGACGCGTCACGAAAATGTCGAATGAGGTAATCAGTATGCGCCCATCTAGCGCGAAACGCAGGCACCGGTCTGGAAAGCGGAGGCACCAGACGACGGATTTAGGCTTAGGATTAGCTGGGGCGAAAGTTAGCGCTTGTCCGTTAATACTTGCAGGCGGCCTGTTGCGGACAATCAGGTGGTGACCAGATGGCTTGCCACAGCGGCGGCAATGAATTTCGGTTTCAAGCGCAATTTCTGCATTTAGGGGCGCATTGCATAGCAGGGTTGGGGCACGTCGATATCGGTCATCACGGTTGGTTCAGATGGAAAAGAACGAAATCCTTTGTTTCCACAATGGTTTTCCACAGGCGAATCGTAAATTTCAGATCGCAGCCTTGCAGTGGTATCGCCCCGTTATTGGTTTCTTGCACAAAAGCGGGACTTGGGTGACTTCAGTCTCTCCCTCGCGCATGATGCTGTTCTGTGTTCGACTTAGCATCGCGCGCCATTCGGCATCGGTGCGCGCACTTTTCGTAGGATAGGACGGTCCGAGGTTGGTAGCGACGGTTGACGCCGCCCAGATCGGCGCGGGCCCCCGGTGTTGATATTCGCGCCTGCGCAGCCGCAGCACCGGACGTCAAGGCTTGCGCACTGTTGCGCAAAAAAGCGGCGCACGTGTTAGGTTTTCTGTCGGGCGTCCCCATGTCGTTCCTCTCGCGCGTTATATTGTAGACTCGCTCTTTTTGTTTAATGTTCGACCTGGAGTGGATGCAATTGCAGCCATTACCTGATATTTAGGTCTCGCGCATTATGACGTTTTTTGCCTGTGCTGTGACACGAATGTCACCGCGCTCGCTTTTTTTTGCGTCAAGTACACCTTTTGATTGGGCTGATTATGGACGTGGTCATGCTGCTTAGGTAGGGCACAGAGTTGAATCCGTCTAGGATCGGGCGGCGCGAATGCGTGCGGCATAGGCTTGCGCGATCGCCCGTGGCCGTCGTGATCCAGATTGTTCATCCGGCGCTGAGTGGCAATATGGTGTGCGCGCGTCGCAGCTGGCGCAGGCAATAAGGGATTGGCGACGAATGTAGGGTTGCAGGCGCGATGCAAAGCAGCGCGTTGCGCGACGCTATTTGATCCAGCAGTTATTCGTCAAAGTTGTCGATGATCCATTCGCAACTCTCGCGCCGGGGTTTTTGCGCGACAATCGCAGGATTTGTCGTTGATTTCTTGTCGTAGCGCAGGACAGCAGGCGGGCCGGATGGTGGCATCCAGAAACGGCTGATCGTCATGCACAGTTCATGGTAGCTATATCCGCCTTACAGCGTCCGGCAACCGTCACCTCGGTCTCTTGCAATCACGGGCCTAGCCACCCTTGGTTGTTTGCCGGCGTGTGCCGTGATCACGTCAGAGCATGGGCAATTCAGTTCGCGCCTTTCGGCCTCGATCATGCGTTTGGCTTTCGATTGGTGGCGGCCATGCCTGCGACCTTCGTCCCGCGGGCGGCGTGGGCCGCATCGGGCGGGGGGTGCGTAAATTCGTTACATTTCGCTATGGCAGCCAGGTGGCGGGCAGGTTCAGATCGTTCAGCGATCAATTCAAAGCCGCAGCACGACCCGGTATGCCGTGTCGCCGCCAAGCATAGTCTAACATTCGCTCGGTTTTCGGCATTACCGATTTCTGCCGCGCGTTTCCTGCCCCAAAGGCAAAGTGTTTCATGGTTCAACCTAGATAGACGCAGGCCGCCTGCGCGGGACAGTCAAATCGGCGGCGCTGGTTAATCCGCAGGGTGTAATCAAGCGTCCATGCGTTGGAGGGTCATAAGCGGGTTTTGCCAGGCCGGCGTCAGCAGGATTTCGCGCTGTCGTTTCCAGATTTGCGTTTCCACAACACACGCCGCCGCCCGTAAAGATGTCGATTAGCGTGCGTGCAATGCGGTGCCGTCGCACGCGTACAGATGCCCTGTTTATAGGACGTTTGAACGTCGCCGGTTTCGTGATCCTGAACCGCATCGGTGCGGTATGAACCGTTTTTTCACCCTGAGTAGCGTTTTGCGATTGAAACGCAGGCCAGTCTGCGCTGGCGCGGTAAAGGCGCGGCCCCAGTAAGGTTGATCTAGTCTGCCGAAACATTACTTGGCGGCACTTTCCGGTATTCAGGGACCATGATCGTTTATAAATACGCCTCTTAACACTTGTTTGGCCTGCGGCGATTCGCGGGTCTAGTCATTGGCATCGTCCTTTCAAGCGCGGCGCGCAGGCCGTCGAATCAACGGCACGGAAATCAGGCGCGTTGGCCGCCACGTTCCCTGCCCGCGCAGCCAAGAAACATAGCGCTGATGCGTTATAGGGCCACCGCCTGCGCGGCCTTCTTGCCAATAACGGCGGGGAATGGCGGTGGCGGGATCGATTCGAGGTCCAGTACCGTAACAACGCTGGGCGCACGCGGCGCTGCGGGTCAGGCCAAGGGCTGCGATGTTCTTCAGCAACCGGATGAGCGGCGGTGTCGTACACGCTTGAAACGGCCAGCTGCGCGGCCCTGTTCATAGGCGGCTGCCCCGATTCCGATCACGGGGCAGGGCACCAGCGCACGCGCCTCGGTCCAAGCCTGTGTCGTAAAGCAGAGGCCGATGGATGATGAGGACGCACCTGCGGCATGGGCCTTTTGCACCAGTTCGGGCAGCTGGTCGGGATGCTGGCGGCACCGTCCTGCGGCCCTTGGATCGCGGGCGGGCCGTCATGGGCATGTCCAGCCTTCGATCTGGGCATCGCGGCAATTTATCTGGCGGGCGGGGATAGAAGGGCTTTCGGTCATCGCTTGCCGTGCGTGGGGTGATGATGACGTCACCAACACACCTTTACCGCGTCCGGTCCGCCGCGCCGTCGGCGGTTGCGTCAAGGCGGATGGTCGGAATACGCGCTAATGCATGAAACAAAAACGTCGTCAGCTTCCCAGCGCATAAAGGCCGGAGGAGGTGACATTTCGTCGTCATCCGTAATCTCGAGCGGAGGTGTTGTAGATGCCGCGACGTCAGCAGCGTGCGGGCAAATTCGCGTAGACGGGTGGCAATAGGCCGCGACGCGATCACGCGGCGCATATCGCAGCAGCCAGTTGGCGCAGGGTCTGCACGCTGGCCCCAGATTCAGTCGCCGCCTTTCCTCATGCTTTTGTCGAAACGGTTGAGACTCGGCGAACAATGACACAGGCCGAACGGCAGCGTCACCGTCAACTGCGCCCCAAAACAGAGGTGCCCCCATGTACCGTCAGGGCCGTTTGGTTGTAACAGCAAGCCGCACGCAAAGAGTTCAGGATGGAAGGGAATCACCAGCGCGGTGATCTCGTAAACAGGATGCCAAGAGCCCTTGAACGGGTGCGGAGCGCCAAGCCCGGCCCATGACCGACACGGTGACCGTCGTGACCATACATCAGGCCAGACCGATTGCTTCGGTAAGACTTGCCCCAGATAGTCGCGGGCGCCTGCTGCTGGAACAGGTTCGCGGAACCATAGGTCGACCGCCGGATCGGAAAGGTCAGGCGCCGCCTCGCCTGAAAACGGGAAGGGATGCGATGGTGATGGTTCGCGGGCCGTAAAGGACAGCATAGAACAGCGCAAGAACGCAAGTCAGAACGTTTAAAATGATTGGGGCGATTCCTTACAGCTCTTTTCTGTTGTCAACAAGCGCGGCACAGGTCGCGATGGTGATCTCAGCACGGTGGCCAGCAGGACAATCGCCGTGGCCGAGGCGCTGGGATATGCACGCAAGGGGCGATATCTCGTTGGAAATCAGGCGTCGAAGGTTGGCGGACTGTGAAGCCGCTCATAAGGCGGGACCGTTGTGAGTCGCCCATGACAAGCGTACGACAAGATCGTTGACCGATCATGTGGGCCGGAACTTGGTCAGCGGCAGGATTACATTCACAGGATATGGCGGCCGTTCGCGGGCCTGGGGTCTCGCGCCGCCTATCGAGGGATTATATCGATGCGCTCAGGTGTTGAGATCGGAGAACCACATGACAAGTATAAGATGCACGAGGCAAGGATCACGGGCAAAGTCGGCTAAACACGCAGCGTCCAGCGGCTCGTCCACCACGCCCCAACTGATGAGTGCGGAATTTGGGATGCCGTTGCGGCCCAGGAACGGGATCCAGCTGATCTGCGATTGATGTTGCTGGTCCAAATGGGGATCGTTGCACAGCAGAAATAGGGCGATTCTGCCCATGTTCTGCGGCGGATTATGAAGGCAACGGTAATAGGCATCGTATGAACCGATGCTTAAGGTCAGCGGCCCACGTGTTAATCGCGTATATTAAGTGATGTCGAGAAAACACGCGTATGTTGCGGGATGATCCAAACAGAAAATCGGTATTCTCCCATGAAAAGGCGGGGATGATGCTGACTCTGTCGCCGCAAAAGTAACGACACGATCAGGATCGATCGGAGCAACAGGAACACGGCCAGCACGATCGCCAGCACGGGCGACCTCAGCCGCGGTCAGGTTAGGTTCTTGCTTTGCATTCACAGCGCCTTTTTGATGGGGTGCGGCGGCGCGATTACAGGCGCGCCGCGGGTTTCATCAGTACGCGGCGATGATTCGTTTTCCACTTGCGGACATGTCTGGTTTCGTCCATGACGGGGTTCCAGCAAGCACGGACCCATGCGGTCGTTTGAATCGAACGCCGTCACACGCATCATCGCCAGCCTGCGCCAGCGCAGTCACCGGTGAGGGGACGTGATGACTCGGTGGGAGCCTTGCTTCGAAGCAATAGCCCCACTCGTTTCGGACATGGGAGTTTCTTGGATGTTTCAGGCACAGCGGAATATATAGCGCTGTTCCCGCATTTTCAAATAACCGCCGACGCCAGCCGTCAGATACCAGTTGATGTATCTAGGCGCGTCACGCTCTAGCCGGTGAGGGATTTGGGACAGGCTGAATACGCCGCCCCAGACCGGTAACCTTTTCTTCCAGGGCTGTAGCACATTCGATCCGGCGATTTTGCGGCGGGTGATGGAGGCGGACCACATGGGACTGGATGCGACTTCGCCAGATGCATCAGGTTCACGATTGTCAGGACATTCCAGAACGACCGAACTGGCCGTTTTTCTTGGCTTCGGTAAAAGATGCAAGAGTCATGGTCGATTTCTTCGGGTCATGTTGCCTTTTGTCGGGGTATTTCATATTCGACATCGATTCCACGACCAGGCCATGTCCATGATACCCAATAGAGGAAATCGAGGATCGAAGCTTTGCTATTGAATTAGCGGGTTAGCAATTCGCCAATGGGGATGGGACGCCGTCAGATCGGGTGCGGATTTGCCCAGCGTGTCGGACGTTACAGATCGTCGGGATCAGGGTTCATCCAACCCGGATTTCTTGCACGAAATCGGTTGGTCGTCCGGGCCAGAGGTAAAAGCCGACGGTATTGTGGCGCGGTGCCTTGCGCCCCAATGTGTTGCTGCCGTAGGGCGTCAAGCAGGCATTGCGGAAAATGCCCGATTCTTGTGTAGTTTCTTGATCTTGGGATGTATCCATTCGCCTGCAAGTGTTTCCGGGCAGCCCGACTTTAACAGATGAAACTACTCGATATCTGGGATGTCGAAAAACTGTTCGGCTGTGTGGCCTGCCGCTGGGTCCCGCTGTCCGTATCATAGCGCTGCATCTCTAGCTTTAAGCCAGGTCCTCTTTCACCTTGTCGGCGAGTCGTTCAGGTTTGACACGGCGGTGCCGAAATGCGAGAGGTTGATGTCCTTGTGTCTGCGCCCCCCCAAACAAGGGGAATTTTTTTCATTTGGTGCGCCCAGGTAGGTGCAGCGGAGCGGCCGGGTGGCGCCGCCTTTCGAACGGAGCGGCCGGAAGTTTGGTGGCTTTGGTATGGCATATTCTCTTCTTCTGTTTTTATGGGGACGCGGCGGTTTCACGCCGTCATTGGTGAGGTTTTGGCATCCAGGTCAGGACCCGATGCGGTCGCGGGGGTGCGGGAGCGTCGAAATAGCGTCAGCATTGGGACAAGCGCGCCTGTGACTCTTGATCGCCTGCGATGACGGGACATTTGCACTGGACGTAGGTGCCTTTAGATATTTTCGGATGGGCGGTGACGTGGCCTTTCCATCTGGGCGCTGCCTGCGGGGCATGGTTGACGCGACGGCGTCGGACCGATGGGACGAAATGGCCTTGGGGCGGGCGATACGTTATGATCGCCCAGTGAATTTTTTTCTTTTTTTCCGCGACGAACGGGGTCTTGGCGCGTTAAACTTAGCCGCGCGCTGGGCAGCCTGTTCGATCGAAAGCATCGTTCATCACGACAATCTTTTCGATTCGCCAGCGGATAAGCGGCCTTTGTCCTGCCCCGTGGTGGACGGGAATGAAACTGATCCAGCTCTTTTTGCGGATTGCCGCAATTCGGTCGCATCATGACCGCAAGAACGGTCAGCGCTGACAGCGGTTCGTCCTAGCAAAGCACCTGAGGGCGGGTGATCAGCGCGCGCGCCAGTGCGACGCGTTGCTGTGCCGGACGTTGACGCAGGCGAAGGCGGTCTGCAGGTAGCGGTTCAGATCGACCGTTTCCAAATAGGCACGCTTTGGCGCGGCGCTTCCCTTGGCACGACGCCCTTCATCTTAAGGTAAAGGCGACGTTATCAGCGCTAAGTGCGAAGTAGCGCGTAAATTTGGGAAATCGTCATCGGCTGGTGCCTGCGATATAGAGATCTCCTGTGCGTGTTATCGACGAGAGATAGAGAGGGGCATAGTTACTCGTTTGCAATTGCTGCTCCGCGTCTCGCGATTAATGATTCCGCGCAGATCTATGGCAATATATATATACTCAGCAATGTTTGCGTAGCCGAGTATGGAGCTGACCGATTGTCCGCAGCGCTGTCCTAGCGTTTGGGTGCGTGTACAGCTCTAATCTTGGATATATCGCTCAGTGATGGCCCGGGACTGCTGGGTTCAGTAGGGGCGGATTTGCACGCAGAACATTTGCCGGGATTCTGCAGGACGAGCGTAGCTTTCGGCTTTGTCGCAGGGATTGGGGTGGATGTTCAGAAATTAGATGAATTTGATACAATTAATGCAAGTTGTGACGTATGGTGGTGGTAATCAAATCACGGGCTGCTACCCGGTATGCTGCGGGATCGGCAAAATTGGGCGGATGAATACAACCAGTTTCGCCTATCACCCAAGCGACCACGTCAGACGGCGACAGCCATTGCGCAGAGCATTCTGTTCTGCGGAGCGAATTCAAAGCCACGAAATACGCGACGGTAAATCTCGAGAGGACGAGCTAAGCGATATATTTTAACAGGCGATAGTCCCGACAACAATAGTACCAGCACTGATTATAGCGCGCGCGCATTCGCAAAAGCGTGGGTTGATATCGGACGATAACGCGGTAATGCAGAAGGTGTTGCTAGCCATGTCGGGTGATGGTAAGAGGCGGGATTATAGACTAGACGCAGTGGGAGGCGCGCGCAAAAAGAGCAAGATTGCCGGGCCATAGACGCCTCTCGCTATCCGCCGTGCTGGGGGTGATAGGGGGCAAGCGCTTGCGCTGTCTGGCAAATTTCCCGTCGAATCGCGGGTATGGTGTCATCGATATCGCAGAATTGTTGAGGTCCTGGTATGAACGCTCTAGCCTGATTATTGCGTGTATTTGGCGCAGCAAGCACGTGGGTGCGAAGCGACGCGCGATTCACGCACGGCTTGCGGCAGATGGCTTCGCATGATGGGCCCGGCCTACGCATAATTGATGACGCAGACTAAATGAATCTGCATAGCAGTTCTTGATTGCACATTGCAGCGTCCAGGAAATCGTTTAACTTAAAAAGGACGCTTACGCCCAGCTAACATTCTAGCCGCGTTACCCGAGGCGCAGGCGGCAGGTACTTGGGATAATGCGCGGCATCGCGGGCGGGCGGCCTTGCGCAGGGTTGTGGTGGCGCAGCGTTTCTAGATGGCGCGATGCTCGCGGATGGATCGCTCATCGCCGACAGCCGTGTCGGATCGGCACGCGTTGGCTGTGGTCGATTCTTGTCGCGCACGCTGATACAGCTGCCGCAGCATGCATTCGGAGGCTGTCCATGATCAGACGCATGGAAAGGGTCAGGTCTGCCTCGGACGTGGGTGACCAGATTTCGCCAGCGGTCCACGCGTCTCGAAATGCTGCGTTGCACGGTGGCAGACGGTCAGGGCCGATCACGTCGTTTGATGGGCGGCGCGCAGGCGCACAGCTCTGTTGTCGGTAGCAGGCGCGACTGAAACAGCGTGCGGGTTGTGAATTGAACCGTCAAATCGCGACGATTGTTGGCGCGCGTCAGCTGCGATACCTCTGTCGCGGTCACAGAAGGTGCGGCGCGGGCAGGTGCGACAAGGCCGCAGCGTCTGCGGAGGTACAGCGCGCTTCACGAAGGCGGGCGCGCGTCGTGAACTGTTCAGACAAGATACGTGAGAGGAATTTTGTCGTAAGCCAGCTCGCCGGACTTGATCATCTCTTGCAGCCCTGGCCCCCCCCGGGGGGGCGACATTGGGTGACGCTCTCTCTCGCCGCTCCATTGGTTCGATCTGCATTCGATTTGGACGCATTTTTTTCACTGGTAGTACGCCTGATTTGCCCGACTTTCCCAGTGCCAAGGCCTTGCAGGCGATGGCGATCTGTTGCGTGCTATTGTCAACGGGTCGGACGGGTTCAGACCAATAGTGAAAGCAATTTCACTCGAGCGAAGGAGCGGAGACAGGAACTATGAGTATTCATGGCGTTAGCAGAAAGTTGTCCCCATTGCATGGCGGCTGACGATGGGCACGCCCACAGCGCAAGACCTGCAGAGGTGCGGCAAAGCGTCGGCAACGTTGCCGGTGGGGATTTCAGGACGACACCGGGGCAAACGTCGGGTTCGAAGGTTGATTGTCAATGGCCGTCGCGAAATGGGCCGGCGGCGTGGAAATCCGTGAACATCCGTTTCGAGGGCCTGTTCTCTGGCGGTGCAGGATCGGGCCGGGGTCGATTAGTCGCCCGATGGTCCTCGATCACGGATTTCAGCCAGGAACGCTGATGAGCCGTGAGTTGCGCCGAGCGCCATGATATGACGAGCGGACCAGTCGTGCGTAACGCAGACGGCCGGCGCGTCGCGGATGAGGAGTCGGCAAGGGTCGTCGGTGGTCGATTAGCCGGTTCCACAGGCATTGGTGGGCGAGGGCTGAAGAGTGCGGTGGGAATACGGCTGTGCCACGGATGCAACGCGTAAGAAGGTCTGCGCTGCATTGCTCGACCTCGCCGGTGGCCGGGATCGCGGTACTATTGGACGAATTCGGGCTGCGAAGTATTACTCAGGCACGCCGAGCTGAGGTCGGCAGGGATCGCCACCGGGCGAGCCTTTATTTAATCGATGGTGCGCAAGACGCGCGCTGGCAGCGAAGTAAACGAGGTGTTGAGCGGCGGTATGAAGAGGACGCCGGCGTGGCCTTGCTGAAGTGGTTCGGGCCGTCGACGCAGAAGACACGGAAGTTCGACGCCGTGACGTCATGGATTATGCCAGCCTTGAACTAAGCGCCAAAGC
>Ga0163217_1110094_pt1 | contig 12677 bp, 12 predicted proteins | sample SynspAceP_FD_185933 | JGI IMG/M metagenome (GOLD analysis project Ga0163217, IMG submission 185933) | Saline lake microbial communities from Ace Lake in Antarctica - Synechococcus sp. Ace-P (PacBio error correction) | ecosystem: Environmental > Aquatic > Non-marine Saline and Alkaline > Saline ... | reverse complement strand
CGCTCGAATCAATCTGTCCTTCGGAACGCAGAAGCAGTTGCATTCGCCAGAACCCATCTGAAGGACGCGTTCTCTCAGAGCGACGCAGTCAAACGCGTTGTCGTGGGTATGTTGGGAGTACAACGTTCGGAGCGCTTAACGTCATGGATGCGCGTATTAAGCTGATTATTACCACGGTTAGCGTTGGCCGGAAGAGCTCGCCAAGACGCTGCGCCGGCCTGCGCCATCGTCAGCATTCCCGTGCGCGAAATACCACGCCGCTGTTGTGTTTCGTATTCGTAAGTCTTGTTTCATTTGAGAGTGATGCAATATGCTCGTCAAAACGGCGCGCGGGCTTTCGTCACAGAACATTGATCTATTTCGTGAGGAAACTTGCCAGTTCCCACTGATCCCCGGTCGCAGCGTAATAGCTTTTCACGATACAAAATTTAGGTGAGAGCACCAGCCATGGGTCGCGGGCCAAACCAGACTTCATATGCGCCGCTGAGCACGTTCAAAATTTGGAAGATTCATCCAGCGAGTCGCGCAAGAAGCGCCCCAGTTGCGTCACTCTGGGTTCAAGGCACAGTTTGTGACTACGAGCCATTCAGATTGCGCCGCGGGATTTTTTCGCCAAAATAATCGCTAGGAAGTCTGGTCGGAATAACTGAGGCCGCTGGTGCGCAGCTTCCACGATCGCGAAACGATCCGCAGTTCTGCCGACACGTTCCTCGCGTAAGAGGATCAAGCCCAGATTCCCGCGACTAGCACGCCAGGGAACGCGATCATAGCAAAGCGATTCGGGAACAGCAGCATACATAAAAAAGATCAAGCAGCGTTTTTCACGTAGCGGCGATATAGGTCGGACCGCACTATAGGTGCGGCTGGTTTGCATATGAAGTCACGCTGTTTTTGGTGAAGTATAGTTAGTTTGTACATCCGGAAACTCTTCGTCGGCGTGGGCCATGAAAGTCGATGAACAGAGCTCGTATGAGGGCAGGCTTACTGCTGGTTAAGAATAACCATTCAATTTGAGCTTTACGTAGAAAGAACGGTTCACCGCGCTCGAACGACCGCTGTCAGGAAAACAGAGACTGTTGGCAAATTCTTCGATGCTACGCAGACTGAAAAACATTTTTGGGAAGCACAACGGCGCTATCGGTCCGGAAAAAAAAAACCTTACCCTCTCGCTTAGCTGCCAAATGCGCATATGCGGGCAGCAATTGCGGTTCAGGGAAATGACCATGCCCAATGTGGCACAGCCACCCTTCTTTGGCCATTTGGCCATTTCACGCCTGCGTGCCGGAGCGCTGACAGGGTTTTGATACATGCGCAAATCACCTGGATTTCATTATTTTTGCGCTACAGCGATGCCCCTTGCGGGTTCCCGCCCCTTCAGTTCAAATCAAATTGCACTACGGGTGTGCCCCAGGCGGCCATATATTCGACACCTTACTTCCTTGGTCGAATATCGTTTCATGCTTGTGCGGTCAGGTGGAGGCCAATATCGATGACATTCACGCGCCGCTAGCGCGGGCCCGTTTAAGGGGGGGCACCGTAACGTAAGTAATCTTCAGCTTAAGACTTGTGATTGCTGCTTTCATCTCGGTCCGCGGGACGGCCCAAACCGGATAATTTGGGAGTGGAAATTATCGTTATGCCAATACGGTTGACATAGGATGATGGGCTGCCGAAACATGTGCTCCATGCCCTCTTGCTGTGCCGATTTCGCCGACATAGCCAGCTGTGTTTTTGCAAGGTTTTGATGGGATTTCGGCCCTGGCTTCGGCTTAAAAATCCGCGGAGGTCGGGGCGACCGGACGACAAAGATACCTTCCGTATTCTTGCGCCCTCGCCCGCCGCCGGCAATTGTTGTGAAGCTTGACATTTTGGGCGCGAGTGACGATCGATGGCGATGCGGTAGCTAGCCGTTTCCATCGACGGCGTGAGCCATAGCAATTCCCCTTCTGAACTTCAGTATATAGTTCAGGGCACACAGTCGTGTTGGTTCAAGAGTATGCCACGCCTCTTGCGTCGAATCGGGACCACAGCGCCAGCAGCAATCAGGTCAGGAGGGTTACAGCGTGGAATTGCCGAAGGTTGTCTCGCCAAATTTCGCGCCAAGCGAACCAGTGCAAGTGCGCCTGGATACTCTTCACGTAGGAACCAGCCCCCCACTACCTCTAAAACACCGGCAGGATACGGTAAATGCGCAGGCCTTCCCGGAATTTCGAATGCCTTCGATCCATCCCTGCCGTGGCGAAGATCGAAACCTGGTACCGGCCTTGGACCAACGGTTGTTGCTTTCAGCCAGGACCCCGCCGGTCAAGCGGGACGGGCAGGTTTTCAACCGCGTTAGGGATATGGCGCAAGGGCGGTTTGGTCATACGGTCTTTCACAAGGCGAATCATAGTCCCTTGGTTTACACAAGGAATGGAACACTTGATTAATTCGGCCCCTAAGACACCCTGGGGGGTGCCGCCATCGGAAACAAGACCACCCGCATCGTCCATTATTCAGCATTTGCGTCAAACTGCGATATTTGAGGACTTGTAGCACCCTGATCGCCGGTATCCAAGTCGTGGGACCACCTTCCCAACGAAGGGCGCTCTTTATTGAAGGGTAGCTAAAATGGCTATACGACACGGCCCTCGCGGCCTACGAATCGCGCTTTTTCTTCTGGCCGTGTGCAAACCCTGCTTATGGACCTTGGCGAAGCTTGCGAGCGCGCGCATTGGGGACGCAGCACACGCGCGCGGCCCGGCAAGGCAAAATTGTTGAAGCAATTGAAACCACCGTGAATTTAGGCGTTACCTGCTGACTATAAAATTTGGCATCGTTCCGCTTCACACGGGGTATGAAATGGCGATGTGGTCACTGCTGGCGAGCGCCCTGCGAATGGTCGCAGGGATTATTTGGTGCGGGCTGGTTACGGATTGCCGTAAACGCCAGATCGAGCACACGGTACTTACAGCTGTTACGTCAAATTGTCGATATGGTCGGCCCCGTTAAACTTTGACCTTGATGTATGGCTTCACTTGGATGGGACTACCTCTGGCTGTGCGCTTCCACGATACGGCGATGTCATCCCATCCGACGCAAGGGCTTACTTGTGCATGCAAAACGTCCGCTTGCTTTCGCATGTGATTGCCTGGAACAATGGATGTGGGAACATTTAGGGCTGGCAGGGGGGGGGGGAAGTTTGGGTGGCGAAGCGCGCAGGGATGCTGATCCTCAGCCATCGGGCTGTCGAACGGCTTGAAAAGCTATACGCCTGCATGGCCACTTTCTAAGTATTTTCCGCCTGACCAAAGGGGGCAAGCTGATCGAAGTATTTTCAAAGGCCGAGGAAATCAACACGCCTTCCATGCTCTGCGTTGAAGATTATCTGCTGGCCTTGGATTAGGGCGAAATCGTGGTGCTGAAAGGTCTGATCGCTGCGTGCCGATGCCCATACGGCAAGCTTTTTTCGGATTGGATCGTTCGGCGACTTTTCACACATTCAGTTGCTGAGTTCAGGGACGACGGATCCAAGACGGCGCGGCCTCCCAAAAGCTTTTCGTCTGGTGGCGAGGTGTGATTGGCCGTCGGAGTTTCGCGATTTGCCTGCCGCGTTGCGCAATCTGGTGCGCGCGGCCGTCGAAGCCTTGACATGCAGGCGATGTTTACCCTGGCTTGAATGGGCTTTCGATTTCGGATAGTCGCCTAATTTTGCGCCCCCGCTAGATTTTTGTTGGGCGGTGGTTAGCCCGCGCCCATTTTATCAAAAAAGGAGCGCATCATGGCCCCAAAGTGTTATTTCCGCCCAAACTCTCGGCGCCGCAGTTCAAATCTTTAAAGACCGGGGCATTGACGTCGATTTCCAACCGACCTCGGCAAAGACAAGATAACGTCGCCCGCCGTGATCGGCGACGATTGACGGGCTCGCCGATCGGTCCGCTACGTTTTTACTGCAAGATTCTCGCACAACGCTACAACAGTTGATTTTTTCGCGCGGGCCGGCATCCGGGACGGACACATCGACAAAGATGCGGGCCTCGAAAAAGGGTGTCATCGGGATGAACACCCCCTTCGGCAACATGTCCACCAATTGCATGAAACATGACGTTGCCAATGATTGTTCGCCCGTCGCCGGGCAATCCCGAAGCGTCGGCCTCACGCACGCGGGCAAATGGGAAAAGTCCAAGTTCATGGGTGTTCGCACTGACAGGAACGAGACCCTGCGTTGATTGGGCGCAGGTACAGCGTGGTATCGTTTTGCGGCGCTGCGGTTGGGCTCAAGATGAAAGTTGCCGCCTATGACCCCTTCCTGAGCGAGAAAGGCACAGAGTGGGCGTCGAGAAAGTCGAGCTTTGGACGACCTGCTGGCCCGCGCCCTTTTCATTCACATTGCCACGTGCCCATATATTCTTGAAAGAGGGCTGGGCGAAGCCGAAAAGGTGTGCGGAATCATCAACTCGCCCCGCTGGTGCCTTGTTGCGAAGAAGCATGGCAGAAGCCGCCTGATCCTCAAATCGGCATGGTTGCGCGGCGCAGGCCTCTTGACGTTCTTACAGAGCCCTTGCGACCGAGGAACCCGCTGTTTTCGCCTGGCTAATGTCGTGGTGTGCACGCCCCTTTGGCGCGGCCGACACGAGGGCGCAGGAAAACGTTGCCCTTCAAAGCCGGTCGAACAAATGGTTTGTACTCTTTCGCGAACCTGTGCGGTCACCAACGCGTGGGTTGAACATGCCTTCAGTCACCGCCTGATTTTTCACATTCGGTCACTTGGGTGCCTTTATGGCCAGAGACTGACGAAGCCGTTAAGGCAATCACATTTTGATATGATGGTCAGTCTCGGAGATGAACCTGAACGCTTCAGGTTCGTGGCGGGCATCATTGAAAACGTGCCTCTTTGATGTTACGCATGCGTCAGCGGCCTTCACGGGAAAAGGCATCCGTCAGCACCACCCAACCAAGATAAAATCTGGTGTGTTTGCAACGTACGTGTAGTCACGGTGTTACTGAAAACGCGGAACGCTTCGCATCGCGGGCACCGTATTCTCGACGGGAAACCACGGTTCATTTGATCAGGGCATCAATAGCGAAGCCGAAGTTGGCGCACCATATGCTCTATACAACCAACGACGACGTGCCGGTATCATCCGCACATTGGGGCAGGCCCTTTGGTGGGCGCATGACTCAACATTTGCGGAACTTCACGCTGTTTCCCGCTTCTCTCTTTAGGTCAATTGCATTGCTCTACATTGACGGACCGCTTGCACCGAAAAGCAGCTAAAGGATCTGCGCGTAACAGGGCCTATCAAGGACAGTCAAAGAGCTCGATTCGAAGTCGCCTAAAACCCGACTGCTTATCCGCTGAAAACGCAAAGCGGCGCCCCGGCATCGGGGCGCGTTTTTTGTTTGTCTGCTTCCAAAATGACCTAACTCCCGGGGAAGCAGCCAAAGGCTGCGGCGGGCAGCGCCCCTGTCTTAGCCGGACTGCATCACCGCCGGTTCAGTCCAGCACGACCTTGCCCGACACGGCACCTCCGGACTCATCGTCGCTGAAAAATCGTGGTTTCGGCTCATGTCTTGTCCGTCAAAGCGGTGCGTGGTGATGATTCGCACTGACATAGCCTTTTCGAGCAGGCGTCATTTTTTGTACCAGGTTTCGAAAATCTCGCGCCATTACGCTTTGAACCGTGATCGCTTGAACCCGATGGCGCGGACCAATCCACAGGGATTCTTTATGCCAGCATCGCAATCCGCCCGCCCATTGGTCATCGCCTCGGACCATCTGGCAGCGCGGTTCTTTGCGACATTCTCCATCCGACGTTCAAAACCCTGGTTTCATCTTTTTCCTTTTGGAGGGGGGGGGGGGGAACGGGGGGGGGGCGCTCTTTTTTTGGAGGTCTCTTCGACAGGCCACGACGTCCGCGACCCTTGGCAGCCAGTTGTCAAGCGTGGCGGTTTCGTTCAACTTTTTTTCATGGCGGGCACCGACACTGGCGCGCGACCGCGGCGGGCCATGATTGCCATTGGGGCTGCGCCGGTGGATCAACACATCGCGCCCACAGATCAAAGCTCAGCGCCGGTGTGACCGCTTTTCCGGAGGATGGCACCGATATCATCGGAAAATGTATCAGCAGCGGCACCCACGTTGAACCGCGGCAGCCGTAGTATTTGCGCGAAACGGCGCTTGCTCGTTGAGCCCAGTCCAGCGCGGGGCGGGATATCAAGGGTGGCATTTCGGCGACCGCGACTGCGTGAGGTTTTGCCGATGAGGTGCCCTCTTTCTTTTTTCATCAGTTGACAATTGCGCCCCAGCTCTACGATCTTTCGGGCGAAATTCATGCCCGTGATCAAACGGGACAGGTACGTTTTTGCCGCCCATTCTCTTATATGAATCTTCTCTTCGCAGATGCCGGTTTGTTCACCCTTGATCGCAATTCTCTTATCTCTGCACAGGCGCGCGGTCAAATCCACAGGCCCTCACGCGGCTCGTTATTCTTGCTTCATTTGGTTGCTGCATGACAGCGGCCCACAGGCTTTGCCTGGGGCGACTTTCAACAAAGCGGGCCAGGGCGGCGATGATTCCAGTGTTGCAGCGCGTGGTTCAGCGCGGCGTCTCATCTGAGGGTGCGGTATATATTAAGAAGAATCCGGCTACATAGACTTTCCTCGACAGACGCGCCGCCATATTCTATGTGCCAACTGGCGCCTTCGCCCAGCTCACCAGGGAATAATCGGATGTTCGCCAAGTAGCAGGTTCAGAGGCGCCAGTTTGTCGAGTTTTCTCCTCGCGCCAGTATTCGCGTTTCGAACCAGTTGCTTGCGCCGCGTCGTCACTGCATCGACCACTCCAGCGCCTGATCCCGCCATGCAATCGCGGCGGCAGCGAGTTCGAAGAAAAGCTAGGGCGTGCGCGTTGGCGCAGGCAAATCGATCACCGCGCGGCCCTTGCGATAATAGCGCCAATGGCCCGCCAAAAAGCGCCTGCCAACGTGCCCGTCAGAATATCAACATCGACGCCAAAATGTGCGGGCGTTGCCTCGCCTTGGGCGCCCATGAAGCCTGTCCGTGGCAGGTCGTTCGACATCAGCGAGCAGCTTCCGTCATTTCTCGAGCCAGTTTTGTGATTTCAGCGGTTTGGCCAGATAGCATCCATACTGAAAAACGCCATTTCTGTCTGTGGTGATTCATGATAAACGGCGCGCTTCCTCGCGGGCGAGGCTTCTCTCGTCCATTCTGGTCTTCTTATTTACACAGGCGGATGCCGTCGATGATCGACGCTGGGTTCAGGACTGTCCGAACACTGTCTTCGTCTTATACTCTAACACCGTTCGTCGGAAGGAGCAGGCGGGGCGAAGGGATGTGATCCTCCTTGGCCACGGGAAGGCGCCAGGCTTGTCAGTGTCTCTCGTTGAATATCCTCTGCGATATATCTCTCTCATGCCAGAGCCCTTGGGGGTCATCTGCTTCGTGGCATGAGTCAATCAATCTGTGTTTTTTTCGAGGTAGTTGTTCGCGCAAGGGTTAATGACCTGGACGCCGCCCACCGTGGATCTCGCCTGATTGCGGCGAAGGTGATCATTAGCGTTCTTGCGTTCATCATACCGTCTGCGGCGATGCCGGACAGGAGTGGCACGTTGACGTGATTCTAGATCGCTTGTTCATGATAAAATACCTTTTCACAGGCGTTCTACCTAATGCGATGCATTTCCGAAATAGAAGGAATTCCTATAGCGGGATTTTTTTCGTATATTTGTGGAATTAGATGTCGATCTAGGACGTCCTGCACCACAGAAACGCCCGTACAGGACCATCGTTATGCAGCGATGCGTGCGCACGTCGGGAGATAGCGCCGCTGTTCACCTGCCGTGGACATGTGCCGACGGACCCTCCCGCTGTGCAGCTCTACCGTGCCTTCCCAAGACTGTCAGGTGTTCGCGTGCACCCGCGTATGGGGCTGGCCCTGCTCCAGGCATACCGCCGAGCTCCAATCAGCAGTTCAATAGATTTCGTGTTACCCGCGTCTTCGGGTGGCGACGAGATTGGCGTGGATGCGGCAAGCCGGAGCCGAGGTTATGATCGTTGCCACCTTCTGCGGCCCGATAGCACTATCGATCTGGGCAGGGTCGGGGCGCTGTCCAGCAAACCTGCGAAATTCTACTGCAAAAGGGGGGGGGCGGGGGGGGGGGGGGGGGGGGGGGGGGGGGGGGGGGGGGGGGGGGGGGGGGGGGGGGGGGGGGGCGGGGGGGGGGGGGGGGGGGGGGGTGGGGGGGGGGGGTGGGGGGGGGGGGGGCGGGGGGGGGGGTGGGGCGGGGGGGGGGGGGGGGCGGGGGGGAGGGGGGGGCGGGGGGGGGTGGGGAGGGTGGGGGGGGGAGGGGGCGCGTGGTCAGGTTCCACAAGGTTGCGATTGTCAGGGCTGCTTTCGCCGCGCTCGATCTGGCTGACCATGGGACCGGACACCGCCTGACAGCTTGGCGACCGCAATCAAGCTCAGACACTGTGCGGTGCGCGCGGCCTTCAGGGCGGGCGGATAGTTTGCTCCAGTATAGGACGTCCTGCGATTATCGCGTCATGCCGCGATAGATGGGCCGCAGTGTGCCCCTGCTGTCAATGGCAGGGCGCTAGCTGAGCGCCCTGCAAAAACCGCAATAATCCGTTTCGCGGTCCTGACCGCCCACAATCGCCGCAGCGTAATCCACCGCCGGCAAGCGCCGGAACGGGGCGGCGGCGTTTCTTCCTTGCGCCGGCTCAACGCACTTTCGACCCAGCGCGGGCAAAACCGCGGGGCCGAAACGTGCGAGGCCACCATCCGGTCTTGCTCAGAGTCTTTGATGCACTGGCGTGGACCGAGGATTTAGAGATGTTACTTCCGTCACGATCGGGTTCGACACTTCCAGATGTTGCATATGCGGGTTGAGCGAACGGGGCGACCCCTTCGACGACTGACCATGGTGCGTGGCAGCAGATCAGCTCGGTCCGCGTCTCCTCCCGAAGGCGTCTCGGTGACCTCGACAGATAGGTCAGCAGGCCGCGCCATCGAATTCGCGCGGTGCTCGCGTCCATACCGAAAATAGGCTCCCCCCTCGGCGCGCAGGCCCGGCGACTTCGTCGACGTCTTTGTCGGCAGGCACATTAGCCGCTTTCGAAGTTGCACCTCTGCCACGCGTTTGTAATACTCTTGCGGTTTAAGCAAAACAGGACTCGCATAACGCGGGCGAGGTCGTTAGTTCGTCCGATTGTGGCCCCATGATGCCGAAATCATAGGCGATTGTAATCCCCGTATCGCGTGCGACCTTCAGATTTGCCCTGAGCATGTCTGCATTGGAAATACCCGTCGCGTCAGCCGTGTTCAGAAACAGCTGCCAATTAGGCGATCGCCTAACCGCGACACGGTCGTGACCGCGGCGTCAATCGCCATCGTTATTCCCCCGATGGATTCCGCCATCGGCCAGCCAGCGTCACTCACACGGGCGGGCGATATTCCCATTTGACTCGCGCGTTGGAACCTGCGTCGCTTTGGGTGTTCGCGAGGCAAATCAGCGCGGCAGAGGATTCGAGACCGCAAAAATCCAACGCCTCGCCCGATACGACGCCATCGAAATGCTCGCATTCACTTCATCCGGGCGCCGGCGGGCAGCACGCCCGGGAAGGAGAAGAGTTCAACCATACGCGCCGCAGATCGAAGAGCATCGACATCCTTGCCGGAACGCCTTTCTCAATACCGGGGCGGAGGCGACTTTTACGGTCCACGTCTTCTCTCTGTCGGTCTCGGCGCATGGCCCTAGCGCGGAGTGGCACCCTGCGCGATTACAGAATAGAAGCGGGCGGCGACAGGCTTCGCTGGTGAAATCATCAGAGAAAATCGCACTGACCGGCCAAGCCCCCCACTCTTTTCGTCCGGACTTCGGCCTTGCGCTGGTTCGATCTGAAACCAACGGCGGGCAAGCTTGTCTTTTTGCGCAAATCCGCGCCAGCTTGCACCCGCAGTCTCGTTCGCCACGACTCGGTGGGCCGAGCGCAGTGGAACAGCACACTGACCGATTTGATTAGGCCGGTTGGCCCAAGCGCGGTGAGCGCCACGGGTTGGCGGGGTAGGGGCAATCGCCGGCATACGCCAGCAGTAGCCAGAAACTGACACGCCTTGCCAGCGCCTTGGCGACGAGAACCGGCGAACGGCAGCGAGTCGCGATGCTCAAGAGCGGTCGAGCACGGGACATCGTCATCGCGAGGGGGCCAGGTCCGACTCCAAAGTTGCACGCGGTGCCGGATCAACCGACCAGATATTGTGAAGCAGTCCGCGCGGCGACTTAAAATCTTCCCAACCGAATGAAGCGCCGCACATGCCAGACGACAGGCTTCCGACGCATTTCGCCTGCCAAGCCGCGAGTGCGTTAGACATACCTAACAATGGGACTCTTGCGTCGGGGAAATTGCGGATCGCACTCTCGTATTGGATAGGCTGTCACGGCGTCTGTTCCGCGATCATCTGTCCCCATGCGGGGGATGACGTTTAAAGGCATATACAGATGATAGGCTTTTTGCACATCGGATTGGGCAACTGCTGAAATTCAGCACCTGAGACGCCCGGCCGGGTCGCAACACGCACGTAGCTTCGATTCAAGGCCTCTTGGGGCGGGTTACCGTTCCGTGGATGCCAAGCGTTGATGTATAGGACGTCAAACGCTGGTTCCTCGAACGGAACTGCGCCATCGCATCGCACAACAAAAACCCAATCAAGACTGTCCGCATCGCTGCTGCCCTCAGGCGCGCTTGCGCCCTGCGACCAGCCATCGGTTCGGTCAAATTCCAGCACAGTGCTGGACCCGTTTCCCGCGCGGCCCAGAACCTTGAACGGACACATCTCCCGTGCCTCCGCACCGACTTCCAGGGCAGCTTATGTCCGGCACCGCGGAGGCCAGGCCAATACCATCATCGCCCTTCTTCCAACGGCGAGTGATGACCGACCGCTCAACTCATCACGTCGTTCCATGATGCTCATATTGCTTCGCCACAGAGTTTAAAGACACCCTGCCGCGGTCCGCAGCTTGCGCCTCGGCCACGTTTCAAATCGAAAATGAGTGAGTTTTATGTCGCTGTCGTTGTCATGGGGTCTTGTAGTCCTTTGATCTGACCTTTGCATAGGGCGCGAAGGGTCACCGGGTACAATTTCGCCTTTTGTCAGAAAGGAAACAACCTGCTGAGTTGCCAGAGCGTCGGAAACAGTAACGCCGCAGGTTTGTCCCCGTGATGGAAAGGGTCAGGTGACTGCCCGCGCCCGAGTTGAACGCCCCGAATTTGCGCGGGCCTTTCCCCCCAGATGCATGCCGCAAGGCTGACAGGACAAGGGATGACACCAAGACAGCGCAGCGGGCAAAAATACATTCTGGCGGATCTAATTCGCTCGGGAGAAATCGCTGCTGGGTGCTCGGGCAATGTCCGGCCGAGTTGCTGATCTCGGGCGATCACGTATGACGCGCAATTCAGTGCACATCCAACCCCGCCCCCGACAAACATGATCACGTTGTGTCGTCCTATGGGCAACGGTGCGCGAAGGCTAACATTTAACGTCCGCGCCGTTTTGGCGCGATGGATCTTTTGGATCCGCAGTATTAGCCGAACAGCCATAAGCTGCATGTCGGCCATCGGGCCAGAAGACGACAGCCGCTTGGCAACTATGATTTCCACGAGGCGCACCTGATATCGGAGCGCGCTGAAACAGGCAAGAACACCCCCGATTCAAGAGCGCCTCCTGCTGGACAGCGGATCGTGGCGGGGACTGGGAGAATATCGTTGTCTGCCGAAAACCACTTCTACCGCAACGGGCATCCCACACCCGGCGCCGCAAGGCGAGGGGCATATCAGCGGGCCCGTGTTGGCGGGCTGGTCACCGATCATCCGGCGACGTCACTGAACGCAAGCAACAAATCACCCGCAGGTGGATCGACACCTTACGCCAGATTTCAAACGCGCGCTGAACGGAGAAGTTAGGTATTGTGTGCCAAGCCAACAGCTTCTGACGTGTAAACGGGCGCGAGGGCGCAAGCACCAATGCCGCACCCAAGGCTGCGGACCACATTCAGATTGCACCGCATCCGGGCGTCCGGGCGCCTTGCTTCCTCTCTTTGACCTGCCGCAGCAATTTGCCAACGATGAACTTGAAAACACCCCCGTCCCCGTGTAGCACAATCTTTCAAAGCCGTAACAACGAGAGGCATTCTTTGGATTGCTTATGAAAACGACGATCGGGTCGAACGATCGCAGAACCCACATACCGCTTGCTCAAACGCTGAAAACCGTCTGACGGCAATTGAAGCCATTAAAAGACCAGCTGGATGGGACAAGAGGCGGAGCCGATAGCCAACTGGGAAAATCGGGCGCTACAGGAAGAACGAAAACAAGTCCGCCCTTGCTTCGTGATTCACCGGCTATCGGAAGAAAGGGCCTCTTGCCGCCGGTGCCGGCTATTCGGCCATTGCAGTAGCGCCGACCCAAGAAAAAGCTTTTGTTTCGACCGTCTTTTTTGCCAGGTTTATTTCTTTTCACCCCCAGAGGACCGGGAACCAGATCATTTTTTGCGTGTGCGGCAAATCCCATCATCGCTATTGCCGGTTCGGGGGCTATTTTTGCCCCTTGGGCCGGCGGTTGCGAAAAATCAACTTGAGTTTTTTGGGATTTTCCTCCCTCCTTCATTTTTGCTAGGTGTG
>Ga0163217_1014099_pt1 | contig 12677 bp, 14 predicted proteins | sample SynspAceP_FD_185933 | JGI IMG/M metagenome (GOLD analysis project Ga0163217, IMG submission 185933) | Saline lake microbial communities from Ace Lake in Antarctica - Synechococcus sp. Ace-P (PacBio error correction) | ecosystem: Environmental > Aquatic > Non-marine Saline and Alkaline > Saline ... | reverse complement strand
CACCGCTGTTTGGAAGAAAACACCGTCAAAACGATCCAACACGGTTGAACACGACAAAGCAAAAGCGGGAATCCACGTTACTGGATCGATATGGACGATGAGACTTTCAAAGCGGGCACAGCACGACATTGTCGGCCGACGTGAGACAGAATCAACACCCCTCACCCGCGCCCGAATCTGATTGGCGCAAATTTGTTGCGGAATACAACTAAACCGTCGCGGTCGAGCCTCACGGCCACCACGCTGCTGGCAGAAGAAGCGCCCTGCCGTATAACGTATCTCGGCAGGCGGGGATCTAAGCGGGTCAAAGGCCACACCGGAAAGAGTGTTGGCCGCCTGAATAATTAAAGCCACGCGAGGCAATTGAAGACAGCAACGTCCATCACGCCCCCACTGCCTGTGAATTACTCAGATCGGTTATGGCGGTTAAGCGTTGCCGATACCCATGCCGCAACAGGAGCCAACGGGCTGATGACCCTATCAGCTATTGCCACAACGTCGTATTCACCTGCCCAACCTGGACGCCAGCCGCCAGGCAGTATCGCTCAGGCTAAAGCGACTTGACGGGGTCAACGCCTTTGCCTTGGGGTAATCCAAGAGGTGTGCCGGATAGTTTTATCAGGGCCGGGAGCCAAAAGCTAAGGTTTTTGGGAGCAGGAAAATAAACGGAAAGGCGGATTGAAGGCAAAAGGCAGTTATGAAGCAGCGCCCATCTGGAGGCATATAGGACTTATGATCGCTGCGATCACGAGCATTTTACCGGCATGCTCTTGGGGGCCAGGGGCTCATTTTTCTTACTTATGTGGCGACTTTTGGAAAAGCTGGGGTTTTTATTTTTGCCTTACAGGAGCACGTGGTTGCTTTGCTTGATGCGGCTTGGTTTCAAGTACCAGCGATTCTCGGATTTTGGATTTCATTAGAGTTTTTTATTGTTTTTATGCATTACTTCATGCGCTCTCTGTCTGGGCTTCAGCCTCTAGTTAATCCACAAACTTCCCCGCCTTCTTGGGCGCAAACCCGGAAAGGCCCCAAATGGGAGCTCAACCTCCGCACCGGCATGATTACCGTCTTCAAGTACAAGGGAAGAGGCAACCGAACATCCGCGCCCTTCACTGAGTTTGACGGCTACATTCAACACCACCGGACCGTCAGGGCCTGCCGATGAACGTGCTCAGCCTGGAGCACCGTTACTCGGTATTTCAGCATCCACTTTCGGCGACATCCAACCGCACTGACCGGAAACAATTAACCAGGCTCTCGCGCTGTGGGACTTTATTCAGAACTACATGGACATCAGCCACCCGCTTGCCGGTGCGCCGCTGTTCGAAAACACCGCCACAACGACCCGACACGGATTGAACACGACAAAGCAAAGGGCCGATAACCCGCGCTATTGGATCAATATCGGACGAGAGACATCAAAAGGACAAAACACGAAATGCTGGGCCGGGTGGATAGGAATCAACACCCTCACCCGCCCGAATCTGATGGCCCCAATTTGTGGAATACAACTAACAGTTCGCGGTCGAGGCCTCACGGCCACCACGCTGCTGCAGAAGAAGCGCCCTGGCCCCGTATACGTCATCCTCGCGGGCAGGCAGTGGGATCTAAGCGGGGTCCAAAGGCCCACACCGGAACGAGTGTTGGCCTGAATAATTAAAGCCCGCGAGGCATTTTGAAGACAGCAACGCCATCGCCCCACTGCCTGCTGATTTCTCGATCGGTATGGCGGTAAGCGTGCCCCGATACCCATGCCGCCACGGGGAGCCCCCGGCTTGATGACCCATCAGCTACGCCACAAATCGCTATTTCATCGGCCAACCTGCAACGCCAGCCTGCAGGGGAATGGCCCGCACAGGACTCAAACGGGCTGACTGGTCAACGCTTGCTTGGGGTTAATACAAGAGGTTTGGTCTGCCGGCTGATAGTTTTATGCAAGCCGGAGCCCAAAAAGCTTAAGGTTTTGGGAAGCAGGAAAAATAAACGGAAAGCGGGAATTGAGGCCAAAAGGCGTTTAAGCCAGCGCCTTGGAGCATATAGACTTTCATGATCGCTGCGATCACGAGCATTTACCGGCATGTCCTTGGGCGGCCTAGGACACATTTCTGGATCTATTTAGCTACTTTGGGGAAGGGTGGTTTTTGTTCTTTTATCTTCTTAGTATTTGTGTTGCGTGTGTTTTCGACATTTTTAGAGCAGGACAAAACCACTTTCAAGCTTTTTTCGAGGCTTTTCAGCTTCTAATTTTATACAGTCTCCCTTCCCCCCTTGCCTCCTGTCTGGGGGCCTTTAAGCCTCCCTAGTCATCCACAAAACTTCCCCGCTGTGGGCAAAAACCCGGCAGGTCCCAAAATGGGACCTCACCGCCGCACCGGCATGGAATTACCGTCTTCAAGTACAAGGGGAAAGAGCGGACCGACACATCGCGGCGCCCTTCCACGAGTTTTGACGCCTACATCAACACCACCCGGACCGTCAGGGCCGCCGATGAACGTGCTTCAAGCCATGGAAGATCGTTTATTTCGGATTATAAGGCATCCACTTCGGCGACATCCAGCCGCTTAGCCCACCGTAACCAGCCATGGGCTTGTGGATTTATTTCAGAAACTACTGGATACCCAGCCACCCACTGCCGAATGCGCCGCTGTTCGAAGACACCGCACAACCGACCCGGACCCCACGCTTGAACCACGACAAGCAAAAGGGCACGTAACCCGCGCATTGCGTATCATATGGACGACGGACATTTCAAAAAGGCAAAACACGAAAATGCTGGGCCGGGTGGATAGAATCAACACCCTCACCCGCCGATCTGATGGCCCAATTTGTTGGAATACAACTAAACAGTTACGCAGGTTCGAGCCTCACGGCCACCACGCTGCTGCGAAGAAGCGCCCTGCCCCGTATAACGTTTTTTCCTGCGCGCAGGCGTGGATCTAAGCGGGGTCCAAAGGCCACACCGGAAACGGAGTGTTGGCCTGAATAATAAAGCCCCGCGAGGCATTGCAGCAAAACGCCGATCGCCCCACTGCCCCCTGCTGATTCTCAAGCTCGGTATGGCAGGTAGCGTGCCGAATACCCATTGCCGCCACGGGAGCCACGGCTGATGACCAATCCAGCTATGCTACACATCGTATTCACCCGCCAAGCCTGCCAACGTCAAGCGCAGGAAAGTCCCTCTCAGGGACCTAAAAACGGATAAGGACAAGTCGTGCCTTTTTGGGGCAATTTACCAAAAGGTGGTGCCGATAGCTCTTTTTGACGCCGGTCCCTCCAGCCTACGCCCATTTGGAGCGCGTCGCTTTAAAAGCAGAGAGACCAGGAGTTAGCACAAGGCACTATAAGCCAGCACCTCTGGAGCATATCAGACTTTCATGATCGCTTGCGTACCATAGCTTACCGGCATGCTCCTTGGCGCCAGGACTCGTTTCTGGATATATGTGGCGACGTTTGGGAGGGTAGGGATCTCCTTTTTCTTAGATGATGGCGAGTTGGATAGCGTTTTATGGACGGATTTGGATCCCGTGATGGTTTTTAGTAGCTCTCTGGCAAACATTCGAAATATTTTCTCTTTTATATGCTTTATTCCCTGCGCTTCGTTTATGGAGGCTTCGCCTCCCTTAGTCATCCACCAAACTCCCCCGCCTGTGGGCTAAACCCGGCAAAGGGCCCCAAATGGGAGCTTAACGTTCGCAACGGGCATTGATTACCGTCTTCAAGTACAAGGAAAAGAGGGCAACCGAACATCGCGCGCCCTTCCACGGTTTTGACGCCTACATCAACACCACCCGGACCGTCAGCGGCCTGCCGTGAACGTGCTCCAGCCTGGAGCACCGTTCCGGATATCAGCATTCCACTTCGGCGAATCAAGCCGCCTAGGCCCACTGTAACCCAGCCCATGGCGCTGTGGGATTTTATTCAGAACTACATGGATACCAGCCACCCACTGCGGATGCGCCGCTGTCGTAAGAGCAACCGCCACACGATCGGACCACGGCAGACACGAACAAAGCTAGGAGCCGCAATCCACGTACTGGATCCGATATTGGACACGAACCTTCAAAAAACTCGCACAGCACGACATGCGCGGCCGGCGTGGACAGAATAAACACCATGACCCAGGCAAAGAACTGATGGCGCAGTTTGTGGAATATAGCTGAGCCGTTCGCAAAGTTCAAAGCCTTGCCCCCGCCCGCTCCTACAGGGAAAGGACACCGCTACCGCCCACGTAGATCAATCGGGTCGAGTGGTTGATTCGTTACCAATCCACGTCAACCGTCTCCCGTGACAAAGAGGTGAACCCGTTATGCCGGGTTGCCACGCCTTTATCTCCCCTGGCTTTGCGACAAAACGTAAATTCAGCGTGGCAAATAATCGGGGAAGCCTTGTTTTTTACGCGAGGCGGGATACAAAGCCTATCTATCTTTTTCTCATAGACGCCGGCAAGCAAATTAGGTCGTTACATTCATGCATTCGTACTGATGGACTAAACCATTGTCACTTGCTCTTGACGCCTAGACGCGAACAACACGGGGTCAGCCGGGCTGATGCAGGCACAGGGGCGGGTCGTAAGTATGTTCAGTACTTCAACTTTCAATCTATCACCGCACGGGCACTTTGTGGAGGGCGGTATAAAGTCGGACCGTGGTCGTAAGCGCACCTATCTCCTTGAGCCGTATATCGCTTATATTGGAATTGATCCCTGCTGCGGGCGAGGAATGAGTATCTCAATGCATCTGAAATATCCTTGGTCTAGCTACCAGTCAAATTTGCCATCGGTAAACCGATCAGCCTTACTCACACACACACGCCTATCTCGACTGGGTGAAACTGATTGAACGGCAGAGCGCATACAGGTTCGTTAATTCCACGGGACATGACCGAGCAGGGATATAAACCACTATTCCGTAACGCCACGAACAAAGGCTGAGTTTTAAGGCGATGAGCAGTTTAAAGCGCCACGATAAGCAGGCAGATGGGCGGCGAGCAACGCAACGGGGACGAGGCGGAGCAGGGAAAGTCCGCAGCGTTCCGTGAGGAACAAAATCAATGACAACTGACCCATTGAATCAGCGACAGCCGATATAAAATTCGGCCCCCTATTCATTTCACCATCTTTCTCATATGGCGAGATATCACATGAATTGTTACCTAGCTAGGACCTCCTTCAGGCATCCCTTCCTGCGTGATAACTTTAGTCAGCCTTTCGCTCTTACTGGGCTGCGATGCGACAGAAGCCAAACTGAGAAGCGCCGCTCATCGAAGACGCCGAGGTACTGGCAATCGACGTAGTGCACCTGCGGCATCCTTCGCTGTCGGCGACACCTAGCCTATACGGTGCATGGCCCGACTAAGCGTGCTATACATTTCTCCCCGCGGATTATCAAGTATAGAGCCCGAAAGGAGGAGCCAACTACCGCAGTTTGGATTGACTTTCAAAGTACGTCAGTGGAAGCCGATAAGCGTTAATATTGACAGCCCATGGGGGGGAAACTTCCGTGGCTACTCAAGCAAATATATTGGGGCAATGCTTTTTTCGATCGACACGCGTCAAAAACTTTACTCAGATGAACCGACGTTCGCTGGGGAATATTGAAATTCAGCTCCCTGGGCTAGGGATCCAAATCATCGCTTAAACGGCGGCTGGGCGGAGTGACTGAAGGCATCACTGAAGAAACTTATCCAGGTTCCTTGCAACGTGATGGGTGGCTTTCATGGGCGCTGGACGGTTATGCTCCGGAGACAGAGAACTCTGATAGCCTCAACCTGCTGGCGCCCGGCCAGGCTTGCCATGAATGCTGTGTCTTGATGTTTGCCGCCTCATCAACCGGAGTCCGTCAAGACGCGGTACCGGTGGCGCGGAGAATGCGACGGACAGCCAATATCTTTGAATCACCATGTCAGTGCAACAGTCCATTTACGCCAGTGCATTGACTATCAGCGAGGACGGCATGCTATTAACACAAGTGAAAGTTCGAGGGGAGTATGCAAAGACATGCTGACTAGACGGGCGAAGATTCCACCTAGGTTCAATCCCACCGCAAGGAACGGGGACGGTTCAGGCGTCGCAATGTGTAACAACCGAGTACATAGCAATTTCAGCACAGGTAGAAACAACGGACGCCCTGACTTGTTAGTGGTCAACTGATTACCGCGCAGGATTGTTGCAGGGATGCAACAAATCGGTCAGCCAAGGGCACACCAGACCGCGCCAATCCAAATGCAATGGGGTCAGTTCACACTGACCCATCGATCTTTTGACTTTAAATTGCGCCAGCAGAAGCGCACGCGCAACAAGCTGACGAACTGAAAGTTGGCCTTCGGGATCAAACGGGTCAGAGCAGTTGATTTCAGAGGATTCTCCCGCCCAACAACTTGACAACAGTGACCAGGTGTGGGACACATTTCTATCATTGGCGTAAGACGCTTGGATTCCGCTTTCGCGCACTGCTGTCCGCGAATAATTTTTGGAGGGGGCTTACTGGAAGGGTTGCCAGGCCGCTTGAGTCTAAGGGTTAACCCGTTATGATTGCGGATCAACAACTCGCGGATGCAACTGTATACAAATACTCGAATTTGGCGGACCTTTTAAAAGGGTTTGCCCACGCCCTCGTTTTTGAAAAAACAACGTGCGTCAGGTTCGATTTTGCAGAACAAGCACTGCAAAGGGTTCAAGACCTAGGGATCAACTCATTGCGACTGTGTACGCCCAGGATCTCTGGGGCCACCAGCCTCAGAGGGTGGAAGGGCAGGCTTTAACAGTCAGAAAGCTGCACCATTACCAACTCTCTGGAACCCGCACTAATCCGGCGTTCAAACGCTGGCGATGCCATCACAGCATTCCGAAGCGAGGCCTGTTTGAGGCCACTGTGCCGGCAGCTGATGGCCAAGGTGGGGCGCCGCTTCCGGCTAGGGAGTAGGCGACCTTTCTCTACTTGCTGCAGATTCCACGCCATTCCGCTGAAGAGGGCTGGGTTACGACGACTGGTCCAAAGATAACCACAGCACCGCACACAAGGGCTGAAGGTCCATGTACTGATGACCCTCGAAGCTGGACCTTCCGGTGCGAAAGCATCCATCACTGCGCCGATCCGTCAATAGACATCGAAATTCGGGCGGCAGATTTGCCCATTGGCCAAGGGGTCAGTTTTATTGTCTTTGACAAAGGCCTACTGCGACTACAAACTGGTTGGGTATCAGATCCACTGTTCAGAGGCTTGCCTTCGTCACACGACCAAGAGTAAGCGCCGGTATCAATCTCGAGGAGGACAGAACCCTTGCTCGTCCCCAGCAACCGCCAGGATTCTGGGCGATTCACCTTGTCAGCTTTTCAAACATCGCGTCCCGGCGAGCAAAACCATCAACGGACAGTACTACGGCACCCCGTTTCGCAAAGTAACGGTGGAGCGAAAAGACGGCAGGCCCGCCGTGGTCTAGCTCCAAACGACCTGAAACGCCAAGCCCCACATTCATGCGAGCGCTACAAAGCGCGCATGGGGCCATTTGAGCTGTTCTTCAAATGGCTGGAAGCAAAACCGAAGATTCCGGAAAGTTTCTCGGCGCCGCAGCGAAAATGCCGTCAAGTTGTAGCAGAATATTTACCAGCTTTGAATCACCTATCTTGTTGCTGCAAATGAAGCCAGGACACTCAGTGCTACATCACAGGTCCTTGCGCCATGCCTGACTGAACTGAGAGCAGGTCTGTTTCAGCGGTAAAGAAAACAGACCATGAAAACTCTTGTGCCGAACGCAACGACAACGACTGGAAAACTGCAGCGGCATTCAGGGGGCGTATGCCGCTGATGGATTTATTCCGGACAGCCAGTGCGCTTTTCGCGGGAATGCGGGGTTGTGGAGGCGGAATGAGACGGGTGTGGGGCGGGAATGACGGAGGTTTGGGCAGGAACGGCGCGCGGTGAGGGATGAGAAACCACGGGGGGTGGTGTTGTCGTTTCTTCGGCAGTGTTCATTTTACGGTAGAACAAAAGCGGCAACTGAGGAAATGTGGCGAAAGCAACCAACTTCACGACCACCCACGGAACAAATCCCCAAGACCCACGCTCGTACAAATCACAATGTGACACCGAACGTCACGAGACCTTATCAATCCCGCCTTGCATCATCAAGCGCATCATTCGCTGCTTCAAGCGGACGCTGCGTGTTGCAGCGCAGCCTAGCGATCAGGACGGAGTCAGAATGAACGCGCTACTCAAACTACACCGCAATGCCAACTAGTTACCAGACTATACGATTCTGCAGCAGTCTGGTCATTGACCTAGGCGCGCAGCTGTGATTCTGGGGACAGTCTGGTGCTGGATTGCGAGACCTGCGGCTGTGCGAGGCGGCAGAAAATTATCGAGTTTCGATCATTGACATGGGCGGCGTCATGCTGTTTCAATCGTTGATAAAGCCTTCCCGTACCCATACCCGAAGAAACCATTGCCAGTGCATGCATCACGGACGACATGGGTCGCAAAACGCGCCAACCTGGCCGGAGGTACATGCACCAGGTCTCGAGCGCTGGCTGACAGGCAAGCGTAGTGTGGCCTACAGCCGCGCTTTCGACTTCGGGCGGATCGATTGTGATGGCCGCGTTCTCTAATGGTCTGGATTCCCCGGCGGTCAGGCTCTCGTACTGCGGGGCGGAGTAGCCCTGTTCGGACGGCACACATGGGAGTGCGTTATGCAGCTTATGCGCAGTTTGGCAGGAGCCACCACAAGCCCCCAGATGCTGATGGCTGGCGGTGAAGCGCTTCAACAGAGGCCTGCCGAGCGCAGGGTATATCCTGTGGGCGTTGACTCACCGTGCCGGCAGGGATCGATTGTAATGACGCAAGCATTGGTCAATGCGTGGAGTTGGGGAGCCAGCCGTACGGTTTTAACGGCTTATCTGACAAGCATTTTCAGCCAAAAATTACAGACCATTTAAGCCGTCACACCAGGACTTAACCCCGCCCGTCACCCCAGCGTCATCCACGCCTGTCGGATCTTAGCTATTACCCGGCAGGGAGTAGAGCGATGCGGGATTACAGTGATCGGTTGGTAGGTTATGTGGGGTGGTAACGGCTGCGTGCTTATGCCGCGAAACATGGGCAATAACTTCACTTGTGTCGACCAGGCAGGTTCAGACGCATTAGTGCCTTGAGCAAGGGCATCTGCCCTCTACGAACCAGGCATGACGCTTATGCTCGCAACCAACATACAGTGGCGAAGGCTGACCTTTACCACGCAGGTTGCGTGGAAGCACTCCAGAGGTTGTCGAAGATCGTATTTTATTCGGCGGTAGGTACGCCCTGCTTCGACGATGGCTTCCGCTGACGTCTCGGCAGAGTGACTTGGCGTTGCCGCGGGCGGGGGCAGACTATGAAACAGTCCGGACCCGGTGGGGTTTGCAAGTCTACCTCCCCAGTAGGCCGGGCTGCCGGAGTTTGAAGCCGATACTGGATCAACAGTGCCAGCGCGACAGGTGAGCGGCGACCCGTAGGTGATCAGCAATCCGGACAATTTCTCAAGGAAAGGCGCAGCCATTAGCGATTTCATGCGCCCGGACCGCATCACATCGGCTCAGACAGCGACCAGGCCAATGCTCTGATCGCCGAGGCTTTACGCCCCTTTCATACGCAGCATGAACGCATTCTGTTTATGGGTGCCGGGATGCCCGAGGAAATAGAAAGCAAATACGCAGCCAACGCCATTCCTTGCCTCGACCGGATATCATTCCAGGAATGACTGGCCGGGCTGAAGCAGGCCAACTGGGCGTGGATATCGAACAGGGCCGCAGAGGCATTGGCTCTTGATAGCCGGCATTGGTCTCATGATTCATCTATGCTGGGTGCGGTTATGGTGGCTCCTGCTTCCGAAGGGACATCAAAGCGCTTATACACATGGGCAAAGCAGCACGGCGAAAAACACTGGCCAATGCTCAGCGCGGTCGAAGGCGCGCAATGATCAGCAAAAAACCCACTGGCATACTAAGCCAGCTCACCGAGCGACTAGGGTTCCAGATTACAAGGCAAGATCATTGCGCTCTGGCGGCCTGGCGTTCAAGCGGGACGGAACGATTATCCGCGACGCGCCCCAGCTTTAAGGTGTGATCGATGGCTTGAATTGAACGCTGGTGCGACCATACAGGCTTTTGATCCCGTCGCCATTGAGCAAGATAGCTGAGGATTTACCCGGCCCAGATCGCCCAGATAACAGCGTTTTAATTTGATTGGAATGAACCCTACCTCAGGCCCTGCGGAGATGCCGACGCCACTGGTGCTTGGATCACCGAATGAAGCAATTTCGCCAGCCGGACTTTCAGAGCATTGAAAAAGCAACTTGCACGGCCGCTGATCATCGACGGCGCAATCAATACGACCCCAGTCAAAGTCAGGGCACATTGGTTTTTGAATAACGCAGGTAGTGGGCAGGCCAGAGGGCGAGGGACACATGCAGTTGCCGAAAATTGAGGAGGTCGTATTAGATCCTGCGCCATTTCCCGCTCCCCCGGACAATTCCGTCATCCTCAGCGAACGCGGGGATCGATTGTTCGTGGTTAAAGGGTTTTTTGCATTCTCTGGGCAGAGAACCAGGTCAAAATGGATCCCCGCTTTCGCGAGGATGACGTTGGAAAGGGATGAGCCGCCACGGTGTTTTTGGGCCGCGGGGAGAATGGCTAGCAGCGGATTCCCGCACACCGTCACTTGAAGTTTGTTAAGGTCTCGGGGTAAGACCACCGATCAGGAGCAGACGATTGAAGACACGATCCGCATCCCGAGCGAGGGGCACTCCTCAACATTCAGGAAGCTCCCCAACACATGGCGGCGAATGTGCTACCGGCCACGGTGGCGCAGACAAGCTGGTCTATCAAGCAGGGACGTGCCTACTCCACAACCCTGCCAGCGGCCAGGTGTTTGATAAGAAATCTCCGCAAAGCCAAGGAAAACAACACCGACCGCAAACCCGCGAAGGCCTTTACCCACCAAAGATAAGACCGAAACCACCCATTCCAAGAATGGCGGGCCCCTACCCCTAACTTTCTTTCCGGCGGCATCCAGGGCGCTGACGTGGCCGGACGGTGTTGTGGTTGTTGGCTTCAGGTAGTGGACAGCTCACGCATCAGGCGGCGAGGGCTGCTGCGGGATTCAATCTGTTATGCCGACTGGGACGCCGGGACATCAATCTTGACCCTGACTTTATTACAGGCCATTGGCGCTTGACGTGGCTAATTGCGAGTATATCGCCGTGCCGGCCGACCAGTTTTCACGCCATTTGGAGAATCCCGAATTGAGTGGACGCCGAGTGGCGTCGATGGGGATGTGCTTCCTGATCAGACCGCGTTTGCATTATTGCTCACCTCAGCGCAAAAATCAAAGCGGTGAGCGCAGTGCTGGTGACCGGCGCAGCGGGCGCGTAGGCACTGCACTCATTCGCTTGTGCCGCAATTATTTGGGCGCCATCCCTTTACGCACTCAGACCAAACGTGACAACGGCCGATGCATGATCAAGCATCGGGGCGGAAAGCGGTGCTGAGATCGCCAATGACATAGCCAGGATTTCACCGACAAGATTCGGCACGCACTCACCGTTGGAAAGCCCCATCCGACCCGCTCTGGACCTGGTGGTAGGAGAGAAATTTGACCGACCTGTTTACGGCAGCATGGATCTTCGACGAATGAACAAGCCGCGCCCAGCTTACCCAGCGCCTGAGTATCGCCGGCGCCAGCGGCGCAATATCAAGCGAGATTCATGTGGACGCGGAATCTACTTCTATCAGCGATGCCAAATATTTTGGGTGTTTCCCACGTGCCACCCGTTGGAGAGGGCCAGCAATTTTGATTGCCTGGATCCGGCAAGCGGTGAGCTTCAACCGGATAAGTGTGCATTGGACAGACTTTCAAACAGGCTGTCCGATCTTGCCACCGCGCCGAAGGACTATTTTCGTCAACCGCGGCATTCATTAACCTTGGGCAAGCATACGTAATTTTGTGCCAAGACGCCCATGGCCAAAGAGCACGGCCAGCGCCCTTCGCGCTAACGGAGCACAGCATGAAAAAACGAAGGCTGGAGCTTTCAGGCTTAGAATCGATACCCACGCCGGTGGCGACGTCCAGCCGCATCGTGCATTGGCAGGTATAATCCCGCCTGCCCAGCGACTAAGGCGTAGCGCAAAGCAGATGCACTATCTGCGCGACAGAACGCCGATTGGGCCTGGCAGCAAACTTGTTGCTCAACGAGCCTTACGGTTATACCTGAAAATGTCCGTTCGGACCCCCTTAATCGTGCCAGCCTCCATGCCGGAGGCGGAGGTCGGACCTATATCATCATGAGAGGTCAATGGGGGGCTACCGATGCTATTCCCGGGCCCAACACCATCTGCCACCGCCCACCGCCGTAACTTTGGGAAGCCGGCGGGCTGGTGGGGGCCAAACAGGAAGGCCACCACAGCGCTTTGCGGCTGGAAAGTTCCGCCCGCCACGGGGCTTGGTTTTTGTTTGCAGATAGGAAAGGGGCCGCTTGGTTGGCCGGCGGGGACGGGGTGGTTGGGAGGGGGGTTCCATTCCAAAACCTGCGAGGCCTTGCCAAGTTTAACATTCAACACGCAACAAGGGCCAGGTCATCCAAACGTTTAAACCCGTGGGGGGGATCCAAATTTCTCCTTTTATCTTTTTTCTTTTCTTAAAGGGACATTT
>Ga0163217_1101162_pt1 | contig 12678 bp, 18 predicted proteins | sample SynspAceP_FD_185933 | JGI IMG/M metagenome (GOLD analysis project Ga0163217, IMG submission 185933) | Saline lake microbial communities from Ace Lake in Antarctica - Synechococcus sp. Ace-P (PacBio error correction) | ecosystem: Environmental > Aquatic > Non-marine Saline and Alkaline > Saline ... | reverse complement strand
ACGAGAACGGCTGGGTGGTGGGGGCATTGCAGGCGCAGCTCCACCCGTTGCGGCGGCCATCGCCTTGAGCCTTCGGCACGTATGCGGACGTTGAAAGGCGATTGCGATCGCCTCCCCGCTCACCACGGCGGGCCAATTCCTTCGGCGCCCGAACCCCACGTTCCTGGCATCCGGCGCTGATCTGCGGCGGCCGCTGCGGATCACTGCTGATTTTCACCACGTTGATTGTGTTGATCGGCCCGAGCACGGCCACCGCTCCAAGGCGGTGATGAAAACCGCGACGATCACTTCAGGCTGCTCGGCTGAAGCTGGTTGCGGGATCAGCTGGCCGTAGGGTCTGGGGTAGGGTGCCATCAAGTGCTGCGGCTTGCGTGAGCACCTGGTCGGGCCCAGAGGAACACCACCTTGGCCCGGTCGCAAATACAGGCCAACCGGCTCCTGCTGGACTGACGGCCGGAGAGCAGGCGTCCAGTTCGCGCAGGAACCGGGCTGGCACGCTACGGCAAGCTCTCGCTGGCCTCACTGTTCGCTGGGTGGTTTGTCAGAGGGTTGGGCGCATGGTCGAGGCGCAGCACCGAGAGGCGATGGCCGTTCGGGTGGCGGCGGCCATTCCAGGCCGCGGGCCTCCAGGCCGAGGTGCACGCCGGTGAGCAGTTGCTTGGCCTCATCGCCGCTGCTGGCAACAAGGGGTGGGGCGCGCAGGCTTTCACCAAGCGCATCACGTGGAGGCGGATCGGGGCGCCGGTCTGCAGCAACGGCAGATCGGAAGAAGTCTCGGCCTATAAGCCCCGCATCTGTTTAGCTGCCCGAGAGGGGCTGGTGGCTCCACCTGCTCCTGGCCTTTTTTCCTCGCAGTTGAGCGTGATCGGGCTTTCGGGCGAGACCGCGATACGATTCGCCGAACAGGGCGGGAGGGCAGGGTGATGGCGCCGCTGGTTTCCACCGCCGCCGGCAGCTCGTCTGGATGCGAGGCTGAGATCTGGAAGCCGGTTGAGGCTGAGCACGGCCGGTGCCGGCATCAGCGTGAGGCAGCACGTTGGCGAGCACGGGGTGGTCGGGAGGACGGCGACGCCCGGCTGAACCAGCTGAAGGCTGGTGCTCAGTTCGCTCTGGGAGCAGACCCAGCATTCATGGCGTTTGACCAATCGGGGACAGGACACCCCGCCACAGGCCCCACCACGGTTCCACAACGGGCTTCCATCGCCAACGGCACAGAGCCACGAGCCAGGCGATCACGCTCTTTTTGCTTCTGCTCACTAGCGGGTTTAAAAGGATTAAAAAAAGAAGAAAAGACCCGAGCCGTACGGGGTTTGTGGAAACCAGGTGGAAAAACGTTTGGAAGCCCAGTGATTTTCAAGCGTTTTTTCAGCTTTGTTGATTGGAATGAAAAAGAACCATGAACCCTTGATCAAACGTTTCCACAAATTCCCCTGGCCTGGGGGAACGTTGGCGCACTTCGGCGTCTCGAGTTCCTCTGCCGGTTTCCCCGATGGCCGGCGCTGGGTTTTCCGCAGCCCGACTTCTCGGCCAGTTCCTCGACTGGCTAAGGCTTTCTGCCTGCAAGTCATGGGCCCTTAAAACGACGGTTTCAGGTCCTCTGGGATGTTTTGCGGTGGTTTTGCGCTTGGAGGCATGCCACACCCCCGCAGTGGCAGGCCTGTTTCAGCAGCTCGTGGCCGTTCTCCGCAGGCGATTGGCCCTCAGCCTATGTTCCTCGACATCGCTGTAAAGCAGTCAGCAGGTTGTGGCGCCGGAGCGCTCAGAAGCCCATCACAGAGGCCACCACATCCACCTTTCCGGGTCCAGGCCGGCGTTGGAGCTGCCGGCGCTGTTGTCGCATGGCGTGGGCGGGATCCTTGAGCCATTGCCGGTGGCACCACCAACCCACCTGTTGGCGGCCTGCTGGCAGTCTCATCACTGTGTTTGCAGCAGTCCGCGGCCACCGAGGGCGAACGGCACTGGCGGGCTCGCAGAGATTGCCTTCCTCGCGGACCCAGCAGCTTGTAAGGCCTCCAGGATGGCCTGGTCGCGTCAACGGCCTGGAAGCGCCACCGCTCTGTTCGCGCACCAAACAGGGCCTTCTCGCGATTGGCGGGGATTGCCGATCCCGGGATCGCGTTGGCAATGGTGTCGGGCTGCTCACGTGTGCCCAAGCACCAGCGGCGCTGAGCCGCTCGATTGAAAGGCCATCATCCGCGCGAGGCGGGCGGCAGTTGGCCCCGCCGCCTGGATACTTCCTGGAAAACCCAATCCAATAGGCGCTGGATATTGCCGGGCGTTGCCATCGGAATTTGCAGAAGCCAGTCCGGGGGCCTCACCGAGGGCATCGACCACCTCTGAAGGCCGCGTCTTTCTGGGCCCTCAGGGCGGTAGGGATTGACCGAGGTTCACCAGTGGGGGACCGGATAGCGATCGGCCAAGGCTCGCGCCACGATCGAAAAGGGGCCGGATCAAGTTGCCTTTCACGGCAGCACTCGGCGCCGTACACAGGGCCTGGGCCAGTTTCCCCTGGAGAGACATAGCCGCGGGGATGATCACAAAGGCCCGGCATGCCGCCGCGGCGGGCATAGCGGCGGCGTGGCGGCTGAGGTGGCCGGTGCTGGCGCAGATTTCACCGCTTCGGCGCCCCGCTTCTGCCTGCTCACCGGGCCCATCGTCATCCCCGATCCTTGAAGCTGCCGGTTGGGATTGAGGCCGTCGTATTTGAGAAGGACTTCCGGACGCCACGTTCCGATGCGCTCAGCAAGCGATGGGGCCGGGAATCAAGGGGTTCGCCCCCTCGCGCGAAGGGTCACCACCGGGCGTTCTGGACTCAAGAGATATGACAGCGCGCGCCATACCAGCGCATCAAGGCTCTCGCATCACAGACCGTGCCAGTCCTGCAGGTCGCCCGCGCCCAGACGTCCTGAGAGCGGACGAGAAACGGGCTACGATCGAAGCAAAAGGCGGTTTGTCGAATCTAGACGCGCCGCTCAGGCTCCTCGTTGGCTGGAGGCTCAGCCTCCTCGCGGCAAGGCGCATCGAGCTGGTGATTCCGAGAAGAAGCGCACCAGATCGGCAATCGAACTGGCCTTGTCAGCTAGTTGCGTCACGAGCGCGCGGCGTGGTGCCGCCAATTCATTAACGGGATTAGGCCTGCCAGGAGCCGTACGGGCGGTGCTCGTGCCGTCGCCTGATGTGGAGACCCAGGATCACCGCGGGCCCGGGCAGTGCCGCGAAACGCCAGTCTTGATAGTGGCAGCGCGCTGCAGTGGGCGCGATTTGATCCGGGCCAGGACGTCCAGCAGTAACCCCCGCGATTCGAACGTGCCCAGCAGGCGGCTGGTCTAGCACCAGGCCTAGGGCCAGTGGACACAGGCTGATTCAGTAGCTTCGAACTTCAGCAGGGGATCTTTGCGGCGTTCCAGAGCTGACGCAGATGGCCAGGAAGGCCCCTGGCCTGGCCTGTTTTCAGCGAGATGGTGAAATCGGCCCACAGGAATCGAGCGGTGCGGAAGGCTCCGCTCACCAAAACGATCTGTCGGCCGGTACCTGCAGCCCTGGCGCCAGCCAGGCTGAGAACTGAGACCGAGCAGGGCCCCAAGGAGTTTCGGCGGTTTGGCAAGGTGCGTTTCCTGTTCGCACCGAACTCTAGAAGCTTGTCGGCTGGGCGTTCAATCCCGCTTCGCTACGGATCTCCTGGGTCACAAAGCACGTTCCGCAGCAGCCGTACCACGCTGCGTTCGGCCAACCTTGGGGCCACCTTGACGCCCATGCGGCGCAGGTTTCCCGTTCGGGCACCAGGCAGTCGTGGGCAGGCGGTCAGCAGCAGTTTGGGGCTCGAAACCCGGCAGTTGGCGCAGGGATTCTCCAGCAGGGGTGAATGGGCTCCAGGATTCAGTTAAATCGGATCCGCTCTCGATTGGCGACCACGGGCCTGGAGCGCAGCCTCGGGGTGGCTGGCAAACTTTCGCTTCGGCAGTCGCCGACCAGCCTCTGAAACCGCCCGCGCCAACCGAGCGCATCGACCTGACCACAAGGCCGAGTTCCCACCAGCTGCTGGCGCAGCATCCCACCGTTGGCGGAGAAGAGGGAAATTCCAGCAGCTTCTGATCAGCAATCCCTCCACATCCAGCTGGCTCCTGCCAGGGGAAGCGCTGGATCAGTCTCCAGCCGCCTGCCAGCCGGAAGTACGTCACCGTCGAAGAGCCATCTCGCGCAAAGCTGTCGGCGAAGGATCCGGTCGGATCCTCCAATCAGCCGACGGGCGAAGTAGGGATAGCGGCACCGAGGATTTGAACTCCGCGATTCCACCGCTCAAGGCAATGCCCTCTCAGCGTCACCAGCGAACGAAATGATCAGGGCGTAATAGGGGCGGTACCTGGAAAAGGGAAGCGATTACATCACCCCGAAGTCGCGGTGACGGCGCCCTTGAAATCCATCCGGCCTCACCCCCATCTCCAGGGCCTGGCCGAACACCGACTCGAACGCCGCACGAACTCGGTGCCAGGTTCACCTTCTCGCCCAGGAAACCGAGGGTGACGAAATTCGGTGGAAGCGGCATCGAAATTTCGGTGACCCAGGTGCAACACCGCCCTGGATCAGGCCGGGTGCGTGAGGCCCGCTCGACTTTTTGCTCATCATGCCGAAATTCGCCAGAGGCCAGCCGGCCGGTCGGCCATCGCCAGCAGGTTGCGGCGGTGGGGATCGGCCGTGGTGAAGAAAAGCCGTGTTCAGCAGTTTGCTCCAGGCAAGCAGTTCACCCCAACCTGGACCATGTCATCGGGTCGATTGCCGAGGGCTTCGACGGCTGAGGTGCGTGGCTACTCCGTGCAATCCTATTCCATCGTCAGCACCCCCGGCCTGGTGGGCTGGCGGCTAGATGGCCGAGCCACGGCGATGCGCGCGGGGATTTCGCGCTGGCTGGAGCCGGCGCAAGGCTTCGCGCTCCTTGCGCTTTCGTGAGATAGGTCCATCTCCTCGAACACCATCATGCCGAGCTCGTCGATCAGGGCGATCCAGGTCGCTGCGGATCATTAGGCTGGACGGTTGCGATTCAGCCAGCTGGCGATGTTGCGCACGATGTTAGAGATCCGAGCGTGATCTGCTCGCGCAGCCCCGGACGCTGCGACCTTCACCGCCCCGCCTGGCCATCCTTGAGGCCGGCCGCGGTGCACCTGGCCCAGGTGGAGCCTCTCTATTACGATCGAGGCTCCTCTTGTTTCACCCCAACACAGACTGCCCCCAGGTCTTCTTCGATGCAGGACCATCGCCGCTCACTGTCGAAGCCGGGCAGCTGGTTTCTTGCAGGCGGCGAGCTCATCGAGCAACAGCGGCGCACGAGTCGGGACGTGAGGAAGAGGGGGCCTGGCCGGCCTTGATGAGCCGGCGCGTGTGGCCTAGCGAGCTCAGGTCTCGTGCCTCTCCAGCGCTCGCGCACACTGTAGAGATCTTGCGCCGCGGCATACTTCGGTCCTCTCGCTGTCCAGCATATCTCTCTGAAGAAGACATAACTCGAGCAGACAAACAGAACCGATCGGGCACCAGGTCTGCCAGGACCCGCCTGGCAACATGGCCGCCTGATGGCCGGCATAAATCCGACTGATGGCGGGCCCTCGGGGTCGTAGCGGGAGCAGGGGCGCCGCCGGCCTTCGGTGAGAATCGCTGTAGCCCGTCGTTGGTCGGGAGAGTCTATCGCCCCCTCAGGAATCGTTGAATTCTCCTTCTAAAAACGAACATCCCGTAACCCCTCGCTACGGGGTCGGGTCCCTGATCCGGAGGCACCCTGGTGCTCACGGGTCGTTGCGCCTGAGAACATCGCTCCTGACTTGTGACGTGTCCTGTAGAGCTACCATAGCTTCGACTGGCGGGCTCGGTACCGTGGGTGTCAATCCAGCCGGTGTGCGGTAGACCGGTCACTGCACCGGACAGACAGTCGCTGCTGGCCTCGATGCCTTTGGATGCCCTGCTTGGCGGCGGCCCGGCCAACCAGGGCAGCCGCTTGCTGCGCCAGGGCTGTGACCGTGGCCTGATTTGAGGCCAGTTTTGCCTCTTCGCCGCCCGCGTTGACAAGGAGTGCATGGGCTCGCAACGGAGCTTACCCAGCAGCTCGTTGGATGGGTCAACCCGCTGTGGTATTGGCGCCAGACGTAGCCGGAGCTGCTGCTCAGCCGTGGAGTGGCGGCAGAGCCGCGAGCGCATCCAGATGCCGCAGGCGCCGCCTCAACGGCGTGGCCGTCAACCGCAGCCAGCTGCTGAGAGCTGCGGCCCCTGCTGCTGGAGACTTTCACCGTTCATGGGCCAGACCCGCCAACTCTCCCGACCCCGGGCAGCCAGCGCCCGCTGGCCGTGGATCTTGCCTTTGGCCGGCGTTGCACGGTCTCTTCTCGCGCGCCGGCCCTCGGAGCCCGGTCCGCGCGGCGCACCACCAGAGCTGGGAAGCAGGCGGGGCGGCTGCCTTCTTGAGGCGCCCGAGGCCGATCGCGAGCAAACTGGAGCAAGGCCGCCAGCTTTTCAGGCAGCAGCAGCTCGAGGATCATCGACGCGTGGACCCCATCTCGACGATTCCAGGCGAGCGGGCAGGCGCTGAAGTTGAAGCAGGGACCGTCTTCCTCCAACGTGCCCGTGCGGCTATGCAGTAGCGGTAACGAGAGCGTGGTTGATTTCTATCTGTTCTTGGAGCCGGTTGGTTGGAAGGGGCCGAGAGGCCCTCTCGTCGGTTCTCGACCATCTCGGCGCCTGCTGCGAGCAGGAACCTGCCAACTGATCACCGCCTCGACGGCAGCTTGGGAGCCGCTACAGCAGCGCTGCGGCGAGGCCCTGGCAGCAGGTTGCAGGTCTTGGCCGCGCGGCCTGAGGCTACGGCGCCGCCCTGGAGAGCGATCCGGCCCGGCCTGGCCGGGTCTGGGGCGGATCTGCCAGCTCTCCAAGACGGGCTCTCTGGTACAGTGCGCGCCGCCATGCCAGGATTCTCGCCGGCCGATTGCCCGGGCCTTTTACTCTTTACGCCTAAGAGCCTTCCGTCGAGGTGTCCGCCTCGCTTATGGATGACTAGACTGTTGTACCCGCCGTGACAGCTGCGGTTGCTGCTGGCCCCCGGCGCGAAGCCCAGGCACGCGTGCGTCCTAAAGCCAGTGGAGTACCGCTCTCGAGGCCGCTGCCCGCAGCGCGCGGCGATCGGGCTTGCGCCCTGCTCCGAAGCACAGGCGCAGCGAGGGCGGCCCGTCTCTGGAGTTGAGCCAACGACTTCATTCACTCAGTACCGCTGTGGCCTCGCAATCGTGCTGCTTCGATCGTGGGCTGTGGAGGCAACGTCCTGCACAAAAGCTGACGGCGCCGATCTTGGTGTCCAGATTCCTTGTTCTTCGGCCAACCCCGGCAGCCCCTGCCCCGCTGCAGGAAGGTGGCCTCCGGGTGCGCGACGTGGTGCCACAGCGGCCTTCCTGCCTGAGGCGCTCTCACTGACCCACATAGGCGGCTGGGCGTCGCGCCGATCTCCACGTCGAGTCCCTGCCCTCTCGATGAAATCGACCGCCGGCGTCAAGCGGCCGGCGTGACGGCGCATCGCGGCCGTTTGCGGGCCTGTCGCCCAGCAACGCCAGGTGTTCTTGCGTCACACCAGCCCCATGGTTGCGGCCGCCGCCGACCCCAAACCACTTCCAGCGTGAGCACAGGTTGGAAGACGGCCGCAGCTGACGCGGGTGTCCCACCTGCGGGGGAACACCCAGGCGGGCAGCGGGAACTGGACGAGGTTGCGGCCAGGCTGTGGTGATTCCGGTGAGGCCCACAGCTACGCCGCCAGCCTGCTGGGGCCGGGGCGCGGCCTGACTCGCCGCCCGGTTGCGGCTTCGACAATGACTGGCTTGACGAACAGAAGGCATGGGGTCGGCTTGGCTGGCGTCAAACGGGCCAGGACACAACGCAACCCTAGCGCGGCAGGGAAGCCGGCGCAAAGAGAAGGGCTCCGCCGAAAGCAGGCGCCCACGGCGGATCACACCCTCAACCTCGACGGCCAGCGTCGAAGACGTGATCCGGGTGCGGGGGCGCCCGCCAGCACAACCTGCGAACCTCGACCTCTCTACCATTCCGCGCACAGTCCTGTGGATGTTCAACCGGCGTCAGTGGCAGTGGCAGAGCTCTCTGGCCTTTCGACACGATCTTCGCTGAAGGCCAGGGTCGTTACGTCCGATAAGTCTGTCGCGCCTATGCCCGCCAGTTCCTTGGCCAGTTCTGACAAGGCCGGACGTGGATTGCCATTGGAGGGGCTTCTCACCGGCGATCCGATTGACCAGAATGTCGAACCAGCACAACCCCCGGACTTCGCACCGTCAGCGTTCGGTCACCGGAGAATCGGACTACCTGCGGCTCGTCTGTGGCCGTGCCGGTGAGCCCATTTGCCCCCAGTGCTGAGCGCTACGATCGTCTCTAGAGCATCGCGATGAAGATGGTCGACCGGATCCTGGCCCTGCTTCGACGGCACCCGCTACCAGCTGCTGGCTGCGGTGGTGCGGGTGCAAGAGGGCACCCACCGCCAACAGTTGATCAGCGGCCTGTGGCCGAAGGCTTCGCCGGGTGCGGGATCAATGGCGAGTGCGTGAGCTCTCGAAATACATCCGATACCGCTTCAGGACATCAAGCGATCCACGCCCACCACATCGAGCGTCGTCGCTCGATCCGGCTGGTGGCCGTGAGGGCATCGCCGAGCGGCTGACCGATTCGTGCGTACTGCTGCCTGAAACGGGGGCGATGGCCTTTTGAGCCCTGGTGGTGGTGGTGCCCAAGGCGGCTTGTGAGGAGCCGCGGAAGGGGTGGAGCGGGAGCGCTCTTCCGAAACTTCGCTGCCCGTCCATGGCGCGGTGATGGAGGGAACGTCTCACCACGGACTCTGGTTCTCGTTTCAACAGCCCCTACGGCGCGCTGCCCGGATTGCTCCACGGCCTCGTGCCACCTTGCGTACCTTCACCTTTGAGCGGGTGGTGCCGGATCGCGAGTCCCTGCCGGTGTATGCGGCGATCGCCCCCTGGAAGCGGGAGAAGGACATACAGCTATTACTTCTCCCTGCTGTTCCAGTGTGGGCGAATTTCCTGTCGGCTTTCGAATCGAGAAACAGCCTGGGAACCAGGCTCACGCTGGTAGCAGCAGCAGATTCCTGTTGCAGGGCAGCCCCGAGCCGATGGCCCGTGCAGGCCGTACAGGCCGCTTACGCCAAGGGTCCCGGGCTACCTGCGGCCCTGTTGAGGGAATCCTGCCGATCTGGAGCGCCAGCTGCGCGACGCCAGCGTGTGTAGGCGATCCGCCAGATAGCTGGAGAAGGTGGCTCTGGATTTCTGGTGCCCTGGCAGCCTGCCATGGGCTGCGGTGCGGCCCGAGGCCCTTGCCGTTCTCAGGTGGGTCCCTATGGCTCACGGACTCACCGAACGTCAGCGTGGCCGGACACCCCCTGTGAGCGCATCTGAGGGCCCTTGAGGTGTGGGTGCGGCCGAGGGTCAGGCTCCCCTGTCTCAAACGCGCGCCAGATCCAGATCTGATTTCGGCGATCTGGGACTCGGAATGCGACGACTTCGAGTGCGCGCGAGAATCCTGCATGCGGGCTGAAGTTCCTGCTGGATGTGGGGCCGACTCACCTCAGCCTCGATCGCCCGGCGATGATCCCTCTCCGTGTGCGAGGGTCCCTAGCGGCTTCGCTTGGGCCACCCAGATTCGGCGCCGGCCGCTCACCGGCGGTGCTCCTTACGTGCTCGATGAACAAGGCATCGGCCTGCACCAGCCGCGACATTATCTCTTCGCCTGCTCGCCACCCTGTCAAAACTTCGCGTAAGCCTGGGGCAACACCCTGATGTCGTGGTCGAGCACGACGACGTGACCACGATCGCGCTGGCTTGACCATTTTTTCTGGTCGACAGTTCGGTGCTCGGGCGCCGGCGTAACATTTGGCGGCCACATCGTGGGCTGAGGGTTTCGCTGCAGAACCTGCTTGGAGCGGGAAGGACTGCTCCATTCACCGGTCCTATCTCAGCCGGTCGCCGCTCGATCCCCACACTACGCCGGAGCGCCGGTCAAACGCCGGCAGCCGCTAAGCTCGAGCCTAGGTGCAGTGGCCGCCGCAACACCTTCAGGACCTCGATCTGGTTCGACATTTCCCTCGGGTCGTTCTGGTCTGCATCCCGGTTGAAGTGTTTCTCCTTGTCAGCAGCGTGCGCGGGGCAAGAGCGAGCCCTGGTGAATGAGCTTGCTGCATCCGGCCGCGGAGCACAAGCTCGTTCTTCAAGGTGCCCTTCCCCTCCGGGCTCGGAGCTGCGCGGGATTCAAGTCGATCGGACCAAGGTGATCGTGATCGACTAGAGCCCGATCTGGCCGCCGCCCCGCTTCCAATCCCGCACCTACACGGTGCCTTCGATCGATTTCCGCCAGGGTGTTTCCGCCACCGTGGAGGGCCAGGCCCGCGGCTACCAGGTGGGCAATTCAGTGTTCAACGGTCAAAAGGGGGACGTTTGCGAGGCCGCAAGCGCGCCTAGGGATGTGAACGTGATCGACATTTGAACTTTCCCTGCCCGATTGTGTATGTGCAGTGCGATAGTCTGCAAGGGGGGCCGACTTACAACCGCGAAACCCTCCAGGTGGGTCCTAACGAAGGGCCCACACCAATCGCTGAGGTTTGCTGCAGAGAGAGGGTGGAAGCAGAGCTGCCGATGTGTTTCAGTGCGATCCCGCCAGGCGGCGGATCGGCTGCGCACCCTGCGCTGGATGTGGGGGTCGGGGCTACATCAGCTCGTGTCCAACGGGCCCCCACCCTCTCGGCCGGGAGGCTCAGCGGGTCAACGTTGGCCACGGAGCTGTCAAAAGGGCACGGCAAGACGCTCTTACCTGATCGCGAGCCCAACCACCGGGCCTTTCAGCTTCTACGACGTCCACAAGCTGATGGGGACGTGATGCAGCGCCTGTGTGGAACAGGCCAAAAATTCGGATCGTGGTGATCGAGCAACAACTCGATTAATCCGCGTGCGCTGACTGGCTGATCGACCTCGGCCCCGAGTGGGGGCAACAAGGGTGGCGGAGATCGTGGCGGCCGGCACGCCGAGCAGGTGGCCGAGCAACCCAGCAGCCACACGGCCGCTTACCTCAAGAGGTGCTGGCCCAACACCCCGCCGTTGCTGGGGGCGACGGTCTGAACCCGCCGTCAGCTGCAGCCCTGATAACGGAGAGGCGATATCTGAATCCCAAGGGCTTTGGTCGGCCGCTTGGCGCCCACCTTGGAAATCATCTTGGCTGGCCTGCTTGCCTTCGACAGCCGGCCAAAACGGGTGTCCGAACATTGCGGCCATGTGCCGATCGGTGGATTCATTACTTCATTGATCACCTGGAGGTTGGAGGCCATCGGCTGAACTTCATGAACCCTTCCACCGGGTATTTTGCGTCTGGATCGGCCCAGGAGTTGAGCGGCTGTGAAGAGAACTTGAAACTGGTATAAGGCTGGTCGACGAATGAAGTCGGTGTTTTCCAGTTCGTCTTGCGAGAAGTTTTGGCCGCGGCTCACCTGCTTTGTTCCACGATCGGTTGTGGTGCCATCGCCGCCGATGGGCTGCAGAAAGCGGTGCAAGCGCTCGGCGGCAACGGAACGCGCCAGATCCGTGCCAATCAGAAGCGCGCCGCCAGGGCCACAGGGCAAAAAAGTTTATCCTTTCGAGTCCGTCCCAATTAAAGCGGTTGTCTGGCGATACGGGTTCAGGGAGTTGGTTGGAAATTCGGTCGATGGGTTGACCCCTGTCGGGGGCTCATGGTGGCAATTACGCCCAGCCACGTGCGGGCCCGCCCAGTTTTCCGTTGCCGACCCGTTGGGCTGGTTCGTGGCAGCAGCGCTGCTCGCCTCGATGGGGGGGCGCCCAGGCCGGGCGGCTTGCCCTTGAGCAGATCGATCTTGAACATTCCGGTGCTGGACAACCATGTTCCACGGTCAACCTTTTCGGCAGCTGAATGCAGCCGTGCGGGGCCTGTTCGCCGCACCAGTGACTGGCCGAGCTCGATCGAGCCACCAACGGGGCGACGGGCGGCGTCTGCTGGGAGTTCTTCAATTACCCGCGGCGATTCAGTCGTGGCGTGCTGGTGCGCGAAACGGCCGATTCGCCCCTGGCAGCCAGGCCCTGCTGCTGGTTTCGGCCATTCGGCGCATCGTATTGGCCTGCCTGCCGACTATCAATGGTTTGAGAGCTTCCGCGCGTTCTCGATCGCGGGCCGCCACCAGGGGTCCGCTGACCATGCTCACGTGTGCTCCAGGCCTGCCCGGCCAGCGGCTCCGTTGACCTGGACTGGCCCTGTCGCTGTCCAGCGCCTCAGCCGCCAGCTGCAACCGGCCGACAGGCTGATCGCCGGGGGGCGGCGCGCCCTGCCAGGTCCGCCCCTCGCGTCGCCCTGGCCCCTGGGGTGGGCCGGCGCTGAGAGACCAGCCTGGTGGGTCAGCCATCGCCCCGATCCTCTCCAGTGGTGGTGGTGAGGCCCCGGCCGGGTCGGGAAACGGCCCGTTTGGGTTTGATTTCCCATGGGCCTGGGATGATCCGGAAAGCTTCGGGGCTGGGCGAGCCATCTTGGCCAGCCATGGCTTACACCGCTGTGCTTGCCACGCCATGCGCCGGCAGTGACCTCAGCCGCAGCGGGCCATGCTCTCCGGGCACCGCCCCATTTGTTACGAGCCCGGCAGAGCTGAGG
>Ga0163217_1020280_pt1 | contig 12678 bp, 18 predicted proteins | sample SynspAceP_FD_185933 | JGI IMG/M metagenome (GOLD analysis project Ga0163217, IMG submission 185933) | Saline lake microbial communities from Ace Lake in Antarctica - Synechococcus sp. Ace-P (PacBio error correction) | ecosystem: Environmental > Aquatic > Non-marine Saline and Alkaline > Saline ... | reverse complement strand
TGGTCAGTGGGCCATTGCGAAGCAGCAGCCTGGGCCGGCGCCATCCTCTGAGCCGAACGGCTCAGCATGGGGAGAAGAGCAAACCAAGCGTCCCCGACCACCGCTCCGATGAACCCTGCTCACCGCCAGCTGTCTTCAAGCCAGCACACCACCGAACTGGCGTCGACTGGCCCCCACCGCACGCCCCTGGGCTGGCTGATCGCCCGTGTGGCTGGCAGTGGAGCCCCTGCGGCAACTGCTTGTTTTTCTGCAGGCGCGGCGGATGATATCCGCACCGCCGAGCGGCGGGGAATTCCCTGGCCGGGCCCCGCCGCGACGCGCTGCAGCGCCAGGCCGAACCCCTTTGCTGGGAGAGCACCTAGGCCGGGCAGTCAGCACCCCGGCCTACTACCGGGCCCGCTTCCACGCTTTACGCCGATGGCAACCTCTGCTGGGCCGCCGCCTGTGATGCCGAGCAAGCACCGCCTCGGTGGCGCTGCGGGTCTGGAAAGAGGATAGCACTGAGCGCTGAGGCCGCCCAGGCGCGATGCGGACGCGATCTTTGCCGCGATTCGAGCCGAGCCTCACGGTCCGCGTTGCGCCAGGCTCTCGATGTCGGTTGTCCAGTTGGGCGTCGGGCACCTCGCCCTCAAGGATTGCTTGACACGGCGCGTGGGAAGCTCCGTGGCCGTCAGCGGCCTCGGACCTTCTCCCCCAGATGCTGGGCCGTGGCCCGGTAAGTGCGCGACGATGCAGGCGGCCGGATCTAAAGGCCTGGCACCACGGCCGCGCCGAAGCCAGCGGACTGCCTAGCGCCAGGCGTCGATCTGATCCACCTGCAGTTCGTCTTTGCCATGAGCTGCTGGCGAGGCCACCCGCGCCGTCTGTTCTGAGGCGGCCCGGCTGTTGCGGCCCGATGGCGTCGTGGCACCTGGTGGATCAGGATCCGGAATCGGGAGGTGGATCCGGGCGATGCCCGCCCCCCTGGCCACCCTGCTCAAGAAGCACCGAGCCCTACCTGGAGGATTACTTCCGCTCGATCTTTGCCCGCGGCCTTGGAAAACGGACGCCGGCTTCCGCCGCATCCGCCGCGTGGCCTCCGACCACCGCCACCGTGTGGATGGTGGCCAGCCGTTGACGGGGCCCCTGCAACACGGCCAGATCGCGTGCGCCTGTTGCCGCCCTGCGGGAAAACGTTGCCGGCGATGAGCGAAACGCTCCTTGCGCTCACTCCTGGCCAGCCCCACCCCACCGCCTCCGACCTCTGGGTGGCAGTGGGGTCGGGGCACGCCGCCAAGGACGATGGCGCCCTGCCCGCCCAGCCTGCGCGTCGCGATCAAACCAGGCCTTCGCCAGCTTGGACAACCGCTTGCAGGCCGGATGACGAGCATGGCCTTCCTGCCCCGATCAGCGGAGGGCTGGGGCCATGCACTGCGGGTTCGACTCCACCACGACGCCTTCGATCCACTCGCCGCCCTGGCCGCCTGGCAGCGCAACCTGGAGCTGGAGTGGAGCTGGATCCAAGCAGCCGCCAGAAACCATCCCGACAAAGAGCTTGCCGCCGAAGCCCATTTCATGCGGCCGGGTTCCGCGGCATCAACGCCGCCGGCGAACCGCCTCGACGCGCTTTCGAACTGGAGCACTACCCCCGGCATGACGAGGCCCAGATTGAACACCTCGCGTGCCGTCTCGGCACCGCCACGGCCTTCATCCACGCCCTGGTGGAACACCGGGTGGCGGGCGCTGGCCGGGGGAAGGCAGTGGTGGCGTGTGGCCGTGGGCGCCGATCGTCGTGGCCCGGCCAGCGCGGTTGCCAGGAGCTGCTGGAGGCGCTCAAGCACGAGCCCGTTCTGGAAGCGGGGATGTGGATGGCAGCAGCGGCGCTGGATCGAAGGCAACACCGCCCCTTTAAGCACAGTTCAGAAACAGGGGCAGGCGCAGCAGCTGTGGCCCAGAGCTCCGTGCCCGCCTGCCAGCCGCTTGTTTCCGCAGGAACTCCAGCAGCAGGTCGGGCCTTGCAGCGAACGATTTTTGCGAGGAGGCTGGCTTGCCTCCACGACGCCTGAGCTCAACCGCTGGCCCCCACCAGCAGGCCGGGCGCGCGCCAACTCGGGGCCGGGCGCCCGACCGAGCCGCTGATTCGTCGCGCGGCCGGCGCACCTTCAGCCTGCGGCAGCAATTTCCACGGCGCCCCCTCGAGGTGCTGCAGGGCGGGCCAAGAGCAAGCTGCAACGCCGTGATCGCCGCCGCCACCGGCGTATTTGCCCGGGCACCAAAAGAAGGCTTGCCGCCCAGCTGCCGAAGGGCGAACAGGCCGACCCGGCCGCAGGAAAAAAAAACCCAAAACTTTCAGAAGTCCACCGCTCCGAAGTTCGCCAACAGGCGCCGGATCCAATCGGTGTTCGCCGCCCGAAAACGCCACCGGTTGTCAACACAACATCAGCGGCTTGCCGCCAGCTCGCTGAGCGCCTGCCGCAAACAGGGCCGGATCATCGGGCACCCCCGCCGCTCGGCCACCACCACCCCCAGCCGGGCCAGCAGGGAAGCCAGAGGACAGCCGGTTGCTCTCCCAGATCTGGGCGGGGCCCGGGCCAGGGCGGCCGCCCACAACTCATCACCGCTGATAACAGCCCCACCGGGCGATGGGCGCCACGCCGAGCTGGGCCCACACCGCAAAACTGGTGGAGCGGCCGAGATCAGCCGGGGCCCAGGCGGGACCACCGGGCAGCAGCTCTTCCGCCGCGGCCTTCCTCATCGGGCTCGGCGCGGATCCAGGGTTGCGGCCAACTCCCCCTTCAGTCAGAGCCTCTGCGCGCTGCCTCCCCGCTGCCCGGGACCGGCCAACGCTCCACAGCCCTGGGGCAAACACCCGCTGGGCCCCGGCGGAAGCGGGGCCGCCGGTGAGGATTGCGGATCGCCTCGGCGGGCCGCAACAACATCGCAGAGCGATGGAATCAGCTGATTCATTCACCCGATTGGCTCGATCGCGCTGGAAGGGGCACCGGCGGGCGGATCGACCCACCCAGCTGCCACAGCCGCTCCAAACCGCTGGGATGCCTCCAGCTCGGCAATGGCATAGCCATCCATGATCCGAGCCCTGAAACCCCGGCACCGCTCCAGCGCCAGCACGGGCTCGGCCGTGACCCGCCCGAGCGCGGCCTCAGCGGCACCTGTTCGCGGCCCGCCAGGGGTTGGAGCGCGGCCAGATTGCGCTGGCGGGCCTCAGGCCAGGGGCAGGCCTTTCGCGGACGGGAACGGCTTCACGCGAGCCAGGGTCCATCGCCAACGGGCACCTTCAGGCACGGAAGGCCACGGCGTCGGGATGGCGCCAGGGGCCATAGGCGTCCCCTGCTTTCTCCAGGGCAGGCGCACCGGGCGATCGTCATGGGGATCGGCGGATTTGACCATTGTCGTGAGGAGTGGAGCAGGCCCACTGAACGGCGGTTGAGGTGCCTCCATCTCGCCGCCGGTGGCGCGTGGTGGCGGGGCGCTGGCTCCAGCGCAGTCCGCAGCCATCCGGCACGGGCTCATGCGCACCTCCAGGCGGTGAGCCGCGATCGGATGACAGAGGGGAATTCAGCTCCCAGGTGGCTGGCCGCCTGAATTCCCGCGCGCCACCGCGCCACCGCCAGGACGTCACCTTTGGGGGCACGGCCCTCATCACCAGCGTCCAGCACCTCCGGGCCATGGCCGGAGCCCCTCGGCACGCAGACGGTGGTGGCGGGGCGATCGCCCACCTCCACATGTGGACTTCGGCCACTGGCGTTGAGATGGGCTGAGCTGGAGTGGCGGATCGAGGTGTTCGGCAAGGCCTTGCTGCCGCTGCACGAGCTTGCTGCCATGGCCCAGTTCCATGGAAGGTGAGCCACGACCGCGGGGGAGCCCTGTTTGCGCCGGCCTCAGCCCTCCACCTTGTTCTTTCGCGTTCTCACCACTGCTCAACGATTCGGTGAGCTGAGGCATCGTCTTCGGCTGCTGCCCTTTCCTGCTGGCCGCTTCACGGTGATGCCGCGCACCCATCGGCCTGCTGGCGGGGCTGCTACGCCTGGCCCAGTTCCTGTTTCACGCCCCTGATCGGCGCCCTCAGCGATCGCTTCGGCGTAAACCGGTGATCACGCCTGCTGTGACCGCTCGGTGCTGGGGCCTGGGCCTGTTCGCCTTCACCGTGTCGCATCGACTGGCCGGCCGGCAGCCTTCTGGCCGCTGGCCGCTGCTGTTCACGGCACCGCCTGATCGATGGGTGAGCGGCGGCACCGCCGCCACCGCCCGGCGGCCGTGTGCGACATCAGCCCGCCCAGCAGCGGGCCCGGCCTTCGGGCTGATCGGTGTGGCCTTCGGCTTCGGCTTCATGCCGCGGTCCGGCGCTGGGCGGTATTGCGGAAATCGAATCAGCCTGCCGTTGCTCGTCGTGAGCGTGGCGATCCTCAACCTGGTGCTGGTGGTGAATGAGGTGCTGCCGGAGACCCTGCGCCGGCGGCCCGCTGGCCCTGCCCGCAAGCGGGACCTCAGCCCGCTGTGCAGCTTCCAGCGGGTGTTCGGCAACCCCAGGGTGCGCGGACTGTGCGCGGCCTTCTTTCTTGTTTTTCCTGGCCTTCGGCGCTTCACCGCGCCCAGCGGTGCTCTGATTTCAAACAGGCCTTCGGGCTGGGGGCCCGGGCTCTCGCGCACGCCTTTTCTGGGATTGGGCGTTGGTCGCCCACCCCTGGTCCGCCAGGGGCGCCCTGATCGGGCCGTTGGTGCAGCGCTTCGGCGAAGGGCGCCTTCACCCGCGTCGGGCTTGGGCTGGTGATTCAGGCGGCTGGCCTGCTGGTGGCGCTCGCCACCCGCCCAACGCCCAGCGCTTGGTGTTCATCGCCGTGGAATCCTGGCGGCAGGGCACCGGCCTGGTCACCCCTGCCTGCCGCAGCTTGGTGTCGCGCCCCCTCGATGGCTCCGGCCGGGGGCTTGCCCTCGGCACCTCCAGGGTCTGCAGAGGCCTGGGCAGCTTCATCGGGCCGCGCTGGCCGGAGGGCCTTATTGAGCTGCTGGGGTCAGAAAAGTCCGTTTCTGGCTGGGCACGGCCTTGGCTGGTGGGGCGTGGCCCTGTGGTGGCCAAGCAGCTCCCTGCCGAGCCGGCGGATCTGATTGCTTACCTTGCCTTGCGTGATCCCAAAGGGCCTGTTCGTCCCCATGAGCGCATCAGTGGTGCCCGGAGCTCTACAGTCACCGGGAATGAGCTGGATCGCTTCAACAAGCAGGAGGTGCTGGCCCAGGCGCTTGAATGAACAACACCCTGCTGAGCAGGCCAAGTCAGTGCCATCTGTCAGCAAAACCTCGTGAATTTTTCATGGTGCGGGTTGGTTCGCTGAAGTCACAGCTGGAGCTGGCGTGACCCGCCCTCAGTGACGGACGCCTCACCCCCCAGCAGCAACTTCTCGAATCCAGAAGACCCTCAGGCCACTGCTGGAGAAACACAGGTTCATTACCGCCCATAACCTCAAGCATCAAACTCGCGACCAGGGCGTCCAGCTGGTCGACTTACGAAACGCTTCAATAAAACAGAAAGGAATGGACGGCATTTCAGTATTTCCGGATGGCGATTCTTTCCCGGTTGCTGACACCACTGGCCGTGGATTCGGCCCACCCTTCCCGATTCATGAGCAACCTTCAGCTTGAACGGGGCCGCCCTGATCTCGACCCGACACCCGGCCAGCAACAGTTCGCCCGGGGTTGAAGATGCCGCAGAAGAACCTGCCTTGCTTCGTCGAGATCCCCGCCGAGCTGAGCAGCCGTCAACCAAAGCCGCTGCTACCACCGCCGGCCGCTGAGAGCAGGTGGTGGCTTCAACATGCAGCTTCCTCTTCCCCGGCATGACGATCGAGGGCACTACTTCTCCGGCGTACCCGTGACGCCGACCTTGGAGCTTGGGGGATCTCGAAGCCGACGACCTGATGGGAGGGCTCCAGGGAAGGTCTGCGCAAACGCGCCGGGTGTGAGGTGGTGCGGCCTTTGAGGTGGCCAATGGAACATGCCCGATGAGGTGGATCGAGCGGTGGTGGAGGCCACCGGGACATCCGCCCGAAGACCTCTATCGCGTTCCAGGGGCCGCTCGGGACTCGAACGACCTGATGAAGCCTGCTCTTCGCTCCCCCTGCCTGAACCAAGGACAAACCGCCACCTGGGCGTTAACCGCCTCCGGCGCTTGGTGCAGGCCCAGAAGATCAGTGGAGACGTCGATCAAGGCCCGAAGATTCCAGAGCAATTAAACATCTCGGTGATCCGCCGCAACGATGTTTTGCTCTGGCATCACCCCTTACGAACTGTTCGCCACATCGGTGGAGGAGTTCATTAACCAGGCCGCGACGAGCCTCGTGCTGGCGATCAAGATGAACCCTAGTACCGCAATCCTCCAAGGATCATCGATCGTCTCCGCCTTGAATTCCGGGCGGCCGAGACGGGCAAAACAGGTGATGGCCCTGGTGGAACTCAAGGGCCCCGGTTCGATGAAGACAACAACATCCAATGGGGCCCGCCAGCTGGAGCGCTCCGGCGTGCATTGTGGTCTATGGCGTTCTGGGGTCGTTGAAGACCCACACCAAAATCATGTGGTGGTGCGCAAGGAAAAGGAACGCCTGCGTAGCTACGTGCACATCGGCACCGGCAACTACAACTCCAAAACTTCCGGCCTTCTTACACCGACATCGGCCTGCTCTCGCCCGTCAGGGAACTCGGCCAGGACCTGGTGGAACTGTTAATACCTCACAGGCCTTCTCCAACAGCAGAGCTTCCGGGCGGTTCTTTGGGGGGGGGGGGTGGGGGGGGCCCCTGTCACCCTGCGCCAAGGGGATGGAGGCCGATCGAGCGGGAAATCGGCCATGCCCGCGGCCGCGGGGTGGGCCGCGTGCAGGGCAAAAAAATGAATGCAGCTGGTGATTCCTGGATCATTGCCTGCTCTACGAAGCCTCCAGGGCGGGCGTCCAGAATCGATCTGCGATCCGTGGCGATGTGTCTGCCTGCGGCCAGGGTGGCCGGTGTCAGCGACAAACATCCGGGTGCAGAGCACATCGCCGCTTCCTTGGAGCCACCTTTTCCCGCCTGTTCTGGTTTGGCAAACAATGGCGAACCGGAGATCTTCTTCGGCCAGTGCCGACTGGATGCCCCGCAACCTCCGACCGGCGCGTCGAGCCGCTGGGCGGCCGGTGGATTGATCCCAGGCTCAGGGCCCAGCTGGAGCGCTTGCTGGAGGCTATTTCGCCGACAAAACTGCGCCGCCTGGACATGCAGAGCGACGGCAGCTTCCACAACGCCAACCGGAGGCGTGAGCCGACAGTTTGGCCAGCTCGATCTGATCAAGAACTGGCGGAAAGGGCTCCTGGCTGAAGCCGATCCAGGGGGCCCTGGGGGCGGCATGGCTGTTCCGGCCGTTCAGCTGGTTATCAGTTTGAGTGGATCAGTTTGATCGTTCAGCTTTGGTCTTTTTGCGGTCAGAGAAGATCTCTCACGAAGAGATTCTTTTTTGCAGGTATTTTGCCCGCCAGCCCTGCGGTCCAGCCATTCAGCTTGCGGAGAAGGTTCATTGATGGGACCCCCCCGGGAAAGGAATCAGGGGCGAATTCTGTTCACATTCCCCTCAAAAGTCTCTGATTTGAACGCTGAAAGCAACGCATATCTGCTAAAGTTCGCCGATAACTTCGGAGCATGAGGTGATTTGGGACACCTCGAGACTACGGCTGCAAAACGCAGACAAGGGGTGATGACGACAAGCCGTCAGCCAAAGTGGGTCAGTTCACGGACGAGTGGACGGTTAAGCGCCGATTCGATTGGCTGGTATCTCAGCCCACGATCGGTCGGGTACCCCTGCTCACGGGCGCGGAAGAAATCGAGGCTGGCCCATCCATGTCCAAGGTCATGAAGGTGCTGCAAGCCCTTCCCCCCGGACACCCTCACCCGGGCGCCAGCACATCAGATTCGTAGGGCACGCGCGCCCGCACCCGGATGATCGGGGCGCCAACTTTGCGTCTGGTGAGTCAGCGTGGCCAAGAATATTCAAGAAACCAGGGTCTCGATCTGATGGATCCAGTGCAGGAAGGGTGCGATCGGGCCTCGAGCGTGCCGTCGATAAGTTCGATCCCGCCATGGCACAAATTTGTCCACCTACGCCTATTGGTGGATCCGCCAGGCATGACCCGGGGCAATCGACAACAGCGCCCGCCACCGAGCCCCTGCCGAATTACGTCCAGTGAAAAAAAGCCTCTCGAAAGATTTGCGGGCGGATCACCGTGAGCTCTTTCCGCATTCGTTTCGGCGCCCAACCCAAACCGACTCGAAATGGCCCATTGCCATGGGCATCGAGGCCCAAGGACCTGGAGGATCTGATCACCCAGAGCGCTCCTTGCGCCCCCTTGATGCCCACGCCGCGCGGACGAAGACCGCAGCCACACCTGGAGAACCTGATTCCGGATGGCCGCAACGAGCATGGATTCAAATGGGATCGCAGCCTCAGAAGGAGCACTTAGGCGCTGGCTGGTCCCAGCTCCAATGAAACGGGAACAGAAGATCCTCAAGTGCGCTCGGTCTTGGAGGGGCGCCGGGCCCCCTCACACCTCGCGGAGATCGGTCGCACGATCAATGTCATCGCGCGAGCGGGGTTCGCAGCTCGAAGCCAAGGCGATCCATGAATGCGGCTGATGAGCAGCTACCCAGCAGAGACCGCCTGCAGGCCTGTGACCCTGCCAGAGTGGTGCTGCGGTAGGTGGAGCCAGAGATGCCTGGGTAGTGGGAGCGATAGATGGCCCTTTGGCTGGCTGCCGTGGTGTCCCGCTGACCGGCCTCGGCGATGCGCTGGCCTCCTACGGCCGCCGCAAACGGGAATGGAGGGCCGAAGTTTGCTGCACATCGGCACGGGCCGGTCGTGCTGATCGGCCTGGCGCCCTGGGAATCGATCCGCTGGGATCGCCCTGCCTGCCGCGGGCCTTGGATCACCCTGATCACGCGGCCTCAACCACCGCTTCGCCCTCCTGCCGGCCATTGAGGCATGTGGGCCGGCGCCAGCTACGGCACGGGTGGCCTATGGAGCGGCGATCAACCCTGCTGGTTCGGCCTCTTCTGGCCCCTCCACGCCGATGCCGTCGCGGCCGGGGTGCTGGTGGATGGCCCTCCCTGGTGACGGCCTTGCCGGGCCTGCTGGGAGGCGGCGGATCCCTCCTGAGCATGGAGGGTCTGGGGCAGCGCAAATCGCTGCTTAGGCACAAACCACGATGGCGTTGGTCGGATTGGCCGTGGTTGCTGGCCCTGCGTGGGGCCGCATCGACCTGGGGGAGCGCGGAAGCTACCCACCGCCAGCCTGGCGGGATCAGCTGTAGTGGGCGGACACTGCTGGAGCAGGTCGCCGTCCTCGGCTCGACAATCTGAGCGTGCCGAGTGATCACGGCCTGCTCTGGGCCTTGGCTGGCGGCTGCAGGGCCTGGAAGCATGCGTTTCACAGCGGTTCTGCCAAACGTCGTGGGTGCCGAGGCCGGCACCAGCAGGCGATCCGGCTGGCTCTGGACGCAGGACGCCACTGCATTGCGGATCACCTCGGCCCGCTCCATCCAGACATTGAAGCACCGTGCTCTCGATTCCCCTCGGCGTTCCCAGCCCCGCCGCTGGCAGGAGGCCTGGGCCCAGCCGAGCAGGTCGGTCGAGCTGGAAGGACGAAGCCCGGCAAACACGCCGGACCGGATTTGTGGCGTTGCGGCGCACTCTGCCGAGTAAAAGATCTGGCAGTGGCTCTGAGAGTCCACAGCAATTGAAGGAGATAGGGCCATCGTCCAATCACCCAGCGAAAGGATGGGCGAAACTTAAGCAATCCCCAGGCCAAAGAAGCTGTTCAGCCAGAACGTTTTGTTTGCAGTCAAACTAAACTTGGGGGACAATCAAACTCGCGAGTGCCACAAAAGGAGTTCAGACCGGCGGGCCAGCGAGGCGCCTGCAACTTCGCCACCGCCTCGGGCCAGCTCCTTGAGCAGCGCCTGGCTTGTAGCCAGATCAATTGCAGGCATCGGTGATTGTACTCTGGCCGTAGGTGAGGTGGAGCGTCCGAAGCGATCGCCTGGTTGCCGGACACCACGATGGCTTCGAGCAATCAGCCCCTCACGGCGAGGAGCCCTGGCGTCATCCCCCCCCGGCGTGCACCTCAGCCTGGAGCCGGTATCCTTGTTGGAGTTTGCCAGGGCTGCAATCACCAATTCAACCGAGGCGGCCAGGCCGGCTTGGGTGGCCAGGCTGAGCAGCGGCGGCACGGCTCACCGTGATAGTTGCTGCCGCCTTTGCCGCCGCGCAAACACACCAGGTGGCGTCAGGGTTGCCGGTGGTGGAAACGATGGCGGCATGGCCAGCTTGACGATGCCAAGGAAATGATGGGGCGGGCAGCGCTTCCATGCGTTTTGATCGCTGTTGAAGCACGCTTGCCATCGGTGCGTCTTGAGCCGATCGGCATCTTACAATTCCCGAAGGCCATCTCCCGGTGGTTTCTGGCTTTTCGGTGGTGCGGGCACGATGGCCGTCCAGCTGATCAGATCGGCGATGGTATTGGGGCCACCACCGGATCAAGAAGTTCTGTGGCCGCCGGCAGACCCAGCTCAGCGAGGTGCAGCAGCAGGCCACGGGGCAGGCGCAGACCGGTGTTGATGTCGTAGCTGTGATCCAGGTGGGATTCCGTTGAATCAGGCCCCTTCCAGCCCACGGTGCGTGCGCGGCTTCTCGAAGTAAAAACGCGGCAATCACCACCTCGAGCTGCTGTGTGATGGGAGCGCTGGGTTTCCGGCGAGATCGGCGGGCGCGTACTCGCGGGCGGCGCCTTAAGTCATGACGAGCAGGGGCGACGATCACCAGCAGCCGTTGGATCGCGGGCCATGGCAGGATCGCCTTGATCGCTCCCGCGCCCTGAAACGGTGGCGGCGGCTCCGGGCGAAAGGGGCAGTTCACGGTGCAGGACAGCGGGAGCGACCAGCGGCCGGGTCTCGGGACCACATGCACGGTCAGAGGTGGGGTTTCATGCCGGTCGCGCTCGAAGAACCGTGGACGGGATTCATCCAGCCTAAACAGTTCAGAACACCCCCGTATTGGCAACGATGACGACCACCTCTGTCAAAAACGGGGGCGAAGAATGGGGCCTGCCTAACATTGGATTGGAATCGCAGGCCGTGCAACCTCTTGCCCCCTTCGACCTTCTGGGCAGCTCCGCAGAGGCGGCGGGAGCGCGAGCCCAAGGTGTCCTGCCCTGCCGCTACACGGCCGCCCAGGACCAGGCCCTGGACGGCCCCTGCTGGAGCAAACCCCCCGCGGCAGAGGACGCCCGTGCGGCTGAATCTGCTCAGCGAGAGGATTCCACGGGGTGTGGATGAGGGGCGGCGTATGTCAAGGCACCTGGCGACGCCGTCGCCCGGGGCGAGCCGTTCAGCCGCTGCGAGCCCGATCGGGCCACCCCGCCTGCTGGCACCATGATCGGGCGGCACAAAACGGTCAGCTGCCCTGGTCGGGCCTGCTGAGCCACGCGATGCCCGCCATCGCGCCGAGAGGGCGGCCGCACAGGCCTGAGCCGCACCCTGCTCGTCTACGACGCTTTTCCACGACGTACTTGAGCTCGCCGCCAGCAACCCCCTGGGCGAAGCAGGGGTGGAGAAAGCTGCGCCGCGGCCGACGTGCGTTCACCGGCCAGGCCACGGGCGCCGAAGCCATCAGCGTCAACCGGTGTTCAAGGTGGGAGGGCGAGAACCAACACCACGACCTCTCCCCGGCCACCCACGCCACCACCCGCCCCACATCCCGCTTGCACCCCATTTTGGCGATGCTGGAGACCCGATTGCCGGCGGCCTCAGCTGATCGAGCAGGCTCAGAGGCCAAGGGGCCATCCCAGTTCGCCACGTGGGCGATGTGTCGGCCCACCGGGCAGCTCGCGCAAATCAAGCGAATCAATCGGTGCCTCTGGCACACCGGTTTACCGAACATCCCCCATTGTGCCCAAACAAGCGTGGGGGGGGACGTGATCCTGGGCGCGAAAGATCCGCCCCGATCTTTTTCCAACACGCGAGGACTTCCGGCGCCCCTTGCCGATCGAATGCGATGTCTCGGCGCTGAAACCGGGCGATGTGATTCACGATCCGCCCCCACGTTCGGCCACGATCGACGGCGGCCGAGGGCGAGGCCCAACGCCGGTGGAGGTGGTGGCCCGTTTGAAGCTCAAGCAGGCCCATCCCGAATGAAAGGTGCGCGCCGGCGGGCCGCATCCCCCTTGGCTGATCGGCCGTTCCACTCCACCGGACGAAAGGTTTTATTGGCGAACCCCAAGCTTCTGGGCCCGGCCCGCCCTCGAAAGGTGTTTTTCATTTCGCCCCGTTCGGGGCGCCGGCGGGTGGAAACGGCCAAAGGGCTTCACGCCCTGGCCCAGGGAAAATGGGTTTTGGGCCAGGCCTGCGGCCTGAGCCGGCGTTTGCGGCCCCCGGGCAACCCAGCCTGTGAAAGGGGCCCCCCACTGATGAAAACCCACCGTTGAGAAGAAGGGCAGAGCACCAAAGGGGACACCAACACACCGGAGAGAGGCGTTGGGAGAACCCCCGCGATTGAGGATTTGGGAAAGGGGAAAAGGGGGCTTGGGGCCTGCCCTTTTCGTTTTCTTTCCCGCATGATCTGGTTGCTGCAGAGCTTCATTTGCCACACGACCCGACATTACATCTCTCTCTG
>Ga0163217_1021234_pt1 | contig 12679 bp, 19 predicted proteins | sample SynspAceP_FD_185933 | JGI IMG/M metagenome (GOLD analysis project Ga0163217, IMG submission 185933) | Saline lake microbial communities from Ace Lake in Antarctica - Synechococcus sp. Ace-P (PacBio error correction) | ecosystem: Environmental > Aquatic > Non-marine Saline and Alkaline > Saline ... | reverse complement strand
TCTGAGGCCCAGCAGCCGGCGGGTAGGCTGACCTTGAAGGCCATATGGCCATAAGGCGAGCAGACTCCTCCCACCCACCGCCAGATCCGACGCCACTCACATCAGGGCTGCCGGCATCCACCAGGTGCACGAGCAGCCTGGTTCGCCCTCGACTGTGGCCGCAGGAAATCGTGGGCCGGAGTCCGGCACCAGCCGCAGCACCGGCGATCAGGGCCGGCGAAACATGGATGTCGGGCGAAAACACAGGTTGCCGATTCTCCACTTTGGCCCTGACCGCACGACGCGAGATTGGGCACCCAGCAGGTGGGACAGGAAGGTAGTTCGGTGGCCCCCCCCCCCAAAATTTTTTCAAGGGTTTTTTCCGGCTGCTTGAAGCAGCGCCTTGAACAATGGTTCTATTTGCCGGCGTTGAGGGCGGCAGATGCCGATTGATGCCCCACCTCCAGCCAGCAGCTTTGGTTCCACGCTGGATAGGCCGCTCTTCGCGCGTTCCAATTTGCCTCGGTGAATTTCTCAGGAGCGCATAGGTTGCGGTTGTGAGCGGTAGTGTGGCCATTGCCGAGCCCGCCCGCGCCCTCCCGCGCCACCCGCAAGGCGTTATCGCCCGCTCCACCGAAGCACCTCACCGCATTCAAGGCAGCCCTAGACCTGATCACGTCACCTCGGCTTCCAACAGGGCACCCGACACCACCAAGAGATCACCGGTCCACCGGCACCGGCAAGCTGCCGGATTGGAGCACTCTCGAATTCTCGGACGTGCTGTGCTCGGATCTACAGCGTACACAGCACTACTGGTCAGCAGGCCAACAGGGGCGTTTGTACTTGAACATCAACGCAGGTGGTCTGCAGGTTGGGTGGGTACGAGGTCCTCAGCAGATGCCCCGCCACATGGCCAGCCATCGCCGCCGGAGGGCACCCAACCGGCCACACGCACTATTTTCACGCTCGGCAAGGCCACAGGGATGCCGTCAGCGCCCCGGGCCGCCCTGGACGGTCGACGCGGGGCCTTGATCACATCGAACTGCAAAGGGAGGGACCTGAAGGCAGCTGGGCCAGGTGAAGAAGCCCAAACCCTAGGATCGCTTGCGTCTGCAGGACCGGTCTTGGCAGAGGTTCGCTTCAGAGAGGTCAGTAAGTACCTTTCCAGCCCGCGGGAGGGGCGCCGGTGGAAGTGCTCCGCCGCAGCCTGGGATGCCTGACCATTCACCTAGTACGGACGAATTTCTCCGTTCACTGTGGGTCCAGTCGGGCTGCGGGACACGAGCACCCTGCTGCGGATTCCTGGGCCGGATTTGGAAACACCCCAGTCAGCGGCCGATCGGTTAGCTTCGGTGGGGCTCGGCAACCCGGTACCGGGGCTGCGCTTCGGCCCAGCCGGAAAACCGTCGGGCCGATTGGTGTCCAGAGCTACCGCCTCAATTCCCCACCCAGCCGTGGCCAGGCAACATTCGGCTATCAGGCCTAGCGGCGCAAGGCCTCCCCTCCAGCCTGCCGCAACCTGCTCCAGGACAGGCCCTGCATCGCCTCAGCCAGCCCCTAGCCCGTAGGCCTTGAGGATCCCTCGCCCCGGGAGACGAGGCCATCAGCCGGCAGGAAATCGCACACCGGTGGCCGAACAAACTCGGGCTCACACCCCTGCATCGATCGGACCCGAGAAGCTCGTACGGCGGCCAAGATAAGCAAAACGCGGTGCGCGGCTGGTCAGGGCAGATCGACCCGCCAGCCCTTCGGTGTTCTGATGAAATGAACCACACTCAAGCAAACCTCGACGGCCAAGCTTAGCGCACAAAACGGCACCCCCCGGGCCCAATCGTTAGACACTAGCAGCGCCACGCTCAACGGCACACCCCACCCTCTACGTCACCCACGACCCAGGTGGAGGCGATGACGATGGGCCACCGCATCGCCGTGCTCCAACGCCGGGGACCGGCTCCAACAGCTCGGCACGCCATTGCAGCTCTTACAGAAAGTGGGCCGTCGAATCTGTCTCAGTGGCCCTACGTTCATTCGGCAGCCCGCGTGAACCTTGCTGCCGGTTGCTGGCGGTGGGCCCGGTGTCGCCGACCAGTGCCAGCTTGGGCTCCAGGCGCTTTCTGGTGGAGGGGCCCAGCGGCCCAGGCCCTTGATCCACTACACCAGGCGGCGCCTACGAAGGGGCAATTCACGGCTGTGCCTTGCGGCCAGAAATCTCCAAAAATCGCCCCCGCTGCCAAACCGCAACATCAAGCCGAGGTCTGCCACGTTCGAAGCCCTCGGCAACGAAGCGCTTGATCAGGCTGCCGCCTTGCTGGATGGTGGGACTAAACCTGGTGCAGGTGCCGGCGACCCTCCCAGGCAGATGAGCTCCGCCAAGTACGAACCTTCACTTCTGTGCCACCAAATCGGACTCAGGGGCGGGCTGGCGCTTCTTCGATGCATCGGGGAAAGCCTTTGCCCCTGCCGGCGGAGGCCAGGGGCCTGGCCGAGGCCGGACTGCGGAACCGGAAAATCTGCCCAATCTCAGGGCCTGGCCAACCCCAGACACGCTGCAAGCCGCGGTCCACCATCCGCACCTTTTCAGCGTCGCTGAACCCGGCTCGACCAAGGGCAGGGTTGTGTCCACGCCATGTGGCGGCAGCCCCGCTTTGAGACTTGCCGGCTTGCCTTATGCCATGGATCACCAGACAGGGCCCGGCACCCCGCGCGTTTCCTCCACGGCGGGCCCCGCTATCGTGGACCCGCAGGCCGCGCACATTCAACGGTTGTTGCGCTCGGTGCGCACCTCCGGCCCGGAGCAGGCAGAATGGCGCACCGTCGATCAAGAGTCGGAGTCATTCTGGCATAAATCTGAGCCACCCTTCGGGCTGCCACTCCGCCGCGGCTAGTGACTATTATGCCCAACACATCCTCGGGCGGCGCCAGGGACTCTCTATTCTCCGCCTCGACTAGAGCGGCTCCTCAGAAATGGTCTCAGTCCTGTGATGAGAGCCTCGTATACACACACACAGTCGCACACGGCCAACATAAGCACCAGCGGCACCGTCGACGTTCTCCAACGGACGACACCGCACCCGACCCGTGCGAGGCGCTGATCGCTCACACCTCCGCCGCCTTTGCCGAAGCGAGAGCAGACGGAATGCGTTCTCCCCAGCACCGGGCGCCAACCCGTTGGCTCGCGAGGCCCGCTGGGGCTGGGGCCGCGTGCTGTTGCTTCCAAGCCGCTTGAGCCGCTGGCCGGCCCCATGCCTGGCGCTTCTTCGCCATCGGCCCTGGCCTGGCGCAGCGCGGTGAATCAGCCGTCGCACCTCTTTTTAGGCCCCGAGCGGATCGAGAGCTCCAGCGCTGGCGGCACGCTGCATCCTGCAGCCTCGGCTGACTGCTTACCTAGTTGCTTGCAGCCAGCGCTGGCAGCGAAACTCCTCAGTGCAGACAGCTCGGTCGCGGGCCAGCCAGGCGGCGGGCATCCTCGGCCGGCCTCCTGCTGCCTCGGCGCCGACATGATCCGTCCAGGCGCGCATCACCGGTTGACGCTCACCCATTTCGCCGCGAGGGCCGCGAGCAGGGTCCGGCTGTCGGGCTGGCAGGACGCAATCACGCTCGCCGGAGACCCCAGGCGCGCGGCGATCGCCAGGGCATCTGTTGCGGCCGGGATGCCCCCATTTTCAGCTGTCTAGGTGGGGGGCCCGAAGGGGAAGGGACAAGGGTTCTTTTCTTTTCCTCTTTCGGAGATATCATATAGACCCCCCACCGAGGCGTTCTTCGAAGGCGGGGATCGCCGTATTTCAGGGGGCCTGAGCTCACCGAATCGTGTCGTGCTCCACGTCAGCCGGGCCCGATCGTGCCAGATGGCGCAACAGGGCGATCGCCAGGCCCGCGCCCGCCCGGCATCGGTGCCTGCGGCCCCACCTCATTCGATGCAGCACAGGCTGGCGCCCTGCTGCTGGCTGCCGGCAGGGCAGGCTCTGCACGGGGCGGCCAAATGGTCTGATGCGGGCGATGCGAGCGCAATGCGCACTGAAGGTGCGAGAGGTTCACCTGCTGCGAATGCGATTGTCGGATACTCTGACCTCGATTGTACCGGCCAGAACCAGCACCAGCGCAGCCAGCATCCAGCGGGCGCACGCCGGTGGCAGCTCACGTCACGGGCGCAGGGAAGGAACAGGACCGCGCCACGGGCCAATCACGCCGGCCGGCCAGGCCGACGCTCTTGAGGCTCACGGTTTTGCCGCCGTGGTACGGTCCGCGTGATCGCCACCACCCGCCAGGGCCGCATGCGGCTAGGTGGAACTCACCTGGCACCACCCCGTCCTGGCCGCCACGCGACCATTGGGCGGCTGCTGCCAAGTAGTCAGCCAGAAGGGCGGTGGCGGCAAGGCCGTGCATGCAGCCAGGGGGAGGCTGGGATCAGCGGAGAGCTCGGGCCGCAACGGCGCCGAGCTCCAGCCCAGTAGCGCGCCCGGGGCCAGGCCGAAATCCAGCTGCGGACCAAGGCCTCCTGAAAGAGCCCCAGCGCTCCCCGGGCTGCAGCGCCACTAAGTCCACTGAGTTCGGCCAGCACCCGTTTGCTCGGCCTGCGGCTCCTGGCCCTTCCCCACTCGGCGCAGGCGATTGCCCAGGGCGATCACCGCCTGGGGTTCGCTATGACACCGTGCTGCCAGACAGCCGACATAGGTGTCATGCCACCAGACCGCTGCAGCTGGGACGCCGCCCCCTGTCTTTTACACCCGCCAGCACCGGCGGGCCGTTGCGCTCGGAGATGGAGACTGTGCTCTTGCAAGCAGCGCGCAAAGCGCCGGCAGCAACTCTGACAAGGCCGCTCGCGCCGACCGTAGCAGCGGCCGGCGGCCAGCTTGTTGGCGGCAACCCGGCGAGCGCAGGGCAGGCCCTGATCCGCCACCCGGCCGCCCTCTTCCAGGCAGAAGCGCAGGCGCTTGCTCCAGCTCTGGCTGGCTGCGGCAACTGGACGCAGATCGGTGGATTCACAGGCCGGCCAGACAGCTGGGGGTCTTCGATCTGAGCGCCGCAGGCGGCCGCACCCGCCGCCAGGGTGGTGGCCACCGCCCAATAACGGCCTCCGCCGAGGCGGGTGCCGCCCTTTGCTGCAATGCACGCAAGCGGTTGGCCGCCAGATCATCAGGCCCCCTGAAAACTCAGTTCCGCCTTCGATGCAGGCCATCGAGGCCGAGCAGTTTCGGTGGGTTTCCAGGCAGCGCCGCTTGCTGGACGCGCACGGTCCGCGGGGCCAGCGCAGGGCCCGGCAACGGCTTGAGCCGGACCGGCATACCGTGCTGGCGAAGCTTGGCCAGATGCTCAGCCAGCGCGCGGCCACTCCGCAAGGCCAACGAGGAGTTTCGGCCTCGATTCCCGGCTCAAGGCGCGCCCCTGAATCGCCACACCAGCCTGGTAGTAAGTTAGCAATCTGGTTGAAGCAGGTTGGTGGAGACGATCCCGTGTGGGGGGGGCTCGTGTTAGAGCATCTCCAGCCAGTTGCCTTCTGGATCCTGCAAGTAGAACGAAGCCGTTGCCATCGCGGTGGTCATTGCACCGGGCCGACGCTCGTGGGGTGCCTGCAGGCCGCATCGTGAATCAGCTCGACCTCAGCGCAGGTCTGAGAAGGTGAAAGGCGAAACTGGGGCCGGCTTGCCGGTGTAGGGTCTTGGCGATGGCAGGGCGACGCCATCAGCCGACCCTATTCGGGGATTGGATGGTAGCGGTATGCCCAGTCGTCGCTTCCCAGTGTGCACTCCTCGAGCCCGAGAGGAGCCTGATAGAAGGCCGTCGGCGCGGGGGCATGTCCTCCACGCAGGGCCACGTGCGCCCAGTCGTTGCGCACCGCCATCGGTTTTTGTTTGAGTGCCTCCATTCTTGGTCGGCGGAGGCTGCCCTCATCGGGCGGGAAACAGGCCCTTCAGCCGATCGGCGCAACCAGTCCGCGGCATCACAGGGCGTGGTACGTGAGGATAGAGATTCGGCCCCCAGCCCGCTTGAAGCAAGCAGGGTTCGAGGGCACGATCGCTCGCTTTCATCGATTCCAGGCCGCGCTCGGCCGCCGCCTTCACCATCGCGTATCGCCGCTGACGTTTGTTAGGCGGCGATCGGCAGCTCCGTTTCCTGGCGCGTCGATGGATGATGTTCGAAGGTTAGGGCCAGTGCTGGCTTGACCATACAGAAACTGATCGGAAACCCTCCTGTCATTCCTAGCCAGTGCTTCGACAGGGCTTCGCGGCGGCCGTTGGCCGGGTCCATCTGGTAGGGTGGATTTGTCGGTGGGGATGGCTTTTGGAGCTGTGGGCGAGGCGCTGAATCGAGTTCTTCGCGGGAAGGGGCCGTAATAGGCGGAGGCGCTATTTAGCCGTGTAAGGCTATGAATGGCCCACCACATGGCTGCGATAACCCTTCCTCATCGAGCGCTTCGCGGATCCGCTCCGGAACCCGGCCATCCATATGTCGCTGGGCCGATTCAGATCAGCGCGCGCCGGGCCTTGGGCCACGTCCTTTGAACGGGCCAGAGCTGGGGGGACGGTTTCGTCGTTTAAGCACATTCCCTTCGGCATTTGGGACCCGATGCCGTCCATGGCCGTCGCAGGAGTAAGGGGTCGAGGGCCACTGTCGGTCATGACCGCCATCCGCCGGGTGCTCCAAGCTTGAGGCCGGCGAATCGCCCGGGGGGAATCAGGCCGCCTTCGTTGAAACACTCAGCCACCGTCCTCGCTTGAGGCATCGGGCCGACCTTCGGGAAGAGCACCACGCCAGCGGATGCCGAGATCCAGCCGGCCCACCTCCTTCCACCAGGCCATCAAGGCTTCCAACGGCAGGCGCCGGCATCGCGCCGATCGATCGTTGCGGTGCCTTTCTGTGAACAAACAGCGGGTAGATGTAAGTTCCAGCTTGGGCTGACGCTGAGAACTCACGCACCCATGGCCCGCAGGGGCCGGGCGTGCGGCCGCAATCGACGCGTGCGGTTAGATTGAGCTCCATGCAGCAAGTAGGGATCAGGCCACTGTAAAGGCTCAGATCAGGATTGTTCAAGATCTTCCCGGCATCGTTCATGATCAACCAGAGCATCATTGGCTTGGTTTGCCATTCAGCAAAAAACTGAAGCAAAGCTGGAGCAAGATTAAACAACAAGATGAATTCATCTCGGATTGATGATCATTCGCAGCTGAAATCCAGCCCACAGCCAGCTCAGAGCATTGGCTGGCCTTCATCCACTTCAGCGTGGGGTCAAGGCTGCGGGCTTGGGCGCAGGTAGGATCGAGCAGGTCGCGCTCGGCCTCGCTGAAACCGTTCGGCCAGTCAGACTGAAGGCTGAGCAGGAGATCGCCGGGCCGTCTTTGAGGGGCCAGCCTTGCCCTTTGAGGCTCAAGCTGGCGGCCGAGGGCCAACCCCCAGGGCTGGCACCTGGACGGTTGGCCTCGCCATCAGCTAAAGCCGGTGCCGACGCGCACCTCGCCCGCCAGAGGTCGCGAGCGCTCTATCAAGGCTCGCGGTGCAGCTCGTGCGCTCCCGCAACTGGGTCGCCATCGAGCTTCAGGATTCGGATGGTTCCATTCCAGCCGCAGATTGAAAGTAAGAGATCACCACGGCGGCCGGGCGGGCTGGAGGTTTGCCCTTGGGCCTTGAGCCGCAGGCGGCGCGTTTTCACCCCACCGCAGGTACGCGCGGCCAACACCCTGCCACCCCTCCTCATTCCACCGCCATGATGCACGCTCACCAGCTCGTTGAAGGCCTCGGCGAAGGCTGAACGGACTTGATGTGGCTTAACGGGCATCCAGGTGGCCGCGGATTGTGCGTCCCCGCAGTGCCTCTCCCACCGAAGCCAGAGGGTCGATCCCTCCTCCGCCGGGAAAGCCGCCGAGACAGCCTGAAGCGCCGGGCGCACCTGAGAAGCCAGGCACTGCCCGCGGTCTCGACCACCGAAGCGGACCGAGCAGGTCCGTTGATGAAATCGTACGAAGTTGCGCCGTAACGCCCGAAATTCGAATCGACAGACCGGGGGCGCCGCCGCCCGCCAAGAACCGCCACCCAATCTGGCTCCAGTACTGGCCGAACTGCTTCGCTATTGCGCGCTTCCTTCCGGATCTAGAGCACTTCGCGGCCTCGCCTTGATCTCTTTGAACTTGGCTTCACGCGCGGCGTCAATCGGATTCCACATCCGATGAAACTGACGGGCCAGTCTTTGCCGAAACGAAACGCATTGATGCGGCCCCTCGGCGTCCGGGGCACCCCCGCCTCCATCACCGAGACACCGTTGGAAGTAGTCGGCGGAAGCCATTGGCGCTTCATCGAGGCAGCGCCCCAATCGTAACACGTCTCCAGGCGTTGCAGTCGCAGATGTCCAGTTTCCCAGTCTGCGCGGCTGTTTTGGGGGGAACGCCGCAGGGCGGAAGCCCGTACGGCCTGCCGGCCGCTAACCTCGAAACTCTTCCTAGCCCTTCAGCTCGGATGGCCAGCTGCCCCATTGCCCAGTCCCCGATTGGCACGGAGTGGCGGGCCCTCGGACTGCTCGCCACAGGGCTCGCTTGGCTGGGCTGGTTCCGGTCAAGTCGGCCAGGGGCGCGCCGCGATCGCGGCCCAAACAGCTTGCGCCGGGAGTCGGCCTCCGGCCTGGGCAAGGCACTGACCCCATCCAACGGTCCTAACTAGCAGCAGTCACTAGTGTCCCGAACAGCCGCCCTGGTGGATCCACCTGGATTGTGAGGTGGGGCGGTGTCTCTAACGACGAGCGTCCTCGGTTGGCATTGCCCCCAAGACTTCCTTCTTTTCCAAGCTAACAGCATCCTGTTATTCTCCGCGGCACCGAAAGCGGCGAAACGCCACTGCCCCTATGTGGGAATGCCCCGGGACGAGGCCGGTCTAAGCGCTGCCTGGCCGCTCCGGGCGAGTCGAAGGCCTACCCCACCTGCGGTCGACCTGCCGGATGGCCGAAACCGAAGGAAAGGTGTGCTGACGACCTGAGGAACTCTAAAGGGGTCGATGGAGTGGCTATTCAACGGGGCGTTCAACGCCTTTGCTGGCAGCTCCAAGCCCTGACGCCAGGAACTTCAATGGCCGCTCCAGCCCTCTTCGAGCTTGTAAGGCGATCAGGCAGGGCGCTCCGAGGCCGAGTTCAAAAACCCCGAGGCCAGGGCCCGCAGCAGAGGTCTCAAGTGGTTATGCTCGTTCCCTGCAGGCTGCTGAGCAGAGCCACAAAGATCCAGCAGCACCGCCAGAGGGAGCGCACCTGGGCCAGGTTCGAATCTGAGCTGCAGCCCAGTTCACCGGGGCCATTCGTGCCAAAGCCGGTGAGCACCATGCGTATGTCGCTGGGTTTCGCGCAGGCGAATGGTTTGATGTACCTGGGCCCGGGTGAGGTGATTGGGCTGGGTTCGATAGGTTTTCCGAGGCGTCATCAGTCCTGCCTCTGCAACTGGGTCGGCATAGCGGCGGCCGGAGGCTGCCCTCTGGGCAGGGCCGCAGCCGGGCCAGATTCGATCGGGTCGGGTACGCCAGTTCCGTTCACCAGGGCCGCCATGCGGGGTTTGAGCCAGCAGGTGACGCTGCATCTGGGTGGACCGAGCGGGCGGCTGCCATGCCAGGCTGCGGTTTCCAAAGGACACTGTTGAGCTCGCCAGGGTTTCATTAGAGAAAGCGGCGGCAGGTGGCCACCTATGCGCACGACTTGGCAACCGTTGTTTGATGTGAACAAACTGGGGGATCTCAGGGGTTGCCAGCGAATCACCTCAAGACCCACCGACGTTCTGCCAGGGCTGAAACCAAAGCGCACAGGCAACATGAAGGCCCCCTGCCCAAGCTGCTGGCTCGCCGCCGCCGCCCCTTCCTTTTCGCTGTCCCCCTCGGCCGCAACGGGCCCTTCCCGAGCGCCAACTCCAGCTTGAAGCACCCGCCTAAACTGACCGGCCACAAATCTGGGGCAACCGCAATTTGGGCATACGCAATCCGTGGGCTGTAAGCTGCCTGGTGCTGCTTCTGGGATCTGGGCTTGGGGGTGTATATTTGTTCTATGGGCAGAAGGAGAAACCCAGGGGGAACCAGGCGGCGGGAGTGCGAAACGATTTTGCAGGAATTGGCACTGAAGTGGTGCACACTTAGTAGGTCGGTCATCCGATAGAAGAATCTCACTTCGATGGCCAGGTGGTGAGCGGGCAGTGCGATCACAGCCACTCACACCGCGGTATTCCTCCAAAAACGGCCCTATCCAAACGGAACCTAGCAAGCTTTACCTAACCAACCAGCCAGGTTGAGGCCTCCCACACCCGCCCCTTCCCATTTTACCGTTCTGCGGACCACCCAGTCACAGCCACCACCGCCGCTGATTGGTTGCTCGCCGCCACCGCAGCCTTTGCCGCCCCGGGCCGCATCCCTGCTTAAAAACCTTAAAGCCCAGTCGCCCGCGTCCCAAGCGCCCCATGCCTCAGCACTGTTCCGCTGCCAATGCGGTCGGGCATTGTGACCTCAACGGCCAGCTGGGCGGCACGCACCGATGACCTTGCTCGCCAAGGCTGCGCACTTCAGTTGAGCAGCCAGGGCTACAAAGAGCGCACGATCAACACCGTTCGGGTGCGTGGGGCTTGGAAATCTGGTCTTCCGATCCACCGGCTGGACCAGCGGGATGGCACCCCCGAAAGCGGCAAAAACAGCCGTGTGGTGCTCGCAGGCACGGCAGTGGAGTCCAGGCAGGCATTCAAACCTCAACGTGGGAGGGCAGCTACGAAGCGCTTTGAAGGGATGCGGTTGGCTTGGAGGAGGCCCCGAAGTCCCAACCAATAAAAATGGGGGCCTTCCAAGCCCCTGGAGTTCATTGTGGGTTGATTAGGCCTGGGACTCCTTACCCCATCATACCCTAAGGGAAGTCAGGCCTGGGCACACAGGGGCGGCTTGGACGGGAGAAAGCAATTATGTGTTCGCTGTTACGGATTTGCTCTTACCGAGCAGGCTTCAGTCTCACCCTTCCTATTACCCCGTCGAAACCATGCAGCCCCCTGAAAGATCCGACCGAAGGTGGAAAAGTGGAGCTTGAGCGGAATCGAACCGCTGTCCGAAGCACCGGTGTGCAGTCACCTTAGTTTTCCGCCCGAGGACGGACCCTTTCATTGTGGCAGGCTGGCGCGGCAGGGTGTTGCCACTCCAAGGTGGGCAACAACAACAGCGGCTGAGCGTCGCCTCCCGAGCCTCCATTGCACGCCCCGCTTGGGCCTGCATTCGGCGCCCTTCCTCCCGGTCTTGAGGCAGGCTGGACAGCAGCCGAACTGGCCGGCCTGGCGCTGAGGACGGTGGCGGCCGTTGCGCCCGCGCCGTTCGCCTTCCGCTGCGACAAAGCGCCGGGCTCTAACCGGCAATCCTACCCTGCAGGCCCGATTGCCATTCCGGGCTGCTGAGGGAGCTTGGCGCTTCCCCTGCCATGGCCCCACAGCTCTATGCCGGCGTGCCAGCGTTGCCGTCGGACTGGGACATGTGGGCTACCCGCCGACAACGCAGCTTCGGGTGGAAGAGTTGCAAGTGCACCGCCCGGGGGCTCAAGCCACAGGCCATCACGGCGACATGGCAGGTCAAAAAAATGCGCTGGTCGACCTGCAACGGAAGCGTGGGGTGAAGCGTTTCCTCCAATCGACCTGGCCCATCCGATCTCTGCCTGCACCTGCCACCTCAAGCGGCAGCCGCGAGGCGGTTGCTCAGCCTCGATGCGCTCGGGCCGGCAGCCTGCATCGCCCGCGGCTGGCGGGAAACCGCCGTGTGGCTTGGCGCCGCTTGAAGGAAACCTTGGCCGCCGGCCTGATCGGGCTTCACCGGCTGGGATTTGGCCGCGTGGCCCCTGGCCGATCCGCTCTGCGGCTCCGGCACCTTGTTGATCGAGGCCGCCTTGCGCGGCCCTGGGCGGTGCCCCGGCCTTGGGGCCGGCGTTACTGGCCCTGCGGCACTGGCTGGAATTTTCCGGGGGATGGGGCCAGGCTGGCGGCAGGAACACGGCCGGGGCCTCAGGCCTCTTGCCGCAGGCAGCCTCCCCGCGCGGAGAAGCCCCTTGGCGCCAGAGGCTGGGGATGGAGCGCGCATCCTGCCGTGCTGGGAAGCAGGCCCGCAAGGCAACGCCGAAGCGGCCGGGGTGGCCCCTAGGCTGGATCTGCAACCGGGCGACTTGCCTCAATTTCAGGCCGGCCAGCCCAACCGGGGTGCATCGTCTGCAATCCCCCCTACGGCGAGCGGGCTCGGTTGCCGGTGAAGGGATTCTCGAAGCCCTCTTATGCCGGCCTCGCGTGCCATGGTAAAGTAACGCTGCTCGGGGGCTTGGGACCCTGCTGGCTTTGCTGAAGCGGCAAAACCCCGGAACTCACGGCGCCTGCGGATGAAGGCGAGCCGCCGGATTCCGGTGAGGCAAACGGTGGCATCGATTGCCGCTGTTGACAAGTTACGACATTCCGCTGAGGCGCCTGCACTGGCCCACCCTTGAAAGCTGACAGGCTTCAAGCGGCCCGAAAGATCGCCCTTCGGTGGTGCGGGGGGCTGAGGGCCCGCGGTGGGTTCTGGGGGCAAGGTAAGGGCCTTTGGAAAGCCAGTTGGGCCGGCCGGATTTTGGCGGCCAAGGCATTTTTTTTTCAGCCCGGGCGATTCCCACGGAAAGATCAAACCCGGGGGCCCACCCCCCACGGGGGGCCCAAGCCAAACCCGGCCTGGATTTCCAGGCCCAGCCCACTCCCATCTCTTC
>Ga0163217_1067807_pt1 | contig 12680 bp, 15 predicted proteins | sample SynspAceP_FD_185933 | JGI IMG/M metagenome (GOLD analysis project Ga0163217, IMG submission 185933) | Saline lake microbial communities from Ace Lake in Antarctica - Synechococcus sp. Ace-P (PacBio error correction) | ecosystem: Environmental > Aquatic > Non-marine Saline and Alkaline > Saline ... | reverse complement strand
TGTGCGAGCTTCTTGAACGTTAAAGTGGGCCTATGATGCGTCGTCTTCGACCGTGGTGGTAAGTTAGGATTATCATCAATGAGCGGAACATTATTCTATGGCTGATTTTATCCGGTTGTCTTGTGTGGTGAGGCCTTGTACTGGTGCTTCCCGGTAATCATCGCCTAAACAGTAGGTAACCGGGTGGAGTTTGGAAGGGCCCGGGCCGCCGAGAGTTTGGATGCCGCCAGGAATGAGAGCTTGGATAATCCGTTTCCATCTATTTCAATGTGCCCCAGCAAAGCGCAAAAGCGCCCGTTGCCTTTGCGGCAAAAGCTTTCATGATTTTATGGGGGCTGTCCGTTGTCGCCTTTTTGGGCTGACCATCCCGGTAAGCCACAGAAGTCACGTGGTATTGATCTTCTGTCGGCTCGGGGTCGGGGCCGGGTTTATTTCTGGATCTGTCTCAAAGCTAAAAGGATTGGATGATCCGTAAGACAAATTGTGAATGCGGTCGACTGATGGTGCCCGGTCGCGTGCGTGTCCGGACAACGTTCACAGGCATTTTCTTTGTACTCAGGAATCCGGACCAGTTGGTCGGGATTCCGGGGTGTCGCGGAGAAGCTATGGCCGGATCGGCGGGCGTGGATATGGCGAACCCCGGTGTTGGGATATGGGTTCTTGCCGGGTTGGCGGTGACCATCGGCATCCCGGGTACTCGCTGGATTCTCGGGGCTGGCAAAGTTGTCCGGCCGTTTGCTGTTCGCGGTAGTGTAGGAGATGGTCGGGAGTTCTTTGCCCTTTGCGTGTTTGAGCTGATCGTGATCGATTGGGGCCTTATTGGAGTTCATGACCAGTGTTAGCGTTCCGGCTGCTTGTGTGGTCGTTGTTACTGTGATAATCTCGTTGGCCAAGTGACCCCGATTTAGTCTAAGGGGGTTACTGTGGAATTTCCTGCACTCGCTTGGTCCTCGGCTGATGCGTTTGGCCGTCTTTGGCCTGCCTATGGTCCGGGCACCCGTGATCATGATCTGCGCCAGCGAAGTCGCTGGCAGTGAACCCCGAGCATCCCGAATATCCGAGGCAGGCAAAAAGGTTGGCAGAGACCGCACCGACCAGCTGCAAAAAATTGCGTCCTTGAACCCGAAAATGAAGAGTCGACGCAGGCCGTGCTCTCGAGGGGGCTATGGTCGGGGTGCGGTTGGGTTCTTTCATTTGCGGAGATGGCTTTGGTTTGCACAGTTTGGTGTCGCCGTTTACGTCAATTTTTGGCGTGGCCGGAAGGCTGTAGCACCATAAGTGTATGTTTTACAGTCGCCCGCGGTGCCGATCGGTATTTCTGCGTATTGGGTTGACGAGGTCGAACGCAAGGGATCCGTGGTTTTCGTTTGGATGGAATCGTTGTGGTTTGAGTTCGGGCGGGCATCGTGGACCATGCATCGTTTCGTGTCGCTGCGAATTGCGTGCTTTTTCCCTGGTGGCGAAGATTCGAAAAATGTGCACAGAGTGAGGGGGCCAGGAAAAGGTCAGCGTATTGAGCATGGGCGAACCGCTGCGTGTGCAGACGTATTGTACTTTGTTTACGGTGATGGTGATGGGGTTGGGGATATGCGGCTGCGGGTCATGCCGCCGGATTGCGCCGACACGGTGTGATGCGTGGAAGAGGCGCAACGTTGCGAACAAGATGCATTGCACCCATGTGTTGACGTCGATGCTGATAATTTGGTGCACACTGTGATGATTACTAGGGCAGTAGGACGATGTTACTCGAAGGGGTCCGTAAGTTGCGTGTGTATGACCTTGTCGCGGGATGGCGCCTTGCTTGCAGGCCGGTTTACGTTGGGGGGCGACGGAACCAATTTGAAGCCCTTTTCCCGGGTTAATCGCCAAGGCCCGAAGAGGGGTAGAGAGTCGCCCCCCGTTTGATGAGGGTGAATACCGAATGCATCGGCTTTTTATGTGCCGCCGATGCTTGAACTATGCCGAATCTGTCGGGTTGGCCAGCCGGAATCTGGGATGAGCGTTTGGGCCAGGCCGAAGTGTGCGGATGCCGTCCCCGAGGATGATACGAGGTTGGTATTTGGCGTTGTGTTGATGGGAGCGGCAAATCGCGGAGCAATGTTCGTAAGGCATATGCTTGCGATTTAATGGCGAAGTGAGGCAATCTGACCATTTCGTTGATCGCAAATCGGAAACTCTGTCCGTCCAGAGCAGCAAGGACGTTATAATTGGTGCGGGCCCGGGTCGGGGGTATTGGTTCGGGCCGTCATGAGCGAGGAGTCGTAAGGACCGAAAATGGCTATCTATCGGGTTGCATTGCAGGGTGTATCTCTAGAGGCTGCGGCAAAAAATCGGCGAGGAGTGGATAAGGCGTTCCAGGAGTTAAAGTTGTGGTTGAGACCTGATGATTGTGAGTGATGTCGCGGCCCCGAAGGGCCGGTGAGCTTTTTACCGCACCCGCAAGGAAGCCGATGCTCGAATGGCGTTGCCAATCGTTTGTGAGGAAAAAGAAAGGGTGTTGTTTGGGGCAGGTGGACGGGTCAAAGTGCCCGCGTGCAGATGATTCGGATGCGCTGATCGTGGCGGCGATTGGGCCAAGCCGAAAAAGACTGGATTTGTCCGCAACCATGAACTTATCCGTACGGTGAGGCCGATCGTCGCCGCGAGAGGATGGGACAGGCCGACAGTTTTAGATGCACCATCGGACTTGCATAAAGGTTCCCGGTTGAAAAATGGGCTATCCAAGCTCCCGCGGTGATTATCAGGGGCAGAACGTTGTTCGGTGACAGTCAAAGTGTCGACATTTTTACGCCAGAAACACTGATCTGCCCGTGGGGCCAGGGTACAGGCCTGGGCGATTGGATGGCCATGAGAACGTGGAGTTGTGATTAGGTTGTTGTTCCGCGATCCCAGGGCGATGTTGATACGGGCAGGCTTGAGGCGGACGCATCAGCACAACCCCCGCATTCCGAGCCGCTGTCCCCGGTTCCTGCGCCGTCCCGATAGGACTAGCCCGGTGGAGTGCTATGGAGTGGGTTTTTACTTTTGCGTGCCGCTTTGGTCTATTGTGTCTATACGAATTCGCCTTTATGGGGATCAAGTACCGGTGGATCCGTGGCGGGGCGTGTTTTGTCATCATCGGCATGTTCCGTTTGGACGCTATTTTGGATGTGGCGTGGCATGGAGGCTGTGGGGTGGGGATCTTTTGAGAGGTGGGTGATGGGTGCAGGCCGATGCCGGAAATCATTGGTGCCGGCCCCGTTATTCGCGTCGGGGTTTAGTTTTGTGGACCGTTTTTATAACGGTGATGCGCTATATATTCCTCGGCTGCATACTACCCATGCGGCCAGTCGGGCGCAGTGGGTTCTGGTGAGCCAATTCATGGGTTTCGCGCTTGGACTGTGTTGGGCGTTACTTTAATGTGGTGTACTTCGGGGGCTGAAATTTGCATTTCGGCAGTTAAGGGTGGGGGCAGTATTGAGTGCTTCGGTGAATATGCAAAGGCGGGTATGGCCCCTCTGGCAAGCCCTTCTAGGAGTTGGAAGTGCCGTTGGTGTGATGCGGACATTGTAGAGATTTCGCAAGAATGAACTGGTCTCCCAGGGCTGGCAAAGCTTTGCCTGTTGAGGAAGGGATTGGTGGACGTGAGCGCCGGAAAGCTGTTCGAGCGAGGGACGATCCAGCGTAGCCGAATGGGTCCCGTGAACGATTGGGGGATACCGCGGTGGTGATTGGGCAAATGGCATTTGTGGTTCCCGATTGCCAGTGCCGCTTGATGTTTAGTGACGGTCAAGGTCTGGGTGGAAGGCGATTACCGCGCCGCTCGAAGCCATTGGCATCTGGTGTCTTCGGAATTTGGATGCTGGGACGGCTGCCTTAGAGGCGAATTCCTCTTGATGTGACGGACGGGAATGGCAAGTCCAAGTATTCCAAGATCACGCAGTTGGTTGGGAAAAGTTAGTGGGTGCCTTCGGATATGCGCGAAAGTGATAGTCTACGCTATCGTACCTGCGCTGGTCCGAGAAGAAAGAGAATTGCGTTGCGCCGGTCGCCTTTGATGACTTGTCCAGATTTGCCGGCCCCGTGTACGGGGGGAGGTGACGTTGATATGCTGAATTTGTCTATATCCCACGAGAGCCTTCCAGGACGCGAGTGAATAGGGCGGCTCATTTTCGTGGACTTGGCGCAGTTGAACGCAGGCATTGGTCACGCTGGATCGTGGCCTGGAGAAAAACGAATTGGCCTGAATGGCGAGAAATTGCCGAAGTGTTCGACGCTGGGTGGTGTTTTCCGAATTTACCCAATGAATCTTTGCCGCGTGGCGGTATTTTTTTAGATTCAGTTGATGGCCACCAATCAGGAATCTTTCTCCAGATTTTTGCGTGGTTGCCCCACAAAAGCGGAATAGTCGGAGGGTGCTGATCCTGTAAAAACCATCCATTCGAAACTTTGCAATAAAATGATTTTCTGATGAGATGATGACGATCTTGCGACTTCCGAGATTCCAGATGCGCCCGAATCTGGTGTGACGGTTGGGCCAAATATGTTCGGTCGCGGATGAACCATTCGTGATAGCCGCGCTGGCACTTGGGCGTTCTGTCGTTCATTTGCTTGGTAACCGGGGGTGGGGGTGGCCCCGTACTGCCAAACCTATCTTGACCTGAAACCCGGTGCCCCCAATTCATGATGGGTTCGAACCAAGGCTGGGACTTACGCACGGGATATCTGGAGGCCCCCGATTGGCGCGTGCTGTGATCGCCCCGGGGCAGGGGAAGAGTGTCAGGCTTTCTGCCAGTGGTTTGAATTTGGGAGAGGGGCCGACTGCGGATGACACTTTTTACGAAGTAGGATTGGGGGCGGATTAACGACATTTACCTGTGCGAGTGAGCTTCCTCCGGTCGAGGCCCGCACCGGCGAACCTGAGACCCCGAACGCGCAAGCGGGCGCTAATTTGCTGACCCACCCGAAGCCTGGGGTGGAACTCTGGGGCAGCAGATGTTAGGGTTAAGGTGGTTGATCCGACGAGATCGGTGGACAGCCAAAGGGGTGTGATTGTGGGCATGGCGGACTGCAGTTATGTCGGGCGGAAGGTGGCTGTGGACGGGTCGAAGACGAGCCCTGCACTTAATAGGCGTCCCGATTTTGCCCGATGCTGTGGCGACCGGGACGGGCCCCGTTTCAGTTGTAGGAGGCGCGTGGTCTCGGAGGCGCGTTGCAGATCTGCCCGGTGTGAAGGTCGCAGATTAAAAAACCTTGATTTTCCAAACACTGTGGCAACGGTTTTTTCAATTTTGGTTGAGAGACGCTGCCATCCCGGTATGAAGAGGCTCTCTGACTCAGCACGCCGTACCGGGTCGGCCGCGATGGTGGCGGCGACTGGGAGTTGTCTGTCCCCTGCAGCCTCGATTTTGTGATGGACTGGGGTGACCGTTCCTTGTTTTGTTGATCCGATCCCCGGTGCCCGAAGAATGTTTAAACGTTTCGTGAAGATCGGGGGCAATAGTTATCTTAAGTGTCCAGGCGGTGTGGTGCCGCGAAGGTTCAAGTCGTTGATTTGCCGTTTTGCGGGTAGGAGCGTTATTGGCTGAGAGCTTGACGGGGCGGCGGATCGCGCACTTGAGGCGTATTGTGCAGCATTTGATTCACGCTTGCCGGGGTCCCTTCGAGAAAGTGCGTTATGCGAACTGGTGACGTCGGCCCCAGGGCGCTACGCCGGGGCCATTACGGCCGGTTTGGCGCTGCCTCCGATTTTGCCGCCAGAGGTGGCGGTTGCCGTTGGGGCTATGAGGTGCACGCTGTGTGTAGGACGACGGTATGGACTGCGGACGCAGCAGGCAGCGTCTCCGCATGAATTCCCGCCATCAAGATTACCCCGATGGTAAGTCCGGATGAACCGCCCAATGCCTGGCGGCAACCCATGGGAGTGGGGGCCCTTTGTGATGGTGACGGGACACCATTTCTTTGATTGGGGGTCAGATCGTCAAATCGAAGGCTGGGAATGGATCGTTTCAGGTAGCGCGATCGGCTGCCAAAGAGAGGTTTGCAGTTCTGGGCGAAATTGGCATACTCAGTTTCGGCCGGTGAAAGCAGTTCGCCCAAGCTAGTGTCGACTGGCCGTTTACTGCCGATTGGTTGGTGCAGCGGAAGTCCGCAGTGCCGCAGGGGCGTTGGTGATCGAAATTGTTCCAGTAATGCCGGCACCAAGCTGTTGTTTAGCTTTGCGGTCGACAGCGCAAACAATCTTGGCTTGTGTGACCCACGGATGATAAAGTTGGCCTTACCTCTGAGGTTTTGTGCCCATGACTATGCGACGCTGTTGTGGGGTTGATGGTTTAATGTCCCCGGTCCCCGCTTGTTGATGGCCGGCCAATATACGCACCCGGGTTGCTTTGGCTGGCGGAACGCGTGATGTGACGACTTTGGGTGCACCGTGTGGGTTTGATTTGAAGAAAACCGGCCGAATTAGGCGAGGGAACTTCGTGGATTTCTATACGATAATGTGATCGAAACCCGGTTTCACGTGCTGTCGACATCACGCGGAGAGGCCCGTAGGCGGATTGGTGGCTTTGGGGATCGAAGAGATGGCGTGCGGTCAAGAGGTGTAATCCCGCGTCGCAGTCCCGGTGTCAGCCCGTGTCGTGCATGTTTTTGGAAATGGGAGTGTGCCGGTTCAGGGAAGCTGAGAAGCTTTGCGAGGATCGCCCGGTTGTGGAGGTCGGGCTCGCGGATCCTGCGCTGACAAATCCTAGCGCCGCTTACCCGGGACCGTCTGCAGGCATATGAGGTATTTTAAGGGTGAAGATGCTCCCCCACCCCGTGCTTTGTGGTGTCGGGGGGTTTGTTCACATTTTAAATATCTTGGCTGCGTACAAATTGACCCGGCGCCTTGCGACTGCGGGTAACTTGGTGATTGAAGCAAAATGACAGGTATGTTTGATTTTGCGGCGCGGGGTACCGCGTTGGGTTGGGCGCACTTGGTGGCGAGATGGTTGTCCGTGTTCCTTTGATTTTGATTCGTGGAGGCCGGAGGGGTGCCCCGGCCGGGGGGTCTGCGCCTGGCTAGAGGACAAACCGATCGTGAATCCCGTGCAGCCGGTTGATGCTTTCCCGGGGGGTCGTTGAGTGTTTGGGCCGTGCAGTTTCGACGATGGGCAGGGCGGCTGCTTGCCCGAGAAGCGGGTTGACGTTGACCTGCTTCAAGCGGGCAGGGTGGTTGTGGATCCGAGGGAACCTGATCCGGACTGTTGCCATTTGGGGGGGAAAGTTTGGCGAAGGGTCCGCCTCGGCCTTGGGTTCGCATATTGCGCAACGGATACGCAGGAGGTATGGAGGGCTTCCCCCAGGACGGCTGGCTTGCGGGGTGCCCGGTATCCGCGCGGCTTTTTAATTGATCGAAGCCCGGTGTATGCGGTTTGGTACCTTTGGCGGTTGTTCCAGCGAGCTGGTGTAAGGATTGATGGGGCCGGGCTGCCGTACTCACCCCGGACGAGCGCCAGGTCCCTGCAGTAGTTTGCCCGTTCAGGGCGGTATCGACGTTGAAGGGCCATTGATCCGCAGGAATCGCCCGTCGCCGCGCTTGGGCGCCTGAATGGGACTCGGGGAGAATGAGGCGATGTGTCAAGGGGTGGATCCGGTGTAGGTTCCTTGCCGGCCGCGAGGCGAAGGTATTCGGGCATGGGGTTTGAGTTATTATCGGGAGCCCGTGCGGGGCTGTATTTGCCCCGCGTTGAGAACTGCCTTTGGATACGAGGTGCGTCCCGCGGTTCAGATACCTGCTGGCCCCGAGCCGGAGATAGGTGGTCAGCCCGATTTGGCCAAGGGTGGTTTCAACCGGGGCGGCCCTTGCTTGTTGTGAGTACGGCCAGAGTGTTTGCTCCAAAAGCGGCGCGAGGTGTGATCGCTTGTTGCAAGGCCGGTGGGCCGGTTGCGCGGTGTGATGGCCGAGCCTTGGGTTCAGGAAGTCATGGGCGGGAGCGGCCCGTGACGTATTGGGCGGAGGTCCCGTTGGTCTCGCCTGCCCTTGGACGGTGGTAATGCCACGGGCACCATTCCGATCGAGCATTCCAAGTCACTACAGAGGGTCTGGCTTGCCCGCTTTGGGGTCCAGGCGGGTTTGCCTGTGATTGCCGGTGCGCGCGGTTTGATCGTGCGGGACTGGGTCGGCGGCCCCGCAGATCCCGTGTCAGGCGGCGACCGGGCCGGAGAGGTCTTGGTCGTGAATGCAATGGTGCGGTGGCTGTCGTTCCGGAGCCGTTGATGGCTTCGGATATTGGTGCGCGATCCGAGATATCCGAGGTGGTGGTGGGTCGCGCCCGGTTAGGCAGCCAGCCGGCGTGCAGGCACCATGGATTCTGTCTGTGCAAGTAGTTCCGATTGAAATCTGTCTTAATTTTGGAGGATCATCGCGTGGATCGAGGGTCGTTAGGTGATAGGCAGGCCGCTGGAGAGGAGCCCGTGAGGAGATATCGTTAGATATCAGAGGCGATAGTCAGGGGAAAAGCAGTTCTTGATGTTGTGTTCCAGCCGGTGTTCGACCGACTTGATGCCAATTCTTGGTCTCTTGCCTGGATTTGAATGACTGGAGCGGGATCCGACCCGACACGAAGCCCAGCCCGGCCGTGATGTGATCGGTCTTTCAGCGGTCACATGTGGGCGACTGCCGATCCTGTGTGATGCTTTGCTATGTGTGTGTCATAGGGACCGTCCTTGTCTGTAGTGGCGCTGGTATACTGCAGCAGCAGTGACGGCGGAAGAGTCCCGATTTCCCGGATTGTTCATACGGCTTAGACGACTTAAACATGCCGATGTCTTTGGACGAATATTTTCCCGGCAGAAGGACCGTGGGGGCCGGCATGTCATGAAGTTGGAGAATGCGACCGCCGCAAAGCCGGGAGCCCGGCCGGAGCGGATTCGGCACGGGGATGGTAAAAGCGGTAGGCGCGCGCTGGGTTCGGGATCGGTGTGAAACTGTATTGCGTCTTGGCATAAGACGGGAGTCCGCCTAGCCTGTTTGCGTCTTAGTGATTGAGGGTTTTTAGGTCATGCCGGCCGGTCGGGCGGTGATCTTTGTGGCGATGTGTGATTTTTCGGGGGCCTGGTACGGGACGCGTGTGAATTATTGACTTTCGATTGTTGACGAACTTTTGGCGGTCGGGCCCTGGTGCCAATTCCAATGGCGTGACAGACGGATGGAGCTGCCGAAGCGGTATCATTGACGTGCCTTGCATCGTATCTGTGACGAATGGATGTTGATGCGACCAAACGGGCCCAAAGGTTTAGGTTTCCCGATATGGCGGCCAAGTTGGGGCGCGGCCCTGACGCCCGTGAGTTTTCCCAGCCGAGATCGGCTTGGGCCAACCGCCCCGTTTCTTTTATGGCGCCCGGTGCACGACCAGCCCAAAGGCCGGGGCCGAGCCCGTTTGGGATTTGATTGTTCAGGATTTTTCAGGCCCAGATCCGGCCAAATCGGTTCCGGTACCACGTTATCTGCCAGTTTAGCGCCAGGTGGTCGTCGCCCCCCGATGAACAGAAGTTGCGCCGTGGCGATTTGAAGGGCCGGTGTGCCACGAGGCGGATTGTTTTCCAGGCTCTGCACAGGTTCTGTGATCGCGTCTTTGCAGCAGGGTCATTTGGCCGTCTGCCTTGATATTCGGGCATAGATGGGGTTTGCGGTGGGGTGTAGGTTTAGTCTTCGCAGGCGCTGTTGAGATCGTGGTCTTTTGAGACAAGGATTCGCCCAGACTCGGATTTGCGACTTGTATGTGGAACGTTTTGCCGGAACGGTAGAGACGTAGTGATGCGTTGATCTGGTGGGCGCCGGGTGTTCATGGTGCGAGACGGAGACACGGAGCTGCGCAGATCCGATTTCAAAGGCGTTGCAATAGATGTGGTTATTTTCCGTCATCGCGTCAGCGGTTGTGCGCCGAGGTGTCGGTGGAAGTCGCCCCGTTAAATGCAGGTTCATCTTTCATCCCGGACGATTTTTTTTGCCGGCCCCGGGGGGGGCAATTAACCCCCACCCCGGGGCCCCAGGCCGCGCCTTCATGCCAAAGTTCCGGAGGGCTCGGGATGAAGGCCAGGTTGGGATGGGTTCCCCGTCACCAATCCGCCGGTGTTGGGTGTTTGCTAGGGGGGATGGGGTTGATGCCGTAACAAGAGTAGTTGCATGGGCGGTTGCCAGAGTTGATAACTTTGCCGTACTTTTGCCTTGTCGTGGCCGTAGGAGCAGTTCCATCGGTGTTGATCCGTTTTTGCATTCTTGGATGGGGCGTTTGTGGCTTCGCGTGGCGATTTGGATGTGGAGTTTAAATGTATATGTGTCCTGATGCGCCGTGATTTGGTTTGTTATTCTCAATATGCTGGGGGTTGGGAGAGGGCCATTGACTATCGGCTTTGATTTTGCCGGCCGGACGGGCGGGCCGTGAGCGGGTTTTGCGTTGAAGGCGCGGATGATACGCGAACGGGTTGCGTTGTGCAGGGGGTTGTCGGGGGATGAAGCAGGGCGCGTTCCGGGACCTCCCGCGCTGGTGGTCCAGGCGGTTCAAGCCGTCGGTGGGCAGCGCCGGATTGAATTGGGCCGTTGCGGGCTGTCTTTTTCCGATTCTCCGGACGGGAGACGCGGGGCCGGTTTTTCCGTGCAATCGTGATGTCGACAGAGGTCGCTTGGAACAGGCTGGGGCGCGGCACATGGGTGTGAGTGGGGATGTTTTGTATACCATAGAGTTGGCCAAAGGTGCACGGGGTCGGGTGTAAATTGGCCCGCATCGGGCCATTCTGGGGCGAAGGTGAGTGGGAATTCGATGTCGTGCCTTTGGGTGGGTTGGTAGAACCGACGGCGGGTGCCTGCGTGTTAGTCTCTTGACGAAGGCATGCTGGAAGGGCCGGTCGAGGGTTTATTGCCGCGGCGACCTTGGCCGAGTTTACGGCCCGCAGCAGTAATTGTGCCCGTAATTGTTTTTTCATTGGGATTGGAGTCTTTGTGTTTGGCCGTTGTGCATTGCGAAGGCGAAGAAGGCGGGTGAGGGCTTTGTTTCGTTCATAATTAGCCGGAAGGTTCAGAGTTGGTCCCGGATCCATCGCTTGGCGGAGGCGTTTTTTGCCCTTTGCCTTTGGGATCCGGGTCAGGTTGGTTATCCACATGGTATTTCAATGGGGTATTGCCGGGCGGTTTGCTTTGCGTTTATTTTTTCGGCCGGTAGGGTTCGTTATTCGAAAGCTTGGGCGAGTTCGAATTCTTCTTGTTGGTCAGTGTATTTTAAGGCGGTCGTATCGTCCGGATGGATTCGCTTATTGGTTCGTCAGTTTTGGTGGCGCGACGTGACGTGCGGCTTGTGAGAACGGCTGCGTGCTTCCGGGAATAGTACCCGTGTTCCGCTTGTGAATACATTGCGAGATACCATGCGGGTTGGTGTCTTGCTGATTTATGCCAAATACGGGCCGGGAGGGACGTCTAGGATGAAATGTATGATTTAGGTTTGCCGCCCCGATGTTAGGAGTTTTTTGTACGTTGTCTGAATGCAGTTGTGCATTTCGGCAGGCTTCACCAAATACCATAAGGCACGCGCGGATGATAGTGCCTTATTACGACGGATCACAGTTTGCTGCGGGCTTTGATACGTGACGATGGACTTGTGAGGGCTTGTTGGTAGGCTGGTTTTTCTTTGGGTCATGTGTAGGATGGAGCGGCCGTTGTCCCCGTTCATCTGATCTTGTCCTTGGTTGATTGATCCACTATCCGGACAAAGCGACGGGCTACTGCGGGCGGCGGTTGGCCGGCTCGTTTACCGAGGTTTGCAGATGCACCAGGAGAAGGCCCCGGGTGGCCGTGCCGATATGGCAGTCGCAGTGGGCCAGCGGGGTTTAGAGGTGACCCCGTCTTTTCGGGTTTTGGTGTCGGGGTTGCAGCGGTGATTGCGGTTCCCAGGGGGAGAGCAAGGCGGGTCAGAGTCTTTTGCCGGGTTGGTCGCGGGCGTGATGGATGGCTTGTCGTCCAAGCGTATTAGAGTGGTTCCAATGGTTGTTCGCGTCGTCGTTGCAGCCTAGCGCAAACCGGGACCGGCCGCAATCCGATTTTGTCGTGGATACCGAATTACGGTGGTTTTTATGGCTGTTCAAAATGGTGCCGCACAGGGAGGCACACGACGACTCTCAACCCCAAGTCCCGGAAGGAGGTTGGTGAGGAACCGCGGCAACCGCTTACCCGCCATTTGCGCGTGAGCCCGTGTTTTACCGTACTGGGAGGGCTAGAAGGCACTTTGGGATTTTGCCGAACGCCTGAATTTTTGCGGGTTGGGCAGGAATTACCGATCTTTTCAGGCTTTTTTTGGCCTTCGTCCGATTGCCCCGCCCAGTCCGTAAGTCCACGCGGCCTGCTTTTCGGTCCCGATTTGGCCTTGGCTTACCCCCACAAAGCCATTTTGCCCCTTGCGCGCTGCGTGCGGTTCCAATGATGATCGGATGGTACCTTTCAGATGATGTTCCGAAGGTGTCAGGTCAAAAAGCAAGGGGGATGTAAATAGTGTGCCCGTTGTGTGGGAAACGGGGCTCGTTGCAGGCGAGAGAGTGGCTTTGTGCACCCGGAATGAACTTGGCAAACACTCAGAGGCTGGGAGTTGGGCGTTTGTTCGGAACGGTCGTGATAGTGCCGACTTCGATGGCGTGACGGCGGAAATGGATGAAATGATTCGGGGAGGTTGCGATTG
>Ga0163217_1016151_pt1 | contig 12682 bp, 9 predicted proteins | sample SynspAceP_FD_185933 | JGI IMG/M metagenome (GOLD analysis project Ga0163217, IMG submission 185933) | Saline lake microbial communities from Ace Lake in Antarctica - Synechococcus sp. Ace-P (PacBio error correction) | ecosystem: Environmental > Aquatic > Non-marine Saline and Alkaline > Saline ... | reverse complement strand
CTGAGGGAGAGGATCATGTTATAGCCATAGAGTTGCGTATGTGTATTGGCAGAAAAAGCTGTCAACAGAGACATTATTGATTGTGGACTCATTTAACAAGCCCAGATGAATTGGCTTGTGACGTTTAATCCCATACAATGAATTGCCGGCCTTGTGTGATCGGTGAGTTTGGTCTTTATGAGCCCAAATTTCATGATGGAATACTTGATGAGCGTTTTCCGCATCCACCATTAATTGCCTGTTTACCCTGTTGCTCGAGCCAGAAAGCCGGTTTGTATATGTATCGCATTCAACCGATTGGCGAAATTAGTTGACTTGATTCTTTCTAGTAAAGATAAAGCGGCGATTGCTCAAGCTCAAAAAGAACTGCGTGAAGGGCTGGTAATGTTTCTCCTATTTTGAGGAAAAACCTTATTTTATGAGCGGTATGACTTTACGATTGTAGATTGTTGCTTGGCTCTATCTTATGCGCCTACCTGCATTAGGTGAGAAATTACCTAAAGAGCAAGCAAAGCGTTGTACAAAAATATATGGATCCTTTTTTTTGCGCGTGAGTCTTTCCAAGAAAGTCCATTTCTGAAGCGAACAAGAAATGCGTTTAGGGACTAAGCTGAGGCTGGTTGCTCTCGTTATGTTAGATAGCAAAAGAGGAGCTTTATGGCTCCTTTTTTTTTGCCCAGAATATTAAAGCAGGAGAGACTATGTACCCAAACGATCTTATTTATTTAAATGCGCTTACACTTGGGTTGCCTATAATGATATGACGCCTTATTCTCTTGGGGATTGCAGGAGCAAAAAAGATGTAGTGGATACCAAACAGGAATTTGTTAAAGAATGGCCAGATATGCTGAATATCGGCATGTCTGACGGTGCGTCATTTAATTTATGGACAAAGAAGCGGTATTCTGTTGAGGCGGCGCTTTTAGTGGTAAGCCAATGCAAGTTTTTATGTGCCGATTACGAGCGGCGCTTGCCTTGTACGCTAAGAGAATGGCGATGGCTTTGTATTCCTGATTGGAGGATTTACTGACGAGCCTACCCTACACCAACCAGTGCCTAAAAAAAGGTTTTAAAGTCTGAAGGTGGTGAAGTAAAAAAGAGAGTGATTGTTTAAGTATTTAAATAAAAAAAGAGCCACTTTATAAGATGGCTCTTTTTTTTATTTACTTTGAAAATGCTCTTAAACTCAGTCTTCATTGCCAAAACAGTTGACGCTCAAAGAAGATCAACCAGCGTTGTGAATGACGGTGATCGACATTCATGCACTCTCGCCGTACCAGAGGTTTATTTTTACCTCTCGTGTCATCTTGGAGGTAAGGAGGAGACGTTTTTGGCTTTCTGGGCCTGGTTAGGCGACGATATCATTTACCGCTCATTAGCCGCTTGGATAGCTTGAGATAAGGCGATGTTACCACGATTAGCAACCACAAATAAAATATCCCAGGATTTACCTTAGTGGCTGTTATTTGCTTTGAAAAGACCATCGTTGATAACTTGTCATTGTGAGTAAATTGCCAGCCAAAGCGGCGCCATTCACCGCTTAAAATTAATGGGCAGGTAGTCCTGGCGCTCTCTGTCCATTCGCATCTAGCACTAGCGTGCTAAAGTATTGAGACAGGTGAGATCCCGTGCTGTTTGCCAATGCAGATGATTTTTCCGCCGGACGCCGCAAACGCTTGAAAAAAAATCACTTTAGCGGCGTGCTCTATCATACGGAGGTAAGCTTTCCAAGCCGCTGCTGTTGTGCTTTCAAAAAACTCTGGGCAAATTGTGTGTAAAAATTGCTTTCTTGAAAATCCATAAGTGATTAAAAATACTGCTTTAAGCCAAGTTAAATGTTGTTTGTCTATTTTTTATCAAAATAGTAATCGCATCGAAAAAACGACTAGCGTTGTTTACTTTATTGTTCTTCTGTAGCCATAAAGAGGCGCTTTTCGCACCTTTATTTAGTTTAGATTGCCCAAGGCTTCAGGCGGCGCTACCGTTGTTGCATTATTTGCCGATAGCGGGACTTCTACAAAAAAACATAGGTGTCTTGATCTAAAAATATCAAATCAATCTCCGGCCAATGCGACAGAAGAAAATTTCGCTCAACAAAGCGAAGGCTGTGAAAGTAAAAAAAATTTCAGCTGCCTTGCTCTGCTTTTTCGCCCACTATTTTTTCGGTATTCTCCTGTTGCTGAAAAACGGGTGAGTATTTGCATATACCAAATTTCCTTTTCGGGTTAAGTCATAATTTCAGGTCTTTTATGAAATATGCCCATTTTCATCTATGGTGATAATGCCAGTATCGCTGAAATTTTGTGCTGGTAGTAGTTGTGAAACAGTCGATATTTGTTTGCTAACAAATAGGAGTCGGCGCGGAAGCGGCTGTAAATCCTACGCAAAATATTTTGAACTTGATTTTAGGCAATACATCTAAAGTAGTGCTGTTGGTGGTTGAGGGCGGGAACCTCGGTAAAAAGTATTCCGCGCTCAATATCGCTAGGGTTAAATTCGATTATCTGGCTCACTATCCAATTAATTACTGCGCTTCGCCAGCATAGGGATTTTGTCGGCGAAGTAAAAATCTTAAGAGGTTTGCTTATTTGTTTGGGCCATCATAAGTTTCCCGACGTAAAACCACGTTTATCAAGGGTTCTCGCGTGATCTTAGCTATGCTTTCTACCTCGGGTTTCCTGTCCATTGTTATCTATCCGTCTTTTGCGAGCATTTAAACCTTCATCGATCCAGGATTTAGCTTTTGAAATCGCCATCTGTCTGCCTTTTGGCGTCGTTGCATATTTGACTGATTGGAGTGATTGGTGATGTTTTCTTTGGTTGCGGCCACCGAATCCATCGCTTTGTTTTTAATTGCCCAAGTGTCTGGGATATTTAATATAGCGGCTTTCGTTGCGCCTTCTTGTTTGGCGAAGGTAATTAATTCGTGAGATTTCATTCTTCGGCACTTTAATGAAAAAATGATAAAGGTTTTTTTGGGTGCAGCATTAATATCTAGCTGATTAAGTGGCGGATGACAGTGATAGGTAAATCTAAACGACCGACTTGGCGGACATTATTTCTTTGTAACGGCCCAATAATAACATCTGGTGCCCTTTTCGTTCGCCGCTGCGGAGTGCGTCATTGATGTTTGATAATCATCTACGTTAATAATGCTGACTTGATGGTCTTGGCTTCTTTTTGATTGTTAAAAGGTAGGCCAAAAAATAACCCGTCGACAATAGCTTGAAGATGCGCGCTCTCTAGTTTGCGCCTCATCGGCAGCTCCAAGACAATTTTTTTTCGGTGCAACCATGTCTTCAATAGGACACATTGATTTGGGGAAATCGTTTGTGGAGGGAGAGTGCTGCTGGAGTGATTTGGGTTCTATCCGCCAATTCTCGAATACCGTAAGCTGCTGCCTCAATAGACATGAATCGATTTCTTTAAAATGCCACTGATTGTAACCAGCCATTTAAGTAGTGGTTTCTTTGTGTTGATAGAGCTCATCTATTTCATTTGAGTCAAATCTGGACGCCAACCACCCAATTTAGTTTTGTTATTCTTCACCTCATTAAGCGTAAGTTGTATGTCAAATCCATGCGCAGACTCACCGCATCTAACCAATTGCCAAAGCTGGCCTCAAGGAATGGAGGCTTTGGTGTCTTTTAGTTTTATTTGGTTTGCAGAGGTGGCGCCGCAGCCGTTAAGCGAACCGGCTTGCTTTAGAAAGTCAAAAGATTCTGTGCGTGTCTAAAATTGATGTTGCGCTAGAGCGGCCAGTAAGTACGCTTTCAACTGAATAAAGAGGTGTTGATAACACTTCATTTTCTAATGTATCAATGACTTTGCTGAATTCGCCTTGCTCATAAAAGCTCTTGACGAACGATAAGCTTCGCCTAATTCTTTTGATACATCATGGTTTTAATTGGATGATAGATGCTTGCGCGGCATGTTCTTTCTTGTGTCGCACTTTGATGGTCAATTTTTGTTGGCTGCTCCATGTTTAAATTCATTGGAATTACAAGCACTCAGCAGAAAAAGAGCACCAGAGGTTAATGATATGAGCGGTAATTAAGTAGGCTCATAAGCTTATAGAATGACAAATAAAAGAGGCCAACATGGTATTCACATTAGTTCTGACGATGCGAGAGGGTCGCTGGTAACATAGTTGCAACCCCAATAGGCAATCTCGATGATTTTTAGTAAAAAGAGCCGAGCAAACTTTGTGCGAGGACGTTAGGACTATATAGCGGCGGAAGAACCGACATACTCGGCGTTTATTTGAATCATTTCGCCATCCGAAGCGAAGCTTTTCTCCATTCATGACACAATGAAAAAGACAAAAGCGGGTTATTGTTGGGCGAGCTTACTAGACGAAGGTAAAAAAATGTGGCGTTGGTATCCGATGCTGGCACCCCCGTTTAATCTCTTGACCCAGTTATCACGTGGTGCATTGCGCTGCGTGGAAAAGGCATAAAGTGGTGCCTATTCCAGGTTGCGTGTGCTTTGGTGTCTTTGCGTTATGCGCGTTCAGGTTGCGACGGATTTCAATTCTCTTTGCAGGCTTTGTTCCAGCGAAATCAAAAGGTCGCTGCTGATTGTTCGAGTCATGGAAAAAGCAAAACCGCACGGTGGTGTTTGTTATGAATCGACGCACCGTATTATGACTCCATTGCCGATGTGCAAAAAGTTTACGGGTGAGGTGCCTCAGTTTGGTTCCGCACGAGAAGTGACAAAAACCTTTGAGACATTTTTATCTTGGTACGGCGACTGAAATTCTTGGTGCATGTTTGACGCGATGCAAACAATTGCGTGTTGAATTTTGTCGTGTATGTTGAGCTTTTATTCAAGAAAAGTGGCAATGAAGTGGGTTAGAGGCAAAAACGGATTCTCACTATTTTTGCTAGAAGATTTACCAGTTAAACAAGCCGCCGCCATGGCCGCGAAATTAACCGGCGAAAGAAAAACTACTTTATAAAATTGCGTTAGAAATTGCAAAACAAGCATTAACCTGTTTAGTGGTTGAGATACTTTTCTTCCTTAGTTCTGATGAAAATTAGTGTACAAGAAGTTGAGACTGGTATACTCGGTCTCACTTGTCGGAGTGCCATTTGCTGAGATCGCATAATTAAGTGCGGGATCCGCAGAACCTGAATACGGGTTAAAACCCGCGTAGGAAAACAAGAAAATCTCCATTTTTTCTTTTCTGATCGAATGAACACCTGTCTTTTTTATGACGATTGATCGATGCGATGGTCGTACTGTTTTAAATTTGTAACGTCACACCCAATCAGTTCTTCAATTGAAAATTCAGGTTCAGGTTTTGCTTTATGTAAAAACGTCTTTAATGCGTTTTCTTAGTAAAGCAGCCACCCCAGACAAGCAATTCTCCAAGTTTTAAATAAGAAAATGCTTATGTCTACTATCAACGAACCTAATCAAACAGAAAAAATCAAACAAGGTATCTAAAAGCAGTCTCGTGAAGAAACACGATTAGCCGGCAAAAATCCTCATCGAATCCTTACAAGCCACACCGTTCCGGCGGTCAGAGGCGATTATTTAAAACGGTGCCGAATCGGAAACAATCCGTGTTCCCATGCGCAAAAATCAACCTGACCGATACCACCGCTTGGGTCCGACCCGGACAATCTTGGACTTTGAACCAACGAAGCCATCTACATCTATGATTGTTCCGGACCGTATGCAAGACCCTCAAGTCAACTATTGATGTTACGAAGGGCTTGGCTGCCATGCGCGCACCTTGGATAGAAAAAGCCGCCAAGACACTGAGGCTCTACAGAGTGTTGTGTCATCACAAGTTTCTCAATCCCCGTTTGGAAAAAAACTCATCATTTAGACGAGCTTGCGTTTTAAGCAATTTGCCAACAGCTGCGAAAAGCCCGACAGTAAATGCGTGACGCAAATGCATTATGCTGCGTCAAGTATTGTGACACCAGAAATGGAATACATTGCATTACGTGAAAACCAAAATATGGATGCCATTAAGATGTGAAACTATTGCGGAAGCAGCAATCCCGGAGAAAGGCTTTTGGGGCGAACTTGCAAACACGCATTACGCCCGAGTTTGTTCGTTGATTGAAGTGGCGAGAGGTCGAGCCATTATTCGAATAATATTAACACCCCAGAATCCGAGCCGGATGATTAGTGGCCGTAATTTCTTAGTAAAGGCTAACGCAAATATGGTAACTCAGCGGTAAACGTCTTTCGATTGAAGAAGAAGTTGAAAAGCAGTTTGGTTCGACTCGCTGCGGGCGCGGACACCGTAATGGATGTTATCAACGGCAAAAAATATTACATGGAAACGCGTGAATGGATTTGCGTAACTCGCCTGTACCAATCGGTACCGTACCTATCTACAAGCGTTAGAGAAAGTTGGTGGTGTCGCCCGAAGATCTTAATTGGGATGTATTTTCCGATTACCTTAATTGAGCAAGCCCGATGCAGGGTGTTGACTACTTTACTATTCACGCCGGTTGTTTTATTGCGCTATGGTGCCAATGACGGCTAAGCGGTGCTAACCGGCTCGTTTCTCGTGGTGGTTCCATCATGGCAAAATGGGTTTGGCGCATCACACAGAAAGTTTCTTATACGAACGTTTCGCTGACATTTGTGAGTTGGTGGTGCCTGCTTACGATGTGGGACGCTGGTCTTTAGGCGACGGATACGTCCTGTTCGAATTAAAATGGGACCGCTAATGACGAAGCACAAATGTCTGAAGCTTCGTACCTTGGGTGAACTCAACCAAAGTAGCGTGGATACGAGTACAGTCATATGAAGGGCCTGGGGCATTGCCCATGCAGTAATCAAAGAAAAACATGACTTGAGCAGCTGAGCTTTGCCATGAAGGGCACCTTTTTATACATTAGGCCCGCTTGACACAGACATTGCGCCAGGCATATTGACCATATAACTTCTGGGATTGGCGCGGCGCAAATTGGCTGGTATGGCTGTGCTATGTTGTGTTACGTGACCACCAAAAGAACATCTGGTTTTGCCGAATAAAGAAGATGTAAAAGAAGGTTGATTTACGTACAAAATCGCTGCTCATGCAGCGGATTTGGCGAAAGGCCATCCAGGTGGCACAAAATTCGTGACAAACGCCTTGTCTACAGGCGCGCTTTGAGTTTCGTTGGGAAGATTCAGTTTAACTTATCGCTTGACCAGAAAACGGCGCGTTCTTTATCCACGACGAAACCTTACCGCAGGCTTCAGGAAAAGTGGCGCACTTTGTTCATGTGTGGGCCGAAATTTCTGCCCAATTGAAATCACTCAAGAAGTTGCGAGAAACGCCAAGGGATTGAGTTGGAAGCGCAGAAGATAGACGTAGTGCTTTAGACGCGAAGCACTTTGAACGTAGGCACTTTGAGCGTAAAACGAAGCCGAGAAGTGGCATGCAAAAAAATGTCGGCGCAATTCCTGAGTTGGGTAGCGATGGTTTACTTAAACAACAGATAAATTGACAATAGATACGTCGACGAAAGAGACGCGAGCAAGCCGAAAAATCAAAAGAAAAGTCGCTGTAAGCGCAAGGAGGAATTATGGTCTATTAAACCTCCTGTTGTCTGGGTGTGGGCGGGTCGGATTCGTCCGCCCACACGGAGAGTTCCATCAGATATCGCATAGGCCAAATTTAGGCGCCACGTTCAAAGTATTATGACAGCACCCGTTGTGCAAAACTCTCAAGACCGTTAATTTGTTAGAGCCGATCTTCGTTGGTCTAAGTTTTCAAACGAACAATGGCAAAGCTTTTGCGGTAGATTGATCTCCCGGCCAGATGCGATTAAAGTTGTTTGTTGCCATCGGACAGAAATTAGTGAAAAGGCTTGCTCGACTTGCTAGAACGTTTGAAAGCGGACTACCCCTAAATGTGTTAGTAGTGTTGATCCTTCATGGAGCGGAAGTGATAGGAATTAATCTAGCAAAAGCGGGACTTTGGCGGATTTACTTGCCCTTTGTTGCCTTATGTCGATGTGATTACATCTAACTTACTGGATAATGAAGCGCTAACGGGCTATCTTGGCAAGCAGCCTATAAACCGTTTTACAAAACGCAACTGGCTGCGTATTTTTACGCGTCACCGTGTTCTGCTGGTGATAAAAAGGTGATCACTCTGAAACCGGAAAAAAACGACGGGATTGCTGTTAGTAACCAAAAACTCCATAGTCGGCTTTTCAAGTGACACACTAGCCAGCAGAATGCGAAGTGGCAAGGGGCGGGACTTTGACGATGGCGTTGGCGAGTTTCATTGCTCATGGTTACGACGTATTGGATGCGAATGGACCATGGCGAAAGCCTACTAAATGCGGGGCATTAAAATCGACAGTTAAGATTGACAAAAAAACGTAACAGTTTGGCTTCCTGGTTGGCCCCTGCAGATCGAAAATTTACCCCATAAATAGTGACGCCTCATCAATATTCGAATGTGTCCCATTATGTCATTTGCCAAGATGCGATCTTAATTAAAATGGGTTTATATCCGGTAGTTGATACGATTGCTTGGTTGACTTAGTGCTTAAGCAAGCATCAAATTGGCTCCAACTTAGGATTCAAAAAATCCAGACGATCCTGAGTTAGAGGGAAAAAAATTCAACAGGCAAGTCGCCTCTAGTTCAAAAGTACCAACGCAACAGGTCTTTATTAATGACTATTGGCGGCAGGCGATCAACCTTTGGTGCGTATGGATGTTGCATCTGGGTCAGAAGATTTGGATGTGGCAAGAACCTGTCTGCCATTCAGGGACGCTGGGCCTTCGGTTAGGTATCGCACTCATGGGTATTACGAAATTGCACGTGCCCATCGATCAAAACCGAGTTACATCGCCTTAGGGCATATTTCCAACGCAAAACCAAAGATATGCCATCACAGCCACAAGAGTAAAGCGCCTCGCCCATTATGCTTGTTTACTTAAAGGCCATTTATCCGAACGGTTGCCATCGGCGGCATTGACGCTGAGAGGTTGCCTTTGGTCGCGAGAACCGGTTTGTGGACTGTGTTGGCTTTAGTTACCGGCGATTACGAAAGCGGATGATCCAGAAGCGCGACACAGGTCACTGATGGCATCATTACTTTCAACACGAAGGAGGAAGACTAAATGAACATTATGCTGAATTGATGCTGCTTTTGATTTTTCTGGTGATGGAAAACGTTAAAGGATTTTTACTGGATAGCTTGGGGAAGAAACGAAAGCATTGCAGTTAGCGATTGATCAGCAGGGTGGTGCCGAAAGAGTTTATGGAGCAACACTGAGTTGAATGAAACAGAGCAGGTTTTATTTTGAAATCCATGCTGGAGGCTAGTATGTCGTGCTTTTTTGATTGCAGGACATGGAATTTTCATTCTCGACTTTACGGGTACTGGAAAATACGCCAGCGCGGACGCCATGATTGGCATTTTGGCGGCAAGTGAAGTTGAGTGCGGTTACCCTTTGTCTTTTACGTCGTATGGATTTTGAAACATCAAACCGACAATATCCTACAACCCTTGCAGCAAGCATGGTATTAAGTTTTATTACCGAATACGTCTGGCGCGCGCACCGCGAAAGAAGCGGTGTTTGCCGCTGAACTGGCTAGAGAACATTGGAGACTAATTGGGTCAAATTAGGAAATTCACCCTGACCTCGCCTTACTTAATGCGGACGGCGTGGGAAAACGTTATTTGGCAGCTGAAGGAACTAATCAAAAAAGGCTTTGTGGTCATGCCCATTATGTCCATTGCTGATCCTGTGCTTTGTAAAGCGATTGGAAGAAATGGTGGTCAATGTGTGATGCCGCTGGGTTCACCAATTGTTTCTTAATATGGGCTGGGCTAGTCGTCCTTTTTGGAAATCATTATTGAACAAAGTACAGTACCGTGATGTGTCGGATTGCTGGCAATTGGTTCACCATCGGATGCGCATTGGCTTAGAAATTTGGTGCCGGATGCGGTGTTGGTCCAATACCGCCATGGCGGTGCAAAAACAAACCCGCGCAAATGCGGCAAAGGCCTTTCAGTCTTGCTGTTGAAGCAGGGCGAATCGCCTATGAATCAGGTTTTAGGAGGAAAAAACGCGTGCAGGCGCAGGCGACCAGTCCATTAACTGAGTTTCTTAGGTGCTGTGTCATGAGCTCAAACACCTAGTTCCAAGCACAAATTACAACCAAGTTAGATTGCTAGAGCAAACCCCAGCCATTGCCGGTCATTTAGTGAGTTTGTAAGGGAGAATTGCAGATTGGCCAGTCTGTCACTCGTTCGCATGAAGGAAAACCGAGCAAGATGTGCTGCGTGCGCTTGGAAAAAACAATATTAAATATGGATGACTTTACGGCCTAATTTCACCCGCGGCGGGAACCTTATTTACTTGAAATGGTGGATAAAACGAAAAGCTGACCTTACAGCGTTTTGCAACATACTGAGGGGCCTATTGCTCCTTTGTATTTGTCTAACCACGTGTGCGAATTGAATGTACTTACTGTGGCTTTTCTTATGAGTAATGCTATTAAGCGTCTCACACTGAATTGAAATCTCCAGGTTCAAAAAGAAGTTAGAGCGATTAAAAGCAAAGGCTTTGATCATCTATTGTTGGTTACAGGTGGAAACTTAATAAGGGTGTCTATTGCCGTATTTTGAACGCATGATTTCCACCACATCAAAACCGCATTTTCAGTCAGTTACGATGAAATACAGCCCTGCGATACAGCTTGAATACAAAAACCACTGAAAAACCATTGGCTTGGAATGGTGTCTTGGTCTATCAAGAAAACCTATCGACGCAAGGGACGTATCTGGCATCATTAGCGCCCGGTAACAACAAATCCCCATTTCAATTACCGCTTAGACGCACCGGAATCGTATTGGTGCAAGCGGGCATTCATAAGATAGGTTTAGGCGTTTGCTTGGTGTGGAGGACTGGCGCACCAGACTCTTGATGATGCGCATTTCATCTACGGGCATTTGCCAGAAACGCTATTGGCGAAAAGCCGCTTAGTGCTGGCGTTTCCGCGTATTCGTCCGTGTGAAGGTGGCATTCGTGCCCAAATCATTATTCAGATCGACAGGTTGGGTTCAATTGATTGCCGCGTTTTGGCGATTATTTGAATAGAGATTTAGAAAATGAGGCTTGTCGACACGGGAGTCGGCTGAGTTTCGAAAATCACCGCTGTGCGAATGGGGTTTCTACTATGAGTTGCCGAGTCTAAAACGCAAACCGGCGGGTATTGCAATGGATTCTCAAAGAAGCGTTGGAAACAATTCGAAAATAAGCGATGAGCGCTCTGTAGCAGACATTTCCCGATGATTCGGATCGCAAAGGGCGTGAAGTGGTGTGGAAGAGAATGGGATCCCTGCGCTGTTCATTTTCTAAATAATGCGACAGAGCGTAAGGCGTTTCATCGTCGATTCTTAAGAATTATGTTCATGCTTGGCTCGGTTCGGTAGGGGAAAGCATGGAATGCACGGGCATTTCCCCTTACACCACTCATGGACAAGTTATGCATCTGATCACTCTCTGTTTGGCACTGTTGCGTTTTTTTTTTTTTTCTGCAATTAAAGCGAGCATAATAGTTTCATTCAAACAGGAAACAGGGCGTAAGGAGCTAAACAATTGTTTAAGTCGTAAAAAAAGCAGGAATGATAGGTGTTATCCGGTTTGAGTGCCGCGATATATAAACCGGATCGTTGGCCGCAGGCTTATGGCTTGAAACGAAAGCCGCTAATAATGCAGCGCGTTTCAGGGTTCAAAACTGTACCAGAGCTCAAAATGGAATACTGCTCCAAGTCATGAACAGCTTCGCAAAGCCGTATGCACAGGCAGCTTGGTTTTAGATGAAAAAAACACAACAAAAGTGCTGATCTTTTGAAAAAGAGTGGTAAAGGCTATTCGTTACAAACAAGAGCATTCTTCATAGTACTCAAGGAAACTAAGCAGTTTGTCACCAAGTTCCAAAAAACTACATTGACAAGTTAGATGACCTTGCTGAGCGACGAGTGGTGAATGAAATTGACGGGAAAAAATCTTACATGCTTTCGCCAAAAAAAACGAGGGCAGGATGTATGAATTTACTAACGCGCAAACAGATTGAAAAAGCTCGAAACACCCAGTGCAACCACCAATCGTAAATTTAGCTTAACTTCACTTCCCTTTATATTGAAAGAGCTTTTGCCCCAGCCCGGAATGCTGGCTTTTTTTGTTTGGGGAAAAAAGGCAAAGTAAAGTTTTTTAGGCTTTAGCGATTGCTATTTGAATAACTTTCGAAGTACGTTTTGGGAAGGTTTTGAGTGCAAACCCGGATCGGGTTTGATTGTCCATGGCGTATCAGAGAAGGCAACCAATGAAAGAAAACACATGCGATTCGGTGATTCGTTGGTTACGTAATCGATTTCTTTGCATGCTTCAGTGTGTTGCAACGGGGCGGTTACGGTAATTGAAGTCTTCAACCTTCGATGAACATCGGCGCCGAGGGCTTTTCAATTTTCGGGTTGCCAAGCGTTACAAAACGGGTCTCTGTTTCTTTTTAACGGCGCCAAGTTATAAGATTGTTTCCGATAAGTGGTTGGGACCTTTGGCCAAAAAGGGCTGTCGTGGGCAATGGTTCATGGGCAGGCATCTGGAATTTGTGGTTCATGTTTTTCTAAGGTCGGACCGCCGTTTAAGGTTTTCCCTTTGTGGTTTTCTGGCTAATCCCTTTTTTCTTCTTTTCCCTGT